>Ga0209647_1002669_pt1 | contig 14295 bp, 12 predicted proteins | sample GraSoi_2013_60cm_FD_185827 | JGI IMG/M metagenome (GOLD analysis project Ga0209647, IMG submission 185827) | Grasslands soil microbial communities from the Angelo Coastal Reserve, California, USA - Sample 9_17_2013_60cm (SPAdes) (version 2) | ecosystem: Environmental > Terrestrial > Soil >...
ACACGCTGGGAGTACAAGAGGTACGAGCGACCTCTATTATCGATCGGGCCAGCGCTGCTGATCCAGCACAACTGGCTCTTCTGAGAGATGGAAATCTCTATTACTTCTCGGGCGGGGATCCCCAGTATGTAATAGAGACAATGCGGGACTCTCCTGCCTGGGAGATTATCAAGGCGGCTCATGAACGAGGCGCGGTGCTGGCAGGGTCCAGCGCCGGAGCAATGGCACTCAGTGGATACACCATTTCTGTGAGGCAAGTACTGGCAGGCGGAAAGCCGACCTGGGTCGAAGCGCTCGGGTTGCTGCCACACCTGGTTGTATTTCCGCATTTTGACCGCATGGTTAACTTTGTCGCCCAGGCCATGTTTCAGGAACTGCTTTCCACGCTCCCTCACAATGCCGTAGCTGTCGGCATCGATGAGAACACCGCCCTGGTGCGAGTCGAAGTTCCCACCAGCGACGAGCCTCAAGCAAAAGCGCGCTGGCAGGTCATGGGGCAGCAAACCGTCAGAGTGTTCGAGCGTGATATAGCTCCGCGTACCTTGCAGCCGGGCGCCGAGGTAATGATCTAGGACAAGTGCGCAATGACGGCTATTGATCTGTTCCCCTTGATGTGAAGGGCAGTAATGTAGGGGCGACCACGTGCTCGATCAATCGGCTCTCTACGCAGTCGCCCACCAGGCATCAATCTAAGTTCCCTCCCAGTGTCATCCTGAGCGAAGCAAAGGATCTCGTCCTCATCGGCCAGGGTCATCCTCCTTGCCATTCTTCACTCAAGTCTCACCCATCACTTGAAGGGTAACAGACTACTAAGGTAACTGAGGTGGTGGAGGATAAACCGCCACACTGCTAAAGGACGCCTGCGTTCCACTCGAGGTGGTACCGTGTGCAACATAAAGGGCAATCTGGCCACTGGTGTAGTTTGTATCACTGATGGAATCGACTTTGGTGCCATTAACCAGTAATACGAGCTGTGAGCCTTTCATGATCACCGTGACCGTATTTTGCTGCCCGATAGGTTTGATGGCAGATGAGTTGGTGGCGCTAACAATAAAATGTTGCCTTGGGGCGTTACTAGTGTCTATGTACTCCCTGGCAATGGCATAGGTTTTGTCGCCATTGATATCAACACGATAATCATGGTCAAGGTTGCTGTCGCCACGCATGTAGATGCCTACACTGTCATTCTTATCGCCCTGGTTGAAGGTAAAGGTGGCCGTGACCGAGAAGTCGCTAAAGGTGCTATTGGATGGTAAAGGCTCCGGCAGAATATGGTTCTGGTTATTCTCTACCAGGACCAGCGCATTGTTAGTAATGTTGCGCGAGAAACCGCTGTCATTGCCGGTTGCCCAGCCTTTGCTGTTGTTGGCGAAATTATCTGAAAACAGCGCCGGTGCTGTAGGGACAACGCTTGGTGTCACACCGGGGGAAGGAGTAACATTGGTGGTTCCGCCCTTGGGCCTTGTTAAAAAGAAGATTCCACCACCGACTAGTATGACGAGTAAAGCAATGATACCAATGATTAACCCGACGTTCGGCCCCTTTTTCGGCTGAGGTGCTTGCGGGTATCCTGCGCCGTATTGCCCCGGCTGTTGTCCATAGACGCCTGGCACACCTCCATATTGTCCTTGCGGCTGCCCGTACGGACCTCCGTAAGGCGCACTAGATGGCGGAGGAGGCGTGTAACTCGGGGGGGTATAGCTGTTGGGAGGCAGTGGAGCATACCCCTGGCCCTGAGATCCATAAGATGTGCCTGGTGAACCGTATGGCGTATTACCATAAGGAGGGTTATCGTAAGGAGATGAGGGGGTAGATCCTGGCCCGGCATATAGTGTTGGCTCGATTGGCGGCTGATTGGGACTCGCAGCGCCAGGATACGACGCGCGCTGCGTTGGATCCACTCCACCAGGTTCGGTGTAACGTGTGCCGCAATTACTGCAATACATTTCGCCAGGGGCGAGTGGAGTCCCGCATTGTTGACATACGCGATTCGACATGCTCATGGTGAACCTTCCTTGATATGATACTATGCAGAGGGCGTGGGTAGGTCTACCTCATCCCCCGGATTGCAACTTAATCAGGTCCTATTATACTCTGTTCTATATGACGAACACAATGACTCAATTTCAGGTTTGCAGGGCGCTTTCTAGAAGAAGGGGGCATGCATGACCAGTACGATGCTGGCGGCCATGTTCTATGGCCCAATGGATGTCCGCATGGAGCACAGGCCTGTTCCCCAGGCAGGACCTGGAGAAGTGCTGCTGCAGGTGGCCGCCGCCACTACCTGTGGGACGGATGTTAAGACGTATCGTCGTGGGCACCCTTTGCTATTTCACCAGACGCCGGCGGGTTTTGGCCATGAAGTAGCCGGATTGGTGGCAGATGTAGGCTCAGGTGTGACTCAGTGCCATGTTGGTGATGCTGTTGTGGTAGCCAATTCTGCACCATGTCAAAGCTGCTTTTACTGTCGTCGTGGCAGGTTGAGCCTATGTGAGAACTTGCAATTCCTCAATGGAGCTTATGCCGAGTACTTGCTGGTTCCAGAACGCATTGTGCGCCAGAATCTGTACCAGATTCCTCCAGGAACCTCATTTGCGGCAGCAGCTCTGACTGAACCACTCGCCTGTGCTCTCCATGGTGTAGATGCCAGCGAAATCAGACAGGACTATACTGTGGTAATCCTGGGCTCCGGTCCACTCGGGCTCTTGCTTGCGGCAATATCTAAGTTACGCGCATCCCGTGTAATTATCACCGGGCACGGAACGCAACGCCTTGCTCTGGCCCATCACTTAGCTGTGGATGAGATCATTGATGTAGGGGCGATGTCTTCGCAAGAACAGTATATAGCCGTCAGAGACGCAACCGAAGCTCAGCGCGGCGCAGACGTTGTTATTGAGGCAGTTGGCACGCCAGAAACCTGGACACTCGCTACTCGCCTGGCACGTCCAGGCGGCCTGGTGAATTTCTTTGGAGGATGCCCCTCGGGAACTGTAGTGACACTGGAGACACAGCCATTACATTACAGCGAACTGACCATCAAGGGCGTTTTTCACCACACTCCCGCCTATTTCGCGCAGGCTCTGGAACTCATCACCAGCCATCAAATCGATGTTGAAGCTCTAATTACTGCCTATATGCCGCTCGAGTCTACGCTAGACGTTTTTGATCTCTTGCTCCATAAGCAAGGCGTCAAGTACGCGCTGATTCCTCCAGCTTTTCTGTCACCCTGAGCGAAGCGAAGGGTCTCGTCTTCATCGGCCAGGGTCATCCTCCTTGCCATTCTCTCACGTGAACATGGTCAGTCCACTAGGCTGTGCGGGTCCTGCGTTGCCTCTCGGCCTTTACGACCGTCGTGCCGGCAGCACGGCCCACGATGACCGGCGTATCCAATATATCGGCAGCGGATTCGCTAATATCGGGACGAGCGCCAATCACTTTGCGCGCCTCAAAATCGATGCGTCGCGAAGTACGCCCAATGTTGGTAATACGCCCGGTCACCTCGATAAAGTCTCCTGAAAACACTGGTGCCAGGAATTCGACATGCTCGTAGCCAACCAGCAGCCCTTCGTCACCATCGCAACGAATAGCAAGCTCCGTCGCCACATCTCCGAAAAGAGAAAGCATGTGCGCTCCGTTGACTAACTGGCCTCCATAATGGGCATCGCTGGCACTCATACGTACGCGGATCATAGCAGAAAGTTCGGTTACTTCCGGCATAGTAGCTATCCTTTTAAAGTCTAACAAACGTTCGTTGGATCATAGGGCACTCTTCATTACTCGACAGAAAGAAGCTGGGCACTAGTTAGTATGCACCAGCTTATTATGAAAAGCAAGCGTTTCAGATGGTACAATGCATTATAACCATAACCAGTACTAGAGAACCTGGAGTTACTCTATGCCAAACTATAGCACCGCACCAGAGCTGACCGATGCTTATATCTCATCAGTCTGGGAGACGTTGCCGCGCTATCTACGACCTGTGCTCCTGCTGTCCAGCCCTGTGCTGTCAGCACAGCTTGGTTGCGACCTGCTTATCGCAACGGAGACATTCCAACATACTGGCAGCTTCAAGTTCCGTGCTGCCTACAACCTGCTTTCTAGCATCCCCCAGCGGAGTGTTGTCGCTGCCTCGTCGGGCAACTTTGGCCAGGCAGTTGCCTATGCAAGCAAATTGCTTGGTAAAACGTCTACCGTAGTTATGCCGCAAACATCGGCCCAGGTGAAGGTTGCAGCCGTCCGCTCTTATGGTGGCATTGCCGATCTGATCGATGTGCATCAGGTCAGTCGTGCTGATCGTGTAAAGCAGTTGCTGGAACAGCAGCCAGAGGCCTTTCAGGCGCAGGCATACGATGATTATCGCGTGGTGGCTGGAAACTCTACGCTCGGTAAAGATATTCTGAGTGTAGCACATGTTGATGTTATCCTGGTACCGGTCGGTGGAGGTGGCCTGTCTTCCGGCGTAGTAGTGGCACGCGACCACCTGAGTGCGAAAACCGAGATTATCGGAGCCGAGCCTCTGCCGGGCAATGATGCCGCGCGTTCCCTGCGCACTGGACAACTTGTTCACAATGAACAAGAGCCGCCAACGGTTGCGGACGGCGCCCGCACACTGAGCCTGGGCCAGCTCAACTGGGAAATTTTGAGACAGGGCCTGGCAGACATCATTGAAGTACCAGATGTATTGACGCTGGAGGCCCTGCGATCCTATTTTCTGTATGCCAACCTCAAAGTCGAGCCTACAGGAGCCCTCGCGCTCGGTGCCTTGTTGGCACATCCCGAGCGCTTCCGGGGAAAGCGCGTCTGCTGTATCGTCAGCGGCGGCAACGTCGATCCCGCAGTGTACGCGCAGGCTCTACTGGGGGATTTGTGAAAGCCCTTAAATGGGATAGATGACCAGGTTGTTAAATGTTGCCTGTGCTACCGGTGGGGTCGGAGCAGGCAGATTCGAGACAAACAGCGCAGCCGAACCGCTTGTGTAGCTGTTGTCAGTAACCGTGGTCAGTGTCTGCCCATTCACGATGAATGACATACGCGGGCCATTAGCAGTAAGCGTGATGTGGTTGATATTGCCTACTTTTTGAATAGCCGCATTCGACGTGTAGTCAACGAGCTTGCTGCTCTGAGAATTACCGTTGGCATCAACTGACCCTTTGAAAACCGCGTAGGTGCCATCTCCATAGAGTTCGAAGCGGTAGTATGTAGCTAGATCGCTATTCTGATTCGATGAACCGCGAATATATAGACCGTACCCATTATTCGGGTCGCCTTTCGAGAGCTGACTGTCAACGTTCAGGTGGAAATTGCCAAAGGTTTTGCCACCGGGCAGTAACTCATAGAGCAGCTTATGATCGTCATCCTCCAGCACAATAGAACCGCCACCAACTTTGACGGAAAACCTGCCTGCGATGCTTGTGAGATCCCAGCCGTTCTTGTTATCTTGAAACGAATCGCTGAACAGGGGAGGCTTTGCGGGTGTAGGGCTGGGTGCAGCCGTCGGTGTTAAAGTAATAACCTTATTATTGTGGTCTGTTATATATCTATACCCAAAGAATCCACCTCCGACCAGTGCGAGTAGAAGTATGACGATGCCTACAATGAGACCGATGCTCGGCCCACCTTTGCGCGGAGGTTGGCTATATCCTGCAGGTTTGTAACCATTCATGATATCCTGCTGAAATCCCGTGCCTGGCGCTGGAGGTGGCGCAAAGTAAGGGGATGGTGGGGGGGCATAGGAACTACCGGAATACATTGGCTGTTGTACAAACCCTCCTCCAAAGGGATTATTGGGAACGGTTGATGACGGGGTCTGTCCCCATTGTTGTTCTGCAGATTGTCCTCCACCATAGTTTGTCTGTGGTGATGGTCCGCCCCAGGCTATGCCAGGAGGAGGCGTTCCTGCTGCGGGCCCGCCTGCTGGTGGCGGCGAGTTATATTGACCACAGGTAGCACAATACACTTCATTAGGCGTGAGCGGCCTCCCACAGCGCTCGCACAACCGGGTAGATGGATACATTGAGGACATACAAAACCCCCTCCGATATTGTTTGATGACGTATTCGCATTAGGTCCCCCAGCATGCTTTTGCTGAGTATCTCATATTAACAGTATATTGTCTACTAGTAATATGCGGGTCACCTACAGATTCCTCGAATCACACTTCTATTCACATATGAATATATACCGCCCTGGTTGCGTAAATTTCCTCACAAATGTAAATCTCTTCATACACGGAAAACCTGCCAGGAAGCGGTCCAGCCCTCCTTGCTACTGGAAAATCCCGCGTTTTTCGTCACCCTTCAGAGCCAGGACAGAGTGCCGATTGATATATTGCTATATCTAGCATGCCAAGATGATAAACCATGACATATGGTGCGCTTTATGCACTTTGGCACGATTGTTGCAGTGTAGGACGATGGAAAGCTTTTACCATCAGATAGTTATTCCCCTGCTGTGTAAGTATATGTGAAAAAGGAGCACCCACGATGGGAGCAAGAACAGCCAAGACGTATTATAGCGTTGATACTATAAACGATCCCACTCCTGTACTGCTAAAGAAGAGCCGCGCTAAAAAACGCGATAGTTACGTAGAGAGTGACTTGTACACCGACCTTGATTTATGTGATGAGTACGATGGTGAGTTTGAGGACGGTGAAGAGGATCGTAGAGGGGCTATTGATGACGCGGTAAAGCAGTATTTAAAAGAGATTGGTACCTATCCCCTCCTGACGGCGGAACAAGAGTTGATACTGGCCGAGCACGTCGCACGTGGAGACCCGCGGGCACGCCAAAAGCTGGTAGAGGCCAATCTCCGTCTCGTTGTCAGCATTGCGAAACGCTACTCAAATCAAGGATTACCGCTCCTGGACATGATCCAGGAGGGCAATATAGGCCTGATGCGAGCGGCGCAGAAATTTGACTATAAACGTGGTTTCCGTTTCAGTACCTATGCTACGTGGTGGATCCGGCAGGCTATCAGCCGCGCTATCGCTGAACATTCGCGTACAATTCATATACCTGTACATGTTGTAGAGTTAATTTATAAGATGAAGCGTATTGCTCGTCGTATGTATCAAGAGCAGGGACTGGAAGCCTTGCCGGATCAACTTGCCTCTGAGGTGGGGCTGCCAAAAGAACGCGTCGTTGAATTGCTGAACATGGCTGAACAGCCTATCTCGCTTGACGCTCCAGTGGCTGATGATGAGCAATATCACCTGGCCGATATGCTGGAAGACGTGAGTATGATGGGACCTGCAGACCAGGTATCACAGCAGTTGCTGCGTGACTACATCGAGAAGGCAATGGTCGTGCTGACCCCACGCGAACGCCGCATTATTGAAATGCGCTACGGTTTACAGGACGATCACTATCATACACTGGACGAAGTAAGCGCCGAGTTCAAACTGACTCGAGAACGTATCCGCCAGATTGAGGTCAAAGCGCTCCGGAAATTGCGCTATCCTGAACGCTATTGTGGTTTACAAGATTACGTCCACGCGTAGCTTCTCGCAGCACACCATGCAGGGCAACCGCAAGGGTCGCCCTTACTCGATGACGAATCGGCTCGCCAGGCTCGTATCGAGTAGGGGCGGGGCTTGCCCCCGCCCTGGGATGGTCCCCCTGCTCTTTCTTTATGCTTTGGCTACCACGCCATTTGCTGTTGCCTGCAAGTAGGCATAGATGAATGGATCGACATCACCAGCGAGATAGCCTTCTGTGTCGCTTGATTCATAGTTTGTGCGGTGATCCTTCACTATGTTGTAGGGATGCACAGTCACCGAGCGAATCTGCGTGCCGAAGTCGGCCTGCACAAACTCCCCTTTGAGTTTAGCTGCCTCCTCATCGCGCTTCTTTTGCTCTCGTTCGTAGAGGCGCGCCTTGAGTAGTTTCATGGCCACCTCGCGGTTTTGCATCTGTGACCGTTCGTTCTGGCAAGTGACAACAATGCCCGTGGGAATGTGACGTATGCGTACTGCTGAGTCTGTCTTGTTCACATGTTGCCCACCAGCACCCGTCGAGCGGTAGGTATCTATATCAAGATCTTCGGGCCGGATAGTAATCTCGATGGTGTCCTCGATATCGGGCATGACCTCGACCCTGGCAAATGATGTATGCCTGCGATGCGCTGCATCGAAGCGGGATAACCTGATAAGCCGGTGTGTGCCGATCTCGGAGCGAAGGTATCCATAGGCATAGCGTCCTGTAATTTCGACTGTGGCGCTCTTGATGCCTGCTTCTTCACCTTCGTTGTACTCGTAGACCTCGGTTTTAAAGTTATGTTTTTCTGCCCAGCGTAAGTACATGCGCAGGAGCATTTCTGCCCAGTCCTGAGCATCGACGCCGCCACTGCCTGCATGAATACTCATGATGGCATTGCGCTGGTCGTGTTCGCCGCTCAACATCAGTGCAAATTCAAGTTGCTCGACCTTTGTTTCAAGTCCGACCACAGACTCTATGATTTCTGCCTGCATGCTGTCATCTGGCTCCTCCTCCAGCAATTCAGCTAATCCATGCAGGTCATTTAGTTGTGCAGCGATTTCTTCCCAGGTGGAGACTTCTTCGCGTAGGGCATTCAACTGCTGCATATGCGCCTGCGCTTTGCGGTTATCCGACCAGAAGTCTTCGGCTATGCTCTCTTCTTCAAGATTGGTTATTTGTTTTGCCTTATTCGCCACGTCAAAGACGCACCATAGTTACATGGACGCGCTCTTGCAGGCGTTCGATCTGTGTGGTGAGTTCGTTCATACTACACATTGTAACATGTTCTATGGCATTTGCATACAGCTTGCTGGCTGGCTACCCCAGCATAACACTCGTCTACTTTTGAAAAATCTCCCCTGAGCGTTTTGCAACTCTACCAATACCTGCCGTGTTATAGTCCTATGAAGGTGCGAAGTATAAACTTGGAAGACATGGATGGCTTCAGGTAACAAACATTTATCAGCCCTGCTGGCCGCAGATCTGAATCGCTACTTCGAACAGCTGGTGTTGACCTACCAGGATCAACTCTATGCCTTCGTGCTGCTCAGAATACGCAGCCAGCAGGCTGCTCAGGAGATTGTGCAGTCTGCCCTGGAACGTGCTTATTACGCCCTGATGAATTACTCAACCCACCAGATACGGCTGCTGAAGCTTGAACCGTGGCTGTATGAAATCACTCGTAATGTATTTTACAACTACGTCCGGGACAACCACACCCGCGCTTCCAGACTTCCATCAGTCCCTCTTGATCTGTCGGAAGACAGTGTACTACTTGACCTGCAAGACCAATCTTTAGGACCAGATGAAGAAGTATGTCGTCGTGAAAGCCGGCGTGAACTAGAGATGCATGTGTCCCAACTTCCAGACCTCTATCGAGAGACGATGAAATTGTATTACTTCAATGACCTCACATGCCGCGAGATTGCAGAGCGGCTCAATCAACCAATCGGCACGGTGAAAGCTAATGTGCATCGTGGTACACAGTTACTGCGTGAGGGGTTGGACATAGATGCGAAGGAGATGAGGTGAAGCAATGGAACAGACGAATCACCATGATTCCGAACAGGACCCATTCTGGGAGAATGACTGGTCGCCCAACCTGACCCATGCAAGTGTCCCAAGTGTCCCAGGTACTCTTTTGCCTACAGTGCTGGCTCGTCTTGGGCTAAACCATGCCCCCTTTTCCGGTGAACCATCAATCGAAGAACTCGTGACGGCTCTCAATGATCCTGCGTGGCAGGTGCGGACTGCCGCGATCCAGGCCTTAGGATCACTGGATGAGCACGTGCCAATCGAGCCGCTGCTAGCCGCCCTGGACGACGAAGATCTATCTGTGCGAGCAGCAGCAATATGGGCGATAGGCAGTTTAGATGAGCAAGCGCCGGTGGATAGGCTTTTGACTGCTTTGCACGACTCTGAGTGGCTTGTACGCGAGATGGCTGCGATGACGTTGGGGACACTAGGCGAGCGTGTCCCTGCCGAGCCACTCCTAACCGCTTTGCGTGATACGAGCCCATTTGTATCCAGGGCAGCTGCATTGGCGCTCGCACAGACTCATCCCGAGGTTGTTTCTGTACTGGCTGCGCAGGCTGCCATACAACAACCGGCTACACCCACTACACCTGCTACACCCAGACGTCCCCATTTACTTCACCTCACCGGAGCTGGACTGGCAGCATTGCTCCTGGTGAGTATGTTCATTACCTGGCTGGCGTTCGCTCAACACTTTTACCCCTCATCTTTTCATCAGCGTCCTTCTACCACCCACGCAGGAGCCATCATCTTCACCTATCGGGCAGACCAGGGTGTAGTGGGATCTGCTCCTATGTGGCCATCCGATAGCAAGTATCTGGCCTTACTGAGTAGTTTTGGGTACTCGGTGCAGGTCTGGGATATGGCCACAGGCACACTTACGCAGAATCCTCTCCTGCCTGTGCCCTATGCGGGCTTTAATACCATCAGTGCTATGTCCTGGTCGCCCAATGGGAGGTATCTTGCCATTACGAGCGAAGACTCAAGCAGTCGTGATGCAGCAGTGCAGGTGTGGGATGCCCTCACTGGGAGCAATACGTTGGACTTTCACGGTCATGCTACCGGCCTTCTCTACACAGCCTGGTCATACGATGGTACGAGCATTGCCTTTAGTAGTGATGATGGGACGGTACAGATATGGGACCCGTCGACAGGACAGAAGCTCTTGACCTTTGTGGGACGCCCTGGCACTGGGCATCGTTTGTTCTGGTCAACTGATAATCAGTTTCTCCTGCTGAGTTCTCCTGACGGAACGTTTCAGCTGTGGAATGCTCTCACAGGCAGGAATATCTCGACCTTCCGCACGTCGAAATCAACCTTTATTGAGTTATCGCCCGACGGGCGACGGATGGTCTCGCTAGGTGATGCTGGGACGACACTGCAGGTGTGGGATACCTTCACAGGACGTGCGCTTGTGACATACCAGGGCCCCGCCGCAGGAGTGTCTTTTCTGGAGTGGTTACCCGATAGTAGGCGTATCTTGACTGCCAATGGCAGTGAAGTTCAAATATGGGACGCAACCACGGGACAGACGATCCTGGATTTTGCAAAACCTGCTTCGAGTGGAGCTTGGCAGACATTTGAGAGTAGACATATCTTCACTGCAAACGCCAGTGAGGTGCAGATATGGAATGTCCTCAACGGGCACACCATCCTGGAGTTCCCGAATCCCGCTTCGAGTGGGACATGGCAGGTATCGCCCGATGGACAATACTTTGCCTTTGCCAGCTGGGACAACAATGTACAGGTGTGGAATACCATCACAGGCCGCAAGGTGTCGGTCTATCAGGGGCATACTGCCCCTCTCCAGGTCCTGGTGTGGTCCTCAGACAACCAGCATATCGCCTCTGCAAGCGAGGATGGAACGCTGCAAGTATGGGATGCGATAACTGGCCGTGGCGCCTTGACCTATCATGGCTTTCCCTATGTACTGTCACTGACATGGTCACCGGATAGCAGACTCATCGCCGCTACGAGCGCGGGTAACACGGTGCAGGTGTTGCAGGCTATTTGATGTATGACCCCGGCTGCTAATCAGGAGGGCCACCTGCTCCTCCTCGGTTATAAAGATGTTTCGTTGTCCGTATCTACTTTTGAGAAGGAGGTTAACTACATCATGCGGAGAAATCTGTCCCGTATTTTCGCAGTAGTCATGGGATTTTCCCTATTTCTGGCGATCCTGACGGCATGCGGCGCGGGCACCACCACCGGTAGTGGCACCCCTACCGCTGGTTCTACGACCATCAAGATAGCGACTGACCTGCCAGTGTCGGGGAAAGACACCAGTAGCGGCAAGCCGGCCGAAGATGGGGCGAACCTGGCGGTCATGCAGGCCAATGCCAAGCACACCATCAATGGCTACACCCTGGTCTTTGACCCCAAGGACGACGTGGGTGCCAACGGCCTGCATGACCCGGCGGTGGGTGCCCAGAACGTGACGGCGCTGGTCGGTGATGCGCTGGTGGCCGGCATTGTCGGACCGTTTAACAGTAGTGTGGCCAAGGCCGAGATGCCCATCACCAACCAGGCCCCCATTGCCCAGATCAGCCCGGCCAACACGAATCAATGCCTGACCAAGGATACAGCGGCATCGGGCTGCAGCGGCTCGGCCGATCTGCTGCCGACGCTGCGTCCGACCGGAAAGGTGTCGTACTTCCGCATTGCGACGACCGACGATCACCAGGGTCCGGTGGGCGCGGACTACCTCTACAAGACGCTGGGGTACAAGAAAGCCTATGTCATCGATGATGCTGAGACCTATGGCATCGGCATCGCCAACACCTTCACGTCGGAGTGGAAGACCGATGGCGGCACCATACTGGGGCGCAGCAGTGAGCCTAGTTCGACTACCTCCTATGTGTCGCTGCTGACCCAGATCGCCACCACGCATCCCGACGTGATCTACTTTGGCGGGCTCGATTCCACCGGCGGCATCCTGATCCGCCAGCAGATGCTCCAGGTTCCGTCGCTGAAGAACACGCCCATGGGCGGTGGGGATGGCATCGTCACCCCCAGCTTCGCCTCCACCATTGGCACCAGCAGTGGTGGTTCAGTCTATGGCACGGTGGCTGTGGTGGATACGACGGTCATCCCGTCTGCGGCAGCCTTCCGCACGAAGTTCACGTCGACCTTTACCGACCCGTTGAACGTGTACAGCGCGGCGGCCTATGACTGTGCGAACATCCTGATCCAGGCGATCAAGACGGCGCTGGCCAATGGGGCGCACACCCCGGCCAGCTCGGGTGATCTCGCCGGGGCCAAGGCATTCCGCCAGGCGGTGATCAATGCCGTCCAGGGCACGTCGTGGGACGGGATCACCGGTCACCAGGCTTTCGACTCCAATGGTGACACCACCAACAAGGTCATCTCGATCTACCAGCTCGCCGCGGTCAATGGCAAGCCCGACTGGAAGTACCTCACCGCTGCCATGCCCTCGTAATCGCGACCGCTGCTGGCGGTATGGAGCCTGATCAGGAGTCCCGGGCTTTCTTGACCTGTCTCGATGCCGGGAGAAACTCGTAGATGAAGTAGAGGGGTAGCCGGCACGCGCGTGTCGGCTACCCCTCATATCAAATCCTGTTGATTCCTGTCAGTGTCGGTCCAAATGTGCCTCTACACTTTTGAAAAATTTCCCTTGAGAAGTTTCCAGGCACCGTTTTGTTGTCCAACGATATAGCTGCCCTGGTAGGCGCTCTTCACAGTTCCGGTCGAGGTTGTCTCCGTCGCAAGGATAGTCAGGTCTACTGTGACCGTGCCGTCGGCGTTTGGCGTTATTGTGCCGAAGGTGATATCATCGTGCTGCGTGTTTGCGTAACCGCTGGCGAACTGGTCGTAGGTCGGGGTTGGATGCTGCGGGTCTGTCCCCCACAGGTTATAGGCAGCGTGATAGTCCCGTTTGTTGATGTCGTCATAATACTGCTGGACAAGCGCCCGTGCTTGTTGAGAAGGAGAAGGAGTAGGCGGTGTTGGCGTGCCGCCGTTGCCCAACAAGCCATTTTGCCACAGCACAACCACCGCCGTGCCACCGAGTATGACAAGCAAAACGAGCAAAGCGACGAGCAAGACAACCACTCCACCTTTTTTCCTTCGTTTCGCTGGTTGAGCAGGCACGTTTTGGTAGCCGAAACCGTCCTGAGAAGGGAAGCTGGACCCTAACGCTGCCGGGTTGGGATAGGAGCGTGGTACAGGCGTATCAGGAGCGTAAACTTCTGCCGGCATCATACCGGCAGGCTCAATTCCTGCCGGCGCATTGCCGGGTAACACGAGTTTCTGCTGCCTGGGAGCCGGTGGGGGGCTGGCAGGATGCTGTGACTGTGGTGTACTAAGAGGATATCCGGGGAGCGATGAAGCAACTGTAGGCGCGTCGGTGCTTACATCCTCTGCGCTCTGATCGGCCTCTGTCGCCGCGCCGCAGTTGGGGCATGTCAAGTCCCTGGGGGATAACAAACTACCGCATTGACCACAAAAGACCATCGTCTTACCCCTTTCAGGTTTTACCAATTCGCGGTGAGAAGCCCTGGGGAGTCGTCATAGAGCGGTCCTCGCCTGTTGGCGTGGGCTCATAAGACCTCCACCTGCGGAGACCCCTGTGTTTCAACCAGGGGAGGAAGCAGGCATTCCTTGTTTGGGGCAGGAGAGGGCTGGCCCCCTGCCTATGCTCTCTAGTACTACAGTTGGAGTTATGTGGTAGAATCTGGAAGGGAGAAAGAAAGCAGTCAAAGAAAGTGAGCTGAGCAATGAACAGGCAGGAGATCAAAGAGCAAGAAGAAGCGGCGGGACGCTGGG
>Ga0209647_1002670_pt1 | contig 14291 bp, 13 predicted proteins | sample GraSoi_2013_60cm_FD_185827 | JGI IMG/M metagenome (GOLD analysis project Ga0209647, IMG submission 185827) | Grasslands soil microbial communities from the Angelo Coastal Reserve, California, USA - Sample 9_17_2013_60cm (SPAdes) (version 2) | ecosystem: Environmental > Terrestrial > Soil >...
GCCGCACTGGCCCGCTTCGCCGTCGAACGCCAGCATTGAGTGAGTCAGGAATCGGGGTGTAGCTCAGCCTGGTAGAGCGCTACGTTCGGGACGTATAGGTCGCAGGTTCAAATCCTGTCACCCCGACCAATGGTTTCAAATACTTAGAAGACGCCAGGTTCTTGGCTATCGCAGGATGCGGCTGGGAACATCCACCCTAAATCCGGCTGCAGGCGCAAGCGTTTTCGCGACCGCCGAGCATTTCGAAGCATTAGGCCAGGCTAATAGCTTTTCATCACTGCGCACTATCGACCGGGACGGGCCCTTGACTCGTTAGAAACGGGGGCCGTAAATCGGTCGCTCATGCATTGCGATAGGCTACGGTCCATGACGTATGCGCGGTTGAAACGCCAGTCCCGTGTTCACCGGCTTCTAACCGTCTGGGCATGCATGTTTGCGAACGCAGGGCTTTTGCCCATGACGGTCGTTGCCGGCATACCCACCAGTCAGCCGCCGAGTCACGTCGTCGCGCGGTTCTGGAGTTACAACTTCAGCCAGTCAACTCTCTTGGAAACGCGATATGTTGTAGATCTCGCCGGCCCTATGGCCGTGTCGGAAGCACCTTCTACTGGCGAGTACAGAGCCCTGAGGCTCGAACGCAAGCGGGCTGATGCCCAAGCGTTCAACCGACTTGAAGCGCGAATCCACGAGACCGCCCCGTCTGGTGGCGTCGACGATCTTACCGTCGCTATGAAGGAAATTGGAAAAGCCAAGTCATGGGGCAAGTCTCCGATCGATCAGCTGCTTGCAAGCCCCGACGGTAATCGTGCGGTACTTAGTCCCGACTTTGGGATACCTCTCGTGGTGGATCTACGCACTCTCCGCACACAGCGACTCGTAAGTCGTTTGGAAAGTCTTCCTATCCCGATGGCTTGGTCGCCTGATTCAAATGTACTTGCGTTTGCGCCGTCGGAGACTGGCTCCATCGTCCTCTATAACGTTGAGCAAAGTGCAATCCAGTCGACGATCACCACCCAAGGAGCATGGGTGCAGGCGATAGAGTGGTTTCCCGATATGCAGAAGCTGGTGCTTATAAGCCTCGTCAATCGTCGGCTGCACAAGACGCCGTTTGGATTGCTCATTGCGTTTTCGGGCCACCCGGATTACCGCAACGATCTCATTCTTCAGGTTCGGGAAATCGCGGGTCAGGAGCAGCAATCAGTTAAATTGAAGTCAAATCTCACAGAGCAAAGTTCGTATGATTATTGGATCGAATGGCAGTAACTGCAGCTCTGGCATATCGGAATTACAACCAGCAATACGTCGCAGCTAAGCCGACAGTCGCCATGGAACGCGGATTATTTTCGGACTAGTCGCCGCCGCCAGCTGCTTGCTGCTTGCCCGGCATGGATTGGGGTACCGCCTGACTCCAGTCGTCACGGGTACTTTGGTCCAAACAACCGCCACCACACTAGCCTGCACTAATGCTAAAGCGCCAAATAATGGCCAACCCGGTGCCACCGGTCGCGCGCATGAGTCGCCTCACCAGGGCTGGTAGGAGGCCGTGTGCATTGTTGGTGCGTGAGAATCGTGTGACAAAAGCCGCCGCCAGGCTATCCTGCACTCACGTCGAAAAAGCCACTTCACGTCCAATTGACGTCCACCGGCGCGGCGCCGCTGCTCGCTCGTTCTCAGCTTGGTTTGGTGTGCGCGCAATGCTACGGACTGCTGACCCAGGGCCCTGGTGGCGCCCAGTGAGCGGCATCGCCGCCGCCCGTGGCCGCCCCGACTGCCGCCGGCATCAGGAACAACTCGATGCCTGCCGTGATGTTGGCAAATTGATCACTGAGTTCGGGCACTCCGATTCGTCTCGCAAAGGCCGTCCACTGCCGTTGATGGCTCGGGTCGCCGAAGAACGCCGCAGTCAGGGCCGTGGCGGCGCTTTCGGGATAGGCGTCTCGCGCCGTTCAAAAGTCGCCTGTATCGCCTGGCGCAGGGTCTGCAGGCCGAACGGTAGGGTGCGGGACAGAGTCCAGATGTCATAGAAATCCTTCATGCGGCTGTTGCGCAGGTCCAGCTCCACCATGGCCTGAAACTTCTCTGCGATGGAGGCCTCGACCGGATAGGCCATCAGCCTGACGGGTGTGTGTCCCAGGAGCACCGGGTATTCGACCAGGCTGGCCTCGGGGTAAACGGCGTCTCCCACCCCAAAGTCGATCTGGACCGTTTGGCGCACGTTATCCAGGCGCGCCTGCAGGCGGATGCGGGTGCCCACGTACTCGGTCTCATCGCGCAGGCCCTCCGCGACGATGGTCGACGCGTCAAAGCTGACACCGTCAGTGGGATCGACAATCGCGGCGCACTGTTCGACGAGCTTCAGCAGGCTGGCTCTGTCGCTTTCCCCACGACGCAGCAGGTCGATGTCCATCGTTGGCCGGGCGCGCGGCACGCCCCATACTCGGAGCATTAGTGCGCCTTTCAGCAGCACCGAGTCGGCCTGTGGCGATTGCGCGAGCCGGGCCAGGAACCGCTCGATCACATAAGACTGCAGTACGTCGTTGAAGCTGAGGCCCTGCCCCTTCGCCAGATTGCGCAGCCTCGCCAGGACCGAGGCTACAACATTCTTCGGGCGGTCGATCATGCAATGGCCTGCAGGTAGGGGCCCATCACGCGATCCATGCGCAGCGCTCGTGCGATCTCCAGCAGCTCGCGGTTGCTGGTGCGCTTGCGCGTACGGGCCAGCTGCAGGGCTTCCAGGGCGATATCCAGACCGATCTTGTTGCGGTACTTGAAGCAATCGACCACGGTCCGGGCGACGCTATAAACGCGCAGCGGTCGGCCGTCGAATTTGTGGGCCTCCAGTCCTTTCTCGAAGTTAGCGGCATCGAACTTGTAGATGTGCACCGGCAGCGAGTCGATCCTATGGCGCGCGTAGCTGCCTCTTGGTACCGCAAGATGCACCACGCGCGGGATCTGGGTCGTGATGCCATGAAAGGCAAGCGCCGAGATCAGGCACACAGCCGCATCCGGCAGCTTCGCGGCAATGACGCCCAGGTCCGGGTCTCTGAACTCCTTGACCGTCGAGAGTCGATACAGGCCGCGCGCGAGTTGCTGCAGCGTCCCTTCCTCCCGCAGGCGATACAGGGCCTCCGGGTGGATGCCTGCCTTGAGCGCCTGGCCGGTGCGCAGTACGCCGCCGTGACGGCGAAACGTTGCGATGGCGCCGGGAATGTCGCGGGATTGATTCATGGTGGATAATAATAGCTCCATTTATAACTTTTTGGGTACTTTATTATCCGCTTTCGACCAGGTTCACAGGCGCCCGCACCACCCGCTCCACCGCTACGGCCAATTCCCGGGGCTCCAGATGCGCATAACGTAACACCTCAGTGTCGTGCAGCTGAAAAGGGCTTGGCTGCCGGAGCGGCGCCCAGGAGGGCCGATTTGATGATTCTGCAGCGCATACGGTCATTGGATTCTCATGCTCACGCCAATGGTAGACCAACAGGCAATGCTTCACGCAATGACAAGTGCTGATACCGAGCGCCGCACCGTGCGACAGCAAGTGTCCGCATGCGACAATGCGTCTCGTCATCAAAGGGCTTCTTTCATAGCGCCGGACGCGCTTGCACGCGCGGATTGTCGATGTGAATAAGCGACCTGTGCAATGTGCCTTTTCAATATCGGAACCTCTAGGTCGCAGATTCACATCCTGTCACCCCGACCACTGATTTCTGGTCGATTCAGGGGTGTCAATTTTGGCGAGCACGGGGAGCCAGCGCGGCATGTCCCCTCACAGAGAGTGCGAAGCTACGCTTTTCCGACTGAGCTGTTCTTTGATCCTTCGTTGGCCACCGCATTGCAGCCGCGTCGCCTGGCAATTGAATCCGCGCGCCAACTATCGTGTCGCTGGGCGCGGACATTTCCGCTATCGGCCAATCAGTCGTACGCTCACATTCGATGAGCGAGCGATTGGTGATTCCGGATCGTGCGGACGCGGAGGGCGAACTCTCCGTGGCTCATCCCTGGTGGCAGTTTTCTGTACGCTTCAACGTTGCCGTGTCCCAGAGCGTTCCCGTGGTTCGAATGCACGAGCGCGAATCAGAGGGCGTGATGATGCGGTGGGGTCTCGTGCCGCCGTCCGCGAAAGGCGACGTCGCGCGGGGCGGGTGCGCTCGTGTACGAGGTGACGCTCTTCTGATCTCCGAGGACGTCCGCGCCGCCTGGTTTAATGGACAGCGCGGCATTGTGCCTCTCGCGGGCTACTACGTGTGGCAGCGCACTCGGGCGGGATACCGTCAGCCGTACTACGTGCGGCTGGTCAACCGTCTCGTATTTGGAGTTGCGGTAATCTGGGACCGCTCGGTAACCGACGATGACGATGTTGTCGAGAGCTGCGCGCTCGTGACCGTGCCGACCAATCCGTTACTGGCGGAAATCGACAACACCACGGACCAAATGCCCGCGATCCTGCGCCGCGAAGACTACGATAGCTGGCTCCGGTCGAGGGTGGCCGATGCAAGTGGGCTCCTGGAGACCCATTCCCAGACGCGGATGGTCAGCCATGCGGTGGCGCCTTACGTCAACCATCTCGAGTTCGACGACCCGCAGCTCATCCGGCCGGCACCCCAGGATCCGGATTAATGCAGTGTATGTCGGCGCCAGAACGCCGACGGATTATGTCTCGATGAGGACTCCGGTACCGCTGCGGGACGCAGTTCTCGGAAACCAGCCACAGCGCGTGATTAAGATCAACCAAGATAAATGCACGCCAGCGTCGCTCGGATGCTAACAACTGAACACATCCTGCTCGAGTCGGACTTCCGGGAGGTGCCGCGCCGCCAGGACGCGCGGACGGTTCACGCCCACATCGAGTTCCGCAGCCGACTTCGCAGACGCGTCCTGCAGCTCGAGATCTTCGACTACTACTATCTTTCTGTACACTCGCACGCCCGCTCTGTCCTGCTCGAATACGTCCTCGATCTGCGGTTCATCGATGGACCACGGCGGTTGAGGCGCATCGCATGGCGATGGATCGCCTTCTCGCTACTATTAATAACCCTGTCGGCAGGGATCGCTTGGCGCATCAATTCCTCAGCGACGCCGTGGTGGCAGAACGATTGGCTGCTCCCGGTGTGTGTCACCGTCATAGTGGTGTGGCCGTTCGCAATGCTTGTGAGTGCCTACAGGACAACTGAGACATTGACTCTATTCAGTACCCACGGGGCGACGAGACTGCTGGAATGCACCGGCGGTCTTGGTACCTTCCGTTTTTTTCGGCCTTTCATGGCTAAGCTCGCAGCGCACATTCGGCTCGCGGCGACGGCGCGCCGACGCACCAGGGCCGAACACCTCCGCGACGAAATGCGCGAGCATCTCCGCCTCAAGGAAATCGGGGTGATACCTTCAGGGGAGTACGAGACAGCCAAGGTGCGCATCCTCGACCAACACTCTCCCGCCGCGCAATCAGCTCCTGCTCGTGCGTCAACGAGGTTGTAAGCACACTACCGCGCGGAGGAGAAGGGATTTCGACTCGGACATCGACGCACACATGCAGCTTGCTCAGTTTCAGGCAAGACCGAAGGTCCGGCAGTGTAACGCGGTAGGCTCGCATCGAGGCGCACATATGGGGATCGCAACAGTCATCCAAGTCAAGGCGAGGCCGCGCGCGCGCCGCAGTTCTCTTGCAGAGACGAGTCCCGGTGTGTGGAGCGCGCAGCTCAAGTCGGCACCTGCGGACGGCAAGGCCAACGAGGAGCTCATCGCCTTGGTCGCCCAATACTTCCGTTGTGCCCGGTCAGCGGTCTCCATCAAGAGCGGCGCGTCCAGCCGCATCAAACGGGTTCGAATCGAGGATCGCTGAGCGCAAGTCCCGGTTCGCGCGCCGCCGCGGAACTGTCTCCTAAAAGCCGGGCGGCCGTTGCTGACTCCCGTGTACTGCCCGCAGATCCTCTTCCGTGCGTATGCGGTCGTAACGTCGGCTTGTTCGCGGTGCAACAGGCCCTTGCGGCGCTCCTGGCCTCCGCTCCATATGCGGGACTGCATCACACTTTAGGGACTCGCTCTGACCAGATGTGACTGGCGCCAGCCCGTACGGCGATTAAGACTACCTATAGTGGGCCGTCCTTATGCTTCGAGTGAATTGATCGAGATATCAATTCCTAACAGCAGTCGACACATGGAATCGTTGCAGCCGTCAGCAGCCTCAGCCGAATTTGACCGCCGTCTCTTTACGGTCACCTGGCCATTGATCGTGATTGCCGCGCTGATGATCTGTCTCTGCATCGGAAGCTTGACCACACTTTCCTGCATACGCGCATTCGTCAATGGCGAGGGCATGTGGTCCAAGGCGGAACGCCAGGCGATCGCTGAGCTGCGGCAATTCGGAAACGGTGGCTCGCCGGACGCTTACGGGCGTTTTCGGGCGGAGCTGGCGGTGCCGCTCGGCGACCAAGTCGCCCGCCTGCAGCTGCAAAGCCCCACTCCCAACTATCCACTCGCGGCAAGCGGTTTCATCGCTGGTCGCAATCACCCCGATGACGTGCCGGGTATGATGCGACTGTTTCGGGCGTTTCGGAATTCCGCGATCCTGGCTCGACCCATCGCCGCCTGGACCCAAGGCGACCAACTGATCTTGCAGCTTGACCAGGTGGGTCAACAAATGCATGACGTCATCGCGACCCGCGAGGCTGGGCTCGGCCGGCTCGATCAACTTCTCGCGAACGCAGAAATGATTCACCTGCGGGTCGCGCCGCTGGAGGACGAGTTTTCAAGTTCGCTCGGCAGTACTTCGCGCAAGCTACGGGATCTGCTCTCGGTGTTTCTGGCCCTATGCACTACCGTGCTGGTGGCTATGGGCGCGACTCTATCCCGCAATACCATCCGGCGCGGTGAGCGTATCGCGAAGGCGCTGCGCGATGCGCAGGAACAGGCCTACCTCGCGCAGGCACAATCCCACGTCACGCTCGAATCCATCGCCGACGCCGTACTCTGCACGAATCACGACCAGCAGGTGACGTATCTGAATTATGCGGCAGAACAGCTCACCGGTTGGTCAGCAGCCGCGGCCGTGGGCCAGCCCTTGGCGACCGTCCTGCACATCCTCCCTGAATCGAATACACACTCCGTCACCGCTGAAATCAAACAAATCCTGGCTGGCGAGCAGTTTAGCGGTCGGGCCACGGGTTCGCTGCTGCAGCGGCGCGATGGCGCCACCACAGCGATACAGGAGCGCGCTGCCCCGATCCGTGATTCGCGCGGCGAGGTCACCGGCATTGTTTTCGTGATGCGCGATATTACCCAGGAGCGTGCTTTCGCCGCTCAGCTGCAGCACCAGGCCACACACGACGCTCTGACTGGGCTGACCAATCGTCGCGAATTCGAGCGGCTGCTGCGGCTAGCGATTGACGATCAAGCGCGCTTCGGCGGCGCGCATGCATTGTTGTACCTGGATCTGGACCAGTTCAAGGTCATCAACGACACCTGCGGCCACGCCGCCGGAGACCAGCTCATTTGCCAGGTGTCGTGGGTAATCAGGCAGCGGCTCCAGTCCGGCGAAGTGTTGGCGCGCCTGGGCGGTGACGAATTCGGCGTGTTGCTCGAGAACTGCCCGCAGCAGGCGGCACTGCACGTGGCGGAATCCATTCGACGAAGCATCTCGGAGCTGCGTTTCACCCGGGAAGGGAAGATATTTGTGGTCAACGCCAGCATTGGAGTGCTGTCGCTGGCCGAGGCCCTGCCCACGGTGGACGACGCCCTGAGCGCGGCCGACCAAGCTTGTTACCTGGCGAAGGACAATGGTCGCAACCGCGTTCAGATCTATCGCGCCGATGATCAGCAGATGCGCGCCCGACATGGCGAAATGCAATGGGTTGAACGGCTGAATGCGGCGCTCGATTTCGATCGCTTTGCACTCTTCGCTCAGGAGATCTGTCCCGTGGCGAGCCCGGCGACTCCCAGTCGCAGTAGGGAGTCCTCGCGCTTTGAAGTCCTGTTACGCCTGATTGACGTCGATGGCTCACTGATTGCGCCTATGGCGTTCATACCAGCGGCGGAGCGCTTCGGCCTGATGCCGAGAATTGATCGCTGGGTCATTGAGAACGCATGCCGAAATATTGCAGAGGTGCATGCCCGCCACGGCGTGGCACCTACTTGCCTGATCAATCTGTCGGGCGCCTCGGTGACCGATGCGGGCATAGTGGATTTCGTCGCCTCCCAACTGGCGCGATTCAGGCTGCCCCGGTGCAGCATCGGCTTCGAAGTGACAGAAACTGCGGCCATCGCGAATCTGGCGAGCGCCGCTCGGCTGATGAATCGCCTCAAGGAAATCGGTTGCCCCATCGCACTCGATGACTTTGGCAGCGGCATGTCGTCTTTCGGTTATCTGCGCAGCCTTCCGGTCGATTACCTGAAGATCGACGGCGAGTTCGTCAAAGACATGACGACCGACGCAGTGGATTTCGCGGTCGTCGAATCCATCCACAACATTGGACGTGTCATGGGGATCAAGACGGTGGCGGAGTCTGTCGAAACTGGAGCCATTCTGGCCGCGTTGTTGCTGGTGGGGGTCGATTTTGCGCAGGGATTTCACGTCGGGCAGCCAATACCCATACTGGAGATCATGGGCCAGCCGTCATTCGACGCCGCCGTAAGCCCGGCGACGGTCGAATTGGGGCTAGCGGCCTCCGCCGGGCGATAAGGCTTCGACTGGCTTTCCACTTTCTGAATTACCCGTTACATGTAACGCGTTACATGTAACGGGTGGCAACCAGGAACACTCACAAGGCAGCGGGCAGTAGTTGCGATGCCTTCGCCTGACACCTGCAAACCCACCTCTTCGAGAATCTGCATTCGCAGTGCATGAAATGGGCCCGCCAGACGCGGGCAGCGACCGCCCCGGGCGCGCACTTTTCGACCATCGAAATGCAGGTTGTGTGATTCAAGAAGAAGGAGCCACTCGCAACCTCAGGGTTCCCGTCGCGCATCCTTCCCTGTCCACGTGATCGCGCCCTCGCAGGAATCGACGAGCTGAGCAATATCAGGCACCAGACCCAACGTACGCACCAATGCGAAGGCGCCGAGCCGCGCACATGGGAACCGTTCGCGCATGCGTATCGAGGCTGCAAGCAGCGTCCGGCCCCTGGTGACGATGTCATCGACCAGCAGGATCCGCCGGGGCGACCGGAGCGATGCATCAACCACGAAAGAATTGTAGTGTTCGGCGACCGTCGGCCGGGCAATGCAGGGAGCCGTGGCCGACTTGCGCACCGCGCAGTGACGTCGCAGGCCGATCCACACTGCCGCTGCGAGGCCCTGCTCCTGCAGGGCAAGCGCCAGCTGCGCGGCTGCCCATGAGGCGTCGCAGGAGGAGGGCACGCTGCGCGGCACTGGAACCAGGATGACATCGGAACCAAACAAGTCGCCGTACCGGCACTGCCCAACCGACTGCTCGCGTACGCGCATGGCATAGCGCCTCAGCCAATGCGCATCGCAGCCCTTGACTCGCTCGCGCAATCGCCTTGATCCCTTGGCTGCAGGGCTGACCCCGCGCGGTGAATAGACGTAACAGGCGCTGTAGTGCAGTGCCAGCTCACAGAGCGAGATCATCGTCCCGGCCCTTGGTCAGTTCGCGGTGATGTTCCGCATCCTGCGTGCGCATCTGCCCCTGTGCCGCGCGCAACCGCAGCCAGTCCTGCCGTGCCTGACTCCTGATGTCCTCCGGGCCGGGCTGCGTGGCTGGGACACCCGCCGCGCCAGGCTGTGGCTCCACGGATTGCGGCCCTGCGGAGTGCGGTTCCACAGCGCGCGCCCGCACGCGCTCGCGGTAGCGCTCGCGTACGCGTTGAGCGATCTCGCTATACAGCCCGCGCCGCTCGTCGCGCCAGGCGCCCCAGGGCAGATGCGCCTGAGGTTCGCGTGACATCCCCTGCGCGGCGAGTGTGCGATGATCGACGCGCACCAGCAAATGCGCAGCGTGCAGCGCCTCATTCACCAGCTCCGCCGCGCGTGCGCGTAGCGCCCGAAACTCCTCAATGCTGTTTACCAGACCGCGCTCGTGACGCTGAGTAATGCCCAGATCCAACCCGGTCTTGCCGCCGAGCCCCGCCGCCGTGATCTCCCGTGTCGTGGCCAACAGGTGCGCGTGAACGTTCCGCGGATCTCCGCCGGCGCGGGGCGCGTGAAGGGCGCTATCCACAACCACGTGATAGCGCTCGGCAATTTCCCTGGACAGGACACCCGTCAGGGCGATTTGCTGGTCGCGGTTCAACTCGTGCGGGATTGAGAGCAGGAACTCGCGAGCCACGCGCGAGTCTCGGCGGGTCTCGGCGCGCTCTGCCGCATTCCACAGCTGCCCACGATCCAGGGACCAGGCCGGTGCGCTTAACGAAACGCCTGAGGGCAGCACGATCTCCTTGTATAGAACATCTCGGCGGCGGGAGTAGTTGTAGAGCTCGCCGGTGCGCTCATCCCGCAACCGCTCGCCGGCGCGGTACGCCGCGGCGCCGGGAGCAGTGCGTCCGGCACTGCGGCTGATGGGAGTCACTTGAAGCATGAACAGGGCCAAGGGGTGACTACGCCGCAATCCGTGGCTCAGTGCACCAGCGTGATCCGGCGCCAGCGGCGCGCCGATGCGGTCTTGAGATAACCCACGAGGTCCGGAAGCTGCTCGAGCTGGGATGGCAGAATTGCGGCTTCAGTAATCTGCTGGACTGTGGTCTGCGTGGAGCGGCGATGCCCGCCAGCGGCGATCAGTCCCTCCCGATCACGGCCCCGGGATGTTTGCTGACGCAGGATTTCGCGATCACCGATCAGACGCGAGGCAAAGTGCGCCGTGCCGCCGCTGTCGCTCCCGGAACAGCGCAGGATCAGAGAATTGCTGCAATTTTCAATAATCGTCTGGGCGTCGCCAGCTCCGTATGTGCTTGCGACCTGCGCGAGCGACTGGAAGGCCAGCACACAGCGCCCGCCAAATTTTCGCAGCCGGGTCAGTGCGTCCTTCAACCCGTCGACGGCGCCCAGCGCGTCAAGCTCGTCCATGACGACCCAAAGGCGCTGATCCTGGTCCGGGCGGCTCATCGCCTCGAATATCGCCAGGCGCACCCATGCGGAGATGACCGAACGCAGGGCGGCAATCTGGCCCGCCTTATATGGGATGAACAGGGTGCCGCGGCCCGACTGGACCCAGTTGCGCACAGAGAAATCCTCGCTGGTCGAAGCCTTCAGGTACTGCAACGCGGAGGCTGCAGACGCGGCTACCGATCGGATCGAGCCCAGCATGCGCGCGTTGTCCGGCTCCAGGAACGGCTGCGCCGCCGTGCCCGCGACGAGGGGCCGCAGCTCGCGGCTTGAGGCGACGGCGAGCAATCGCCACAGCTCGGCACTGCTCCCGCACTTGCGCTCGTGACACCGTCGTACAAGAGCCGTCAGCAGCGTGCGCGCATAGCCGCGCCACTCGCGGCCCGAAGGGTCGTCGCTGCCGGGAATCAGTGCGCTCCCGAGCTGGTCCGTGTCGTACCTGGTGCGGATCTCGGCAAACAGGTTCCATTGCACCGAGCCTGCCTCGAAGGGATTGAGTATCACATCGCCGCGCCGGCTGTCGTAGAAACGGGCGCAGTAGCCGCCGTCCGGATCGGTGATCACCGCACGATCGCCGCGTTCCAGTGCACCGGCCATCAGCGTGGCGATAGCCGTGCTCTTGCCGGTACCTGTAGTCCCGATAACCTTGAAGTGCCGCGTTTCATCGTTTTTCGCAATACGTATTCCGCCTAGCAGCAGCGGAGCTGTCCGATTCCTCACACGCCATAGTGTGTGCCCACCGGGCCACAAACGAGTCGCGCAACGATCCACGACCACGCGCGTACCGCGCTTGATGATCTCCGACTGCGACCATCGCTGGCTGCGCCATCCGCCGCCGGCCAGCAACATGCCGAGCGCCAGCAATATGGGACCCGCGACTCGCCCGGGCCCAGTCATTAACTGAAAGTCCATGCGCTCAGTACCCCTGGACGATGAGGAATTCGCCCGACTCGCCGTAGGAGGGCGCGCGCCGGTCGACGCGCACGCACAGCCGTTGCTGGTCCCCGCAGCGCCGCAGGTCGACGCGCCCACCGGCGCGCTCCAGTGCAGCGACGGAGGCGGCATACTCGTCATGGCGAGCGCGCAGCACGGCAATTTCGGCGCGTGAAGGCAGTATCCACCAGGCAACAGCCAGCGCCAGCGCCGTACTCATCGCGCTCAAGGCCAGACTCAGCAACCCCAACCTCCAGCCCACGCCGCGTCGCAATCCGCGCAGCGCATCGCCGGCCGCGCGCGCATCGCTCGCCAGCGTTTGGAGTTCACCAGCCAGGACCCGGCGTACTTCGTCCGAGACGATGGCGGCCAACTCGCTTGCATGAACCTTGAGCTTCCTGAGGCTCGAATCGGCAAGCCTTTGCTGAGCCTGCGCGGTCTCCATCAGCAACCCCATTTTCATGGTTTCCTGATCCACTGGTGGATCGCCTCAGGTGCTGTCAACACGGCCGGCGTGTTGAGCGGACACAGCCGCCGGCTGACGCTGTCTCTGGCGCCGGCGCTGGGCAGACGAGGACTGTGGCTCTTGAGTTTGTTGCGATAACGCCGGCCGCGACGCCTTTGGCCGGGAAACCGCACTCCGGGAAAGCGGCAGCCGGGCGCGCTCCTTTTGCCTGCGCCACTCTTCGCTGGCCGCGGCGGCGAACTGCATGGGCGCAGCCTGCGCGGGTGACAACAGCGCGGGCGGTCGTGACAGCTCAGCCGGCGGACAGGCAGGGACCGCGGCTGCTGCCGGCCGGTCGGCGCTCGGCAATGCCAGGGACACACGTAGCCACCGCGGATCGGAGCTGAGTTTCAGGAAGCCCTGCCCGTCGCGGAGCTGCTCGATCTCAGAGTCCATCACAGCGGGTTCGATGCCAATATGCTCCGTGCGGGAAGCGGTGCCGAACCAGTCCGTAAGGCGCCGGCTCGAGGACCGTGTGGTGCGCAGCACCTCGCGCTGACCGATAAGGCGCGAGGCGAAGTGTGAGGTGCCACCGCCCTGACTGGCTGAGCACCGCAAGATGAGCGTGTTACTGCAGTTCTCGACAATGGTCTGTGCTTCGCCGGTACCGTAGGTTTGCGCCACCTGCCCGATGGACTGAAACCCCAGTATGCAGCGCCCCCCGAATTTTCGCAGGCGTGCGAGCGCGTCCTTCAGGCCGTCAATCGGTCCGAGCGCATCCAGTTCGTCGATCACGAACCAAAGGCGCTGGTCCCTTTCCGGCTGGTCCATCGCGGCAAAGATCGCCAGGCGCATCCAGGCAGACATGGTGGAGCGCAGCGCCGCGATCTGCCCAGCCTGATAGGGCATGAACAGCACGCCGCCGCGCTGGGACTCACTGCCGCGCGCCACCCAACGCTTGACGGAAAAAGGCGTTGCATTCTGCCGGCTCACGTAATCCAGCGCGCCAACTGCTGAGCTGGTGACTGAGCGGATCGAGTCAAACATCCGCACGTTGTGTTCTTCCAGAAACGGCTGCGCTGCCGTACCCCTGACTAGCGTCCGCAACTCGCTGCTGTCGGCCGCGACCAGCAATCGGTACAGCTCCGCGACATCTCGCACGCCCGACGCGTACGCCTGGCGCGTCACGGCAGTAAAGAACGTTCGGGCATAGCCGGTCCAGCTGCGATCGCCTGCCGTGGCGTCCGGTATCAGCGATCGCGCGAGCTGTTCGACGTCAAATTCATTGGTAAGTTCGGCGAAAAGGTCCCACTTCAGCGATCGGGCATCAAAGGGATTCAGGATCACATCGCCGCGCGCGCTGTCATGGAAACGCCTGAGATAGCCGCCGTCCGGATCGGCGATGACTGCACGATCGCCCCGTAACAGGGCCGTGGCGAGGATCCCCCGGATCGCTGTGCTCTTCCCGGTGCCGGTCGTCCCTATGCACTTGAAGTGCTGGGTCTCAGCTTGAAGGGGCACCAGGACCCCGGCCAGGGTGACGCAGGTGGCACACACCTCAGCTTCCGAGCGGGCGCGCCCGCACCTACTCGCATCGGCGACCACGGTGCCGCGCTGGTAGAGGCTGCTGGGTTGCGTTCGTCGCGCCAGGACCTTGCCGCCCAAGTATCCCAACGCCGCGCTCGAGACGGCGGCCAGGCCAATTTCCATCAATCCACCGCTGGCGAGGCCGGCCGAGTGCAGGAGCGGCGTCGCCGCAGCGATGCCCATACCGGCAAACGCGGTCAGCGGAATCGCCAGCGTTGGCGCGGCCAGGTACCTGCCGAGACTGGCTCGGGCACGCGCGAGCGCCACGAAC
>Ga0209647_1002671_pt1 | contig 14283 bp, 16 predicted proteins | sample GraSoi_2013_60cm_FD_185827 | JGI IMG/M metagenome (GOLD analysis project Ga0209647, IMG submission 185827) | Grasslands soil microbial communities from the Angelo Coastal Reserve, California, USA - Sample 9_17_2013_60cm (SPAdes) (version 2) | ecosystem: Environmental > Terrestrial > Soil >...
CGACTGTGTACGCGAAGCTGCTCGTGGGATTCGTCGTTAACCACCCGAGGTGGGAGCCCGGTGCGTGAATCACGCCCGCCGGGATCTGTGCGGGGGGCATCCAGCAATGGATGTCCCTACCGCGATACATCAGTCTTCAGTCGCTTCAGCGAGGCTTCAGCAACTTGTTTGATGTGGTCTGGCCGGCTCTCTAACTCAGTCCACTTTGACGGGTCGGCGGGAGAAGGTTTGAATCCGAACTTGGTAGCAATCACCACTTGCTCACGAAAGGGAGCGAGGGCTTCTCCAACAAGTTCTTCGTTTGTGAACGGACCATAAATTTCAGCGGTATCGAAAAACGTGACACCGTGTTCGACGGCTGAACGAATAACTGAGATCATCTCCTTTTTGTCGTGAGCCGGTCCGTAACCGTAGCTCATGCCCATGCAGCCGAGCCCGAGGGCCGACACTTCCAGATTGCTGCTTCCTAATTTACGCTTTTGCATTGTTTCTCCTTTCTGCTGTTTCGGACCGAACCATCTCGTATCGAATCCAGAGCGCATCACGTTCGCGCTGCTCAACGGATTTGAGCCTGAGGGGAACGGCTGTGTTTCTTGAAGGGCTCACACCGTCGAAGACGGCAGGAATGTCGTGGCGTCCATCGATGCCAGGGACAACCAAGAGGCTCACCTCATCGACGAGATCGGCCTGGAGGAACGCCCCGTTAATGCGGCCGCCTCCTTCGAGAAGTAGAGTGCGGATTCCGAAGTGCTCTCCGAGCCGGTTCACGGCATTAGCGAGATCGACAGAGGCCTTTCCAGAGACGATATAGGAGATTCCCTTCTCCCGGAGCATGGCCAGGTAGTCCTCTGGGACTTGTTCACTCACCACACAAACGAGGTGATCGCCATAGAGATCACCGTCTGGCCACCGTAGCTTGCCAAGCGTATCAACGGAGATGGCATAGGATTTTGCTCGTCGAGCGACAAACACGGGCCGAGGTCCTGCCGGCGTGTTCGAGGCAGAGACGAACGGCTCATCCTCCGCGAAGTGCTGCTGCATCGTCGTTCGACCGCAAATCCAGGCATCGCCGTTCAGCTTCGCACCCGTTGCCTCGTACTCGCCGTCGCCCGTGACTGCGTCCAGAGCTGCGCCGTCAATCTTCCCGTCCACAGACGAGAGCATGTGACAAATGATATAAGGCCTCATTGCGGTCTCTTTCGCCGTGAATCAGGCGGGGTATTGTTCATCGCTGACCTTATGACGCAGGCTCAGACCCACCGGAACGTCAGCTCGCGTTCGCGCTGGAACGACAGAACTGAAACCATTCCGTGCGTCGACTAGCCGCCGTATCCCCCGCTCCAAACTTCTCCAGGGTCCGCCACAGCGCCCTTCGCCTTCTCTGGCGCTCTACCTAACATGGACCCCAGCCGGTCACTGGCAAGCGCTTCGCTAAATGCGCGCAGGGCCGCATGATAACACCTAACAGTACAGAACCTGGCACTGCGTCGGGCCAGCTGGGAGTTACAGACGCGAAATGGCCGTTGGCACATTACGCAGTGTCGGTAAACGTGACCTACCTCAGGGTATCGATACGGGTTGCTCATCGTTCAGAACCTCCAGTCCTACGAAAAAATATAGCCCCTAGACCACCTCTTTCTTGCTACAAAAGCTAAAGAGCGGTGTCCCCGGATTGCGCCAACGCAAGGCCAGCAGGGAGCTTCAGCGCCCCATCCTTTCAACCGGTCGCAAAGCTTCCCAAATAACGATCGGTCGGTAGCTACGATAAAACATGCTGCAGAGCTGGAAACTCGTCACCTGCGGGTAAACGACGCAAGGGGATTGGGTCGTCCTCGATACGCCTAGCAGCGAGCTGGTGCGACTGTCTCGGAGCAGAGATCTCGCCCGGGGCACGGATGCAGCGCGCTCTCCGAACCTTTCGGTCAAAGCAGCCCTTGCTTTTCCGCTTTTCCGCCACTCTGTTGACAGGGCGAGGCAAGCGCCGATGCGGTTTGGGACGCTCACATCAAAAGCAGTACGGTTCGGGAGAAGGTTGCACGTCAGTCTCCATTTGCTGTTGCGATGCCTGAAAAAAGCTGGGCGACGCCTCTATTCGGCGCAAGGCGCTGCTATGGCAACGGTTCTATGCCCTCCGATATCAGTATGTCGTCTGGCAGACGCGACACGGCGCAGTCACTGCGGGGATCGCTCTGCTGCTGTTTATAGGTGTCACCGCCTTCTGGATTCCATGGCTCCAGAAACTACTAGCACCGCAGTTCAAGACCGAAACGTCGCTTGCCTCCTTGCGCTCACTATTCGCAACGCTCGGCGGCGCTCTGATCGGGGCTGCTGTGATCGTTTCCTCACTCGTGCTGTTTGCCATGCAGGTCAATATCGAGCGGATGCCGCACGGCCTGTTCCGCAGGCTTAGCACGGACTGGCGGCTACTCAGCGTCTTTGCCGCGACGTTCCTATTCGCAGTCGCGGTCTCCGCCCTGTCGCTTGTTCCGGAGCCATACTGGATCGGCTTCGCCGTGTTCGGTGCCTTCTGGGGCACGGTGCTCATCCTTGTGATGTTTCTCTACTGCTACCGGCGCGCCCTAAATCTGGTAAACCCCCTGCGGCAGATCGGGCTTGTCTTCCGTAAGACGCGAGGAGAACTGCATACCTGGGTGCAACGCGCCAAACGAGCAGCGCCGCTTCTTTCTGGCGGTGATGACGCTAACCCCCGCCGGGACGATCCGCGCGCGCCACATCATGATCTTGCACGCACGGCATTCTTTCAGGCCAACCCCGGATGGTGCAATGGTGCGATGCAAGGGGTGCGCTACGCAATTTCACTTGCACGCCGGTATGCCGAGCAGGGCGACCATGAAGTCAGCGCGGCCGCCATGGACGCAATCATCGCGATCAACCACGCCTATGTGGAAGCTAAGGGGAGGACCTTCTTTGCGTATGAGCTCCTAGTTGACAACCCGCTCATCACCGACGGGTTCATAAACGACACGCTTGAGCACCTCCGCCAAAATGCTCGTATCGGAATCGCGAGGGGCGACGAGCAGCAAATTGAGCAGACCCTGCGGGCAATGTCGCAGCTTGTTCGGACGTATCTCGTGATCGATTACGCGAGGCCACACGCATCGAAAACGCACGCGCATATAGCGGCCGGGTATCTGTCAGGCGAAGTGAAGCGGATCTTGCCGCACAACATGCCCGACGTCTTGATGGAAGGTGTTCGGCTTATGGGACGGTGCGCCGACATGTTGCTCGAGGCAGAAGGCCCCAAGGGCATCACGACGCTGACGCAAGAGATCAGCGTCATCTCGTGCGCGGGGGTAGCGCGCGAAGATTACCGGCCCGTCACCTCCGCGGGCGTCGAACAGCTCGCCCGGCTGAGCTTCGATTTGCTGCGCACGCGGTTACACGAAGTCCCGGTCGCTGCGCACGAAATCCGCCGCAACATGGAGCTAATCGCAAAGCTGTTGATGACGCTACCCGACACGCCCTTCATGAACCTCCACAGCACCTGCCTTGCGCCCTACTATTCGGCCACGAGCATGCAAGCCCTTTCGGTGCGTCTATCAGAGCTTTTCAATGCCATCGGGGACGCCCCGGCAGGGGATGCAAATGCGCGGCGGATCATCGACAATATCGAAGAGTGGGCGGACGGCATGTATAAGACCGAGAAAGAACTGCTCCTTCAGGCCGTTGCCAAGCGCTCGCACTTCACGTTCGACGTGATCCATTGGATCAAGAATCTCACGGCCATGCTGCTTGCCGTGTCAAATGCCCCTGCTTGCGACAAGCATACGCAACGCGAATTGCGCCGGCACGCAAACTGGCTCATCGCCGTCCTTTCCTTCGTGCCCGATGACGAAGAAACGGTGAAGTTCGTCGAGAATTTCCAGATGACTGAAACTCTTTTCGAGTCCGGACGTGATGCACGGAGCCACGGTTGCGCGGAGATAGCCGACACTGTCCGCAAGCTCCTGGTGTCGTGGATGTTCAAGGCGGGTCGGTATGATACCGATATTCTGGAGCGCTCCGTCTACGGTCTGGCGATGCTCGCGCTCCTTGACGATGAACCTGGCGCGGTCGCCCGGCTCAAGCAAGAGATCACAGCCCATCTCGGAGCCGGCGAATTATCGGACAAAGATCTACGTGACCGAGCGGCGCGTGAAATCCGCGGACGAGCCGCCACTCTATTCAGTGCGGGCTACGCGCCATCGACCATCGAGTGCCACATGGCAGAACTAGACCCCCAGAATTTGCAGCCGCTCCTTGAGGAAATTGCAGACCTGATTTCACCCGAGACGAGGGGACAAGCCGACGAAACAGGCTTCCCTTTAATAACTCCACCTGGATGATGTTACCGACCACCCTTTTTGGCTCAGGAGGTAAAAACTCGCCTGCCGGCCCTCCTCATTATTGGAAAACCCAGAGCCAGTGTTTTTAAGGTTGGGCCCCAATGTCGATGACCACCTTTATGGCGGCAATACCCCCCGCTTAAATGCCTGCGGTTAAACGCCGGAGGTGGGTACCAGCATGCCCAACGTGCTATAAGCAAAGCCCGACAATCGTGGTCAAACCTTAAGTCCGGACACCGGAACTACTTAGGAGGCAGAGGCAACGAAAATTAGCGTTAAGCAAAACGGACAAAATTGTCGAAATGCTTAACAGTTGGAATTGGCTCGGGCAGGCCGTTTCGTTAACTGGAGCGACCCTGCAGGATCTCTAGAAAATGCGACACACCGCGAAACGTTCCAGGCTACACGTAACGCAGGGGGGTTGCGCGCGACGCGACGGGGCCCGGCCGGCTGTGCACGCTGGGGGAAGTGCCGGGTGTCGTGCGCCGCGTCGAGGGAGAAGCTCATCCCTTCGAGAAGCAGGCGCGCCGTATCCGGCTTATGGCACGAGCCGTCCCAAGGCCAGATACCAGAAGTACTTATGAGATGAACTAGAGCAAAATGACCTGTTAAGCAAAAATACAAATTTTGTCGAAATGCTTAACAGGTCTCCAAGCGTGCTAATATCAGATCTCTATGGTTATTACACCATTGGACCGGATGCCCGATCGTTGCTGTTACTGGAAACTTTCCACGTTCCAAAAACGCATCCTGGAGGAAGGCTTGAGAGCTTACTGGCGAGCGCCTATCCACCGTGCTTGGGCGGGAACTATGGAGCCGGGCTCATTCGCCATTGGTAGGATGCTGCGGGAATTCTACGGAATCGAAAACGTATTACGATTTGATAGACGAACGCGGAGGAAGGAACTGCGTCATAAGCTGGCCGCGCCGCGTGCCGCCGCTAGCCGCGCACTATCCAGCCTCTTGCGAAGAGGCTTTCTGGAAAGAACCGGCCGTCACTGCTGGCGATTGAGCGCCCAAGGGCTAAAAGCTGCCCAGCAGCTTTGTCCTACTCTCCAGAAACCAACAAGGGCCCAAATGATTAGGGAGATCAAGGAGGGCTTTCTGATGCGCAAACGACGCTTAGAACGTGCCGGGCAAGAGATGCCCATTACCTTTCATGATTTTGTTGCGTCTGTCCTTCCGGGCGCAAAGAAGAGAAGGAGGCGAGGGGTGAAGGTAGAATTTGTCGGTCTTGATTAGGCGCGCTCTCCGAACCTTCGGTCAAAGCACTCGCCCCAGTTCGATGGCCTCCAGTCCGTAAATCGGTCCTGTGTCCTCCAGAAGAACCGCGTCCTCCGCGTAGTACGTGGCTAGGGTGGCGGCATCGTTGTCGTTCCATGCCTCGTCAACTTTCCGCCTTTACTTTTTTTCGTCAGTGATGCGCGACAAAAACTCGTCGATCTCCACCGGGCCCGCCGAGCATGTCGTTCCACCCCTCGGCGGCTAGCCAGCGATAGGCTTTATTTAGCCCGGCCCAGTCCGTCGCTTCAGTGAACTCTGTGTTAACCTGCGCATTCACATTGCCGTTTCGCCCGCGAACATCCATTACGTAGTGTTGCGGCGCTAGAATCGTTAGGGCTCTGAGTTGTCCAGACATGTCGCGCGCAATTGGCGTATTTGCCTCCGCACCGGCTCGATGTGTTCCGGACCAGCAATCTTGAGCCTGATTCCAATCCTCAATCCTGGAATGCTCCGCTGCTAAGCCCGTAAGCTTGGCCTCAAGATCCTCGATGGGATTAGATGGACTATTGTCGGGCATAAGATGCCTCCCCACTGGATTAGCTCGGCGCTAGCACGCTAAGCATTCTACCTCTCGCCGTTATGACGTTCGCCACCTTAACGAAGGCCGGTTCTTCTCCTTGAAGACCAAGGCAACCGGTTATGTAATAGCAGAACGGCTCATTAAAGCTGGGCTCCCATCCACCTGGGTTGTTCTGTCGTTGTTCCTTGCGGTACAGTAGCCACTCCCGCCACTCTTTGGACTCCTCGCACTCCAGTTGCCGCTTCTTCTTCAGCTCCCCGGGCTCCAGTAGCGACTCCAGTTGCCGATTCTTCTCCATCTCCTCGCGAAACAATTGTCCCTCCTTCTCCAACTCCTCGGAGTCCATTTGCGACTCGTTCTCCTCGTACTCGCCATCGCTCAGTTGCCACTCCTCACATTGATCATACGCCTTTTGGAAATAATATTCCCCTTCCGCTAGGCTCGGGGCTTAACCACAGCATGGCTTCATGTTCGCCGATTTCGTAAGGTGCGATCAGCACAAGCCAAACAGTATTGTGCCAAAGCATTGGTCGGAATTTTGGTTGACTTGCAAGTAAGCTCGGGTCCGGCCTAAACCTTAACAGACTGATGGCGACTTTGCCCAAAATCGATTGCTCGATGATTCCGTAGTCAGCGAATCTGTTAGTGAATAACCCCTTAAGTTCATCGAGTTTAGCCTGCTGTTGCTGCTCAAGATCCTTCAGCTCTTGGTTTATTCGTGTTTTATCCATAACTTCTCTTTATTGGGGTTTGAATCACCGAACACCCAGCCGTCGCTGTAGCGTGTTCCGTGGCGCTGGTTGCCGCATGGATCGGTCACGATGACGCCCGGCAAGGTGTACCGGTATCCGCCGCTAAAGGTGTTTTGCGGAGTAACGGTGTACGTACCTTCCGGCGTAAAAACGTATTCAGACCGGCTTCCGTACTGGTAACCGGAATTGAACCGTGGACCGCCAACGGCCGATGCCGCGATAAGGAACGAACCGAGTACAGCGACAAGGAGATGGTTAGGCATTTGCTAAAAAGACGTTGATTCTCGCAAAATGGTTGACCAGTTTTCGGACGGACGAAGCGCGATAAAGGCGGCGATTAAGCCCGTTCGAGACGGTCTCTAATTGATCATGTAGCGCATATAGATTGGCGGTAGTAACACCGATAAGATTTGCCGCCTCCTGACTGTTGAGAAAATCATCGCCCCAACCAACTTCTCGCGACATTTTTCGGCGCGCAAGCCAACAATGAAACTGCATATGGTGCTTGTCGCACAACCACCGCACATCTAGAGGCCGATCATAATCATCGTGGTGCGCTTCGCCAAGCTTATGGCCACACACCTCGCACAGCTGCCGGATCAACCTTCCCTCCTTAATGGCATGCGTGACAGATAGGTGAGCACGTCGCGCGGCCGGACCGGTGCCGGCCGTCATACCGTCGCATCCCGTTCGGCTTTAAGAATATCAGATAGCCGAACGCAAGCTGTTCTCGAATTCCAGCGCACTATAGGCAACCCTAGTGCCTTAACTCTCCGTGCCGCGACCTTCTCGTGGCATGACCAACGCCCCCCAAGCATCGCGAAGGTGTAGAGCCGATCTCGCAATTTCGAGAGTGAAGGAGAAGCAATCGAGTCGGGACTTCGGCGCACGATCGAGGGACGAGAGGCCCTGTTCAAGGGTTGGGGCTTTGCGGCCAGAGATCCAATCGGTTATCTGCTGGCGATGTACGCCAAGCATTCGCGAAAGCTCAGCGCGCCTTCCATACTCGGCGAACTAGAGGAACTGCCGTCGGGATTCAGAAACGAGCGTTCAAGCGGGCCATTCGCGAGAGGCAAGAACAAGAGGAACGGGAAGCTTGTGCTGCCGAGCCAAACGGAAAATCCGATCTCAGCAGAAACTAACGTACAGGCTTGTGAGCAAGGCGATGAATCAACCCGTGCGAATACCGAGTGCTTGTGCGCTCGATCTGTTCCGCTTCGATGTCGGCTATCGAGAAATCTGCGGCGGATTCTGCGCCGGAAATTACCACATTACCGGACCGGTGTTTGTTGTCTGCGCTGCCACCTGCATTCTTTTCCGTTTCAGGAGCTGACTGAAACAATCTTTGGAGCCCCTCTTTCGCGCCCTCAGCGTCCAATATTAGGTTTATGAAGTTCATTTTCGGCCCCTCTCTTCCGAACCGCCCTGCGGTTCCCGTTCGAATTAAGTTGGTCTCATCGTCTGGTTGACGCGGAGACAATCACGCTGTTGCAGGAAAACTTTTACCTCCGTTTTGGCATCGCCGGAGTAACGGCTTTCACGTAATCTCCGATCTCCACATGGCCGACGCTCCCGTTGTTACCCCGCCCGGATCCGGTTCGCTCATTGCCTAAGATTCATACAGCCGAGGTTGGAATCGGTTCCGAACTACAGGGCTGCCGCGACCACGAGCGATTTTGTGCAAGCTATCGGCGACCAAATCGACTAAAATCCTGATACCGCGGAGGAGCATGCCGTCGATGGTCTTCATCAGCCATTCGAGTAAAGATCGGGCGACCGCGGACGCGATTTGTGCCCATCTCGAGTCCGCTGGGATCAACTGTTGGATCGCTCCCCGTAATATCGAACCGGGAGCCACTTGGACCAAAGGAATCATGCAAGGTCTTGAAGCCTGCCGAGTGCTCATCCTGGTCTTCTCGGAGCATGCGAATGATTCCGATCATGTTCAGCGGGAAGTGGCGAAAGCTTTCTCCTCCGGGCTCGCCGTCATCCCTTTCCGAATCAAGGATGTTTTGCCAAACCAAAGTCTGAGTTACTTCCTGGACACCGTTCAGTGGCTAGATGCAAGCGCTCCGCCTTTGCAGAAGCATCTCGGCACGCTATCTGAGCGGGTAAAAAAGCTGCTATTCGATGAGACAACTCGCAAGCCGCCAAAAAGACTGGGACCGGAGAAAATTTCAGTAGCCAGATTGCCCGTTACAGGAAGCGATGTTTTTGGTCGAGAGGAGGATCTCGCTTTCCTAGATGACGCTTGGGCAAACAAGGATGTCAACGTCGTTACAATCATTGCCTGGGCCGGGGTCGGGAAGTCCACGCTGGTCAACCATTGGCTCGGACGGATGGCTGCCGAACATTATCGTTATGCCGAGCTCGTTTTTGGCTGGTCCTTCTACAGGCAGGGCACACGCGAAGAGGCTTCGTCTGCTGATGAATTTGTTGAGGCGGCTTTAGCTTGGTTTGGTGACCCCGATCCACGAATCGGAACCGCGTGGGAGAAAGGCGAAAGACTGGCGAAGTTGATGGCGCATCGTCGAACCTTACTGGTTCTGGACGGCCTGGAGCCGCTCCAAAACCCGCCTGGTCCACAAGAAGGACGGCTGCGTGAGCCTTCTCTCCAGGCGCTTTTGCGCGAGCTCGCTGCTTTCAATACGGGGCTTTGCGTCATCACCACGCGGTTGCCGGTCGCAGATATCGCCGATCACGAGCGCGCCTCGGCCTTGCGTCGTGAGCTGGAACAACTATCCAGCGATGCCGGTGCGAAGCTGCTCCGAGCACTGGGCGTTAAGGGGCACGAGGCGGAGTTGCGAAGTGCCAGCGATGATTTCCTTGGCCACTGTCTGGCGCTTACGCTTTTGGGCAGCTATCTGACCGATGCTTACGATGGAGACATTCGTTGTCGCAAAGAAGTGTCGGAACGTCTTGCTCACGACGTAAGACAGGGAGTCCATGCTCGAAAAGTAATGGAATCTTACCAAGCGTGGTTTGGGGAGGGTCCGGAGCTGTCAGTTCTGCGCATGTTAGGTCTATTTGATCGACCCGCGGACGACAAGGCGCTTGGAGCCCTGCTGAAACCACCTGCTATCCGGGGTCTTACAGAGTCCTTACTTGATTTGAGCCCAACCGAGTGGCGAACGATTCTTGCGAAGTTAAGAAGGGCAAAACTCTTGGCTGGGGAAGATCCGCATAATCCTGGACATCTCGATACGCATCCTCTCGTTCGTGAATACTTCGGCGAACACCTGCGGGGTCAGCTAGCCGAGGCTTGGAAGGAATGTAATAGGCGGCTCTATAATCATTATCGAGCGCTGGCCCCCCCGTTGCCGGAAACTTGGAGGGCCATGGAACCGCTTTTCTTAGCCGTAATCTTTGGGTGCAATGCCGGCTTATTTCGCGACGCCCTGCATGACGTTTATATTCCGCGTATTCAGCGGGGTAACGCCTCCTTTGCGGCTAATATCCTCGGAGCCAGAGGAGCATTGCTATCGGTCTTGATACATTTCTTTGAGCATGGGCGCTGGGGTTCACCCGTAAATGTGCGAGTCGAGGGGCAGGAGCTGACCGTGGAAGATCAGCTTTTTATACTCATGCAGGCGAGGCTATACCTAACCGCAACGCGAGGATTAGCGTCACCGGAAGCGCGAATTTGTTGCGAGCGTGCGGAATCCTTGTGCCGCTCGCTTGATCATCGCTCTCTCCTATACTCCGCGCTCAAGGGCCAATGGTTCTATTCGCTGATGACTGCCAATCTGACTGCCACGATGCAGATCGCCAAACGACTTCACTCCCTGGCGCAAGAGCACACCGATCCTGCGCTCATGGTAGGAGCATATGAATGCCTCGCATCCACACTGTATTTTTCCGGTGACTTCGATGCCGCACACGAATCTGCGGCGCTTGGGGTTCAGATCTGGCGATCCGGAAAGGTCCAGAGTCAGGTCGAAGAGTTAATGGCACCCGGCGTGTCTTGCCTGTGCTTTAAGGCCTTAAGCGAGTGGCACTTGGGAGAGGCGGCCTCTTATCAAGTGACAATTGCGGAAGCGATCTCGGTGGCAAAACAGCTGCATGATATGCACGCGTTCGTCTTAGTTCTTTATTGGTCCACGTATCTCGCTTGCCTTGAGGGCGATTTTGCAAAGGTAGGACGGCTGGCATCGGATTTAATGGAAACGTCAACGCGTCTGGCTTTTGGAACTTGGTTGCCTCATGCACGGGTGCTCCGGGGCTGGGCGCAAAGCGTTTCGGGCAGCATCGCGGAAGGCATCTCGTGGATCGAGGACGGAATAGTCGAATATCGGGCGGCTGGCGCGATCCTTGCGATGCCATTTTTCCTAGCATTGAAGGCTGAAGCTTTGCACCTCGCGGGTCGAACGGCCGAAGCTCTTGGGGCGCTAGAAGAAGGAGAAACGGTGGTCGAAAGATCTGGAGCGCGCATATGGTGTGCCGAACTGCACCGGCTCCGCGGGGCATTTCTGGCGGCAATTTGTGCTGACAAGACCGAGATTGAAGCGTCGTTCTGCGCAGCGATCAGAACTGCAAATGAGCAGAAGTCGGTTTCACTTACCAAACGTGCCGAATCAACTTACGCAGCATACCAAAGAGGAGAGCTTTAGAACTTCAATCCACGTGTCCAGCTGCCTTTGCACCTGACGGCGGCGGCCGAATATTCGCCAAGGGCGTGACGCTATCGGGTGAGAAGCGAGCCTAACTAAGCCACGGAATGACGAACACCGAGCCAGCTCACAAGCGGGTGCACAATAGACCAAGATCGGCCGACCTGAGGTGCCCAGATTGACGCTTCTTTTTGCGCGCGATCAGAACCGCGCAGGAGCAAAGTCGATTTCCCTGGCGAAACGCGCGGAAAGAACCTAGGAGGGATACCGTCGTCAAAAAGTACAGCGTTAACTAACCTTCCCGCCGAGCGCCCGTGGTTGAATATTCTGATTGCGAGCAAAGAAGTTGTCGGGGTCGTACTTCGTTTTGATCTCGACAAGACGTTCAAAATTGTCGCGGTAGGTCGCTTTTATCCGTCCAGCGCCTTCGTCCTCCATGAGAAAATTAACATAGGCGCCTCCGAGGCTATAGGGTTCCATGGCAGCCCAATAGTCTCTCGTCCACTTCGTGATCAACTCAGCGTTCGCCGGATCCGGGTCAATGCCACAAATGACCATAGAATACTCTGCTTCTCGAAAGCTAAACGCGGTTTGGTTACGGCCGACCCGGGCCGCAGCACCGTTAATGGGGTAGAGGTGCATCGTTGATAATAGAGTCGGGACCTGACTCCCAAACTCCAGATGGCGATCAATCGCTTCTTTAGAAGGTCGGTTTACAAAATGCCCTTTCCAATACCACTGCAAACCTGGAGGAACCAAAGGGTCAAACAGGCTCTGCATGGCCGTATAAGGCATCGGAGCGATCACTTCCAGTAGCGGTTTGCGAAATTCGCGGATAGGTTTGAAGGTAGCATCCGCATCGTCAGGAGGACCGGAATAGCACCATATGATGCCACAAAGATTCTTGTGGTGCAGGTGAGCCGGGAATGGATCGCCAGGTTGGGCCCTCAAGAACGCGAAGAAACCATAAAGATCCTCGGAAGCAGTCGGCATAAATTCGGCGTGCCACTCGAGAACCTCCCTGGCATCGCTCAAATCCCAAAACATTGGCCCGCCGACAATGTCTCTAAGCGGGCAAGCTCGGTAGAGAAACGAAGTCACAATGCCGAAGTTCCCGCCACCGCCCCGGACCGCCCAGAATAGATCGGGGTGATCATCTGCGTCCGCAGTGACAAAGCTTCCATCTGCCAGTACAATGTCGACGCCCAGGAGATTATCGATTGTCAGGCCGTATTTCCTCGTCAGATAGCCCGTTCCACCGCCCAGAGTTAGCCCAGCGATGCCGGTTGTGGAGACGACGCCCGCTGGGACGACGAAGCCGAAGCTCTGCCCCAAATGGTTGACATCGCCTTGAGTACATCCGGGCTCGGCGCGAATGGTTGATGAGGAAGGATCAAAACGCACTCCCTTCATCTGCGAAAGGTCAATCACCATGCCATCATCGCAGGTAGCAAGACCCGCACCGTTGTGGCCGCCACCTCGAACGGCTAGGACCAGATCGTTTTCTCGAGCGAATTCGACAGCAAGACGAACGTCGGCGGCGTTGACGCAGTATACGATTAGCTTTGGATGCTTATCGATCATCCCGTTGTAGACTTTACGGGCCTCATTGTAGTCCTGATCCCCGGGGAGAATGACTCTCCCGCGAAGATTAGCTTTCATCTTGGATATAAGTTCAGGTTTCATGGCATCTAATTCAGCTAGTTTGCCGCTATAACCCCTGAATTCCCGCCGGCTAGGTGGAATTTAGGAGATCGCTTGCGCAGAAAATGGATCAGTTGGATGTCCAGAATGAGATTCTCCAAAACTTAAAAAAGGTGAAAGAACGCGCTTTGTGAGCCGCAACTTAAGATCGGCCTGACAGTAGGCATGGCCATCGACCTCCGATAGCATGGGTTGCTCCCCGCCGGGGCAGCAACAATTCTTAGCGACAACTGGCTCAAGTGGCAAGCGAAAAGACTCAGCCGCTTCCTCTGCTGCTGGCTCTTGAAGGGTGAAGGTAACCTGGACGATTACCTCCTCGTCCGTTGTCCAGGTATGATGAGTGTGATTTGCAGGAAGCACGAAAAATGATCCCGGCTTTAGCGCCACGCCTTTCTCCATGTCGTCACCCATCGCGTTCCAATAAGTGCCGATGCCGCCCTCCATAGGGCTTCCTAGGAAAGGCGACTTCTGTCGACCACCCTTCCACACCAGGAGGTAAAGCCTCTCGCCCACGGGGTCTGTCATTTTTGAAAAACCCGGAACCAGTATTTGTTTGGTGGGCCCCAATGCCGGGCGACCACCTTTAATGCGGCTATACCCGGGTCGAAATGCTGCGTAATGCCGGGGACTGGTCACCGTCATTAGGCGGGAGAGCCCCGACCCCGAGCGCGTCAAAACTTCGGAGCCAGCAGTATGCTAGAGCGCCGGACCGCGAAAGGCGAAACTCGGACATGTCCCAGTTCTCCCGCTTTTGGGCGCGAGAACAAAACTTTTTGGCCGAGGGCTTCGGTGCTGGCCGCGTTGTTCTGGCGGCACTAAAAGCGATCCGCTTCAGGACCCGAAATTCGCAATCTTGTTATGGAATCGGTTATGGAATCCCGCTCTTGTTAGGCTTATCTGAACGTAAGTCGTTCACAATCAGCGTGTGCTCTTCTTCCTTGCAAAACAACGCATAGACTTTTCCGTCCAGGACCACACTGAGATTCCCTTCTACCCCGGCTCTAACCGCTTTCAAGGATATAAAATTGGTTCCTTTATTGAAGGATATCTGAAAAAGATCCTGACCA
>Ga0209647_1002672_pt1 | contig 14273 bp, 11 predicted proteins | sample GraSoi_2013_60cm_FD_185827 | JGI IMG/M metagenome (GOLD analysis project Ga0209647, IMG submission 185827) | Grasslands soil microbial communities from the Angelo Coastal Reserve, California, USA - Sample 9_17_2013_60cm (SPAdes) (version 2) | ecosystem: Environmental > Terrestrial > Soil >...
GAGAGTCGAATTTCCCGAGTTCGATCCGGCGCGCCATGACCGGGTCCTCTTCACCGGCGAGATGATCTATCCGTGGATGTTCGACGCCCATCCGCAGCTTCTGCCGCTCAAGGAAGCCGCCGAGATCCTCGCGCAGGACGAAAGCTGGCCGCAGCTTTACGACGCCGGGCGCCTCGCGCGCAACAAGGTCCCGGTCGCCGCCGCGGTGTACTTCGACGACATGTACGTGCACCGCGAGTTCTCCGAAGAAACCTCGCGCGCAGTGCCGAACATGAAGCTCTGGATCACCAACCAGTACGAGCACAACGCGCTGCGCGCCGACGGCGAAGCCGTCGTCGGGCGCCTGCTGCAGATGGTGCGCGGCGAGGCTTGAGCATGGCGGCGGCAATCAGGGCGATGGCGGGCGCGCTTGTCTTCTGGAGCGTCGCCGCGGCCGCGCAGATGTCGATGACGCTCGTTCCGGAGGGAAAGAGCCGGATCGCACAGCCCCTGGTGATCGTCGCGCCCGAATATCCCGTGCGCGCGCTGCGGGAGAAGAAACACGTGGAGGTTCGCGTCGACGGCAAGGTCACCGCCGAGGGCCGTTTCGTCGCTTCGGCCTATGCGGCCGGCGAGGGCGAGGAGAGCTTCGCGCAAGCCATCCGCGCGGTGCTGGCACTCTGGCGCTTCATTCCCGACGTCGAGGGATGCAAGGCGAAGGACGCGGACGCGATTCTCTACGTCTGGTTCGACATGAAAGACGATCGCCCGTCGATCTCGGCCACGCTGGAAAAGCCGCAGGCGCCCGGGGTGAAACCGGCGGGTGATGCAGCGCCGAATCGATCGATCCGGCCGAAATCGATGCCGGCGATCGACTACCCGACGAACCTGTGGTTTCGCGAGATCGAGGGCTCGGTGATCGCCCTCGTGAAGACCAACGCGGCCGGAGGCGTCGACGATGCGAGCGTGATCGCGTTCATGCCCAACGACGGCTTCAACGAGGCCGTGGCGAGCGCGTTGCGCCAGGCGAAGTTCGATCTCCTCGACCCGGCGCTGCAGGCCGAGGGCGGCGCGTGCATCAAGATGGACGTGAACTTCTGCCTCAAGGGCGGGGGCCGCGGATGGGCCAACCCGAGGTGTCGCCAGGGCGGGCGGGTGCGCGGCGGCGCGCTCGAATGGTACTGACCGCCTTACTGATATCCTCGGGCCAGGAGGAATTCCCACATGGCGAACAAGAAAATCATCGCGGTCATCGGCGCCACCGGCGCGCAGGGCGGCGGGCTCGTGCGCGCGATCCACGCCGACGCCCAAGGCCCGTTCGCGGCGCGCGCGATCACCCGCAAGGTCGATTCGGACAAGGCCAAGGCGCTCGCCAAGCTCGGCGTCGAGGTCGTCGCGGGTGACGCCGACGATCCGGCAAGCCTCGAGAAGGCTTTCGCCGGGGCTTACGGCGCGTATTGCGTCACCAACTTCTGGGAGCATTTCTCGGCGGAGCGCGAAGGCGTGCAGGCGACTGCGATGGCGCGCGCCACCAAGAAAGCAGGCCTCCAGCACGTCATCTGGTCGACGCTCGAGGACACCCGCAAGTGGGTGCCCCTCGATGACAAGCGCCTGCCGACGCTGCAAGGCAAGTACAAGGTGCCGCATTTCGACGGCAAGGGCGCGGTGGATCACGTCTTTGCTTCCGAGGCTGCGCCGACGAGCTATCTCCTTGCCGCGGCCTACTGGGAGAACTTCATCTACTTCGGCATGGGTCCGCGCAAGGGCGAGGGCGGAGACCTCGTGCTCGCAATGCCGCTCGGCGGCGCGAAGCTCCCGGGCATCGCGACCGAGGACATCGGCAAGTGTGCTTTCGGGATCTTCAAGCGCGGTGCCGGCGCGGCCGGGCAGCGCTTCGGCGTCGCAGGCGAGGCGCTGTCGGGCGAGGATATGGCGGCGAAGATGGGCAAGGCGATGGGTCGCAAGGTCGCCTTCACCGATGTGCCGTTCGATGTCTTCCGCGGGCTCGGATTCCCGGGCGCGGAGGACCTCGGCAACATGTTCCAATACCAGGCCATTCTCGGCGACGAGTTCCTGCGCAACCGCGATCCCGTGAGCTCGCGCTCGCTCAACCCGGAGCTGCTTTCGTTCGACGCGTGGCTGGCCGCGAACGCGGCGCGCATTCCGATCGGCTAGACCCGGTCACCCTTCCCACTTCTTCAGGTTGAGGAATTCGCGCCGGCTCCGCGGCCCGTAAGTAAGGAACGACGGATCGGCGCGCTCGGCGCGGTATTCGACGCGTTCCATCGCCACCCGATCCTTCACGTGCTTGCGCAGGACGTCGTCGGGAATCGAATAGACCTTGAGCGCGTTCAATCCGAAGATCTTCGCGCGCAGCGCCGGCGTGATCTCTGCGTAGCCATGCTTCGCGCGCAGCTCGGGCGCGATCTGGAAGGTGCGCATCGCCTGGATCTGGTCCTGGGGCGAGCCGTACCAGACGGAGTCGGTGCCCCAGAGGACGTTGGATTCGCCGCAGTGCTTGAGGAGCTTGCCGAGCGCGTGCGCCGCGGAATCGGGGTCGCGCATGAGGTAGCGCCAGGTCGAGCCGAGCTCGGCATAGACGTTCGCGCCCGGCTTCACGCCGTTGGCGGCGAGGCTCGTCACCAGCGCGTCGATGCCGTCGGTCTTCTTCTCGTCGTACGCGCCTTCCTTCTGGTCTGGGACGTAGCCCGAGTGGTAGATGAGGAAGTTCACGTCCGGGAAGCGCTTCGCGACGCGCCCGACGTCGACGCAGGTCGAGTGCTCGTACGATTTGGGCCCGAAGGCAAGCCCCTTGTGCACCGCGACGTTGCGGATGCCGAGCTTGCGCGCCTTCTCGATCATGGCGATGCCGGGCGCATCGTCGAGGTAGAAGCCCGTACCGGTCGGCCCCCACTGCGTGTACGTCTTCCACGCCGCGATCTTGTGGCGCGCCGCAAGCTCGTCCATCCCCTCGAGGTCGCCAGGCTGGTTGGGGTTCACGCGCCCGTGGATCAGCAGCCGGTGCGTGCCTTCGAGGCGCTCGACGATCTGCGCGGTCGCCACGGCCTCCTCGATGGTCAACGGCTCGCCTGCGCGCGTGGAGGGCACGAACGACAGCACCATGAGGTCGGTGTCGGAGTCGAGGAAGACGTCCTTCACGAACTGGTCGGATCCCACGCACCGCAGGTAGTCGAAGCGGTTCGGCCCCCGGTGCGGCTCGCAGCGCTTGTCGTCGGTCGCGAACGCCAGCGGCTTCGCGGTCGGGGGAAGCCTCTTCAGCCACGCGCCGGCGGGATTCACGAAGTGACCCTGCACGTCGAAGATGAACTCGTTGCCGTCGACGGCCGAGCGCGCCGCGTGCATGTCGAGCGCCGCTTCCTTTGGCAGCTCATAGAAGCCGCCGCGCTGGCCGGCGCTCGCCTGCGCCTGGTTGAAGCTGAGGAGCGTGGATGCCACTCCGCACGCCGATACCAGGAAGGAGCGCCGGTCGAGACCGAGGCGGCGCGCGTTGGCGGTTGCCGCCTCCAACGCCATGCGGTTGGCGCGGAGGTGGATTTCGCCGAGCGGGATCGGTGCGAACTCGCCGTTGGTCGTCGTGTCGAGCTTGACCGGGAGGCGCGTGCCGTTTGGATCGTGGTTAAAGCGCGTCATAGGGCGGGCCGGTTCTTGATCGCCTGCCTGATGACCTTCTCGGCCGCGGCGAGTTCCGCGCCCGCCAGCCGCAGCCGCGGCGCGCGCACCGTGGCGCTTCCCATGCCAGCGTGCTGCTGCACGAGCTTGATGAGCTGCACGAACTTGGGCACGGTATCGAGGCGCAGCAGCGGCAGGAACCAGTGGTAGAGCGGCTCCAGCTCCTTCCACTTTCCGGCGCGCGCCATCTCGAAGAGAACGACCGATTCGCGCGGGTAGGCGTTGACCAGCCCAGCGATCCATCCCGTTGCCCCCGCGGCCACGCCCTCGACGATCAAATCGTCGACGCCGACGAGAATGCGCAGGCGATTGCCGATCAACGCCTTGATCGCGGCGATGCGGCGGATGTCGGTGCTCGACTCCTTGACGGCGACGAGGTTGCGATGCGCGGCCGCCAGCTCCGCGATCTGGGCGGGGAGGAAATCGGTCTTGTACGCGACCGGGTTGTTGTAGAGCATGCACGGCAGCCGCGTCGCGCCGATGATCGACGACACGTGATGCTTCATCTCGCGCCAGTCGCTCGAGTAGACGTAGGGCGGCAGCACCATCAGGCCCTTGCAGCCCATCTCGGCCGCCATCGCGGCGAGGGCCATGCCGTCGTCGGTCGAGAGCGCAGCGATGCCTGCGACCACGGCGCCACGCCGACCCGTGGCATTCACCACCGTCTTGAGCACCGCGCGCTTCTCCGCGAAGGTGAGCGTGGCGGTCTCTCCGAGCGAACCCAGCGGAACGATCGCCGCGCATCCCGCGTCGAGCATCATGCCGACGTGGCGCGCTAGGAACGCGTGGTCGACGCGCCCGTCGTCCTTGAACGGCGTGGTGATGGCGGGCAGGACGCCATTCCAGAAGTCCTTCTTCATTGGATTTCCTCTTCGACGGCGTGCGATTGCGGCGCGCGAATGCCCCAGCGGAATGGATCGGCGGGATCGAGCAGGAGCGTGCCTTCGCCGGTGACGAAGGCCTCGCCGGTGATTGTCGGGCGCACGCCGCCCTCGACCTTGCGGTAGGACGCCTCGAAGAGGCTGCCGACGATGCTCTCCTGGCGCCACGTCGCACCCTCGGCGAGCTTGCCGTCGGCCGCGAGGCACGCGAGCTTGGCGCTGGTGCCCGTGCCGCACGGCGAGCGGTCGTAGGCGAGCCCCGGGCAGAGGACGAAGTTGCGGCTGTCGCAGCTGCGATCGGCGCTCGGGCCGAAGAGCTCGACGTGGTCGATCTCCTCGCCGTGGGGGCCGGTGACGCCATCCCTGGCAAGGCCCTCGCGGATGGCGATGCCGAAATCGGTGAGGCTCGCCACGTGATCGAGGTCTACCGGGCGATCGCCCGCGTCGGCAAGGAAGAACCAGTTGCCGCCCCAGGCGACGTCGCCCGTGACCGCGCCGAACTTGCCGGCGTCGACGCGGACCGCCTTGCGGTGGCGGTACGACACCACGTTTTCCACCGACGCGCGGCCATCCTTCCCGAGCGTGCAGCGCACGGTGCCCACCGGAGTGTCGAGGCCGTGGACGCCCGCGCCGATCCGGTCGAGGTAGCGCAAGGTCGCCATGACACCGATGGTGCCGTGGCCGCACATGCCGATGTAGCCCACGTTGTTGAAGTAGATGACGGAGGCGACCGAGCCCGGCTCGACCGGAGGCATCAGCAGCGCGCCCACCACGACGTCGGAGGCGCGCGGCTCGCTCGCCGCCGCGGCGCGGTAGCCGTCGTATTTCGCCCGGAGCGTGGCAACGCGCTCGGCGAGGGGCAGGGCGGAGAGGTCGGGAAATCCGTCCAGCACGACGCGGGTGGGTTCCCCCCCGGTGTGGGAGTCGACGTAGCGGATCCTGAGCATCGGCGAATCATAGCGTGGGCGGCTCGAATGCCGGTTCGAGCCGTGTTCAGACGGCGTTCAGGTTCGGGGGCTAGCCTTCGGCGGATTATTCCCAACCGGATTCACGTTGTTACCTCGGGACACGGCCCATATCCAGGGCCCAGCGGCTATCATTGAGGGTGCGCGGCGAGGCGAACGCCGTTCCGCCATCCGGAAAGCGCCGTGTCGCGCGAGGAGGCCACCATGCGAACCTTGATTCTCTCTGCTTTGCTGCTGTTCTCGCTGCCGGCCGCGGCCGGCGTCAGCGTCGCGTTCCTCGATTCGAGCCGCTACACCGACGCCGGAAGCGATCCGGCCGAGGTGGAAAGGAACACGGCCGAGATCGCCAAGTACCTCGAGGGCCTCGGCAACAAGTACCTAAAGCCCGACCAGATGCTCAGGATCGAGGTCCTCGACATCGACCTCGCGGGGCGCCCGCGAATGCACCGCAGCAGTCCCAACGATATCCGCGTGCTCAACGGCGGCGCCGACTGGCCGCGCATCAAGCTCAAGTACACGCTGGAAGCCAAGGGCGAGGCGCCGCGCAGCGCCGAGGAGAACCTCGCCGACATGAACTACATGATGAATCCCGATCGCACCGGCGCAAGCCTCGCCTACGAGAAGCGCATGCTCGACCATTGGTTCCGGGCGCGTTTCGCGCAGAAGGCGCGCTAGCCGATGGCTTCAGCGCCCGCCCCTCGTCGCCGCTGGCCCTGGCTCGCAGGCGTCGTCATCATCGGCGCCGCGATTGCGGGCTGGTGGTGGCTCGGCACCTCGCGCAACCAGGAGGCCAAGGGCGCGAGCCGGGCGTCGACCACGGTCGTGGTCACCGCGAAGGCCGAATCGCGCGACGTGCCGGTGCGCATTCGCGGCAACGGCACCGTGACGGCGTTGCAGTCGGTCGACCTTCGTTCCCAGATCACCAGCACGGTGCGCGAGATCCACATCCGTGAAGGCCAGACCGTCGCCAAGGGTGAATTGCTGATCTCGCTCGATGCGCGCGCCGAGGAAGCGAACCTCAAGAAATCCGAGGCGCAGGTCGAGAAGGACCGCGCCGACCTGGCGACCGCCAAGCGCAGCCTCGAGCGCCAGCGCGAGCTCTTCACGCAGAAATTCATCTCGCAGGCGGCCCTCGACACCGCGCAGAACCAGGTCGACACGCTCACCGGGCAGCTCGCGGTCGACCTCGCCGCGGTGGAGTCGACGCGCGTCGCGCGCGCCTACACCGAGATTCGCGCGCCGTTCGCGGGGCGCACGGGGCTGATCTCGGTGCGCGACGGAAGCCTGGTGCAGCCGGGCGCGTCGTCCGCCACGACTACGTCGCCGGCGCTGGTGACGGTCACGCAGATCGACCCCATCGCGGTCGCGTTCACCATCCCCGAGAAGGAGCTTCCGGGATTGCAGAAGGCGCTCGCGGCGGGTCCGGTTGCCGTCAACGCCAAGACGCAGGACGGATCCGAGGAGTTCCAGGGCCGCGTGACCTTCGTCGACAACGCCATCGACGCGACCACCGGCACCGTGCGGATCAAGGCCGAGTTCCCCAATCCGGGCGTGCGCCTCTGGCCGGGGATGTACGTCGCGGTGAACGTCGCGCCGCGCGTGATCTCGAACGCCACCGTGGTCCCCGCGCAGGCGGTGCAGACCGGACCCGACAGCCGCTTCGTGTACGAAGTCGGCGCCGACGGCAAGGCCGCGTCGCGCCCGGTGACGCTCACCTACTTGGACGAGGGCTTCGCGGTCGTCGAAGGACTCGCCGCCGGCGCGCGCGTGGTGGTCGAGGGCGCGCAGAACATCCGTCCCGGAAGCGTGGTCGCCGAGGCCGACCGCGGCGGGTCCGATGCGACGAAGACGGGAAAGGGCGAAGCGAAGAAGGGCAAGCGCGCGTCATGAACCTCACGGAAGTCTTCATCCGCCGTCCGGTGATGACGGTGCTGCTCTCGGCCTCCGCGGTGGTCGCGGGCGCGATCGCCTACGGCGACATTCCGATCGCCGCGCTGCCCAAGTTCGAAACGCCGACCATCTCGGTGAGCGGATCGCTGCCCGGCGCGAGTCCCGAGAACATGGCCTCGTCGGTCGCGACACCGCTCGAAAAGCAGTTCGCGACGATCTCCGACGTCAACGTCATCAGCTCCTCGTCGATGCAGAGCCAGACGCAGGTCACGCTCGAATTCGACCAGGACCGCGACATCGACAAGGCCGCGGTGGACGTGCAGGCGGCGCTGCTGCGCGCCTCGCGCAGCCTCCCGCCGGAAATGACCAGCCCGCCCTCCTACCGCAAGGTGAACCCTGCGGACTCGCCGATCATCTTCGTCACGCTTACGTCGCCGTCGATGGCTCTCTCGGACTTGAACGCCTACGGCGAGAACCTGATCTCCCCCACGCTCTCGACGCTCCCCGGCGTCGCGCAGATCCAGGTGAACGGGCAGAAGCGCTTCGCGGTACGCGTGCGCGCGCGTCCGGATGCGCTCGCCGCGCGCAACCTCACGCTCGACGACGTCGCGAGCGGCATCCGCGCCGCCAACGCCAACACGCCGGTCGGCACGCTCGACGGCAAGCGCCAGACGCTCACCATCCAGGCCAACCGCCAGCTCACGCGCGCCGCGGACTATGCCCAGCTCATCATCGCGACGCTTCCCGGAGGCGCCGCGGTGCGTCTCTCGGACGTGGCCGACGTCGAGGACAGCGTGGAGTCGACCAAGACGGCGAGCTGGGTGAACGGCGAGCGCTCGATCACCCTCGAGGTGCGGCGCCAGCCCGACGCCAACACGGTGGCCACCGTGGACGCCATCAAGGCCGCCGTGCCGGGGCTCGTTGCGCAGCTGCCGGGATCGGTGAACATGCTGATCCGCAACGACCGCTCGATCTCGATCCGCGCCGCCATCCACGACGTGAAGGTGACGCTCGCCATCACCGCGTTCCTGGTGGTGCTGGTGATCTACCTCTTCCTGCGCCTGCCGTCGGCGACCATCATCCCGGCGCTGTCGATGCCGATATCGCTCATCGGCACACTCGCGCTCATGAAGGCGCTGAATCTCAGCCTCGACAACGTGTCGCTGCTGGGCATCACGCTCGCGGTGGGCCTGGTGGTGGACGACGCGGTGGTGATGCTGGAGAACATCGTGCGCCATGTCGAGGATGGCATGGAGCCGTTCGCCGCCGCGGTGATCGGCGCGAAGGAGATGGCCTTCACCATCTTCTCGATCTCGGTCTCGCTGGTGGCGGTCTTCATCCCGATCTTCTTCATGCCCGGCGTCATCGGCGGCCTGTTCCATGAGTTCGCCATCGTCGTTTCGCTCGCGATCATGGTCTCCGCGGCAGTGTCCCTCACGCTGGTGCCGATGCTCGCGAGCCGCTATCTCAGGCCGCCGCGCCACGACGATCCGGCGCTGAGATTGACCGCCTGGTTCGAGAAGGTCTACGAGTGGTCCCTCATGCGCTACGAGCACGCGCTCGATTGGTGCCTCGAGCGCCGCGTGCTGGTGCTCGCCGTCGCGGTGGGCACGCTGGTGATGACGATCGTCATGGCCGCGCTCATGCCGAAGGGCTTCTTTCCGACCGAGGACATCGGCCAGATCTCCGTCAACGCGGAGGCGGTCGAGGACATCTCCTTCCCGGCGATGAGCGAGCTGCTGCAACGCGTCGGCCGCACCGTCCGCGAAGATCCCTCGGTGGACACGGTCGTGATGGGCGCGGACGCGAGCAACAACGGCCGGATGTTCATCAGCTTGAAGCCCCGCGGCGAGCGCCCGCCGATGGACAAGGTGCTCGAGGACCTGCGGCGCGCCGTGCGCGTAATCCCCGGCGTCAACGTGTACTTCAATCCGATCCAGAACCTGCGCCTCGGCGGGCGTGTCTCGAAGAGCCGCTTCCAGTACGTGATGAAGGGAGTGAACGCGGGCGAGCTGCAGGTGAACGCCGAGAAGATGCTCGTGCTGATGCGCGCCGATTCGAGGTTCCGCGACGTGACCAGCGACGCGCAGATGAAGGGGCTGCAGGCGCAGCTCAACATCGACCGCGACAAGGCGAATTCCCTCGGCGTGAATATCCAGGACATCCGCACCGCGCTCTACACCGCGTTCGGCGAGCGCCAGGTCTCCACCATCTTCACGGCGGTGGATTCGTACCAGGTGATCCTGCAGGCCTCCGACTCCGACCGCCGCGACGAGTCCGCGTTCGCGAAGATCTACGTGCGAGGGAAGGGCGGCGGGTTGGTGCCGCTTTCGAGTGTGACGAACGTCGAGCGCAAAGTGGGACCGCTCGCGATCAACCACGCCGGCCAGTTGCAGGCGATCACGGTGACGTTCAATCTCGCGTCCGGGCAGTCGCTGGGCGACGCGGCCAAGAAGATGGACGAGTTCCGCCAGAAGAGCAACATGCCCGAATCGATCCTCGTAAGCTGGGGCGGCGACGCGGCCGCGTTCCAGGCCTCCCAATCGAGCCAGGTATGGCTGATCGTTTTCGCCCTGCTGGTGATCTACGTGCTCCTCGGCGTGCTGTACGAAAGCTACATCCACCCGATCACGATCCTCGCCGGGCTGCCCTCGGCGGCAATGGGCGCGCTCATCACGCTGTGGATCTTCGGGCAAGACCTGTCGATCATCGCCACCATCGGGATACTGATGCTGATCGGCATCGTGAAGAAGAACGCCATCATGATGATCGACTTCGCGCTCCACGCGCAGCGCGAGGAAGGGCTCGCGCCGCACGATGCGATCCGCAAGGCCTGCCTGCTGCGCTATCGCCCGATCATGATGACGACGCTCGCCGCCGCCATGGGCGCGGTGCCGATCGCCGCGGGGCTCGGTACCGGCGCGGAGCTGCGCCAGCCGCTCGGGCTCGCCGTGGTCGGCGGACTTCTCTTCTCGCAGCTGATCACGCTCTTCATCACGCCGGTGATCTACCTGTACCTCGACAAGTACTCCGGCAAGGGACCGGTCACCAAGCCGATCGGGGAAGCCGTACCTCCCTTGGGAGAGGGTAGGGGAGAGGGTCATGACGAGTCGCCGCAATGCTCTTCTGTCGGGCCTTGTATTGGCCGCGACGCCTGCACTTCCACTCGCCGCATCTGCGTCCACCCGCATCGTCGCCGACGAGTTCTGGGCCGACAAGGGCGGCGTGCGCCTCTGGGTATATCGCAAGCGGCTCGAGGGGGCGCGGTCCCCGATGCGGCTCTTCTGCGTGCACGGGTCGTCCTACTCCGGCAAGACAATGTTCGACCTGCAGGTGCCCGGCCGCGACTACTCGATGATGGATCACTTCGCGCGCCTCGGCTACGAGGTGTGGACGATGGACCACGAAGGCTACGGGCACTCGCAGAAGACCGCGGGCAATTCCGACATCCAGAGCGGCGTGGACGACCTCAAGGCGGCCGTGTCGGTGATCCAGACACAGAGCGGCGGCGAGAAGCTCGCTTTCTTCGGCCAGTCGTCGGGGGCGCTGCGCGCCGCGCGCTTCGCCAACCAACATCCGCAGCATGTCGAGAAGCTCGCGCTCGACGCCTTCGTATGGACCGGAAAGGACGCGCCCACGCTCGAGGAGCGCCGCAAGAACCTGCCGAAATACCAGGCGTCCAACCGCCGCCCGGTGAGCCGCGAGTTCTACGCGAGCATCTTCACGCGCGACCACTCCGGGGCGGCCGATCCGTCACTGGGCGATCTCGTGGCGAACGAGGAGCTCAAGTACGGCGACTCGGTGCCGACGGGAACCTACGTCGACATGACGAGCAAGCTGCCGCTGGTCGACCCCGAGAAGGTCGCGTGCCCGGTGCTGATCGTGCGCGCCGAGCACGACGGCATTGCGACCGATGAGGACGTTATGGGATTCTTCGCGCGACTGCGCAATCCCGACAAGCAGATCGTCAAGATCGGCGGCCTCGCGCACACCGCGATCCTCGGCGTGAACCGGGCGCGCTTCTATCACGCGCTGCATTCCTTCCTCTCGATGCCCGCGCGCGTCGACCTCGAGGGAAGCAAGGGCAGCGGCGCGGGCCACGCCTAGTGAGGGTCTGCATCGTCGGCGCCGGCGCGATCGGCGGGTTCATCGGCGCGCGGCTCGCGTCCGCGGGGCGCTCCGAGGTGAGCGCGCTCGCCCGCGGCGCGACGCTCGCGGCGCTGCGCTCGCACGGCTGGCGGCTGCGGCAGGGTGACAAGGTCATCCAGGCGAGCGCGCACGCGTCCGATCATGCGGCCGAGCTCGGCGCCCAGGACCTGGTCGTGATCGCAGTAAAGGGACAATCGCTTCCACAGGTGGCGCAATCGATCGCGCCGCTGCTCGGCCCGGACACCGCCGTGATGCCGGCCATGAACGGCGTGCCGTGGTGGTTCGGCGCCGGAGTGCCCGAGCTGCAGGGCGCGCCGCTCGAAAGCGTCGATCCCGGCGGCACGATCGGCGCGGCGATCGCTTTCGAGCGCGTCGTCGGCTGCGTCGTTCATGTGAGCGCTTCGGTGGCCGAGCCCGGGCTGGTGCAGCACCGCATAGGGCAGGGGCTCATCGTCGGCGAGCCGCGCGCCGGTTCCAGCGACCGCGTCGAACGCATCGCCGGATTGCTCGAGCACGCTGGCTTCGACGCCACGCGTTCGCCCGACATCCGCCGCGACATCTGGTACAAGCTCTGGGGCAACATGACGATGAACCCGGTGAGCGCCATCACCGGGGCCACGGGAGATCGCATCCTCTCCGACCCGCTGGTGCGCGCGTTCAACTCCGCGGCGATGCGCGAGGCGGCGGCGATCGGCGCGCGCCTCGGCTGCCCGATCGAGCAAAGCCCCGAGGACCGCCACGCCACCACCGCGAAGCTCGGCGCCTTCAAGACCTCGATGCTGCAGGACGTCGACGCCGGCCGCCCGATCGAGCTGGACGCCATCGTCGGCGTGGTGCACGAGCTGGGGCAGCGCCTGGGCGTGCCCACACCCAACATCGACGCGCTCTTCGGCCTGGCGCGCCTTTTCGGGCGCACGCGCGGGCTCTACCCCCAATAATCGGGGCCAGGCACGCGCGGGAGCGATCTAGTGCGTGGTTGCCGTGAGCCCCAGCTCGACCTCGACAGACCTGCGCACGAACCGGTGGCGCGAGACCGCCTCGAGGATCGATGCCGCCGTGAGCGCGGGGTTTTTCTCCTTGAAATACAGGATCTCGTTGGCTTCGACCAGCAGCATGCGCCAGTCGACCGACGACGCCGATGTGGAGGCTTGCATGGGCTCTCCTTGAGTTGTCGCGTAGAGGGGCCCAACGGGGGATTGGGCGGCCGGGCGTTTCTGTGCGCTAGCGAACTTATGAACTGCTTCGGGCGGGATAGTTCCTAGGCCGCGGCCGGAATCTCGACCACCATTCTCAGGCCGTTGGCGCCCTCGCGCGCCGCGGCGAAGATTCGCCCCTTGTGCAGCTGCACGATGCTGCGCGAGATGGCGAGGCCCAGCCCGCTGCCGCGGTCGGACGCGCCCTGCTGGCCGAAGCGCACGAAGCGCTCGAAAATCTGCTTGCGCTGCTCTTCGGTCAGGCCCGGCCCCTCATCCTCGACGCTCAACCGCCACACGCCGCCCGTAACGACCGAATGCAGGGTAATCCGTCCGCCCGGTGGCGATGCGTTGAGCGCATTGGCAAGCAGGTTGAGCAGCACCTGGCGCATGCGCTTCTCTTCGAAGGCCACCAGGCCGTCGCCCTCGTGGGTGAACGAGAATCGGCGCCCGTGGTGCTCGGCGAGCGCGCTGGCATCCTGCGCGAACGCGTGCAGGAACCCCGCGGGCCCCTGCTCCTTGAAATCGATCTTGATCGCCTGCGCATCGGCGCGCGACAGGAAGAGCAGCTCGTCGATGATCTGGTTGATGCGCGCCAGCTCCTCGAGCTGGACGTGCACCAATTCCTTCTGCGGCGCGTCGAGGCTGCTGTTCATGAGCAGGCGCTCGGCGTGCAGGCGCACGAGCGACAAAGGCGTCTTCAGCTCGTGGGATGCGTCGGCGGTGAAGCGCCGGATCTGGTCGAATGCGGTCTCGAGGCGATCGAACATCTGGTTGAGCAGGCGCGCGAGCTGCGAGATCTCGTCCTTCACCGCGCCCACCGGAATGCGCTCCTTGAGATTGTCGGAACGGATGCGGTTGGCGGTCTCGCGGATGTTGCGCACCGGATGCAGCACCAGCCGGCTCAGGCCATAGCCGATCGCGATGCTCGCCAGGAGCATGGCCGCGAGGAGGGCCGCGCAGACCTTGATGTAGCCGCTCATCATGTCGTCGACGGGCGCGAGCGGGGTCGCGACGGTGACCTCGAAGGGCGGCAGCTGGTACTCGCTCACGCGAAGCATGCCGATCGTCGGAACTTCGGCGCTGTACGCCTTCTGGCCGGGGATGTCGGGAATGGACTGGCCGTGGAGGTTGTTCGACCTGAAGAAGCGATTGGTCATCGGGCCGTGCATGTCGATATAGAAGAGCGCGGAGGCCGATTCGGTCGCATCGCGAATGCGTTCGTTGATGACACTCGGGGTGAGGGAGGCGTAGCTCGGCCCGAGGTAGACCCGCAGCTGCTTGAACTGCTGGTCGTTCAGCTGGTCGAGCTGGCGAAGCATGTGGTCCTGCAGGATGTAGTAGCCGGCGATGAAGAGGACCGCGAGGGTCGCGGTGGCGGTCAGCGCGTACCAGGCGGTGAGGCGGGCTCCGATCGACTTCACAGCAGTTGGTAGCCGACGCCGCGCACCGTCTTGAACAGCGGCTTGCCGGGCGCGGTCTCGAGCTTGGAGCGCAGCCGGCTCATGTAGACGTCGAGGAGGTTG
>Ga0209647_1002674_pt1 | contig 14259 bp, 8 predicted proteins | sample GraSoi_2013_60cm_FD_185827 | JGI IMG/M metagenome (GOLD analysis project Ga0209647, IMG submission 185827) | Grasslands soil microbial communities from the Angelo Coastal Reserve, California, USA - Sample 9_17_2013_60cm (SPAdes) (version 2) | ecosystem: Environmental > Terrestrial > Soil >...
CATTACCAGTCCCTGCCATTGCAGGCGGGTAATGCGTTCTGCAGGTAATCCCGCCAGCAAAGCTTCCACGTAAGAGGATAGTCTCGCTGCCTGTTTGCCGTTGCGCTTGCTATAGCTTAATACCAGTTGATCACGCGCCCGGGTCACACCTACGTAAAACAGGCAGGCTTCGCCAACTTCGTGAACATCTATGTCCGCGCTTGTGGCTGCTAGCATACCTGCAGGGATCGGTACAGGATTATACTGCTTTTGTAAAGGGAAATTGCGCTGGATCAGGCCCGGTAGGTAAACAACGGGAAATTCCAGTCCCTTACTGGCATGTACTGTCATCACGTGCAGCACATCGGCGTCCTCTGTATCGTTGCCACCTGTGCTTTGCTGGCGGTGGCTACCGTCCTGACCCAGGCTTAACATGACATGCAAGTAATCCAATAAGCCCTGGCACTGCTCCTGGATGGTCAGGGCGGGTGCAGGCTTTTCTCCGCGTTCCTCGGCTTGTTGAACGAGCTGGGCATGGTGTGCCTGTTGTTGCTGGTCATAGCGGCGGGTCAGTTGCAGGAATTCGGTGTAGTCGGCCAGGACGATGCTAAGCTGCCCCTCGTTGCTTGTCTGTAACAGGTCACGAATGATCGATGTCTCAACGAAGAGGTATTGAGCCAGCAGCGACCATGTGTTCGGGGTAGATCGAAAAAGGTTTTGTAATATATTTGCCAGGCGCATGAGGGAGTGGCGGCCTGCTGTACTCACCTGAGGAGGTATTTCGCCGCTGGTAATCAATGAACCAAGTGTGCGTTCCTGTTCGCGCGCGGCCAATAGCAAAGCTTCGAGGTCGCTCTGGCTGAGGGCATGGTCTCTCTGGTGGGCTGCACGCAGGATACCCATGCCGCTGGCGTCGGTCAGGAGTAACAAGATGGAGATCAGGTCTTTGATATGGGGCTGGTTGAGCAGGCTGACTTCCTCAATAATAGGCAGTCCCGCGTCTAACAATGCTCGCTTAATTTTATTGGCTCGCGCCCTGGTACGGCAGAGGATAGCCATATCACCATAGGCAAAGCCCTGGGCATGTTTACGGCGAATGTCCTGGATCAATCCGGCTAGCTCATTGGCGTTATCTGCCGCTTCGGCCAGGGTCACATATGTATCGGGATGCGTCAGCCGGGCAGGCTGACTGGTGATCACTTCTGTTTCTGTGCCCAACTCCAATTGTCGCCAGCGAAACGCTTCGGCCAGGTGTACAATATCGGGCCGCGAACGATAGTTGCGGCTGAGTGGCAGCACAAGCGCTGCCGGATAGTCTTGCTGGAAATTGGTGATATTGGCCGGGGAAGCGCCCCGGAAGCCATATATAGCTTGATTCGCATCTCCGACGACCCAGACCTGGCGTTCTGCGCCTGCCAGCAGGCGCAGCAATACGCCGCTGGCCCGGTTGATGTCCTGGAATTCATCTACCAGGATATGCTGGAAGTGCTGGCGTTGTTCGTAGCACACTTCAGGGTATTGCTCAAACAGGCGCACTGTCAGCATAATCAGCCCACCGAAGTCGACGTCTCCGCGCCGCTGTAAACCTTCTTCATAGAGGGCATAGATAGAGGCAACCTCGAGCGCCCTTCTGGCATGCTGTTCCGCCTCTTCATCATGCGCCTGCTCCAGCATAGCCTCTGCTAGCTGATGATAGCGTTCGGGTGTAACCAGCTCGTCTTTCGCGCGTGAAATGGCCTTCAAGAAATCGGGAAAGTAGGATGCAGGTGAGAACAGGTTGCGGTAGTGGTATAGCTGCATATCCTTTGTTAGTTGGCGCAGTAAAAAATAGCCCTCGGTCTCATCAATCAGTGCAAAATCCGGTCGTAAGCCTACGAGACCGGCATAGCTGCGCAGTACATTGGCGCAAAAGGCATGAAAGGTGCTTACCATGGGTGTACTCTTCGTCGTTGCGGGCGTTGAGGCCTGGAGGCGCGCTTCCATTTCCTGCGCTGCTTTACGCGAGAAGGTCAATGCCAGGATATGTCCTGGATCTACATGCTGGCTGGCTATCAAGTATTCTACACGCCCAATCAGTGTACTGGTCTTACCACTGCCCGGGCCTGCCACGATCAAGGCTGGTGTGGCTGCCTCAATCGCTGCCTGCTGGAACTCATCGTATAGTCTTTTCTGTGGGGGGACTTCTCGCGGGTGCTCTATTTCTGGCTGTCCCGCCTGTATTTCCTCTGCTGGTGTTTGACTGGTTGGAGGCCCAATCTGAGACAACAGCCCTACCAGGCGATTGAGCATGGCAGCATTGGACACGTCGAAGATACTGGTGAGCGTGCTGGGGGTGATGTTCTGATCAAGATAGAGGGTCTGTACCCGTTCCAGGGGCATGAGAAGTTCCGCGGCAAAAATATTAGCCGCCAGTTCCCGTTCACTGCGCGGATCATAGGTCATGCCGATGCCCAGCACGTCTTCAAACGTATCTAACTCGTGCGGTCCAGGGACCTCTTCCTGTACATCTGGCTGCTGGCACGGCTCATCCTCAAGAGGTTCTTCCGCTGTAATGCTAGTGACCCGGTACCACCTCTTCTCGCTACCGGTGCCGTGATGCAAGACGGCGTGTCCCAACTCGTGAGCCAGGGTAAAACGCCGCAATGGTGCAGACAGGTCGCGGCAGAGCCAGATCAGGTCTTCGCCAGGCTCCAGAAAGCCATAGGTGCCTGCCGGGTAGTCGTTGGGATGGAAGGTCTCAACCTCGATACCCAGCCAGTTTGCCAGGCTATCAAGCGGCGTTTTATCATCTTGCCATTGCGGGTGCTCTTCTTTATAGCGTAGAAGAAGTTGACGTGCTGCTGTCTCTGCCGCAGTGCGTATCCAATCATCCATGGCGCCCCCTACAATACTCCGTCAATTCGTAATATTCCTTTGTTCGTTTGGGCTCATTCCGCTGTTGCCGTGACTCGCCGCGACTGCGGCGCGGCTCATGGTTTTGGGGTGTGGTGGTGGAATGTGTGGCCTATGGGCCACACATTCCACCACCACATATTGTATGCTTGTATTGTACCATAAATGTTGGGACAGACCCGAAATGTTAGGACGGGCCTGAGAAAAATTGCCGTGGAAGCCAAAGGGAATATGATGAGGTACCTCGGCCCATCCAATCTCTTTGAAGGAAGGGGCTTAGATAGAGAGGTTGTTGGAAACAAGTGCATAGTATATAGTATCTTTAATGTAATACATCGGATGCAATGATGCTATGCCAAACCCTGGGAGGAGGAGTTTTTTATGGATTCGTCTGAAATACTCGAGCAGGCGAGGACGTCTGCCGAGGCGCCCCATGGTTGGGTTGTGTTGCCACTGGGGCGCGATAAAGTTATTCTTGGAATTGCAGGTTGGATTCTCGGTATTATCCTGGGCATGGGCTTATTTACTGTGCTGGCCTTTATTATGATTCCCTACAATTACCAGCGTGGTACAGGACCTGCTATCTTTAGCACTATTCTGCTGGGTATTCTGCTTTTTACCGGTCTGGGGAGTCTCTGGGCATTGATCATCGATGTAAGCCGCTTGCGCAACTTAGAGAAGCATGTCATTGTTATCACTCCCGAAGCTTTTGTCAAACAAGAGGGAGAAAAAATTATCTATGTACCGCTGACCCATGTACGTCATGTCACTGCGCGGGGCGCTGCTCCTCCTCCTGAACGTTCCACCGATAGCGCTTCTATAGACACGCGCTCGCATGCAGGCGATAATCTGATAGGTTTTGTTGCCGGTCGTGGTTTTACCGCTTCCGGTATGCGCTGGCGGCGCAAGCGTATGCGCACACCTACTTCGCTGGCCTTTATTGATGCGCGTACCGATAGTGAAGTCACCGTCGTTACCGACGCGTCATATGGTGATCCCTTTATGATTGCCGCGCTATTGAAACAATACGCGGCTAGCGTGCAACATATTGCTTAGTCCTGCGGGGTCTAGATCTCTCTAAGGGTAAATGGAAGGGGAACTATGTATGCTGCTTGCTATCGATATCAGCAATAGCAATATCAAGTTTGGTCTGTATAACAGCGACACCATGAATCACCATTGGGTGGTATCAACAGCGCGCCAGCGCACAACGGATGAATACGCTATGGTGCTCAGCGACCTGGCGAGCCATGCAGGCTATCAGCTCACAGATATTGACGATATTATCATGTCGAGCGTTGTGCCGCCGCTTACACCGGTCTTTCAGGAACTGGCTTACCGTTATTGCGGCAAGGAAGCGTTTGTCATAGACTATACCCTGGACCTGGGGATAAAGCTTCTCATCGATAACCCCTGGGAACTTGGCTCTGATCGTATTGTTACTACCCTGGCGGCTTATCACCTGTATGGTGGTCCTGCTATCGTGATCTCCTTTAGTACTGCCGCTACCTTCGATGTGATTTCAGCGGAGGGTGATTTCTTAGGCGGAGCTATCGCGCCTGGACTGGTTATCTCTGCTGAAGCTTTGAGCAGTGCTGCCTCGCGTCTCTATCGTGTGGATCTGACCCCGCCTCGTTCGGCCCTGGGCAAAAACACGATAGAGAATATGCAGTCGGGTATCATCTTCGGGCACGTGGGCCTGGTGCAGGGCTTGATTAGCCGCTTACGCAAGGAGATCCCAGGGGTAACCGAGGAGAGTACGGTTAAGATTATTGCTCATGGTGGCCTGGCCGAGTTAATGTCCCCGATCATTCCTGAGATCCAGTATGTCAACCAGTACCTAGCCCTGGAAGGCCTACGTTTAGCATACAAAAAATTAAGAGGCTAACTGTACACGTTATAGTTGTCTTGTTTATGCAGAGATAACCCATAGGCAAGCCCTGGCTTGCCTATTTGTGCCAAGAGTAGCAAGAGTAGCAAGAGTAGTGGGTTTTCTTGGCCGGGTCCAGATACTCCTGAATGTCTCAAAATGAGACATGTTGTTTTGGTAGTGGGCGGTAACTCTTGTGGACGGTTAGGCTATATTAGGAGGAATGACGCATTTTACCGTTGATGTTGAGGGTATCTCGACTCATCTTGTCAGTGAGTATAAACGTTCAGTTTTTCCTAGTGTTTCAAGTTTGGTCACCGTATCTTGCGAACAGGGAGTAAAGGTTACCATCTGGAGTGGAGGATCAACCGGCACGATGAGAACGGTACTCGAGAGCAAGAGACGCCCCACCTGCGGATGATTCAGTTCTTTCTCCTGATAGAAATCACATACCGCTTGCACATTGTGTTGCGACCACAAGGTGCGGAATTCCGGGCTTTTCTGCTGTAAGTCTGTCAGGAAGTGTTCAAACCAGGCATCACCAATATACTGATCATAAGCCGCGCGAAAATGCATAGCGGCATGGTGTGCTGCCTGTTCCCAGTTCACATAAAGCTGACGCGACGAAGGATGGACGAACAGATGCCAGATGCGATTCCGCTCTCTTTCCGAGAGCAAAGAAAAATCGCCGAAAACGCGGCAGGCACTTTCATTCCAGGCAACCAGGTTAAAACGGTGATCAATGAGATAGGCCGGGTTTGTGCCCAGTGCATCGAGCACGGCTTGAAGACCAGGAGGGGGAGAAACAATTTCAGAGCTCTCGTCTGCGACTGGAACCATACCGCGCGCAAGGACAAAGAGATGACGGCGCTCTTCTTTCTCAAGTTGCAAGGTTTCAGCGAGTCGTTCAATCACTTGATCAGAGACGGTGATATCACGACCCTGTTCGAGCCAGGTATACCAGGAAACCCCAACACCTGCGAGTTGTGCAATTTCTTCTCGTCTGAGTCCGGGGGTTCGTCTCCTACCAAGCGTTGGCAGCCCAAACTGCTCTGGGCGCAGACGCGCACGACGTGTTCTTAAAAAATCGGCAAGTTCTGCCCGTCTTTTCGTCTCATTTCTCATAGGGTTCATGCCTCTCTCCTATCAGGTAGCCTCTCATCCAGACCTGCAACGCCGCTTGCGCGGCTAGCTTCGCTCAGCAGGTCTGAAAGGTAGCCTGTTACTTCCACACCTATGATAACTTCACTCCTGGTTCCAAGCATTCCCAGGCGCTATACTACTCTCATAGAAGGCACAAACGAGAAGTGTTGCTGGGCCATCAAGCGCTGAGAAAACCATTCTCTCATGGTATCACATTGATCGAGAAAAAAGAACGAGATCAGAGCAGATCCTCTTTCTCCATACACTCCGATCATCAATGACTGATGTCTTTCTTCGACTTCTTTTTTCCAATGAAAGGAACAACTCATATGTCAAAAGTCTGGTTTATTACGGGAAGTTCACGCGGCTTAGGACGCAGTCTCGCTGGGGCAGTGCTGGCTCATGGAGACCTCCTGGTTGCTACAGCTCGCAACCCTGAGCAGCTGGGCGACCTTGTCTCAACGTATGGGGAGCAGATGCGTGCCGTACCACTTGACGTCACCAATCCTGAGCAGGTTCGCACAGCAATCGCCTCCGCCATTGATGCCTTTGGCCGGCTCGATGTCGTGGTCAATAATGCGGGGTACGCCAACGTGGCATCTATCGAGGACGCCTCCGAAGAAGACTGGCGCGCCCAGATCGAAACGAACCTGTGGGGGGTGATCAACGTGACGCGAGCCGCTCTGCCGATTCTGCGCAAGCAGCGATCTGGACACGTTGTACAAGTCTCCTCGATCGGTGGTCGTACGGGCTCTGCGGGACTGGGTCCCTATCAAACCGCGAAATGGGCGGTGGAAGGGTTCTCCGAAGTCCTCTCACGCGAGGTCGCGCCACTTGGTATCAAGGTGACACTGATCGAGCCGGGCAGTTTTCGCACCGATTGGGGTGGTTCCTCGATGGCCTATATGGAACCGAGTGAGGATTATCGGAGCACACTTGAAGGCCGTTTGGATTATCATAATCAAGCTGGGAATGAACCAGGTGATCCGGCGAAGGCTGCTCAGGCGATCATGACGATTGTCAATGAAGCAAACCCACCACTGCGTCTCCTGCTGGGAAAGGATGCTGTCCTGCTAGCTCGAAGGATTGATCAGGCCAAACTTGCTGAAACTGACCGCTGGGAGAAACTCAGTTCCTCCACCAACTTCGACGACAGCGAGGAGCAGCGTTGGACCCATCTTGGATTACCACCATCAAGCCAGGAAACCACGAGGTAATCCGGCCAAGGCTGCTCAGGCAATCCCTTCGCGCATTGACAAGGGGCCTCTGCTGTGGTACATGTACGGCCGGGAGACCACCTGTGCTGGAGGTCCGTTCCCTGATACCCAACTTTGTCCAGACGCAAGTTCGTGCTGGGCATAAGGCCGATGGCAAACGCAATGTAGTTGAGCGCTGGATAAACCGGCTCAAGCAGTTTCGCCGCATTGCCACTTGTGATGAGAAGAATGCCGTCAATTATCTCGCAATGTGGTTGATTGGAGCCATGCTGCACTAGTTATAGTTGGCACACATGTGTTTAGATGAGGAGAGATTCACGAATGGAGACGATCCAGGTTTGTTCAGAATGTGGGGCGGCATGGCATGAGGGGAAAACATGCCAAGATCACTTTCATCACATGCTCTTTTGGGAAAATGAACATCCAAGCTATGGGGAAGTGCATCACCTCATGGTGTTGTGCTATCACCTGCAACATCCGAGTTTGTACTCTCCTGAAGGGTTAAGTGCAGCCATGTATCTGTTAGGTGATTTTTTGGAACGCGGTGTCACGACAGAGGAAGTGCGTAAGAGATATAGTGCTACCGTAGACTCAGGCAAGCGCAGATGGAAAATTAAGGGAACGCCTGCTTCTCACGGGGTCTATGACCCTCTAATTCAATGGACAATGACTGCAGCAGATGTAACAGCGGGTGGGGTGGACAACTATTGTGAGAGTGTTCGGACATGGGCACGATCAGTGTACGAGACGCTCAAGACTTCGGGAAATTTCTCGTCTTACTCCTTCGCTCACGTCTATACTGAATAAATGCCAACGTTTCACTCATCCGTTGAAAGCGATGACGGTACGGTGATGGCTAGTACACCGAGGCAGAAAACCTTCTGTAGTTCAGGCTGTTAGTGCTTTGACCTGGTAAATCCACTTGAAAGGCTTGGCCATCGTGCGATTGTCCTACCAGCGGTCTTCACAAAAATTGAGCCATTTTCAACCTGTTCATTTTAGGAATCAGTGTCGTACTTGGCTCTTTTCTTCTCTTCGCTGTTGGAGATGAAAGGTTCTCGGCATCCGTGCGAAACGAGGAGCGGTTGAGGCGCGTCAAAAACCGTTGATTTGATGAGACGACAAAAAAGCATGAGAATATCGTGGTGGGAGAGCATGAAGTCACGTCGCATCATCACGTGCATAGTTATGCATGAAGCAAGGATAACAGCAAAAAGGCAATACACTGAAGAGGAGAGTGATAGGAGGGATGCAGTAAATGATCACTGCAGCCCTCCCCATACTTTTCTCAAAGCATGCGACGCCGTAGTTGCCAATAGGTCATCGCCGTAACCAAAACCGTCAGGCCAAGCAACAGCGCTGTGGTTACAAGCTGTAAAGGCCAGAAACGTTCATCAAAGCGTTGGTATGCAACGAGTGGTTTGACCTGGTGTTCATTCACACACTGCTTCACTTTTTGATCATACTCTCCGGCACCAGTATTTGGCGCAATACCACAGTACGCATTCATATCGTCAATGATTTTTCCGTCTGGCTCTGCGTATTGTTGCGATACAATCAGATCTTGAGAGTTGTCGCCAAACTTCCCGACGAGATGTTGCTGCTGTATCTGGTGGTAATAATCAAGCTGGCTTGAGGGAGGCAGCAGGTAAGGATATCCGATGCTGATCCCAGCTTGGATGACCAGCAACAGAACCAAAGTGAGAGCCATCGATGGAAGCGTGCGGCGAATGAATGTCCCAATCATCACACCAACCATCAGACCCAACAGCGCCGTCGCAACTGGCACGCTACCTCGTATGGTGAATGTATCCCAAGGCGAGAATGCAATATTGTCTTGAACAAAGCCCCACCAGGTTGTGACACAGGAGAGCAATCCGAAGCCAATGAGTGTAGCTCCCCCAATCATCACCAGTTTGACACTTAACCAACGGGTAGGCGACATACTTTGTGTCCAGGCAAAGAGATGTGTATGCTGATCATATTCTCTTGGAAGTAAGGGGGCACCGAGAAAAACGCCCACAACAAGAGGAAGCAGAGGCAACACCATACCTGCAATCGTACGCCACTGCCAAGTGGTGTTGGGTACAATCATGATACCGCAGGGAAGAGCGTCCGGGCTAAAACATTGCGTAAAGTGATGTTGTTGCAGCGCTGCGTTCAGTGCATGTGCATCCATCACAAAGACAAGGCTCAAGGCAACGAGGACCACCATACCCATGCCCATTGCGACACGATATTGTCGCCAGATAAGCCAGATCATCGGATAACCTCTTTCATAAATTGTACTGGTTGGAGTGGTGTATGAGCATTCTCATGTGAAGCCAGATAGGCAAGAACAATCTCTTCAAGTGAAACATCCTCTATCTGCCAGACCGGGTCAGTCACGGGGAGCCTCGTGCGCACCAGCGCGATACTCTGTCTTCCCGTATGGCTGGCCTGGATAACTGTATGGGATCTTGCGATTGACTCAAAGCTTTCACGTGGGCCGATAAGCCGTTTGTGCAGCTCTCCCATCTGCTCCGTACTTTCGGCTAGCTTCACCTGAGAAGGAGTGAGGATAATGAAGTGATCACAGATATTTTCGAGATCAGAGACGATGTGCGATGACACGACAACCGTGAGAGGCTGTTCCACAGCAGTTTCCATCAAGATCTTGGTGAGCTCACGCTTCACAAGTGGATCGACATGAGCAAATGGCTCATCCAGGAAGAGGATCTCGGGCCTTTTGGCGAGAGCCATGACCAGGGCAACCTGTGCCTGTTGCCCGCCTGATAACCTCCCAACGAGTTGTTGACAGGGAAGTTTGAGACGTTCAATGAGCCGGTGGGCATGGGTCTCATCCCAGGATGGATTGAGTTTTTTTCCCATTATGAGCGTATCGCCTATGGTGAAGTGTCGATAGAGTGAGCGCTCTTGCGAAACGAAACCGATATGTGGGAGGAGGGCTGCTGGGTTTCGTGAAGATGTGCCCAGAACGTCTATGGTTCCCTCGGTTGGCTTGAGCAAGCCGACCGCAAGGTGCAGCAGTGTGGTTTTTCCTGCACCATTCAGCCCAATCAGTCCTGCAATGCATCCTTGTGGAATGTGCAAGGTACAGTTATGCAAGGCCCAGCGTTTGCCATAACGCTTGCCAAGCTGGTTCGTTTCCAATGCATAGATCATAGATGCTCCTTCACAAATAATTTAGGTTTCTCACCATGAGAACCGGGAGAGCAAACGGATAAACAGGTCCATTGAAGCCTTCTCTCTTTATGTGGTGGGCGTCGATTCTTCCTTTTGCAGAAGGTGAAGCGTGTTAGAAAAGAGCGCAGCGATGCTCTCCGTATCCAAACCAACCGCGAACGCTCGACGCAGCCACTGGATCAAATCCTCTCGCAGGGCCTCCTGCTCGGCAGGAGAAGAACGGGCAAGACTCTTGAGGACAAAAGTTCCTAATCCTGGACGACTTTCGACGAGACCTTCGTGCTCCAATTCCCGATATGCCTTGAAGACCGTATTTGGATTGATCGCAATCTGCGAGACGACCTCTCGTACGGTTGGCAACTGATCCCCAGGCTGAAGCAAGCCGAGCCGTAATGCCTGTCTCACTTGCTGGACCAATTGCATATACGGGGCCACCCCTGTGCGTTTTTCTAAGTGAAACTCAATCATGTTTTGGCCTCGCCTTTTTCAATGATGAATTCAGATAATCCTTTACTAAAGTATTAAATAACTATGAACATAGTAGAAGTATAGCAGAAGCTGGGGTAGATTGTCAAGCAAACAGAATTCCGCCACTGAGATATCTCAGAAAACGGCCGTTATGTGACACACTTTCTCATCCACTCATGTGGGGGATCGCCCATACAAGCGGGTCAAGGCAATATTAGAGCCATATTCGTCAACAAAGACGAGTTTGCCCGCATCAAGGGCTTGGGCTTGTTCTCGCCAGGCTGCGCGCTCTGCTTCCTTCTGTTCACTCGCACTGAGCGTCTTTTTCTTTCGGGTCCAGTCCAGGCGTTGGATCGCACGGCTCATTGTTGCGGAGCTTACCTGGACACCTTGGGTGGTTTCCCAGATTTGGCAATGTTCTTCAAGTGTTGCATCTGGATATGCATCGAGTTGGGGTTTTAGCCCCGCAAGCAGGGCGACCCCTTTCTTCTGCTGTGCTGACCCGTGATATAACCGAGTGGATTCTTCTGCTGCCGGGCGGCATTATGCTGGTAGTCGGCCTGGGCCTTCTGATCGGATCCCTGCTCTTTGTCAAGTGGCTGTGGCGGGGAACAGCCCCGGGTAGCGCTCTAAGAGGGACTATTCGCAAGATTTCCTAATCCATCCAGACTTGTCATACTGCTTCTCGTAGACTGAGGTGTAAAACCTTCTGTAGTTTAAGCCATCAAAGCCTTCCCCCATTTTTTTATTGAGGTTGAGAAGCGTGTGACATAGTGCCCAGGTAGGAGAGCATGGCGGCGCCGGTTTTGATGCCCATAAAGAAGCGCGCGACCTCCATATTCTCATTGGGGGCGTGGTTGGACTCGTCGGCGTTGGCGTAGGGAACGCCAAAGGCCGGGATGCCCAGCGTTTTGGTGAAGACGTAATTGGGCAGGCTGGCTCCCTTGGCAGGTACGAGGAGCGGCGCAGCACCCTGGGCAGCGATAATGGCCAGGCGTAGCGGCTCGGCAAAGGGCGAGTCCAGCGAAGTTTTCGAGGGGTCCATGCCTCCATAGCTGGTGACGCTGACCTCCGGGGCATGGCGCTGGACGTGGGCTTTGACTTTTGCCAGGATCTCCTCGGCGGTCTGGGCCTCGACCAGGCGGATATCGCACTTGGCTATGGCTTCATGCGGCAGGACGGTTTTGGAGCCGGGACCACCATAGCCGCCATGGATGCCATTGATGGTCAGGGTAGGCCAGGCCACCAGGCGTTCAAAATAGTCACGTTCCTGCGGCTCATCGAGGCGCTGCAGATCAAGCGATTGTTTGATCTCATGCACATCGATAGGCAGCTTTGCCAGAGCCTGGCGTTCCAACTCGGTCAGTGGCTGAACGTTATCGTAGAAACCGTCGATAGTGATCTCGCCGCGCTCGTTTTTCATCGTGGCTAGCAGGTGAACCAGGGTCCAGAGGGGATTTGGCACGATACCTCCCCAGTGGCCCGAATGGAGATCCCGGTTAGCTCCCCGGGCGCGCAATTCGATATCAAGGACACCGCGCACACCAAAGCTGATGGTTGACTGTCCATTCTCGTGCACTGGTCCGTCGCTGACGATCACCAGATCGGCCTGTAGTTCATCACGGTGCGCGCGGATGAACTCGGGCATATGCGGGCTGCCCACCTCCTCCTCACCCTCAAGCAGAACTTTTACATTGCAGGGCAGCGTGTCCCGGCAAGCCAGGAGGGTCTCCAGGGCCATTAGCTGGGCGAAGTGCTGGCCTTTGTTGTCGCCCACACCGCGTGCGTAGAGGCGACCATTGCGGATAGCAGGCTCAAAGGGCGGAGAGATCCATTCATCCAGCGGATCGGGCGGCTGGACATCGTAGTGCCCGTAGAGCAGAACAGTAGGCGCGCCGGGTCGGGCGTTATATTCGCCAAAGACCATAGGCCAACCGTTGGTGGGCATGATGCGTACCGCAAGGCCCATCTGGCGCATCACACCTGCGATATATTCCGCGACCTCACCGATCCCCTCGCCATAGGCACTGATACTTGGACGACGCAGATAATCGATCAGCCGCGATAAAAAAGGCTGGGAATGTTCATCAATGTAAGCGAAAATATCGTTCAGGTTGGGGATGAGCGGAGTATTCATGTAGGCGTTCCTTCCTTTACTTCCTTCGATGGAAGGTGTAGCTGGACAGATGGTAGCGTCTTTCCGGGTTTTAGTAGCAAAGAGATAATTTTCGATGTCAGCTTCGCGATTGGCCTGGACAACGAGGTTTATTTATTTTATCACAAGAGGAAGACCTTTCACTGGCAAGAGGACCAGTTTACTCGCCACCGCTCGTTTCCTCGAACGCCCCCAACACCCGTAGCGTCTTCTTCTGCTCCTCGGTTATTCCCCTAATCCCCGTGATGTTTAGTCGCTCGTAGGGCCGGTCGCGTCGCAGCGTGCGCACATGCTCGCCCCTCGTGAGGTCCCAGAGCAGAATGACCCCGTCATCGCCACAACTGGCCAGGCTCCGGCCATCGGGACTCACGCTGAGCGACTGCACTGCCCCCTGATGCCCCTGCCGCATCATCAGGCACTCCCCACGCTGCACATCCCACCAGCGCATGCTCCCATCGCTGCTGCCACTGAGCAGCACCGCTGCGGTCGGACTCCAGGCGAGCGCATACACGATCGCGCTCGGCTCGCTCAAGGTCTGCCGGCGTTCCCCGCCAGGCACCTCCCAGATGAAGATCTCCCCACTGCCTCTGTCTCCGCCACCACTGGCCAGCCGCGTGCCATCGGGACTCCAGGCCACGCTCATGACCATGCCCCGATGCCCCTGCAGCGAAGCTCTCACCGTGCCGTCTGAAGTATCCCACAGGAAGACACTGCCATCATCGCTGCAACTGGCCAATCGGGTGCCATCCGGACTCCACGCAACCCGAGTAGTTGCAGCGTTTGTATGCCCAATCCACTGCCGGGCGCCAGTGTTCACCTCCCACACCTGCACCCCACGAAACGTGCTCGCACTGGCCAGAAACTTTCCATCGGGACTCCACGCCACACCAAAGATCAAGGTGTCAATGTGGTCGGGGTCCTGCAGGGTTTGTACGCCAGTTCCTGTGGTCGCGTCCCATATCCGGATGGCATTGTCCCACCCGCAACTGGCCAGCATCTTCCCATCGGGGCTCCACGTCATCCCTTGCACAACCCAGCTATGACCGCACAGTACTCTGGGGAGCGCCTGACTCTCCACATCCCAGATAGTCACGAGTGTATCGGTCCCTGCACTGGCGATTCTTTTGCCATCGGGACTCCAGGTGACATCGTAGAGCGAGACCGCATAGCTCTGCAGGCTGTGTACACACAGCCCACGCTCGACGTCCCAGAGCCACAAGGTGCCATCGTCACTGCCACTGAGCAGGTGGCGACTGTCAGGGGTGAAAGCGATCGTGTACACACCCGCCCTCTGCCCATGCAGTGCCGCCCGATACCGGCCGCGTTCGACGTCCCACAGCCAGATCATC
>Ga0209647_1002675_pt1 | contig 14250 bp, 15 predicted proteins | sample GraSoi_2013_60cm_FD_185827 | JGI IMG/M metagenome (GOLD analysis project Ga0209647, IMG submission 185827) | Grasslands soil microbial communities from the Angelo Coastal Reserve, California, USA - Sample 9_17_2013_60cm (SPAdes) (version 2) | ecosystem: Environmental > Terrestrial > Soil >...
CCCTTCTTTGGAATGAAACTGGTCATGTTTGTCTCATGATCCTGGCGAATGAGAGCCCTTTCTTTTCTGTAAAGGAAAGGTGTCTATTGGCTTTGTATGGGCTTCGAGGGGTGAGCCTGGGAAAGCAACAGAGGGAGAAATCACCAGGATCATGCTACAGATTCTGCTCGTTTAAAAAGTTTGCATTTACAGCCAAGCGCCTTCAGCAGATGGCCTCTGCCACCATAACTTGGCATGGCCTTTTCGCAAAGACCATTTTAGTTTGGCCTGTCTTTGATCTCATCTTTTTCGTCGTGCGCCATGTTATGGTGACAAAATTGGCCGTTGCATTCTTTCTGAAGAGTACCAGATAGATGAGCTAAGATGACAAGCCACGTTATGGGTCAGAGGCTCTTTTTGGGTCAGATGAGGCTGGGACTGCTTCTAAGCTCTCCAGACGCCACCGCTTGACTTCCAGAAACGCGCCAAGCTATTCAACACATGACAGAGAGGAACACGATGAGTTCACAACTGTTTTTCATTACGGGAGCAACTGGAAACACCGGCAGGAAAGCCGTCGAATTTCTTCTTGAGCGAGGCCATCAAGTGAGGGCTTTCGTTCATAAGAAAGACGAACAAAGTGCACCATTACAAAAACTAGGTGCAGAGATCGCCGTGGGTGATCTTCTCGATTTCATGACGATTCGGCCCGCACTTGAAGGCGTTTGGGGAGCCTATTTCGTCTATCCAATTGCTCCGGGCCTCATAGAGGCAACAGCCTACTTCGCTCAAGCCGCGAAAGAGGCGACTGTTTCAACGGTCGTGAATATGTCGCAAATCTCCGCGCGGCGCGAAGCGAAGAGTCACGCGGCGTTCAATCACTGGACGGCGGAACGCGTGTTTGATTGGTCTGGCCTTGCCGTCACCCATCTGCACCCGACCTTTTTTGCCGAATGGTTTCTTTCCTACGCGCAAAGCATCAAAGACGGTCTTGTGCAAATGCCGTTTGGCGAAAGCAAGCATGCGCCCATCGCGGCGGAGGATCAAGCTCGTCTCATCGCGAGCATTCTCGAGAATCCATCAGCCCATACAGGGAAAACATACCAACTGTTTGGTCCCAAAGAGTACACCTACGCCGAGGCGTTTGCGAAGATTTCGGATATCTTAGAACGGAAAATCATCTACGAAAGAATACCGCTTGAAGCGTTCCTGAGATTTGAATCGATATATGGCAATCTATGCTAGGACATCTGTACCTGGACATACTTCCTGGCCAAATGAGTGACATGTATACATGGCCGCAGAGATGCTCAAGCTCGATCTCGCCTTGATTGACGAGGTTTCGCTTCCTTTGTTCTGAGACTCATATCCTGGCCACGAGTTCTCTCGGCATCTCTGTGACTCGACCTCGTGCGTCCTTGCTCGCAGAGCGCGAACTGGAGGCCAGCATATGTGTCATTCTGGCCAGCGTTTTGTCGCTCAAAGCTTCAGTCGCAGACGGTAACACAGCCTGTGCGCTGGCCTCTAGCGATTGTGACCTCTATCCTGACCATTTGACCTCCTGTCCTTGAATCGGAAACGCTTTTCGTTCAACAAAGCCAGAATGCAAACAGCTCTGCACTTTGAGGCGTTTTATGTGTCGTGTCTTTACAGAGAAAAGCAGTATTACAGGAAATAAGGTAGGCAAGATTTGCGTCAAAAGGCCCATTTTGCGGCCAGGAAGTATGTCCAGGTACACATCCTTCATTTACGCATCGGCACAAGATACTTCACAGACCTGTTTTGAATTGTGATTATTGCTCAGTCCAGCCGTAGACTGGATTGAGAGTGCATCGGAGAAAAGTCGGCGAGATAACACATGAGTGCTGCAGGTGCTTCGGTTGCATTTGGGCATCGGCAAGATATACTACAGAAAGACGTTTCGAGTCGTTGTCAATAGAGATGTTCCCTGACGGAGTTTTTGGTATGCTCTTGCTCTCCGCCTCATTGCTTGCTACAATGGCAGGGACAACGACGAGAAGCAAGAGGAGAAACATATCCATGATGAACCGGCACGACCAACAGGAAAGCGACCTTCCGACCGAGTTATCCAATCCAGCACGACGGGCGCTCGTTGGGGCTGGATATGTGAGGCTTGAGCAATTCACCAGACTGAGTGAGGCTGAGGTTCTTCAGTTGCATGGGATGGGACCCAAAGGAGTAGATACGATCCGTTGCGCACTCGAAGCCCGCGGTCTCTCATTCGCCAACAGCCGCGAAAAGCCAGGCAAAGGATGAGGGGCAGCGACCTTTCCGAAAAGGGCTGTAGCGGTAGGTTGTTGATGGAGGGTGAGGAGTATGCTTCTAGAGAGGAGGAGGAATTCGGCTTTACAATCTACGGTGCACCTCAAGGTCAAAGTCTGTCATGGTCCAGAGGACTATCTGCATCTCCACTGTATCTCCTCTTTAGATCTTCAGCTAGGCGTTCTTCTCTATGCGGCGCTAGACTGGTTCCCCAAGATACGCTCCATACCCTGGAATGAGGTACTTTTTTGAAAGTGGCAGAGCGTGAAAAAAGGATCGTGACCAGGTAGATACACAAGAGCAAAAAAAGGACCACGAACAAGATGAGAAGGAATTGACGCAATAAACCGAACCAGCCACCCCGGTTGATTATACTCAGCAAGACAAGGAGGTCAATGGCTGCAAGCAGACAGACAAGATACGCAGCAGACCTCAACATCTGGATGGTCTTCCGCTTTTCAGATGGAGTCATTGGTTCCATCAGTCTTTCTCCTTCTACCTGAGAGATTTCTAGAGAAAATGAGCGGCAGTTCATCTAGGAACTACTTCCAGAACAAACGCAAGTGGAATGTAACCCATTATAGCATATCGACGGCTCAGGCGGTAATTATTTGCGCTAACTTCCGGAGCTTTCTAGGGGGTCCGGTAGCAGTCAGACAGAAAACAACGTTGAGGACTGGCTGCGTCGTAGCAGCGCCAAAAGTTGCTGATCGCTGAACACGAAAAAGCGTCATAACAGCGGTTTAGACCATCAAACACCGTGAAGAATGACTCGTACTAGCAGCAATGTGCATCCGCTTTACAGGCCAATTGAGCGCTTTACCGTTGGAACATGTCCATCTGCTACGGGAACTCCATCCCGTGGGGCTGGACAGCACAATGGCAAGCGGAGTCACAGGGGAGCGACTCCGCTTGCCCACTTGCATACAGGACTCACCTCTTTGTGACCGGTCTCTCGCCCTTCACTTCTTGCTTCTTCCCTTCAAACTCCTCTTCCTGGCAGAAGCACTCGGCACGCGCGCCTCTTTTCCTAGGCGTTACTGATCCAGTTATTGCCCACGGGGGAGCCAAGGCCGCTCGCCAAGTCATAGCCCGTACCAGCCATGCAGCAGGGTGAGCCATTGGATCCCGCTTTCACGTCGTGGTAGTCGCTGCTATAGTTGGTTGCACTCGCATCGCTTTGGTAGGTAAAGCGCGTCGCGAGGGTGTTCGTCACGAGGGTCGTACTATGGGCCTGGTCAGCCAAGGCGATGACCCCTGCCACGCTGGGTGCACCGACACTCGTCCCGCCGATTTGGAACCACCCCTTCTGCCCCTGGTACCCCGTCGAATCGTAGACGGCCACACCGGTGCTCGGATCAGCATCCCAGGCCACGTCCGGCGTGCCCCGCTTGCCACCGCAGTTATTCACATTGGGGGTGGTCCCACAGTAGCCGCCCTGGTAGCCTGGCTCCGTCTCATACGCGCTGGCCCCTCCGCCTCCCCCACTCCAGACCTGCTCACCTCCATAGGTGCAGCCGGTGCTGCTACAGCCGCCGCCCCCGGTCGTCCCGTTGATCGTCAGCGAGGTGCCCCCGATCGAGAGGACGTAGGGCGACGCTGAGGGATACTGGGCGGGCGTGCCGCTGTCCCCAGCCGAGAAGGTGATGGCGACAGGCTTGTTGAAATGGCTATCAGAGCTGGCCTCGCTGCTCAACTCCGCGCCTCCCCAACTGTTGGAGACCACCTGGGCATGGGCTGTGGCATAGTCCTCGGCTGTCAGCAGATTGGTGAAGCTGTTGCTGGTGGCCTCGACCAGCAGAATATGCGCTTGGGGTGCCATCGCGTGTGCCCATTCGATATCCAGGCTGATCTCCACTGCCCAGCTGCGATTGGTGCGCGGATAGTTCGTGCCGCCCGTCTGGTCCACCTTGGTGAAGCAAGTGCAGCCGCCTGCAAGCGTAGGCAGGCCAAACTGCTTTGCGAACACGTCGAAGTCGTTGGCCGCCGTCGGGTCATTGTAGGCATCCACGATGGCGATGGTTGTGCCGGAGCCCGTGGAGGTGCCGTTCAGACTGTACGCGCCTTTCATCTGCATGGGGCTATAGCCGTTCTGATAGGTGCTGGTCGCCTGTGGGTGCGCGAGTTTGTAGGTGGTGGATGCAAAGCCACCAGCACTCGCCTTCGTGGAGGTGACACTTGCTCCCACCGTGAGGAGCAGGGCAATGACGATCGCGAGGGGACTCGCGATGGCGAAGAGACGTCGCAGATACATGAGAGCTGGAACCTCCTACTCGTGATATGACGCTCGCCTGGTGAAGCAGCAGATAGGCCAGGAAATTTACCACGCTGTGCAGAGAACAGTCCATGCCAGCACCATCAGTAAAAGACAGTGACGTTTCCTGTGTCGTGATGCTCCGTCTTGGATAGTACCATACCATTGCTGAGATCTTTGCATGGATCCTGTGGTGTATGACATAAAAGTACCGCTAGCGCGTTAAGAACTCTTCTCCTCACTTTTACGAAAATCGTAGCAAAATGGCCTCCGCGGCACGACCACATCGGCAGATCGTCGCCGCCGGCGTGATGGAATTCGTAGAAATGGGACGCAGGATGGCGAAGAAAATTCAGAATCGTGTCCTGGCGCGTTGCTGGTTTTGTGGAGGCTTCTATTCTAGCGGAAATGGGCCATGTGACAGAAAGTGGTTTTTGCTAACAGGTGCTGCGCTAGGCCGGGCATTGTTGTTCGTTGTAGAAACCAGGAGAGTCACTCTCTCCAAATCCAAAAGAGTGAGGATTGCTTTATGTCGTGCCTGTGGGGGATCGTGATAGCGGCACAGGGAACACAGGGAAGCTCGACTCTGACCGGAGCTGACCTGTGGGTGCCGGTAATAGCAGCCTTGGGGAGCGCCTTTTTGACTGGAGCGGTCGCGTTCGGCCTGGAGTGGTGGCGCTCTCGTAAAGCAGGCAAGGCGGCAAGATCCGAGCGGCGAGTCCGAGCCTACTCGCTGCTACTCGCACGATCGGGCGTCATTGCACACGTCGCTCATGGGCTCCACATCGCAATGGAAATCAGGTCCGGATTGAGGGAGGGCATCAATGTGGCGACCGGTAAACAGAAGCCGCTCGATCCTCTGGAACTCATAGCTCTACAGCGTACTGACTTGGAGCCTCTCTATGAAGCCTGGTCCGAGGTATGGACGTGGGGCAGCAAAGAGGCGATCCCTGCGGCAAACGACCTGGTTGCACGATGCGGAGCTGTGATGGGTGCAGCCACGCAGCGCGGAGAATTAGGGTCTGTATTACAGCGATTCATCGCTGGCGAGAAGTGGACACCACAGCAGCTCGACGAGTGGAATAAGGAGGAACAGGCCCTAGCAGAAACCCGGAGACGATTCGCGGCTATCGCGCGACAGGAAGCGGGCGTTGAGGTTGCAGACCTGTTCGCCAGTAATGAGCAGAAATCCCCCTAGCAGCTTGTCGGAGAGAAGTTGGTGCCTGTTGTCAGGAATGGTATACTTGCGGGCATGAAGAGACGATTCAAAACAGTGGACTACGCCCAGGCGCTTGATCTGACGGTGCGGCTGGGCGACTGTTTACCTCCCGACCATCTGGCCCGCTTCGTGGTAGACAGCGTGGCCCAGCTTGACCTCTCGGCGCTCTATGCCCAGTATGGGCCGCGCGGTGGGGAACCGTATGCCCCCGAAGTGTTGTTGGGCTTGCTGCTGTATGGCTATGCCACCGGGATGTTCAGTTCGCGCAAGATTGAGCGTGCTACGTATGAGGCAGTGCCCTTTCGCTTCATCGCGGGCAATCTGCATCCCGACCACGATACGCTTGCGGCGTTTCGGCGTACCTTCCTACCGGAACTGAAGGAGCTCTTCGTGCAGGTGCTCTTACTCGCCCAGGAGGCGGGGGTACTAAAGCTCGGTACGATCAGCCTGGACGGGACCAAGGTGCATGCCGATGCCTCCAAGCGTAAAGCGGTCAGTTACAAGCGGTTGGGGGAGTTGGAGACCCAATTACAAGCCGAGGTCGAGGAGTTGTTTGCCTTGGGCGAACAAAGTGAGCAGCCAGAGGTGGCCGATGGGCTGGTGGTGAGCAAGGAGATCGCGCGGCGGCAGGACCGCCTGGCGCGTTTAGCGGAGGCCAAAGCGGTGCTCGAAGCCCGCGCCCAGGAGCGGATGGCAGCCGAGCAGGCTGAGTATGAGGCCAAGCTGGCGCAGCGCGAGGAGCGAGAGCGTACGACAGGGCGAAGCAGGGGTGGTCGTCCACCGGCCCCGCCGACCCCAGGACCTGGTGACGGCGATCAGTACAACTTTACCGACCCGGAGTCGCGCCAGACAGAAAAACCCGACGAATGCTGGCTTTGAGCAAGATTACAACACGCAGATTGCCGTGGATCAGAAGAGTCTTCTCATTGTGGGATATGCCCTCTCTAATCACCCCAACGACTCTCAGGAGGCCGAACCCACCCTCGCTGCTATTCCCTCGACGATTGGCACGCCTGAGGCAGCGGCGTTGGATGCCGGGTACTTTGGCCCTGCAACCCTGCTAGCGTGTGGGAAGCGAGGCATCGAGCCCTACATCGCCACGGGTCGCGATCCCCATCATCCCAGTTGGCAGCAGCGGTTCGCCCCGCTGCCCGATCCCCCACCTGAGGAGGCCAGCGCTCAAGTCAAGATGGCCTACAAGCGGCATCGACAGCGCTGGGTAAAGCGATCTATCAGGCACGCAAATGCACGGTCGAACCGGTGATCGGGATCATCAAAGAGGTGCTGGGCTTCCGCCAGTTCTCCTTGCGTGGGGTCCAGGCGGCGGCTGGCGAGTGGTGTCTGGTCTGTTTGGCTTTCAATCTCAAGCGCTTCCATATCTTATCCTGTGTGTAGTACGGGTGGTGGCAAACCCTGCCAGAGCCTTGGTAACAAACACGTGCAGTATCCACGTCTGGGCAAAGATTATTGCGTAAGATAGAAAGAGCATACTCCAGTTTCGCCGAAAGGGAAGAGAAACCAACAATGCAACACAAGCTCCTGCTTCAACAGACGGTTGATCGTCTCAAACCGGTCCATGGCCTCAGAGCCATCGTTCTGGGTGGATCATACGCGAGTGGTTCAGAGCGGCCCGACTCCGATATCGACATCGGCCTCTACTACGACGAAAACCAGCCGTTGGACATTGACCAGATTCGTTCCATTGCCTCTCTGCTCAATGATGCTCCCAACCCTACCGTGACTGATCTAGGAGGGTGGGGAACCTGGGTCAATGGCGGCGCATGGCTCACGATAGGGGGCCAGCGTGTCGATTTTCTCTATCGCAACATTGACTTTGTCTCCTCTACCATCGATGACTGCAATGCGGGCAACGTGCGCTCCGATTACTGGCAACAACCCGCCTATGGCTTTCACAGCTTCATGTATTGCACAGAGATCGCTATTTGCCGTCCCCTCTATGACCCTGACCAGACGATCGAGCGTCTCAAGGCAAAGGTTGCCCATTACTCCCCTCATCTCAAGCAAGCCATCATCAAAAACTTCCTCTGGAGCGCCAGATTCACGCTCGACAATACCTACAAGCCTGCCTCGCGTGGAGAAGTTTACCTGGTGACGGGTTGTCTGGCACGAACTATTCACTGCCTTGTCCAAGTCCTTTATGCTCTCAACGAAACCTACTATCTCAGTGAGAAAAAGCTTGCGGCAGATCTCGACTCTTTCAGCATCCGACCGCAAAATTTCCTTGAGAGGATCTACACGCTTCTCGGTGCAACGGGAACTACCAATGCTCAGCTCCAGGAATCCCTGGCAAAAACCGAAGCGCTCTACAACGAACTCGCCACTCTAGGGAGAGAACGAATGGGATAGCTGGTATTGACTGCTGCTCCGTTCTCTCCGACAAGCTGCTAGCGCGGAGAAATTCAAAGGGATTCAGAGGTCATATATCGGCTTTTTCGTTTCAGGGGCTTTCTTGGGCTTCTCAGCGCGTGGAATCTTCGTGGTATGACCTTTGGCGAGGATGTGCGTGTTGCTCCGGTCTATACTATACTGGGCAAAACACGCGAGAGGAGCACCTATGGCGAAGCAACCATCTCCACAATGGTAGCCGATTGAGCGGCTGGCTTTGATGGCCACCCATATCGATGGCATGCTGGAGTCGGCCAGCGAGCAGTACGAGACGTTGCAGCTCGCGAAGCCGAAGCCCTTTGTCCTCGATGACTGTATAGTAAACCCCTTTGAACTACAGGTATTCTGACCATTGTCTAGCAGCCCTTTCAGCTACATAATGGGAGTTACTACTCATCCATGAGTAACTGAAAGGAGTTTTGTAGCAAGGATGACTACTTACTGGTTTGTTTCTCGACCGAAAACCGCTGAACATCGACATCCCTATCTCGTTTTTGATGGCAACGACCGCCTTCATCTTCCTTTGACACTCTTTGGTAAAGAGGCTAGTTATCGTCTCTCTCCAAAAACTGTTCAGACCTACCTCCACGCGCTTCTCCAGTACTTTGCGTGGTTAGATGCTGATACCTGGCAGGTCCGGGCTGGCAACGCCTGGGATACTCCTCCAAAACAGGTGAGACGAGCGGTAGAGGATTATCTGGTGCAAAAGCTACAGTGTCAAGTACAGCTACATCACCAGAGCTGGAAATGTGTTGCCCTTACCGGTGCAACGAGAAGCACTTTGCGCGTGTTCCTCTCCGCCTTGAAACTGTTCTACCAGGTCATGATAGCTCATGGTTCCTATCCGTTTCTCAATCCGCTTGTTGAGCCAATTTCTGCGACTGTCACCGCGCTTTCGGCTCGACTAGAGCATGAACATGATCTTCCCAAATTGCCAGAGTACAGCGGAGTCGTCACTCCTCAGAAGAAACCGACACATCGCCTCTCCGACAATTACTTCAAATTGAAATATGAAGAGTGAGTACCACAAATTGTTGATGACCCTCAACTGCCAGCACTGATCCTGGAGGGAGGAAAGCAGCTCCCACTGAAACAGACGAGACTGCGTGATGAAGTAGTCACCTGGCTGCTTTTCGAGACGGGAGCGCGTATCTCAGAAGTGACGGGATTGATGCTCTTTGATTGGGCAGTCTTAGGAACCCATACGAAAGCGAGAGCATTCAACAAAGGGAGCTTTGGGAGGCGCACCAAGACGTTGAGTTTTCATGAAGATACGGTAGTACTCCTCCGGCGCTACTTCGACGAGGAACGGGTTCGCTTCGATCCGCATGGCTACTCCCTCGATCTCTACCTCGAACTGGCGGCTCACAAACAGATAGACCTGTCTACCATTCCGTTGTTTTTAACTGCCCAGGGAACACAACTGACGCCAAAGGAGTATCGAGAGCACTACTGGAATCCAGCCTGTCGAGTGGCAGGCATTGAAGCCGATGTCCATCAAGCGCGCCACTGGCTGGTCACACGTTCGGTCCGGGATATTTACGAGACATCCAGCAGCAAAGGGGAGATCGAGCAACGGCTCCGGGGGCTGGTTGAGTACATGAAATGGAAGAGAGAGGAAACGCTGGCTGCCTACCAACACTACTTTGATGAAAAGCTCGACGCCGATACCCGTGACGCCTTTCACCAACGGATGCATGAAGAGATCCAGAAGTATCAGCAAGAAAGAAGGCAAGGGAAACGCCAGAAATCAACCTTTCGCGCAACCAAACGAGAGGAAACGCCGATCTCGCGGTCTGCTGCGAACCAGACCAACGACGAACCTGACCTGGCATTCCTGTACAGTCTGGCAGGGGAGGTGTAACATGGCGCGGCGAAACAAAGAGGTGCAGCATGTTTCCTGGCTCGATCTGGAAGGCAAGATCGCTCCTGAGGTGTTCTCTGCACCGAAAACTGGGAGTGGTTCATACAGCGAGTGGCCTCTTGTGCATGAACGCATTGTACAGTACTTGCTGCGCCGCGCAGTGGGTACTCCCTGGGCTAACCATCTGGCTCTCATGGCTGCAGTCCTCTCCGCTCGCAGGCTGGATGTACAATCTGTCTGTCTTACTATCCAGCATCTGCATTCCCGCTTCTCTGCTATATTCACTGCCTTAGGGCTCAAGACAATGGACGAGTGGAAAAATGAACTTCATCTTCCTCCATATTTCAAGGGAGAAATCGCTCCTGAGGACAGTCAGAACACTCGTCAACAGTTCTTGCTGAAGTACACAAGCGGTACAAGGCATGTCCAGAATTGGTTGGACTCCTTGCCCGAGTCAGAAAGGCAGCAGTATCAGCAATTCACGCTCCCTGAAGTGGGATCATTCCTCTACGAACAGTTGGACAAATGGAAAGTAATTAGCCAGCAGCAGCGAGAACATCGCAAAGCAGAAACTGAGGCAGTTGTTCCTCACTTTGCCGAGTTACGCGCAGAAGCGCATTTCAGGTACAATCGTTTAACGAGGCTTTGGCAAGCCTATCTCCAAGCATCTTCACAAATACTTCCAGACCGCTCTAACCTTCCGTTGGAGTTTTCCTACGAGGAAGGGAACCCACCTCTGGAGCGCCTTTACTTCCGCCTCTGGGATCGGCGGAGTTTCATTCTGGACCCAGAGCAAGAAACAGCATATGCTCCTCGAACGCAAAAAAAGGCGAGGTATGGATCAGGAGAGTTTTCTGACGAGCGCAATGAGCCGTTTCTTGAATTTGTCAAAGCGACACGTCTAGAAGGAGATACGCCGTCGGAAGGATTCTGGTTTACCGATTTGCTCAAAGTTGGCCTGCTTGGTTCAAAGCCCAGCAAAGGAAACGCGCAGGAGGTTGCCGCTCGGCAAGTGTGGCTCCGTCAATGGGGATATGGTGAGGAAAACCCTGAAAGTCTGAGCAGGCCATTTATCACCAATACACCAGGATTACTGGCTTGGCCTCAAGGGACGACGAGAGGAGGCAAAGGAAGTACTGGTCGCTTTATTGGTGCAGCACAACGACGTACTGGGAAAGTCTTTATCCCTATTGAGTCGCTCTATGCCGCGGCTACCTTTGGGTTGTTGGCCCTGGACCTGCTCACCACTACTGGCTTAAGGATCGGAGAACTCATGCAGGTCAATTTATCGTCAGAGTGCCTCGTTCGTTTGGTTGACGATCCACCGCCTGGTGCGAGGGATCAGTCCCCACGTATTCGCTACGTATTGCGGTTACTGCCGAAAGGCGAACGTACAGAAACTCGGCACAATTATGGCATCGGCAAAGAGTCTGTCAGATTGCTTGAGAAGACAGCGCAGATGCTCTGTGATCACTATCATCTGCAATCAGGAAAACCTCTGCCACGCATCGCTTTTGAGCCGTTTCACCAAAGAAGTCATCGTTTTGAGGGAACTCAACTTCCTTACGTTTTTCAATATAACCATACACACCTATCTGCTGAGACCATTACATCATGCATGCGTTTTCTCCTGCATGGGATGGTGTTTCAGACGAGTTCTGGTGCCCCGGTGGTAATTAAACCTCATCTACTTCGACACGTTTTTGCTACATACGCAGTCCATGTTGAGGGACTGCCTATTGATCTGGTAGCGAAATGGTTGCAGCAGAAAAACTTGGAGGTGACTGGTTACTACAGTGCAATGCCAGAGTATATGCAGGTAGAACAGCACTCCTCTTTTGTCGCACGGCTTGCTACCCAGATCAATGTACGCGAAGCAATCCTCCGCTCTCCTGAAGAAATTCAGAAGCAAGCTGAGTCAGCAAGGAAGCGCGTGGGTTTATTGGTCCCCGTTTGCGGAGGGGATTGCACTTTGGACGTGTATTGCCCAAATCAGTTTGATTGTATTCACTGCCCAGCAAAAGCGCCAGATCCTGAAAAACGCTATCAGGTCGAGGAAAAGCGGCGCTGGGCTGAGGAACGTTTGGCCTATTACGAGCGAGAAGGATTAGTGTTAGAGGCAGAAAAGATGCGACAATTGGTCCGTGCCTGTGATTTAGAGCTTCGCGAGATGGAGCAAATTGTCGCCTATCGGAAGGACGAAACGCGTGTCATCCAGATTCGACCCAGACCCAAGCGACCGTCATGAGCCGCATCCCTGGCTGGAGGAGAAAGTGTACGCAAAGCTTCGCCAGCGTACCGTTGACTTAGTGAAGCAGAGCGTTGACGCGCTCCGTAAAGACAAGCAGCGCATTTCGCTCTCGACAGTCGCGGCCAAGTCGAAAGAGCTGGATACCGAGGGTAGCGGCAAAGGGGTCTCCGAGAGCGCAATCCTCGACAATCAGGAGGCCAGGGCGTACTACGAGCAGCATCGAAGCTGGCGAGGTTCATTGAGAAAACGAGCGAAGCCGCTGGTTGTGGCAGTGCCGGCATCACCGGAACCGGTCAAGCCTGACCGGGATGAGCAGCGGGTGCGCCAGCGCTACCTGCGCATGAGCAAAGAAGTGCTCGTTGATCGCCTGATTGCAGTAGAACGGCTCCATGCCCAGGAGCGTGAACGCTGGCTTATTCAGCAAGACGAGGTATTGACGTGGCGACTGCGTGCGGAAACCGCCGAGGCACGGCTAAAAGAAAGCACAAGAACGCAATGAGGACCAAACGGGCCTGCTTATATGTTACACTTGAGTTGTCTACATGTGATACACCACTCCAGAAGGAGGTGCGGGTATGGGTGCGACACCGACACCGGTGGAGGTCTTTTGTTCCTACGCCCACGAAGATGAAGCCTGGCGGCAGAAACTCGAAACCCATCTGAGTCTGCTCAAGCGGCAGGGTCTCGTCTCCCTCTGGCATGATCGGCTCATTCGTCCAGGCACCGACTGGACCAAGGCTATTGATGCCAACCTGGAAACTGCCTCGGTCATTCTGCTGCTGGTGAGTGCGGACTTTCTCGCCTCTGACTACTGTTACAGCATCGAAATGAAACGCGCCTTAGAGCGACAGGAAGCAGGGGAAGCGCGCGTTATCCCCATTCTGGTGCGCCCGGCGGACTGGAAGAGCGCTCCTTTTGCACAGCTGCAAGCCTTACCCACCGAGGCCAAGCCAATCGTGTCATGGCAGAACGAAGATACAGCGCTCGCTGATGTTGCCGCCGGCATTCGCCGCGTCATTGTCGAGGAACTGCCACAGCTCTCTCCCAGTGCTCCTCGCACAGCTTTGCCGACCATCTGGAATATTCCCTATCCACGCAATCCCTTTTTTCTGGGGCGTGAGACCGAACTGGCGCTAGTGCGCCAGCACTTGTATGCAGGCCAAGCGACCGCTCTCTCGCAGCCGCAGGCGATCGGTGGACTCGGCGGCGTCGGTAAAACTCAGCTTGTCTTGGAATATGCCTATCGATATTACCAGGACTATCAGATGGTCCTGTGGGCACGTGCCGAGAGTACTGAGGCATTGGTCGCTTCCTATGTGGCGATTGCCTCACTCTTGCGACTGCCAGAGCGCGAAGCCAAAGAGCAGGAGATCACCGTGCAGGCGGTCAAGACCTGGCTCCAGATTAGCCGCGGCTGGCTGCTCATTCTGGACAATGCCGACGAACTGACGCTGCTCCCGGACTTCCTGCCCCCCAGTCTGAGCGGGCATCTGCTCTTGACAACGCGAGCAGCAGCAACTGGACGACTGGCACACCGACTAGAGATCGCGACCTTGCTACCGGAGCAAGGAGCGTTGTTCCTGCTGAGACGTGCAGCCCTTCTGGCTTCTGACGCGGACTTGTCGCACGCCTCTCAGGAGGAGCGGGAACTGGCATTGCAGATCTCCCAGAAACTAGGAGGTCTGCCGCTGGCCTTGGATCAGGCCGGAGCCTATCTCGAAGAGACCGGGACGGACCTGGCTGAGTACTGGGACCTCTATCAGCAGCATCGGACCGACCTATTGCGAGAGCGCAGAGGGTTGGTGGCCGATCATCCGTCGCCAGTGGCCACCACCTGGTTGCTCTCCTTTCAGAAGGTTGAGGAGAAGAATCCAGCCGCCGCCGACCTGCTGCGCCTGTGTGCGTTCCTGGCTCCTGATGCCATCCCTGAAGAGATCTTGACAGCAGGGGCGTCGTTACTTGGATCGGTGCTCGCTCCGGTAGCTGCAGATGCG
>Ga0209647_1002676_pt1 | contig 14249 bp, 11 predicted proteins | sample GraSoi_2013_60cm_FD_185827 | JGI IMG/M metagenome (GOLD analysis project Ga0209647, IMG submission 185827) | Grasslands soil microbial communities from the Angelo Coastal Reserve, California, USA - Sample 9_17_2013_60cm (SPAdes) (version 2) | ecosystem: Environmental > Terrestrial > Soil >...
GCGCCTGGTCAACGTCATCGCCTGCTGGAGCGTCCGATGGCATACTGGGCATTCATGTTCGGTCGGTCGATACCAGCGTCGCGTCACACTTGCATACGTTCTGCGTCGTTTCATGGGCCTGCTCCTTGTGGTTCACTGACTCCTTTCTCTCTTGCTCCTATTTTACCTTATTGCTCACGACGCATCCTTTGCCCTGACGGTTTTTTTAACTGGCACCTGAGCCCGACCACGCCAGGGGTTGCTCACCCCTAACTTTGCCCGGAGCCGGTTGATCTGGCTGACACTGACGACGACTCCAAAGCGGCTTTCCAATTCCCTCTGGAGCTGGCTCGAAGAAGTCTGCGGATGGGTCGTGCAAAACTCACTGAGCCAGGCTTGCACTGGCTCGGTCAATTTGTACGGGTGACCGTGGCGATCATCCAGGAACGCTGATGCAGCTTTCTGTTCGTCGCGAGCTAGCTGTCTGAGGCGGTAGGCGGTAGCGCGAGACACGTTCAATTTGCTCTGGGCAACCGCAGATTGCCACGAGTGGCCTGCGAACATCGCCTCGATGAGCTGCAGTCTCCCCTTGCGCTGCGGATGATCTTTCATCCCTTTCGTCCCTCCATTTCGGGTAGCTCCCGCATTGTTCTGGGCCGAATTGTATCATCTGGCCTTGTCTTAGTCCAGATGCGTTAATGTCAAAAGGCTCACTCCCTGAGCAACCCGCACAGGCTGGTTGAGTCTCATTCTACTTGCGCAAACTTAAAAAAGGCTCACTCCCTGCTGGTATGCGACCGCTTCGGCAACCACAGCGGCGGCAGGCTTGGAGAGCTGCTGTCAAACGCCACGGGCCCACCGAACTGCGCAAAGCCTTGTCGGCCTTTCGCCATTGGCGCTAGGAAATTCTCGCCTTCTTTGACTTTCTGCCCACGCGCCTCTCCAATGGCTTTGTGGAAGGGAAGAACAATCGCACCAAAGCCTTGATGCGTCAGGGCTATGGTTATCCCAACCGACGTCACCTGCGGCTGCGTATCTTGCTGGAGGTGGCCTCATGAATTTTTACAAGTTTCACCCTAAGCGTCATGCGCCTCGGGCGCACCGTTCAGAATGAAAGTCATCTATTCAGGAACTTTCAGAGGTAAAGGATGGAGAGCCTGTGGAAATCCAAAATTTACACCCGCGTGCTATAATCAGCATTATGAAGGATAACGTGAAATGTTCATTATTTTCTGCAGTTGGAACACTCTAAAAAGCAGTAGATCAGCCTCTGAAGCACTTTAAATTCTCTCAACCTCTCCTGGAGATGAAGTATCTGCCGGACGAGTTACACTTGACAATTTACCTGTACTGGCTTGTGCTTTTGAATCTCCTCGTCGCAGTGCTTCTTTAGCGTATGAAATACTTGTCTAGCGGAGAACGTGTTAGAAGTGAATCCATTTGATGGTAGCTACATAGGCCAGGAAATACGAGGAGCAAGGCGAAGAGCCGACTAAACATGTATTAGCTACCATCATCTCATGTATACGGAGGCCGTAAGGGAGTGAAAGCGTCAGAGGAGAGGCCTTCCCGCCTGCGAAGGAAAGAACAGGTGCAGAGGCGACAATCGTATCTTGCCCATCTCCCTTGGTGGCGCAAGCCGCTGCTGGGATACCTCCTCACTGTGCCTTTCATCGCCCTGACCATGCTCTTCCCGTTGCTGTTCGTCCAGATGAGCGCATACAACGCTCTGGTCGGCGTCCCCGTTTTTCTCGTGACGGTGTTGATTGCCTGGCTGTGGGGAACTGGCCCGGCAATCGTTGCCATCGTCCTGGGTATCCTCTCGCTGAATTTCTTCTTTAGTCCCCCAACCGAAAGCCCTTTCTTCGAGTGGAGCGAAACACTTCCCCTTTTCCCCCTCTTGCTCGCTCAACTCTTTGTGGCATTGATCACCGCTCAACGTGAGTCGGCCTGGCAGCAGGAGCTACAAAGGCATGCCAGCGAGCTTGAACAGGCCAACCAGACCAAAGATCAGTTCTTCTCGATGGCCTCCCACGAACTCAAGACACCGATCACCGTCATCCGCGCACAGGTACAATTTGACCTGCGTCGGCTGGCAAAACAGAAGGAACTGCCGCCGGAAGTTACTCCATTGAGGGAGACGTTGGAGCAAGTTGACCGGCAAACCCGCCACCTGCAAGGGCTCGTCAATGACTTCCTTGATCTGAGTATCCTGCGTGAAGAGCGGATGCCGTTGCAGCTAGCGCGATGTGATCTGACAGCAAAATGCCGGGAGGTTATCGAAAAGCAGCAGGCCATCTCCGGTCGTTCCATGGTCGTGCAGGCCCAATCGACACCTATCATCCTCAACGCCGACGGTGAACGGATTGGACAGGTCGTTATCAATCTCGTCACCAACGCACTCAAGTATTCGCCGGAGGAAAGCACGATACTGATCTCCATCAGCCAGCTCAATAGCGAGACCACCATCCAGGTACACAACGATGGGCAGCCTATTCCCACCCAACAGCAAAAGCGCATCTTTGAGCCGTATTATCGCACGCCAAACGCTCGGTCTTCTGGAGAGAAGGGCTGGGGTCTAGGTCTTGCGATCTGCAAGGAGATTGTCGAGCGGCACCAGGGACGCATCTGGGTTGAGTCATCGAATGAAAGGGGGACGACCTTTTTCGTTCGGCTTCCCTGAAAGCTTCCTTCTCGTATTCTGCTGAGGTAGGACTAAGATCCTGACGAAAATGGTAACTATTCAGTAGGGTCAGGAAAAAGCGGGAAGAACGGGATGGCCCGCAAGGGTATGACCAAGCGCAGAGAGCAGTTCTTCGATCCCTTGCTTTCGTAACGTCGAGAGGTAGCTGCGAATGCGGCAGAACATCGCCACCCCCCCTGCGGTGCGGAAACACCCAGAGACCCTTTGCTTCACCCTGCATGAGTATATACCTCTCTGAGAGTATTTTTCAAGCGTATCTATTAAATATAGATACATACATTGGGTCGTACAATCTTTCTTGTTCCCATAATGTGTGTGTTGAGTCTCGTAAAGTCGTACCTACCTATTTCCCTAAAGTCTCACAAAGTCGTGCCAGTCAGATTATGAGCATACTCCAGTTGCCTCCATGCCTCCAGAGAAAATGGGAGAGCTAATTGAGAGTTCGGCAAGGCTTGCAATGCCTGTACTGGCTACTTAGCATATCCGTTCCAAAAAAGAGCGGTAATGATGGCTCTACCAGTTCTTTTTCTTTCCAATCTACGCACCAGATAGGTGGCTTAAGGTTTCCTGCATGACTATTTACTTCCTGATTTTGGAACAGATATACTAAGTAGCCAGTACAGCGGGTTCACCATACTGATTAAATCGAATGGCTTTCATCTTCTAACACTCCTTTTCTCTCAAAAGTGAAGTATTGTCGAAAAATGCTCTCCGCAGAACACGCTTCGCAATCCTGTGCTCTATTCCACCAGAGGCAAAGCAAGAAAGACAATCTCCTCCTGCTCTCCTCCCTGCTCATTCCAGATCCGTCCTCCATGTTCTTGAAGCACTTCACGACACATCGCCAAGCATAGTTCCCGATCGCTTTGACTGAGCACCTGTGACCACATTTCAGACATCTCTTCTCTTCCTGGATTGGGGCCAGGTAGCGTTCTTTTGATATGAATCGCTATTTTTGCTTCCTGAAAGATGGGGGAAGAAGCGGTCGATGGTTCGAGGCGGATATCGATAGGTGTGGAAGCGGTCTGTGCCGCGATCGTGTGGTTTATGATATGTTCTAGAATCAACTCTATACAGAAAGGATCGCACATGATAAAGAGCGCTTGGATGGGCATGTGGACTCGCAGTGTATGATCAGGGTAGAGTGGAACGAGTCGTTCAATAACTCGTCTGAGCACAACCACAAGATCCGCCTGTACAAAGCGCTGACAAAAACGCTCAGAGGTCGCGCCAAGCGAGAGCGCGCGCAGGTGTGCCAGATAGTCATGCAAGAGCGTTTCCCGATCGTGCATGATGTGCAAATAGCTTAACCATTGCTCGTTCCGATGTCGCCAGACATCCGGCTCAGGCGGGGCTGTTTCTTGTGCTTGTAGAGAGATCGCACGTTGTAACAGATGCCGATAGCCTGAAAGAACGGTCAGTCCATTGCCCAGTTCATGATGGATCAGTTGCAACAGCGTAGAATTGATAGGACCCTCGCTTATGCGTTTGACCAAGTTGCTTTCTCCTTTCGTCATGGTCTCAGCGGCTTGAAGAAGGCGCGGATCTCGTGGACCAGTGCCTCGGGTTGTTCGAGGGCGGCGAAGTGGTCGAGGAAGACTGGCGGGCCTGCGGCGGGCGTCGCTGTCACGAACGGGCTGTTGGTGTTCTGTCCAAGGCCCAGTCGGCAGGGTTTGGGGCCACTCCCCAACGAATGCACCTCTCCCTCGCTGCTCCTAGTCTAAGGAGGAAGCGTCATGAAAGCGCCATGAGCATCGTCATGGGCCTTGTATGGCTTACCAACATCGTGACTCTCCCCTGCATTGGCTACTTAGCACATCCGTTCTGGAAAGAGGCACGATGAGAATGCTCATGACATTCCCATGCTTGCCTGGTAATACATGGGTTCCCGACATTTTTCCCTCCCTGAATCCAGGCTTCGCTTGGTTAGCTGACTGCTCAAATGGCTCACCAATCTGCAAAGAAGCTCCCCTTGGTCACTTTTTGAGCGAAAATGGCCTAGAATAGCGCTTCCTCTGCTGGCAAGCAACAGGGCTGCCTACTTTGTTCAGCCCTGTCCGAGAGCGCTGGCGCCTTAGCGGAGAAAAAGGGAGGAAAAAATGTCGGGACCCCTATATGGCCGCCCTGGAGGGAGACGAACACAGTCTAAGTCAAACAGCCGCGAAGGTCGAGGCCGCGATCGATGTCGCGATAGACAGCCTCCGCAGGAGTCAGGGTGCTGCAACAATGACTACTCGTGTTCCGAAGGACGACGAAATGACCTAGGCCCCCGTGGATCGCATTGGAACCATCGATCGCGTTTTGTAGCATCCGCTCAGTCAGTGATTGTCCACGGATCCCGAGGCGGCCATCCCATACGCGAATCCTGCGGCGGAGACGCTCGGTTTCGGAGATATCGGCGAGCCCATTGGAGTAGTTGGCTGCAACGCGGCTGGCTTTTCGCTGGCCTCCGACGCACTGCCGAGCATGCTGTACGCGATCCCGAACACCGGCCGGCGGGCGCGCATGAACGACGCGGCAGCGTCGTCAGTACCAGACTTCACGTCTGCTTGATGCGACAGCACTTCATCGAGGCAAGCCGCGTCCCGTGAGTCCCGTCCTCGCTCACCGAGTCAGGAGCATCACACTCCGCCGGACGGTGATCGAAGATGTGCCAGTTCCAGGACCGCGCTGGCGAATGCGTCTGGAGACTCCTGGGGAAGGTTGTGACCCGCGTTCGGTACCTGGTGGTGCACGCGGGGCCCGCTAAAGTGACGTGCAGACGTGCTGCCGTCCGTTGCCGGGAAGTTGCCATCTGCCAGGCCATCCAAGGTGACAGCCGGGACCATGATGGTCGGCTGCGCAGTCAGCTTCTGCTCGATCTGGTCGTACGGAGGGTAGCTGGGTGCGTATCCGAGGCGATGACGGTAGGAGTGAAGCACGACGTCGACGTCGTCGGGATTGTCGAAGGCCACAGCGGCGCGTTGCAACGTGGCGTCATCGAAGTGCCAGTTCGGCGAGTTGCGCGTCCAGATCACCTTCGCGATGTCGCGCCTGTACGCGGTGAGACCGGCTCGGCCACGCTCGGTCAGGAAGTAGTAGAAGTACCACAAGCCGGCTTCGAGGTCCGGCCGGATCGGAGTCATGGCGAGGCTTACGTCCTGGATGAGGTAGCTGTTGACCGAGACGAGGCCGGCACACCGTTGTGGCCACAGCGCAGCGGCGACGCAGGCTGCGCGCCCGCCCCAGTCATAGCCGGCGAAGATGGCGCGCGGGACGTCGAGCGCATCCAGCAGAGCGATCACGTCGCTGCCGATGGCTGCTTGCTGTCCCGAGCGCGGGGCGGCGCTGTCCAGGAAGCGGGTGGGTCCATGCCCGCGCAGGTAGGGGGCGATGACACGATGGCCCGCCTCTACCAGGCGGGGGATCACGTCGACGTAGCTATGGATGTCGTAGGGGAACCCGTGCAGGAGAAGCGCGACCTCGCCGTCGCTCGGACCAGCTTCGAAGTAGGCGACCTCGAGCGCATCAGTGCGGACGCATCGCAGGGGTTCGAGCCGTGGCAAAGCTCTGGTCACCACGGCACCCGGGTTCTCGCTTCTCATAGGTCCTTCCCCGCCTCTTTCCACGGACAGTGTCGTCCCGATGTCCGAGATCACCTGGAGATCGATCCCGCCCATGTCCATATCCTTCAAACGAAATGATCCGAGATCAGCAAGCTTAACCAGTCGTTCTGCTGTCATCGTTGGATTCAAGCCTGTGCTGGCTACGTGCGACATCCGTTCAGAAAATAGGTTTTTGAGAAAGAGACTTTGTCTCCTCTGCCCATCTGACTTACGAGCGGCTTGAGATACGATGAAATTGAAAGCTGTCCGTTCACCTTGTTGACACAATGCTGAACTTCTTCCACTCTTTTCCACCTGTTTTCTGAACGGATGTCACATGTAGCCAGCACAGGCCTCTTGACTTGAACACTCATGTAGCAATAGCTGGCAAGAGCTTATTCCAAGCGTCACCATGTTTTTGACGTGCTTGAAAACACTTTTCTACCTGCCATCCCCATCTGAGTAGCGGATGGCATCTGCATGAGAGACGCAGATACACGAAATGCTCTTGCATCCTTTCATCTATGAAAGTCACGGCTCGGAAAAATGCAACAATAAAGGGCAAAACCATCAACTTTACGAACGGATACGCTAATTAGCCACCACACGTATGGTAGATTGCCAAAGACTCTGCTTCCCTCCATTGCAGCCAGAGCAATGCATGATACAACTGAGCTTCCCAGATACTCCAGGTATGATATCCATTCTCCAGATCAAAGGTGTAGTCCAGGTGAAGTGCCTTCAGTTCCAAGATAAATTGTTGGGTATCTGCGTAGTAAGGCTGATCTTTTGTCGCCGCTCCTAGAAAGATTCGCAACTTCCACGCGTGTGGATTGGCTGGCAAGACAGAGGCAGGACTATTGGCTTGTATATAGGCTGTATTCTGCCCCCAGATGCTCCCTTCGGCTGTGTAGTACCCTGCCAGCGAGATGACTGAGCCAAAGATATCGGGATGATGAACAGCAATATTCATCGCGCCGAACCCTCCCATGGAGAAGCCGCCAATCGCTCGGTCGCCGGATGTGGGGATCGTGCGATACTTTTGATCGATAAAGCGCACCAGGTCCAAAGCCACGAAGTTTTCCATGAGTTGCTTCTGATCAAAGCTGTTCCCCCACTCGCTGGTTTCCCCACTCCGTCCATTCCCATCAGGAAAAATCATGATCAATTCAGGTATCTCTCCATGCCCGATGAGGGTATCAGCAGATTGGACCGCTTTGCCACCCCCGCTCCAGTCGTACTCGCTCCCTGGAGAGCCATGAAGCAGGTAGAGGGTGGGATATCGTCGATTCTGCGTTGCCGCATCCCGATAGGATGGGGGGAGGTAAACCAGGAACGAACGGCGTTGCTCGTGGAACGCCGGGCTGGCCATGCTATCAGCGATCAGTGTGCCACGTGTGGCAACTGCTGGGGAATTGTGTAACCCAACATCGGGTGAAAAAAACAACAGATCGCCAATGCCACTGCTCAATAGAAAGAGCCCCAGCAGCGTGAAAAGACCGGCCCAGGCGGAGAAAAGGTGCCATGCGCTGCGTTGTCGCACCTTTTCTCCGGCGGATGACTGTTTCTTTGCCTGGTTGGAACTGAAACGTGTGTGCCAAATCAGTTGCGCCAGTTGCCAGATGGGATCAAGCAGCACTTCACCCAGCGCGCTCCCTATGGCTGCGCCAAGATAGGCACAGAGCAGGCCACTGGCAAGGAGAACAGAAATCGTATGTGCCAACACGCTCGCGTTGAACACCTCAAGGTGCCCACCAGGGTCGTAGTGTGGCACCAGTTCCTGGTGAAGGAATGGCACAACGTAGCTGAGGCTGTACGTGACTCCAGATCCGATCGCAGCTTCTAAGCGGTGTCGGCTCACCATCGCGCTGGCCATGGCGGCACTGGCAATCAAAAATAGCGCGGAGATCAACCTGGTGGATAGGGGATCGAGACCCACAGCAGCTATGGGTGCGGTGAGGGCTGTCATGACAACCGGAGAAAAAAAGAACACGGCTACGAGCAGTGAGATGCTCAACCCGATCAAGCTGCGCCAGAGTGGGGTATAGTGCTGGAAGCGCGATGGCCGTTCCGGCTCAGGTACTCTTCGTGTATCCATAGAAAGTGCTTCCCTTTCCATTGCGACGTAGGTGCCTCCCAAGTCTTTGAGCCCTGGCGTAACCGCAGCAGGTCAGGTCAGGGGACTAAACGTCCACCGCCGCTTAAGAGCCAAAACGGGGCGAAAAAACCTGAACCCGAATTCAGGTGTTTGCAGGGGAAAAGCACGGCCGTCAAGGTTGAGCAGGCGACTCTCGCGACCGTGCTTTTTCAAAAGAGGGTCATAGTCTGAAAGGTGAGCCGCGGTGGCCGCGACAGAGGGAACTCCCTGCTGGAATCATTCACGATGAATTTCGATCGAGTAGAGCAGGCTCTGTGCTGTGCTTGAGTGTGCGTGCAGATCAGTCCACAGTGCATCCCAGGCTCCAGTCGGAGTAAAGGTAGAGTGGTCCAGGTCATATTCATCCATCGGACCATCTATATTCATCCGTGCGCCGTGATGTTGCGCGCTGTACAGGCTGAGCATCGCCCACTGTCTTGCCTGAGAGGAATAGTAGATTTGTGGTGTGGGTAAAGCCGCAGGATTTCCCCAGCTGACATACCAAACATCGTACTGATTCCATCCATTGTTGCAGGAGCCATTGTTAGAACTGGTTTGTGGGCAACCATCAGCTGAGCCATAGTTGAAGTAGAAGTTACCACCGACACTGTTAAAGCCATTGGCCCAGGAAATCGCGTAAGAGGCGGGACTCCAGGAAGGTTCTATATCGTTGGCTCCGTACATTGCTACCTGAGAAGAGTATCCATGGGAATTGTTATTGGACCGTACCGCCGAGACAATATGGCTCCAAGTCTGTCCGCCGGAGTAACTGCGATCGGCGAGAGAATTATTCGTCCCAATGCCCAGTGAGAGGAGAGTGGTTGTGTCACTTCCGGTACAGATCCAGTAACCATGGGCGAACGCCTCCGAGACCGCCTCGATCTGACTGTTGCTAATGAACCCGGCACCGATCATCTCTGTACCGCTGCCATTGCTTACCTGACCGCCGAAGTCCAGGATCGCCAGGCTGTTCCTATGGTAGGCTGCGTCAGTATGACCCTGGTTACAGCCAAGAGTATAGGATCTGCTGGTGCTGGTGGAGTTCATATAATAACTCCAGTCCGTGACCGGCTTGGCTTGGATCGCCGGTATGGCCTGGGCCGCGAAAGCCTGTGAGGTTCCCTGAACAATGAGCATCGAGCCGATCACGGCGAACATACTCATCGCTGTCAGAACTTTTGCGCATGGCCCGGCGGCCTTTTTTGTCAAGAGCGGGCGAACTGCTCTCAGCAGGGAGACAACCCCTGCCTCAATGTATTTTCTGATTGAGTGCAACTGACTTTGAGTCATCCTGTAATTCCTTCCTTAAATGCTGTGATCCATCAGGATTTCTTGACTGGGACACGAGTAAAGTAGTTCGTGCCCTAATGAGCAGTTAAACAGCAAGGGAGCTGTATCAGGTGAGCGCCATGATGTGTGTTCCTTTTTTACTCTGTTTTCCTCCTTCTACAGTTACTAAGAACAAGCCCTCTCGACACAGGGCCGGAACAAGTGTCTACTTGTTCCAGACAACGGTTGGATGCACAAGGCGAACGTCTCCTCCCTCCACCCGACTCGATCAGGTGGGAAAGCTCGCAATCGGGTTTGTCTCTCTTGAAGAGTACTGGGGAGAGGTCTTTTCGAGAACAACAAACTCGTCTTTGAGTCGTCTTTCTGTCGTCTTTTCACACATCCTGTACATCTCAGCAACATTTCTTTCTCAAAAGATGCTATAGTAAGTGTGGGTTTACTTTTGTTCGCATGGTCGAGCAGGGGGGAACGGAGACCTCTTCGATGGAGGAATAAGGCCGTGACGAAGCACTATCAGATGCTACTCAAGCAGGCACGCGAGGAACGCGGATGGTCTCAAAAAGATGTCGCGGAGAAGATTGGCACCGACCCGAAGACCGTGAGTCGCTGGGAACGGAGGGTCGCATACCCCTCTCCGTATTTTCGCCAAAAGCTCGGCGAGCTTTTCAAGAAAAGTCTTCGCGAACTGGATCTGCTCAACTCCGGTGAAAGTGAGGTAGCAGATGGTAACCCTCCCATGTCAAAGCTTCCAGTAGGGTTGTTCGAGGGTGCTGAGAAACCTCCAGACTGGCGTGTCGATGAGATCGGCCAGCGGACAGACCATCCTCTCGCAGCAACCGTGCCGTCCGGTCAGCACACACGCACTACAGCTTTGCACCAGCAGAACCGGAGTCGGATGCTTGGGCGTCTGCGCCACGCCTATGGTGAATTGCTGGAGTACTCGCTCCAGGAAATCGTCTGGATCGAGCTGGGTCTTGCTGGGATGCCCGATGCCGTACAAAATGCCACGAACCGGCTGGTGCGTCTGTCTGGGCATCCTGCCCAGGCGCTCCCTCCAGGCACCTCGATCCTGGAGGTCTACGAGACGTCCGAGCGCGAATTGCTCATCCTGGGAGAACCAGGAGCCGGCAAATCCACGCTGCTGCTGCACCTTGCCCAGACGTTGGTGCAACGGGCAGAGCAGGAAGAAGCACATCCCCTACCGCTCATACTGCGCCTCTCAACTTGGGCCGAACACCAACCAGCACTGGAAGACTGGATGAGCGACCAACTGGCCTTGACCTATGATGTCTCACAGCAACTGAGTACCCAGTGGGTGCGCAACGAACACATCCTCCCGCTGCTAGATGGTCTGGATGAGATGGATGCCGCATCCCGCTCGGCTTGTATTGCCGCCATCAATGCCTATCATCGTGAGCATCTGCTTGTTCCGTTCGTCATCTGTTCCCGTCGGACAGAATATGAAGACGCGGCCAGGCACCAGAAGCTGGCACTCCAGCGTGCCGTACTCATCCAACCACTGACCTTTGAACAGGTCTCTGCTTCTCTTGACCAGATCGGTCAACCACTGGATCCCTTACGGCAGACCCTCCGGATCAACCTGGCATTGCAGGAACTGACCACCACGCCTCTGATGTTGAGTATTTTGATGCTGACCTACTCGAGAACTCCGCTGCCAACGCTCTCCCACGAGATAGCTACGCTACAAAGGCAGGTGTGGACCGACTATGTGGCACACATGACCGAGCAGAAAGGAGACGCCAGGCACTATTCACTCCAACAGACCTGCTTGTGGCTGAGCTGGCTGGCACGCAACCTGCAGAAACACTACCAGACCGTGTTCTACCTGGAGCATGTGCAATCTGACTGGCTGCCAGACAGCCTACGACAGCACGCTTTCCGGCTGACTATGCGCTTGCCTCTCATCCTACTCGGAATGCTATCCAGCTTCGTGATTGGCTTGTTTTTGCAGACGGTTTTTGATCTTACAACTGGCATCCAGGCCGCGATCCTTGGGTGCTTGCTGGGGGGCTGCTTTAGCCAATCGGCCAGCACCAGCACAGAGGTTGGCACTCTTGGCACGACTCAGATGAGGCCGCGTAGACGCACTCTGGGAAGAGGACTGATCAGTGCTGGAACAGGACTTGTGATTGGGTTGAGTTTCGGATTTGAGTTGGGGCCAGGGTACGGATTGGGTGATTGGTTGCGGGATGGCTGGATCTACGGAAGCATCATCGGACTCATGTGCTGGTTGCTCCTGATCTTGCTCCCACGTGTATCTTCTCAGCGCAGTTCCCCTCGCGTTCCGCAGGCACCAGCGCACCTGCGTCACTTGCTCTCCCCGCTTCATCTCTGGCGGACGCTACTGGTTGCGACCGGGCTCGGGCTTGGCTACGGGCTGAGTACCGGACTGGGCTACGGGCTGAGCTATGGGCCTAGTACCGGACTCAACATTGGGCTGAGCTACGCATGCGTTACGTTTCTCATCAGTTTGATCGTTGAGAAGTACAGAGGAGATCTTCGCCTGACCGAGCGGTTGCGCTGGACCTGGAGCAGTTTCTTTCACGGTTTGCGCTCTTTCCAACACTGTGTGATCAGTGGAGCACTGGCTCTTGGTGTTCTGCTGATCGTCGGGCTGAGCTACGGACTCACCACTGGGCAGGGCTACCAGTTGAGCACTGAGCTGGGCTTCCGGTTGAGCTACGGGCTGAGTGATGGACTCAGCCCCGGACTCAGCACCGGGCCAGGCATCGGGCTAGCCTATGGGCTGATGATGGGGCTGATCGTTGGGGTGGGCACCGGGCTGGGATACTGGCTAGCGTTGGGACTCTTTCAGAGTATTGCACAGGAACAAATTGAAGATCAGGATCGCCAGCGTCTCAATCAAGGCGTGCGTCGATCTGCACTGAATAGTACCATCATCGGCCTTCTCAGTGGAGGAATCATCGCAGGCATCGGGTTTCTGGGCTATTGGCTGAGCTACGGGCTGAATGAGGGACTGAGCAAAGGGCTGAGCTATGGACTGGACGAGGGACTGAGCAAAGGGCTGGGCTCTGCGCTCAGTGTCGTGTGGCTCTTTGCCATTGGTGGCGGATTATTCGGCTGGGCTGTCAGTGGTGGATGGGCGGTGCTGCGGCATGTTGTCTTGCGCTGGGTACTCCACAGGAGACAGGTCTTTCCCTGGCATGCGCAGGTATTCCTCAATGATGCAACAGCTCGTATTCTCTTACGGCGCGTTGGGGGTGGGTACAGTTTCATCCATCGCCTCTTGTTGGAGTATTTCGCACATCTCGATGATGGGAATGCTCCTGGAAGGGGGCAGCATAGCGAAACGTGAAAAGTGTACGCTACACAGGGAAATGGGCCTGTAGGGCTGTGCCGACTACTTAGTACGTCCGTTCTCAAGAGAAATAGTTTATATCTACTATTGCTCTCTTCAAGACCCCTCGTCGAGCAACATGCAAAGAAAAAGAAGTGCAGGAAAACAAGTACGGTTTGGCCCAATATTTATGATGATAAGTATGGTTTAGCCCAATATTTGTGAGAAATTACAGCTGTTGATCAATACCATCCCCAGGGCTGACTGCGGTCCACGCCCGGGTCTCCGGTCCATGTAAAGAGCGTGTCATGCAGATGCCCATTGTGTAGATACCAGCCTGCCATCGCACCAATTTCATCGGAGTATTGTGTCATCGCGTGCTGGTCCGTCGTATCGATATAGCCGGTGTTGTAGCCCATCAGCGCATGCCTGAGTAGCTCTGAACCACGATAACCTTCCGCCTTTGCCAGCCTGGAGAAATGGATCAGGTGGCGAATACCCATGTAAGTAGCAATGCCCGGGTCATAAAAATTCTGCGGTGTAAAAGCATACTGTGTCATCTCGGGCACATCATGCTCGGGTGTGTAGCTGGGATTGGCGTTCGCGTAAGCCGTCTCAGCAGCCTGGATGGGACCATAGGAATGGCCAGCGCCGCTGCCCGTCTCCAATCCGGCATTGAGCGTCGACTCACGCGAAGCCATACCCAGGAAGAAGGCATATGCTTTCTGCTTCGTACTGAAGCCCAGCGCGCTCTGCACCACGCCCCAGCTGTTATCGATCTCCTTTTCTAGCAGCGCCTTCACCAGCTGCTTCGGCAACGCGCTGGCTTCTGCCTGCATAACGCTCACCGCCGTCCCCACCGCAAAATAGCGCAAGTCTGCTCCTGTACTACCATTTCCAGTTGTACCGCCTTGGCCACATTGCACGCTTGTAGCTGTCGTCGCCGGTGTACCCGTTGGTTGTGAGTTTGGCACGATGGCCAGCGTGTGCAAATCCATGGCCAGACTGACCTTTTCGCTAACGATGAACAACAAAAAAACCGCCCCAATCAGGAGCGTGATGCGCGCCTTCTTCGTTTGTAATAGCTGATGCATAAGCGGTTCCTTTCAAGGGTTCATACAGAGCAGGTTGATAGTTGACCCGGTATGCAACTTTTTCTCGCAAAGCTGCCTGGCAAGCAGAGTAACATGCTTGCATGGTTCTTTTGGATGCTTTCAGGCCGGTTTCATATGCGCA
>Ga0209647_1002677_pt1 | contig 14248 bp, 11 predicted proteins | sample GraSoi_2013_60cm_FD_185827 | JGI IMG/M metagenome (GOLD analysis project Ga0209647, IMG submission 185827) | Grasslands soil microbial communities from the Angelo Coastal Reserve, California, USA - Sample 9_17_2013_60cm (SPAdes) (version 2) | ecosystem: Environmental > Terrestrial > Soil >...
GTCATCACGAGGGACCCGCCATTCGGTAATTCGACGAGATAGCTGGATGTGCCGTTCTCGCCATCGGTGATCTCGTTGCCGAGCAATTCCGTGCGCTCGGCGCGCGATTTGATGTCGTGCGCGGTCTTGGTCTCGGTGAATTTCGAGCGCTCGACGTGAAGTAGCGCAGCTTCACCGACATAGATGCCATGCGCGCACGATGGCTCGCACTTGCCGTTACGCGCAAACTCGCTGTCGATGATGACGATCGTGCTCTTGGGCGACTGGTTGGAAAGAATGCCGTTCTCATTGTTGATGAAGCGGCTGTGCTCGACCCGGAGGTTGGCCCCTTCGAGGCGAATTCCCGCGCCATTGCCGTCGGGAACCCTGGCCCGGGTGAAGGTGATGTTGCGGATCGTAGTGTTGTCGCCGTCGACGACGAACAGGCCCTTTCCGGCGCAGGCCTTATCGGTGATGATCACGCCGTCGCCCTTGCCTTCGATCGTCAAGCCATTGGCGTTCCAGATCGCGCAATCGAAATACTCGCCGGGGTCGATGACGATCTTGTCGTCGTTGCGGGCGATCGCCGCCGCCGCGCTCGGCAGCTTGATCTCCTGATTGGCGCCGACCAGGAGGGTCTTGGCATCGGCCGGCACCGCTAGCGAAAGTCCGATGGCGAGCAGCAGCGACGCCAGCCGAATTTGACCGGCCGGCATCAAGACGGAAATGAGCATGCAGACCCACCCTCAAAGAACGTTAACGCCCTCGGCTGTTCGGCGAGGGACAGAGTAAACACCCGATCGCAATGTAGGCAATGACCACGCCAGCGAAGCCTCGCCCGAGAGGCTTTACGGACATGATCTTGGCAATTAGTTAAGATATGCCCGAATCACTGCCGTTCAGCGCTTGATTTGCTAGCGATGGTCCGCTCCTCTGATCGAGTGGGACGAGTGTTGCGGAATACTTTGATCGTCGCTGGCTTGGCGCGTCGGATGTGATGGGGAACTCGGCGACCTGCTGGAAACGATCCGAGTAGACGAGGGCTTGCAGACGCGCGATCGAGGGCTGGTCCGTCCAGAAATCGGGCTGGAGGACGACCATCGAGATGTCATAGCGATCGATGAGCGCCTCAATGTCGGCGGATGACAAGTTACGATCCCTGATGCCCCATTCACGCATAATGCTATAGGTCACCAGCAATTTCTCCGCCCTCATGATGAAGATCTTCGGCATCACGCTGCGGCTACGGACGGAAAACACGAAATTCTTCGATTCATTGCCGTCAAACAGGACGACGCCATCCTGCCTCGAATTATCGAGGACATAGGCGGCGACCGCATCGTATCCGCTCAGTCTGGGCACGCCTTGGGTGGTGATCGCGGCGCCAAATAGCGCGACCCCCCCGGCAAGCGCGGCGGATGACTGCCACCGTGTCCCGGCCAGCCTTGTCACCAACAGGACCGACAAGACCGTCGGGGGGACGACTAGCGCTATGCCGTATCGTGCCTCGAAATGCGCAGTGCTTGAAATGAACAGGTAGTCGGCGCCGAACCAGGCGAGCATCAGCACAACCAGCCGCCGCTCTGCGCCGCGGGGCCAGCCGCGTATGGCCAGAAGCGCGAAATAGCCGAGTGCGCCGGCAAGCGACGGCAGTCCGACAATCGCGGGCAAGGCGCGACCATACGCAGTGAACGCTGCAACCGATAGGCGCGACGCTTCGCCGGAACTCTGGATCGATGCCGTACCCTGGCCGACAGCAACTTCGATGAGCTGAGGCACAAACATGATCGTAAAGGCCGTGAGCGGAAGCAGGCCGATCACGCCGGCGCCCGCGGCCAGCCAAATCGATCGACGGCGCAAGAGGGACGGCCCCTCCTCGACCAGCAGCGCAGCCGCAAAGGCCGGCGCCGCGAAGATCGCCGTCTGCTTCGTATAGACTGCGGCAAGGAGCAGGATGACCACCAGAAAAAGTCGCCTTGCCCCGCCGCCGGCTTGATACCGCAACAGGGCGGCGGAGGCAGCGAGAAGGAAGGCAAGAGCCGGGAGCTCCATCATCACTTGGCGCGACCAAAGCAGCACGCTCGGCGTCGCGAACAGCAGCAACGCGGCACCGACGGCAGCCAGCGGCGGCATGGCGCTCCGCGCCGTGAGATAGGCGCCGCCGGCCGCAAGTGCGGTAAACGCCGCCACGGTGGCCTGCGCAGCGGCGTGCGAGAAGCCGAATATGGAAAAAACCAGAGCCTCGGCCATCGGGAAAATAGGAGGGTAAAGGCTGATGGTCAGCGCCGGGTAGCGCATGAACCACTCGGTTGCAAAGGCCATCGGCGAACGCGGAAAGCCCGCCGCGACGTAGTCCCTGATCAGCGCGCCGTTCAGCGCAAACGAAGCCGCATCCGTCCAGTAAAAATCTTCGTGCTTCGGCGCGGTCAGGAACAGCAAGGTGACCGCGCTCGCCAAGAGGCCAACCACAAGAAGCGGCGTATAGAACGCGCGAGGGTTAAGCGTCATGGGTTGGCGGCCAAGCCGGCGGGTTTCTTCGCAACCTACGAGGTTACCAGGCTCTCCCTCATCACATCGGTCTCGCTTTGCGAAGGCCGCCCGAGATTCGACTTTCGCACGACGCTTTCTATTACGAAAAGCGGCCGGCGCTTGGCCTCAGTATAGATGCGGCCGATATATTCCCCGATGAGGCCGAGCATAAGCAACTGGGTGCTTCCGAGAATGACAACGGTTGTCATCAGGCTTGCCCAGCCTGCTACCGTGCGGTGCAGCAGAAGACCGACGGCGGTATAGATCAGCAGCAAGGCTCCGACAAATCCGAAGGCGATGCCGAGATACGAGGCGATGCGCAGCGGCCGGATTGAAAAGCCTGTCACGGCGTCGATCGCGAAGCGGAGCATCTTGGTAAAGGGATAGTGCGTCGTCCCGGCAAACCGCCGATTGCGATCGTATGGCAACGGGACTTGATTGAGGCCGATCCAGCTGACCATGCCGCGGATAAAGCGGTGTTGCTCGGGCATTTGCAGAAGGATGTTGAGAGCTCGCCGGGTCAGCAGCCGGAAATCACCGGTATCGCGCGGGATGTCGATGTCAATGAGCCTATCGAGCAGGCGATAGAACCACGATGCCGTGGTTGTCTTCAGCCATGTTTCGCCGCTTCGTGTCCGACGCTGCCCGTAGACGACATCCGCGCCGCCGTCCATCAGCCGCATCATCTCGGGCAGCAGCTCCGGCGGATCTTGCAGATCGGCGTCGATAATGAGGATCCGTTCCCCAGAACAGATCGTCAGCCCCGCCGACAGCGCGAGTTGATGCCCATGATTGCGTGATAGATTAACGCCGACCACATGATCGTCGCTAGCCGCCAATGCCCGAATAAGCGGCCAAGTCGCGTCGGTCGACCCGTCATTCACGAGAACGAGCTCGAAACCATCGCCAATGGTCGTCTGGCATACGGCAACAACCCGGCGGTGCAGCTCGGCAATACCGTCGGCCTCATTGTGGCACGGTACGACAATTGAAATCGGCGGACTATAGACTTCGCGGGTCACGGATGCGGTGATCTTGGCTGCGTCGGCGTGCTTCATCCCAATGACCGCCGATTATCCATTCTCGGACCTCAAGGAACTCGTTGTCTAACGGGTGGTAACGGAAGCATCGCGGCGGCGGATCATGCCGCCGATCGAGATCAAGATCATCAACCTGTCGTTATGATTTCGGCAATAGTAATTCTGCTTCGCACGTTGCGGATATAGCGCCGCCGGGCCTTGCCGCGACGTCGATCGGCAGCCAAACGTTGCAAATTGGGCTCGCCTGCGCGACGCTCCTCTGGCCCGGCGCGCAGAGACGCGACCCGCGGAGCGGCACGCGCCGCATCGCGGCAGAGCAGACGGGGCTTAAATCGTTGTAAAAACTCGCCATGAGAATGATAAAGAAGTGGAGCGCCGGGGTGCTGGCAACCGCCACGCCATCGCGTAGAGGAGCTCGCAATTGAGCGAACGGGGTTTTGCGGTCATTGGGCTTGGCTATGTCGGATTGCCGGTGGCGCTTGCCCTCGCTCGTCATTTCGAACCCGTCATCGGCTTCGACATCGCCGAGCGGCGGATCGCGACGCTGCGGCGCGGCGAGGATTGGACCGGCGAGGTCACGGCCGCGGAGATCGCCGGCTGCAAGCTTCGTCACCAGCGACGCGCAGGATCTCGCCGCGGCGAGCTTCTTCGTCGTCACCGTGCCGACGCCGATCGACGCCGATCGCCGTCCCGACCTCGCCCCGCTCGACAGCGCCTGCAAGCTCATCGGTCCGGCCTTGCGGCCGGGCGCTGTCGTCGTCTTCGAATCGACGGTCTATCCCGGCGTCACCCGCGAGTTTTGCGGTCCGGCCCTCGCCAGGGCCTCGGGGCTGCGCCAGGGCATCGATTTCAAGCTCGGCTACTCGCCCGAGCGCATCAACCCGGGCGACCGCCTGCACCGGCTCGAGACGATCACCAAGATCGTCGCCGGCGAGGATGACGAGACGCTCGCGCGCGTCGCCGCGGTCTACGGCACGGTCGTCACGGCGGGGTTGCACCGCGCCTCGTCGATCGAGGTCGCCGAGGCGGCCAAGGTCATCGAGAACACCCAGCGCGACCTCAATATCGCGCTGATGAACGAGCTCGCGATCATCTTCGACCGGCTCGGCATTCCGACGATGGAGGTGCTGAAGGCGGCCGGCACCAAGTGGAACTTCCTGCCCTTCACGCCGGGGCTGGTCGGCGGCCATTGCATCGGCGTCGACCCCTATTACCTGACGGCCAAGGCGGAATCGGTCGGCTATCACCCGCAGGTGATCCTTGCCGGGCGGCGCATCAATGACGGCATGGGCGCCTATATCGCCCAGCGTCTCGTCAAGATGCTGATCGCCGCCGAGCATCGCGTGAAGGGCTCGCGGATCGGCATTCTCGGCCTCGCCTTCAAGGAGGACGTGCCCGACCTGCGCAACAGCCGCGTGCCCGACATCGTCGCCGAGCTGCGCGCCTTCGGCATCGAGGCCATGGTGCACGACCCGCTCGCCAATGCCGACGAGGCCCGCCATGAATACGGGCTCGAGCTCAGTGCGATGTCGGCGCTGCACGATCTCGACGGGCTGGTTCTTGCGGTGCCGCATCGTGAATTTCGCGCCGACGGTTTCGCCGCTTCATTGGCCGCCCTGGCGCCCGGCGGCGTCCTCATCGATGTCAAATCGGCGGTCGATCGCGCGCTGGTGCCCACCGGCATCGCCTATTGGAGTCTCTGACGATATCGGCCATGGCAGGCAAGATCATTCACCTCATCGCGGCGGCACGGCCGAACTTCATGAAGATCGCGCCGCTCTATCATGTGCTCGCCGCTGCACGCGACTGGGCCGCGCCGGTCATCGTCCATACCGGGCAGCATTACGACGCCAACATGTCGGACACCTTCTTCGCCGACCTCGCTTTGCCCAAGCCCGACCACAATCTCGAGGTCGGCAGCGGCAGCCACGCCGAGCAGACCGGCGCCGTGATGGTCGCCTATGAGCGTCTCTGCCGCAGCGCGCCGCCCGATTGGGTGGTCGTCGTCGGCGACGTCAACTCGACCCTCGCCTGCGCCCTGGTGGCGAAGAAACTGTGCCTGCCTTTGGCGCATCTCGAAGCCGGCTTGCGCAGCCGCGACCGCACCATGCCGGAGGAGATCAACCGGCTGGTCACCGACGCGATTGCCGATCTCCTATGGACGCCCTCGCCGGATGGCGACGAGAATCTGCGCGCCGAAGGCGTCGCGCCGGAGCGTATCGTCCGCGTCGGCAACATCATGCTCGATTCCTACGAGCTCGTGCGCCACCGCATCGAGGCCGAGACGGTGGTGGGCGAGCTCGGGCTGGAGCCGGGCGAATTCGGCGTCGTCACGCTGCATCGCCCGGCCAATGTCGACAACCAGGCGGTGCTCACCCGCATCGTCGGCGAGCTCTGCGGCGTCGCCGCAGAGCTCCGCCTCGTCTTCGCCATTCATCCGCGCACCCGCAAGCAGCTCGAGATTTTCGGCCTGCTGCCGCAGATCCTGGCGACGCCGGGCATCACCATCGTCGAGCCGATGGGCTACATCAAGTTCATGGCGCTGGTCGGCAAGTCCCGCCTCGTCATCACCGATTCCGGCGGCGTCCAGGAAGAGACGACCTATCTCGACATTCCCTGCCTCACCCTGCGCGACACGACCGAGCGGCCGATCACCATCACGCAGGGCACCAACCGGCTGGTCGCGGCGAGCGACCTCGGCAGCTCGGTCGCGTCCGTGCTCGCCGGCAATTGGCCGCACGGGCGGCGCCCCGAATTGTGGGACGGCCAGACCGCCGGCCGCGTCGCCGCCAGCCTGCGCCGCGCCTGCGGGGTCTAGGCCAGGACCTCCATCCGGCCGTTATTGAGGACGACGACGTCGCGCTCGACGGCGCGGGTGCGGAACGCGACGATGTCTCCGTCGCGCCACATCTCGGTGCGCAGCGTCTCGCCGGGATAGACCGGCGCCGAGAAGCGCAGCGCGAGGCTGCGCATGCGCCGGGGATCATAGTTGCAGCAGCTGCGCAGCAGCGCATGGCCGGCGATGCCGAGGGTGCAGAGACCGTGCAGGATCGGCCCCGGGAAGCCGGCCGCCCGGGCGATCGCCGGATCGGCATGCAGCGGATTGTAGTCGCCGTTCAGCCGATAGAGCAGCGCCTGCTGCGGCAAGGTCGGCAGATCGCAGATCGTATCTGGCACGCGTTCGGGGATGGCATGAACCGGCCAGCTCGGTCCGCTCGACCCCCCACCCGATTTGGCGAACCCGCCATCGCTGCGGCAGAACGTGCTCATCGCCAGCGTCGCGTAAAGCTCACCGGTCGCCGCGTCGCCGATCTGCCGCTCGACATAGAGCACCGCCCCCTTGCCGGCGCCCTTGTCGACGATGCCGGTGACGCGCGAGGTGCCGACCAGCTCGGCCTCGACGGGCAGCGGCCGATGCAGGGTGATCGCCTGCTCGCCGTGGACGACGCGGACCCAGTCGATGCCGGTCGCCGGATCCTTCACCCAGAAGCCGGGATAGGCGAGCACCACCGCCATGGTCGGCAGCGCGGCGAGGCCTTCCTCGTAGAGGAAACGCAGCTGCGCCGTGTCGAGCGGGTCGGCGCCGAGCCCGACGCCGAGCGCATAGAGGATGCAATCCTTCTTGGTCAGGGTCTGGCGGATCGGCGGGAAGCGCCAGTTCATCAACCTGTCGTAATCGATCGCCATCAACCCCTCCGCTATGGCTTCAGCCGCGCCTGCGCCATCTCGCGCAGCTTGGCGCGCTGCACCTTGGTGCCGTTGGCGCTGGTCGTCGTCGGGAAGGCGTCGAGCGCGAAGATTCTGACCGGCACCTTGAAGCGGGCAAGACCGTCGCTGCAGAGCTGGCGCAGCGCCGCCTCGTCAAAGGCGGCGCCCTGGCGCAAGGTGACGAAGGCGACCGGCTTCAACCCGCTCGCATCAGTGGCTCCGACGACCTGGCAGCCGTCGATGGCGGCGTGGCCTCGGAGATACGCCTCGATCTCCGAGGGTGCGACGAGATAGCCGCCGAGCCGCAGCACGTCGCCCATGCGGGTCTCGAAGACGAAGCTGCCATCGGCGAGGCAATGGCCGAGATCGCCGCTGCGCACAAAGCCATCCTCGGTGACCGTCTTCGCCGTCGCCTCGGCATCGCCGAAATACCCCGCCATCGTGCTCGGCGCGGCGAATTCGAGCTCGCCGCTCTCGCCGATCGGCAGCTCGGCACCGCTCTCGGGATCGCGGACCCGCACGCGGTAATCGGCCGCGATCGGCCGGCCGCCGGGCTTGGCGCGGCTGGCGACCGGCGCGGCAGGATCCTGCAGCGCGAAGAGCGCCTGCACCTCGCTGGCGCCGTAGAGACCGGCGAGACGCAGGCCGCGGGCTTCCGCCTCGGCGACGATGCCCTCCATCGTCGGGTTGAAGGCGGCGTAGCCGCAGAAGCGGAGCGAGGGAAACGGCACCGAAGCAGGGCTTGCCGCCAGGATGCGGGCGAACATCTCGTCGCTGCCGTTGAAGCCAGTGATGCAGTGCTCGACGATCAGCCGCGCCGCCGCCTCGGCCTCGAAATTCGCCTGCAGGACCATCGGCCGGCCGGCGGCGAGGCACGCCATCGCCTGGCTGAATCCGAAAACGCCGCAGAGCGGCAGGGATTGCAGGACGACGCTGTCCGGCGCCGCATAGCCGAAGCCGTGCGCGACGTTGCCGGCGTGACGGACGACGCTGAAGTGATCGTGCAGGACGAATTTCGGCGCCTTGGTCGTTCCCGAGGTGGTGAAGATGTTGACCCCCGCCGGCCCGGCGCCGAAATCGTCCTGGCAGGGCGGCCGGTCGCGCAGCGCCGCATAGGGCACGACGGTCTTGTCCCCTATAGTCTTGCCCCCGACAGTCTTGCTGGGGAACGGCGCCGCGGCATGGGTGTTCTCGCCATAGACGACGATCCGCTCGAGGCGATCGAGAGCGTCGCGGTCGACCGCCTCAAGGAGGCCGATGAAATCGATCTGCCGGAAGCCCGGCCACAGCACGAGAACACGAGCGCCGGAGCGCGCAATGATGTCGGCGAACTCGGCGCTGCGAAAGCGCGTGTTGACGGCGACGACGATGGCGCCGAGCCGGGCGCAGGCGAAATGCAGGGCAAGCCAGGCCGGCGTATTCGGCAACCACAACGCGACGCGATCGCCGCGCCCGATGCCGAGATCAGCGAGCCCGCGAGCGAGGCATCGGCTCTCGCGGTCAAGCGCGGCGAAGCTGATGCGCTCCTCGCCCCAGATGACGGCCGGTGCATCCGCCAGGGTCTCGGCACGGCGCGCCAGGAAACGCCCGAGACTCTCGGATTGTCGCCGCCCGTCCGGCATTTCCCCCGGCATCCGCCCGTCAACCTTCTTCCCGAAATACCCTGCCGGCGTCATCATAAGACAACAGGGAACGCTGTAAACGATGCCGGATCTCGCCGCGACGCCCGACCGACCGCAGGACCGCGACGCCGTCCTGGCCGAGGATGCCGGCGAGCCCAGCTCGGCCGCTCGCGGTCCCAGCGCGGAACCCAAGACAGTCGTGGTGATCCTGAACCCGCAGAGCGGCGGCGTCGCCCGGCTCGGCGATGGCGAAACGCGGGGCCAGATCCTCCGCGCATTCGCCAGCCACGGTATCGCCGCCGAGGTGATCCTGTCGCGCGGCAGGATCATCGCGCATATCGCGCGCGAGCAAATCCGAGCGGGCGGCGACCGACCCACGGCCCTCGTCGCCGGCGGCGGCGACGGGACCGTGCGCGCCGTCGCCCAGGAGCTCGCCGGCAGCGCGATCCCGCTCGGCATCCTGCCGCTCGGCACGCTCAATCATTTTGCCCGCGATCTCGGCCTGCCCCTCGACATCGCCGGCGCCGCGGCGGTCATCGCCGCCGGCGCCACCGCCGCGATCGACGTCGCCGAGGTCAACGGCCAGGTCTTCGTCAACAATTCCTCGATCGGCCTCTATCCCACCCTGGTGCGCGCCCGCGAGCGCCAGTTGCGCCACAGCCGGCGGAAGAAGTGGCTGGCGATGGCGCTCGCCTTGCTTCAAGTTCTGCGCCGACCGATCGCGCGCCGCCTGACGATCGAGGCAGCCGACTTCGTGACGCCTTGCCGAACGCCGTTGGCCTTCATCGGCAACAACCTCTACGACACCACCCGCCCGGCCTTCGGCCGGCGGGCCACGCTGCGCGGCGGCGAGCTGTGCCTTTTCGTCGCCAAGCCGCGCGGTCCGCTCGGCGTCGTCTGGTTGTTGCTGCGCGCCGCGTTCGGGCGTCTCGACCAGGCGCGCGACTTCGAGCAGCACCGGCTGGAAAGCGTGACGATCCATTCCAGGCACCGCCGCCTGACCATCGCGCTCGACGGCGAGATTCTCCGCCTGCGCACGCCGCTGCGCTATCGCATCCGCCCCGGCGCGCTGCGCGTCCTCGTGCCGCAAGAGCACGCGACATGAGAGCCATCGCGCACATCTCCGATCTGCATTTCGGCCGTCACGATCCGCTGATCGCCGAAGCCCTGCTCGCCGATCTTGCGGCGGAGAAGCTCGATCTCGTCGCCGTCAGCGGCGATCTCACGCAACGCGCGCGGCGGCAGGAATTCGCCGCGGCGCGCGAGTTCCTCGACCGGCTCGTCGCCCCGGTGATCGCCGTTCCCGGCAACCACGACGTGCCGCTCTACAATCCGCTGCGCCGGGTCTTCCGACCGCTCGAGCGCTTCCGCCGTCACATCACGGCGCAGCACAATCCGTTCTTCGCCGATGCCGAGCTTGCCGTTCTCGGCATCAACACGGCGCGCGCGGCGTCCTTCAGCAACGGCCGCATCTCGCACCGCCAGATGGACGAGATCCGCGCCCTTTTCGCGCAGCTCTCCGGGGAGCACTTCCGCGTCCTCGTCACCCACCATCCCTTGCTGCCGCCGCTGTTCGCGCCGGACCGCCAGATCGTCGGCCGCGCCGAGCCCGCGCTCGAGGCGGTCGCCAAGGCGGGCGTCGATCTCCTCCTCACCGGCCACTATCACCAGGCGTCGTCGCGCAACGTCACCTCGCATCATCTCACCACCAAGCGGACGGTTCTCGTTTCGCAGGCCGGCACGGCGATCTCGACGCGACGGCGCGGCGAGGTCAATTCCTACAATTTCATCCGCGTCGACGGGCGGCGGCGCGTCTCCTGCGAGCAACGCGAATGGGACGGAAGCCGCTTCACGACGACGACGGCCGAGCACTACCGCCATTTCGACGGGCATTGGTCATCGCATGACTGAGGTTAGCGCAAGAGCGTCATTGCGAGCGCAGCGAAGCAATCCAGCCCTTCCGGCGGCATGGATTGCGTCGTCGCTCCGCTCCTCGCAATGACGGACACTCACGTCTCCGGCAGCTCGATCGCCAGCAGCAGCGAGCTCAGGCTCTTGCCGTGGAAATCCTGCGACAAGGTCGTCGTCACGCCGCCGCCGAGCGCATTCTCGATGACGAAATTGAGGGCGCGCAGCCGCGGCAGCTCATAGCGCCGCACCGGCCCCTTGGCGAGATGCGCGAACGCCGTCATCACGCGCTCGGGCGTCAGCCGCCGGCGCAGAATCTCCCAGCCCCTCTCGTCATAGGCGATGGCCGAGATGTTCGCGGTGTTGCCCTTGTCGCCGGCGCGGCTATGGGCGATGTCGTAGACGCGCATTGTCATGGCGCCGCCTCCAGCGCGACCGAGGTGGTGACGAGCGTGCGCGGCAGCAGCACCGATTGCACCGCGAGGATCTCGCGCACCGCCTTGAAATCGCCGGCGCCGCCCGCCGGGCCGTTGGTGTAGAGCGTCTCGACCTCGCCGCCGACCGCCTCGGCCGCCTTGCGGTCTCTCGTGCGGGCGGCGACGCGCAGGCGGACCTCGTAGGGCTCGGCGCGAAGCTCGGCGGCGCCGTGCAGGCTCGACATGCCGATATAGTCGATGCGCATCTCGGCATAGGAAAAGCCGCGCAGCTTCAGCCGCTCGGCGACGATCTCGCCGGCGAGCCGCGCCCGCGCCGCGGCGTTCGGCCCGCCATAGGACATCTGGCCCTCGCCGATATAGCCATCGAGATAGCCGACCGAGACCTTGTAGCTCGGCGTCCGCGGCCGTGCCCGCGCGCCCTCGACCCGCACGCGGTCCTTGCCCGCCACGGCGAAATCGACCTCGCTAACGTCGAGCACACAATCCGGCGTGACATAGGCGGTGGGGTCGTGCATCTCGTAGAGCAGCTGCTCGGTGCAGGTCATGCGGTCGATGCGGCCGCCCGAGCCGTCCGGCTTGCCGAGGACGATGGCGCCGCCGCGCGTCACATCGGCGAAGGGGAAGCCGAGACGGTGCGGGTCCGGCACGTCCTTCTTGCCGGGATCGGCGAAATAGCCGCCGGTGACTTGCCCGGCGCATTCGAGGAGATGGCCGGCGACGGTGCCGCAGGCGAGCGCGGCGTAGTCGTCATAGTCCCAGCCGAGCTCGTAGAGCATGGGCCCGACGAAGAGCGAGGGATCGGCGACCCGTCCGGTAACGACGACCGGCGCGCCGGTCGCCAGCGCCGCGGCGACGGCGTCGGCGCCGAGATAGGCGTTGGCCGCCTCCATCCGCCCGAGAATGGTCTCGAGCGGATCGCCGGACTCGAGCAGGGTCAGCTCGGGATGTTTGCGGACCGTGTCGGCGACATCGTCGCCGAGCACCACGGCGCAGGGTACGTCGTTGATGCCGAGATCGGCGGCCTCCTGGCGGATGCGCCGCGCCGCCGCCAGCGGATTGGCGGCGCCCATATTGGTGACGATGCGCACGCCGCGGCGCAGACATTCCGGCAGCACCGCACGCATGCGCTCGACGAGGCCGGGATTGTAGCCGAGCTCGGGATTGTGCAGCTTCGTCAGCGCCTCGCGCGCGATGGTGCGCTCGGCCAGGCACTCGAAGACGAGATAGTCGATGTTGCCCTGCTCGACGAGCTCGAGCGCCGGCTCCCAGCGGTCGCCGGCATAGCCGGCCCCGGCGCCGATCCGTACGCTCTCGCGCCGGGCGTTGTGATTGGGCGCCGTCATACGGTTCCCACGGGCGTCGCCGGCGAGCCCACGGCGCCGGGCAGGCGCAGCGGCGGCGCGGTCAAGAGGAAGCGCGAGCGCTTGTTCGCGCGCAGCCAGTCGGCGAGCTCGCTCAAGTACCAGAGCTCGCCGAGATTGACGCCGAGGCGGAAGAGGCAATGGGCGTGCAGCGGCAGCGCGGCGCAGCTGTCGCCGTCGCACTCGCGCGACGGCATGCCCTCGACCGCGTAATTGTCGGAGATCAGCGAGACGAGGCCGCTATCCGTCACCCATTGCTGCAGCTTCTCGTCGCGCCCGTCGAGCACGGCGCAGGAATTCGCCAGCAGCGCGCCGTCGGGCTGGCGGTTCTGCTCGAGGATGAGGTTGTCGAAGCCGGTGCGCAGGCAGACGAGATCGCCTTTCTCGACGACCACTCCGTCCGTCTCGAGCACACCCATCAGCTCGTCATAGCCGACGAATTTTCGGGCGCGACCGTAATGGGCGAAGAGGTCGATCATCACGGCGCGGCCCTGGATGCAGCTCTTCGCCATGTTCTCGACGCCGAGGGCGCGGGCACCGACATGCGCGCCCAGCGCTCTCTCGCCGCCGCCGCTGTAATCGACGGGGCCGACGACATGCTCGCCGGCGCGATAGCCGTTGTAGAACACCATCTCGGCCTTGCCGTCGCCATCGGCGTCGAACATCTGGCCGACATGGGCGAGACTGTCCCATTGCGTCGAATATTGCAGCGTCATCACCACGACATCGTCGCAGACGATATCGGTGTGGCGATGGTCGTGGCGGGCGAGCGGGTAGTTCATGACCGGCCTGCCCTCGCGCTCGGTCGGCCGCAGGGTCGGGGGATGGCGGCGCGGGTTGAGCAAATTGCCGCCGGGATAATCGAGCGGCAGGCTGAGGCAGAAGGCCCGCCCCTCGCGCACTTCGGCGACGCCCTGCAACACCTTCTCTTGGGTGAGCAGGTTGAGCCGCCCGAGCTGATCGTCGGGCCCGAAATCGCCCCAGGTCGAGCCCGGCGGACGCTGCTTCCAACGCGGATTTCTGGTCATCGCGGCGGTGTTCTCCCGAGGATCGTTGGGCGGCAGCATAGCGCGGGGGTCGACCGGCGGAATAGCGCCGTGGACAGACACGGGGATGGAGCGGCGTTCCCTCGCCCGTTGCGGGAGAGGGAGGGGCCCCGCGCAGCAGGGAGGGTGAGGGGTTTGCCGCCCCGAATGAGAAGAGGCCGGAAACTCGGTAAGCGGCAAAAGCGGAACTGCCGCACTCTCCTCCTGCTAGTGTTTTGCCTGTTAATTACAGAGAAAGAACAGGCGCAACTTTCTTTCGCCACACTTATATAGGGTGCACTTCCCAGGTGCACTTCTCCCCAGATCACCAAATCCTCCTGGGCTACGTGCTGACTTCGCTGATGCGACACGACCACCTCCCCTGAACCGAAGAGGAAATTTATCATATCCTAAATGGTATTTCTAGAGCGAAATTGGCCACGCAATGACACGAACCGCTTCGTTCAGGGCGCCCGTCCCTGACTGCCTCTCCGCTTGCTGAGTGCTTGCACTCTTCACTCCCCCACCAGCGCCTCGGCCTGGTCCGCCAGCCGGCGGGCGAGATCGGGCGCGAGGTGCTTCGCCAGCCTGGCATGGGCCTTGCGCCAGAGCGGGACCGCGGCCTCAAGCCGGCGGGCG
>Ga0209647_1002681_pt1 | contig 14239 bp, 11 predicted proteins | sample GraSoi_2013_60cm_FD_185827 | JGI IMG/M metagenome (GOLD analysis project Ga0209647, IMG submission 185827) | Grasslands soil microbial communities from the Angelo Coastal Reserve, California, USA - Sample 9_17_2013_60cm (SPAdes) (version 2) | ecosystem: Environmental > Terrestrial > Soil >...
CGCCGGCACCATAACGATCACAGCACGACTCCGAGGTCCCAAAAAGGTCCGACCTTGGTTCTTCGGCGCCCATGCTTTCAAATCCGCGGGTGTCCCCAGCGCCACCGTCGTTAAGGCTTTCCTATGACGCCCCCTTGATGCTCATCAGATAATCGAGGATCGCGTCCACATCCTTGGGGTCGATCGGAGCTTTGTAGGCGTCACGCATCTTGTTCACTTCGGCTTCCCACGCTGCCTTGGGCATCGCCGGCTGATTGAGAACCATTCCGGCGGAATGGCAGGCGAGGCAATTGTCGTCGGCGGCATCGGATCCCGGCCCCTTCGGGAACATGCGATCGCCGGCGGGCAGCTCGACAGTGACGGACTTCAGCGACACGCCGGTCTCGGCCTTGCCGGAGAACGGCGACAGAGCGACCCCCGCGAGGAGAGCGAGCAGCAGCACGTTGCGCATCATCTTTGGCTCCTCAGCTCGCCACGACGGGCGTTGATTCGATCACGTTGCGCATGAAGCCGCTCGGGTTCCAGTTGGGCGCATCCGGCTGCGCCACCCCATTGCTGTTGGTGCAGCGGACCATCAACAAGTAATCGCCCTTGGCCGGCAGCGTGAATTGCATCTGCCACTGTCGGAAGCCGTATTTACCCTCGTCCTTGCCGAGTTGCGCGGCCTGCCAGCTCTTGCCCGAATCCGCCGAGAAATCGACGCGCGCCACGCCGGCGTCGCCGCCGAACGCGATGCCGCGCGCCGCCGCCGCGCGGCCGGCATAAAACGGGTCGCCCGGCTTGATGTTGGTGATGAAGGAGCGCGGCACCATCCGGTTGATGGGCACCATTTTCACGCCGCTTTCGCCGGGATAGACGCTGGCATGGGGCGTATCGGGGATCGTGTAGGCCGTCTTCGTCCAGAAGTTCGTGTCCGGCTGGTCCAGGACCTCGATGTCGTTGAGCATCTTCACCCAATAGGTCGAGTACCAGCCCGGCACGACGAGCCTGAGCGGAAAGCCGTTGAGCAGCGGCAGCTGCTCGCCGTTCATGGCGTAGGCCAGCATGACCTCGCCGTCGCGCGCGTGATCGATGTCGAGCGACTTCATGAAATGCGGTCCGTCCGCCACCACCGGCTCGTCCAGCCCCTTGAAGCGAACCTGGACGGCCCCGGATTTCACGCCGGCGCGGTCGAGCACGTCCTTCAGGCGGACTCCCGTCCAGCGCGCATTCCCCATCGCGCCGTTCGACCATTCGCCACCGGGCACGCGCGGCAGGAAATATCCCCGCGAATTGCCGGAGCACTGGTTGACCGCCGCCAGCTCCACCCGGGGAAGCCCGAGGATGTCGTCGAGCGACAGCGAGAGCACCTGGTTCACATGCCCGCGCACCGCCAGCCGGAACGTCGGCACATTCACCTCGGTCGGGATGACCGCCCAGTGCCAGCGCACGAAGAAGCGATCATTGGGCGTGAAGACCGACTGGTCGAAGACTTCGAAGGGCGTCTCCAGCAGCGGCGGGCGCGTGCGCTGCAGGATCATCGCCCCTTTCTGCGGAAACTCCGTCGTGAGCGGCCTCCGGCCCGGACCGCCCGGCAAGGGAAGATCGACCATCGTCTCCGCCCATGCGGGCGCGGATAGCAGGGCCAGAGCGGCGGTGCCGGCACTTCCCAGAAAATGTCGGCGGGTCGAGAGAGGACGGCGCGGAATCACCTGTGGCATGACTAATCTCCTGAGCTAGAAGCGCAAGGTGCCGAGCGCGACCAAACCGCGGGAGTAAAGCGAGAACGCCTATGACCTCGCGTGGAGAAACATCGTGCCTCCGTGAAATGGAGCTGAACGAGGCACATTAGCTTGCCTATCGGGCGATCGGACGCTGCCGCATGCTTCACGCTTGCTGTTGTTTGTCCTGTCTTGCTCAATAAACGTTTGCGGCCACCTGGCCCGCTCAGCCGCGGCCAAGGGCTGAGTGCTATACTTTTGACCATGGCGGCAGGCGGCCGCGGCGGGGCGATGCCGCGAACGCCGCGGAAAAGCGCCCGTCCGGCGCCGGCCGCTCCACGTGAAACCTATACATTGCGCGCCGAGTGCTACAGGTCGGTCGCCCGAGTGGACCACATGCGGACCACGCGGCGCACCACCTCAGCACCAGGAATGACTGACGGACGACACACGAGCGGCATCGCCCCTCGAAGCTGTCATCGACACGATGACGACCGCCGCTTCCTGGCCCTGGAACTTGTCGACGGTGCCGACCCTGGCGCCTTCCGGAAGCATCCCCGCGACCCATGTCGGACATTAGCCAGGGGATCGGCACCTCTCTGAGTGGTGTCGCCGCAGGCATCGTGGTCGACCGCTTCGGCTACGGGGCGGCGTTCGTCGGCGCGGGTATGGTCGCTGCCGTCGGCAGCGCCACGCCGGCGCTCGCAATGCCCGAAACGGCTGCGGTCATCACGCCTTCCAACCGCCGCCCAGCGCCCGGAACAAGCCCACCAGCGCCTGCATGTGCGCGAGTCGCGCCTGAACCCGCGCGCTCTCCGCTGAGAACAGGGTACTCTCGCTCACCAGTACGCTCAGGATCGTTGCGGTGCCGCCGTGGAAGGCGTCGAGTGACATCTGATAGGCCTGTCGAGCGCTGGCTACGGCTTTCTCCTGGGTGGCCTGCTGGTCGGCGGTGGCCTTCGTCGCGGCGAGCGCATCCTCGACATCGCCGAAGGCCGAGAGTGCGGCCTTGCGGTAGTCCTGCAGGAGTTCCTGATAGCGCGCCTTCGACAGTTCGAGCTGACCGGTCAAGCTGCCGCCCTCGAAGATCGGCTGCGTGATCGACGCGGAGAACGTATAGACGCCCAGCACCGGCATGGCGCCGTTGGCGAGCAACAGGCTGCTCACCCCTCCATCCGCGGTCAGACCGAAGGACGGAAAGAACTGCGCCCGCGCAACCCTGATGTTGGCGTTGGCCGAAATGAGCTGCGCCTCGGCCTGCTGCACATCGGGTCGTCGGAGCAGCAGTTCCGATGGCAGCCCCGGCCTGACGGCGGGCAGCGACAGATCGAGAAGCGATCCCGCCCGAAGCTCCAACGCCTCCGGCAGCTTGCCGACCAGGATGGCGAGAGCATCCTTCGTCACGGCGAGCTGCTGCTCGAGCGGCGGGATCGCCGCGGCGAGCCCATCGACGACGGTCTGCTGCTGCACAACCGCGAGCTGCGGCACCAACCCTCTCTGCTGCTGCTGAACGAGGCCGTCTAGGTCGCGCTGCGCCCGGGCCAGGTTGTCGCGGGCCACGCGCAACTCGTCCTGCAGCCCGAGGGCCTGGAAGTAGCTCGTCGCCACGCTCGTCGTGATCGTGAGGGAGACAACCTGCCAGTCGTAGCGGCTGGCGCTCGCCGACGCTTCGGCCGCCTCGAGTGCGGCGCGGTTCTTGCCCCAGAAGTCGATCTCGTAGCTTGCCTGGAGGACTCCCTGGAAGCTCGTGAAGTGCCGCTCCTTGCCGAGGTTGTTGAGACGGCGCGTGGGCCCGGCGTTGACATTCGCGCCCACGGACGGCAGCAGCGGCGCGCCGGCGATGCGCGCCAGGGCATCGGCTTGCTGAATGCGGGCGGCCGCCGCGGCGAGATCAGTGTTGCTGCTGCGCGCCTCGGCGATGAGGGCGTCGAGCTGCGGCGAGCCAAAGCTCTTCCACCATTCCAGAGAGGGCCAGGCCTCGGCGCTGGGCGCGGCCGTATTCCATGTGTGCGGCACTGCCGTCTCCGGGCGCTCGTAGTCGGGGCCCAGATTGCAGGCGCCGACTGCGGCCGGCAGGAGCAGCGCGAGAGCGCGCCGGGCTTTCGCCGGCACGGTCCGCGGCCGCGTCATTCCGCCGGCTTCGCCGCGCTGCCGCCGATGGCCGCATGGCGCCCATGCGAGAGCAGCTGCCCGAGCCGATCCATGTAAAGGTAGACGACCGGCGTTGTGAACAAGGTCAGTACCTGTGATACGGCGAGGCCGCCGACGATCGCGAAGCCGAGCGGCTGGCGTATCTGCGATCCGATGCCGGTGCCGACCATCAGCGGCACGCCGCCGAGCATGGCGCACATCGTCGTCATCAGGATCGGGCGGAAACGCAGGCGACAGGCCTCGTACACGGCGTCTCTCGGCGACTTGCCGCCGCGTTGCGCTTCCAAGGCGAAATCCACCATCATGATGCCGTTCTTCTTGACGATGCCGAGGAGCAGGATGATGCCGATGATCCCGATCACGTCGAGCGGCATGCGAGCCGCCATCAGCGCGAGCAGCGCGCCCAGCCCCGCCGAAGGCAGCGTGGATATGATCGTGACCGGATGGATCCAGCTCTCGTAGAGCATGCCGAGGATCAGGTAGATCGCGACCAGCGCGGCGGCGATCAGCGGCACTTCGCCCGCGAGCGCCGTCTCGTAGGCATGCGCAGTTCCCTGGAATGACGACTGAATTGTGGGCGGCAAATGGAGTTGGCCCAGAACATTCTGCACTGCGCTCACCGCCGTGCCGATGGACACGCCCGGCTTCAGGTTGAACGAGATCGTGACCGACGGAAACTGATTCTGATGGTTGACGACGAGCGGACCGGTCTGCGTGCTGATGGCCGCAATCTGCCGCAGCGGCACGGCCGCCCCGGTTGAGGAGCGAAGGTAGATCTGATCAAGGGCGTCGGGACCGCTGCGGAAGGCCGGATCGACTTCGACGATGACGAAGTATTGGCCATAGGGGGTGTAGACCTTGGTCGCCGGGCGCTCGCCGAAGGCGTCGTAAAGCGCGTTGTCGATGTCCTTGGGCTTCAGGCCGAAGCGGGCGGCGGCCTTGCGGTCGATCTCCAGCTTCAGCTGCGGCCCGTTCGACACCGCATCCGTGCCGACATCCGTGACACCCGGAATCTTCTTGAGCTCGCTCGCCATCTTCGTCGCCCAGGTGCTGAGCTCCTGCGGATCGACGTCGACCAGCGAGTATTGGTATTGCGATTTGGCCGCGCGGGCACCGATGGTGAGGTCCTGCGCCGCCTGCATGTAGAGACGGATACCCTGGAGCTGCTGCAGCTGCTTGTTCAGCCGCGCGATGACCTGTTGCACTTCCGCGCGTTCCCCGTAGGGCTTGAGGGCGATCCACATGCGGCCCTGGTTCGGCGATGCCGTGGTCGGTCCCGGACCGATGTAGCTCGCCACCGTCGCGATGGCAGGATCCCTAAGGAGGATGTCGGTGACCGCCTGCTGGCGCTCGCTGAGGGCGCCGGTAGAAATATCCTGCGCCGCCTCGGTGATCCCGGCAATCATTCCGGTATCCTGCTGAGGGAAAAAGCCCTTGGCGATGGTGACGTAAAGCACGCCGGTGAGGGTAATGGTCGCAAGCATGGCGATAAGCGTCGCGAGCTGGTGCCGGAGCGCGAAGCGCAGCCCGCGGTCGTAGCCCATCATGAACAACGGGATGAACACGGCGATGAGCGAGATGGAGATCGACAGGATGGTGAAGCCGATCTCGCCGGCGCCTTTGAGCGCGGCCTCAAGCGGGCGCATTCCTTGCTCGAGATAGCGCGACACGTTCTCGATCATGACGATCGCGTCGTCGACGACGAAACCGACCGCGATCGACAGCGCCATGAGCGAGAGATTGTCGAGGCTGTAGCCGACCGCGTACATCACCGCGAAGGTGCCGATGATCGAGAGTGGCACGGCGATGCCCGGGATGACCGTGGCCCAGAACTTGCGCAGGAACAGGAAGATCGTCATGACCACGAGGCCCACGGTCAGCATCAGCGTGAACTCGACATCGCTGACCGAGGCCCGGATGGTCTGGGTGCGGTCGGAAAGGATCGACACTTTCATCCCTCGCGGCAGCGATGCTTCGAGGAGCGGCAGCTCCGCCTTGATGGCATCCACGGTCGTAATGGCGTTGGCGCCGGGGCTCAGCAGCACGTTCAGGACCACCGCCCGTTGCCGGTTGTACCAACCGGCGAGCAGGCTAATGGTCGGGCCGATCTCGGCGTGCCCGACGTCGCGCACCAACACCGGCGCCCCGTTGCCATAAGCCCCGTTGCTATAAGCGACAACGAGGTCGTCATATTCGGAAGTGCTGAAGATCTGGTCGTTTGTCTGCAGCGCGAATGACTGCTGCTTTCCCTGCAGCACACCCTTGGCAGCGTCGACGGTGCCCTGGATCACCGCCGTCCGCACGTCCTCGAGTGTCAACCCATGCGCGGCGAGCTGCACCGGGTTCACCTCGACGCGCATGGCCGGCTGCTGCTCGCCGCCGATCGTCACCAAGCCGACGCCGGAGACCTGCGACAGGCGCGGCAGCATGACATTCTGGCCATAGTCGCTCACCGTGGTGAGCGGCAGCGTGTCGGAGGTGAGGCCCAGGATCAGTACCGGCGTATCCGCGGGATTCGTCTTGCGATAAACCGGCGGCTGGATCATCGCGGCCGGCAGGAAGGCGGAAGCGGCATTGATCGCGGCCTGCACGTCCTGGGCGACACTGTCCACCGTGCGGCTTAGACTGAACTGCAGCGTGATCTCCGCGAAGCTGTTGGCGCTGGACGAGGTGAGCTGCGTCAGGCCGGAAATCTGGCCGAACTGCTGCTCGAGCGGTGTCGTCACCGCCGATGCGTTCGTCTGCGCATCGGCGCCGGACAGCTCGGCCGTGACCAGAACCGTCGGCACGTTCACGGTCGGCAGCGACGCGACCGGAAGCAGCTCGTGCGCGAGGACCCCGACCAGCAGGATGCCGACCATGAGCATGATCGTGGCGATGGGCCGCGCGATGAAGGGCGCCGACAGGCCGCCACTCGCCCGCCCAGACGCGTCTTCCTGAGGCGGCGGCGCGTTCGCCTCGCTCATGGCGAGAACCCCAGGCGATTGGTCTGGGTGTTGCGCATCGATGGGGCGGGCGTCGAACCATTCGCCTGCTGTGAGCCGCCGGTCTGGACGGCGACATGCGCTCCGGGTACGAGCCCGTACTGGCCGTTGCTCACGACCTGCGCACCCGCGGCGAGGCCGGACGACGCCAGAACTTGCCCATGCGCCGTTTGCTGCACTGTGATCGGCGTCGGTTGCGCCGTGCCATCCTCGGCAACCGTCCAGACATAGGTCCCCTGCGGGCCATATTGCAGCGCCGAGGCGGGAATCGTCAGGCCGCCATGCTTCACGTCCAGCACCAGCCGGACACTTACGAACGCACCCGGCCAGAGCAGCTCGCGAGGATTCGGGAACGTCCCCTGCAGCGTGACGGTGCCGCTCGCCACATCCACCTGGTTGTTGATGACCGAGAGCCGCCCGGTGTCGAGCTTATTCGCGTTGTCCTGCGACCACGCTTCCACAGTGAGCCCGTCTTTCCCGGCCGCAGCCGCCCGCGTCTTGATTTCCGGCAGGTCGGCCTGCGGCAGGGTGAACAGCACGAAGATCGGCTGCACCTGGTTGATCGCCACGAGGCCCTGGGCATCCGTGGGGCTCACCACGTTGCCGATATCGACGAAGCGCAGCCCGGCGATACCGGCGAACGGCGCGGTGATCGAGGTGAAACCGAGCTGCACCTGGTCGCGGTCCAACGCTGCCTCGTCAGCAGCGATGGTAGCCTTGAGCTGCGCCACGAGTGCGCGCTGCGTATCGACTTGCTGTGTCGAGACGAGACCTTTGCCGGCGAGCGGAATGTAGCGGCGGAGATCGGCCTCGGCATTGGCCAGGTTCGCGCGGTCACGCGCGAGATTGGCCTGGTCCTGCTCGACGGTCGCCTGAAAGGGGCGCGGGTCGATCTGCGCGAGCAGCTGGCCCGCTGCCACAGGCTGGCCTTGCTCGAACGCGAACTTCTGGATCTGCCCAGCCACCTGCGCACGCACCATCACGGTGTTGGCGGCCTGGACGCGTCCCAACGCGTCGAGCTCGATCGGGACGTCGCCCTCGACGACCGCAACGGTCGTCACCGGTATCCCCGGCGGCGTTGAGGTGCCCGTGCCCGCGTCATCCGAGCTACGCATCAAGGCGAAGCCGCCCGCCGCAACCAGAAGGATGATGACGCCGATCCCGATCCAGACGCGGCGTCGCATGCTATAGCCTGGCCGGGCGGATATACGACAGGCTCCCGCGGCGCATGGTCCTCCTCGGTGTCATGGGTGCCTGTGCTGACGGTTGCCGCGCAACGTCCCTCGTCAGAGACCGCCCGCCGCGAGGCTAGAAGACGCATCCGGAACGCGATACCGCCACGTTGATATGGGTCTCTTCAAACCAACGTGCGATTTAAGAACATCGGCACAGCCTGCACGTCTTCAAGACGCTCGGCGACATGGGTCTGGCCCACTCTCACGACGGCGGCGCGCTTCGGACACAAGTACGCTAGCACGGTCAAGTGACCGGCGTACAGTGGTGGAGATACCGCCACAGTCACGCCGCGGAAACCGAGGCCTTGGTGTGCGACTATGGCGGCGCAGATTCTCCGCGTTAACCTCCAACTTAGACGCAACCTCGTTAACTTTGCGGCGATCGGAGAATTGCACCCAGTTTTTGTGTCCCAATACGAGCTTCCAAAATGTGCCGCCTGCTCGCGAAGATGGAAAGCACCGTCAATCAACGATGGATTCGCCATGGTCATATAGGAATAGAAAAGGCGAAAATTGACACCGGTCAAGGCGGCGCTTGCTGCACAAGCTCATAATTCACGGTGCGTGCTTATCGAAAGAGATTCCGCGCAATGACGAGAAGGAGCACGCCTTGCCGCCGCAGGCGCTGCGTCGTGTCTCACCGAACAAAATCTGCAGGCGGTCGAGATGGCAGAGGACGCCGCCTTTAATTGGAACATGTGGGCGCCCCGCTGCCGTGGGTCACAGCGTTTGCCGGGACGACGAGAATCTAGAAACAAGGTGAAGCCCAAAAGAGAGGAGTAAGCATCCATGGATCGTCCGCTGTCGCCATTCATGTTTCCGACATGGTACCGCTTTCAGCTCACGTCGGTCCTGTCGATCTTGCACCGGCTCACAGGCATCGCGCTGGCAGTGGGCTCGATCCTGCTGGCCTGGTGGCTGGTCGCCGTGGCCGCCGGCGGCGAGGTCTTCACGGCGACTCACGCCTTCATCGTCTCCCCGATCGGCATGCTGCTGTTGTTCGGCTGGTCCGTCGCCTTTTTCTATCACCTTTGTAGCGGTATCCGGCATCTCGCCTGGGATGCGGGCCACGGCTTCGAGATCCGGGACGCCTATCGCACCGGCTACGCCGTGCTCGCCGCGACCGTCCTGCTGACCGTGCTCGCCTGGCTCTACGTGCTTCTGGCCTAGGAGGTGACGATGGCAAACTCTCGCCCTTTGTCGAACTCGACCGCGCTGCGTGACGAATCCATGCTCCGGCGGGCTTTGTCGAACTCGACCGCGCTGCGTGACGAATCCATGCTCCGGCGGGTGCGCCATCTCGGCAGCGCCCGCGACGGGCTGCAGGAGTGGCGACTGCAGCGCCGGACGGCACTCGCGCTCATTCCGCTCGGACTCTATTTCGCCGCCTCGATGCTGCGACTCGCCACCTCCGACCAAATAACCGCTGCCGCGTGGCTCGCTTCGCCGATCCCGGCGTTGCTGACCATCCTCTTCGTTCTGGCAGCGCTCGCGCACGCGGTGGTCGGGTTGCGCTCGGTCCTTGTCGATTATGTGCACACGCGCGCCCGGCTCGTCGCCGCCGACCTGCTGGTGCGCGCTGCGGCGGTGATACTCGCAGGCGCGAGCATGCTTGCCGTCCTTAAGCTCTTCCTCGGCCGGTAGGGAAACGGATCATGGCCAACGGTTACGACATCATCGACCATTCCTTTGACGTGGTCGTCCTTGGCGCCGGCGGTGCCGGATTGCGGGCGACATTGGGCATGGTCGCGGCGGGGCTGAACACCGCCTGCATCACCAAGGTCTTCCCGACTCGCAGCCACACGGTGGCCGCGCAGGGTGGCATCAGCGCGGCGCTCGGCAACATGGCAAAGGACGATTGGCGCTGGCACATGTTCGACACGGTCAGGGGCTCCGACTGGCTCGGCGACCAGGACGCGATCGAATACATGTGCCGTGAAGCGATCCCGGCGGTTATCGAGCTCGAGCATCTGGGCGTGCCGTTCAGCCGTACGGAGGACGGTAGGATCTACCAGCGCCGCTTCGGTGGGCACACGACAGACTATGCCAAGGGTGACATGGCTTATCGCGCCTGTGCCGCCGCCGATCGCACCGGCCACGCGATCCTGCACACGCTCTATCAGCAGTGCCTCAAGCACCAAGCACGCTTCTTCGTCGAGTATTTCGCCATCGACCTCTTGATGGACGAGGACGGAGCGTGCCGCGGCCTGCTCGCCTGGTGTCTCGAGGACGGGTCGATCCACCGGTTCCGCGCCAATATGACGGTCATTGCCACGGGCGGCTGCGGCCGGGTCTACGAATCCTGCACCTCGGCCCACACCTGCACCGGTGACGGCAACGCCATGGTGCTGCGCGCCGGCCTGCCCTTGCAGGACATGGAATTCATCCAGTTCCACCCGACCGGCCTCTATGGCGCTGGCGTTTTGATCACTGAGGGTGGCCGCGGCGAGGGCGGCTATCTGACCAACAGTAAGGGCGAGCGGTTCATGCCGAAATATGCGCCGCACGAGAAGGACCTCTCCTCCCGCGACGTGGTCAGCCGGGCCGAGGCGATCGAGATCCGCGAGGGCCGCGGGGTCGGCGAGAAGAAGGATCACATCTTCCTGCATCTGGAGCAGCTGCCGCCCGGTGTCCTCGACCAGCGCCTGCCCGGTATCGTCGAGACCGCTCGCATCTTCGCCGGCGTCGATGCGCACAAGGAGCCGATTCCAGTCATTCCTACCGTCCATTATGTCATGGGCGGCGTTCCGACGAATATCAGGGCCGAGGTCGTCTGCCCGACAGAAGACAACCCCGATGCCGTCGTGCCGGGCCTGATGGCGATTGGCGAGGCGGCCTGCGTCTCCGTTCATGGCGCGAACCGACTCGGTACCAACAGCCTGCTCGATCTCATCGTGTTCGGGCGTGCGGCAGCGCTGCGGGCGGCGGAGGTCGTCAAGCCGGGATCACGCGTGTCCGAGGCAAACGGCCGTTCGGAGGAGCGTGCGCTGCAGCGCTTCGACAGGATCCGCCACGGCAAGGGCGGCAATAAGCCTGGCGAGGTCCGCCCGCAGATGCAGGAGGCGATGCAGTCGAGCTTCAGCGTGTTCCGCCGCGGCGACACCTTGAAGGAGGGGCTGGATAAGCTAGCGGCGCTGCGCGATCCGCTCGAGCGCGTCACGGTCGACGACGCTTCGCTGCTGTGGAATGTCGCGCTGATCTACGCTCTGGAGCTTGCCAATCTCGCGGATCAGGCGGTGGTCATCGCTCACTCCGCCTACGCACGCACCGAATCGCGCGGCGCGCATGCCCGCGAGGACTATCACCAACGTGATGACAAGAACTGGTTGAAGCACACCGTCGCGTGGAAGGACGAAGACTGGAACGTTACCTTCGCCTATCGCCCCGTGCGTCTGCATCCGCTCTCCAACGACGTGCAGAGCTTTCCTCCCGCCGAGCGCACCCATTAGCAGAACGAGGCCGTCTCGATGTCCGAGTTTACCCTCCCCCCAAATTCGAAGGTCGGCGACGGCAAGCACTGGGCGCTCCCGCAACCGGCCAAGCACGTCAAGAGCTTCCGGATCTATCGCTGGAACCCGGCGAAGAACGCCACCCCGGCGCTGGACACCTTCGATATCGACCGCGATCACTGCGGGCCGATGGTCCTCGATGCCCTGGTCAAGATCAACGACCAGATAGATCCGACACTGTCGTTCCGGCGGTCTTGCCGCGAAGGCGTGTGCGGCTCCTGCGCGATGAATATCGACGGGGTCAACACATTGGCCTGTCTGACTCCGATGGACAGCCTGAAGAAAGGGACGAGCCGGATCACGCCGCTGCCGCACATGCAGGTATTGAAGGATCTCATCCCCGACTTGAACGGACTCTATGCGCAGTACGAGCTGATCGAGCCCTGGTTGCAAACCGATCAGCCGCCGCCGGATCGTGAGCGGCTCCAATCACCGGAAGAACGCGCCAAGCTCGACGGCTCGTGGGAGTGCATTCTTTGCTTTTGCTGCTCAACCTCGTGCCCGAGCTACTGGTGGAACCAGGACCGCTATCTCGGCCCATCGATCCTGCTGCAGTCGTACCGCTGGCTTGCCGACAGTCGAGATCAACGCACCGGCGAGCGCCTTGACCGGCTCGAGGACCCGTTCCGACTCTATCGCTGCCATACCATCATGAACTGCACCAAGACCTGCCCGAAAGGGCTCAACCCGGCGCGCGCGATTTCCAACACCAAGCGGCTGATGGCCGAGCGCGACTGATGGGAGCGAACCGGACCGCTGAACGGCCGCATCCCGTCATTTCCGAGGGGTGATCCATCGGGATCGACCGTGCTCTTTCTGACCTGAAGGGAATGAGTCATGACAATCAACTTCCGTAGACCGCTCGCGATGACGCTGATTCTGGCCGCTGTCGTGTCGCCGGCCGGCATCGCCTTGGTCCGAGCCGACCCTCCGGGAGGTCTGTTCCTGGATCTCGATGACGGCGGCGCCGCGGTCGTCCGTCCACCGGGCGCTCAGGCCAAGGCGAGGATCGCCAAACCCGAGACGATACCCCCCGCGGACATCACCGAAGCCGTCAAGGAGGGTGCGCAGCCGGTAGGCACCGCCGTCATCCTGGCCTATCACGGCGAGCTCTACATCATCCCCGCCAAGCAGAGCGCTGCTGGATCCACGTGAAGCGGAGGAGTGACGGATGAGGATCGGACTGTTCATCCCCTGCTACATCGACGCCTTCTTCCCGGAGGTCGGCATCGCGACGCTCGAGCTCCTGGAGCGGCTCGGCCACGACGTCGACTACCCCGGCGACCAGACATGCTGCGGCCAGCCGATGGCAAACAGTGGGTTCAACGCGGAGGCGGCCGACACCGAGGCGCTGTTCGTGCGCAACTTCTCCGGCTTCGACTACGTCGTCGCGCCTTCCGGCAGCTGCGTGCATCACGTCCGCGACAATTTCGACGCCATCGAGCAGACCGACCAGGTCAAGGAGGTCCGCGCGCGAACCTACGAGCTGGTCGAGTTCCTGCACGACATCCAGAAGGTCGATGCCTTTCCCTGGGCAAGGTTCCCGCATCGGGTCGGCCTGCACAACAGTTGCGGCACGCTGCGCCAGCTCAAGCATGCGCGACCGTCCGAGCTGCACGAGCCATTCTTCTCCAAGCCCATGGACCTGCTCGCCAAGGTCGCGGGCATCGAGTTCGTCCAACCGGCCCGGCCGGATGAATGCTGCGGCTTCGGCGGCACCTTCTCGGTGTTCGAGGAGGTGGTCTCCACCAAGATGGGTTACGACAAGGTCAGCGATCACGCCCGGGCCGGTGCCGAGTACATCGTGTCCGCCGACAGCTCGTGTCTGATGCATCAGCAGGGTTGCGCCGAGCGCATCGGCGTTCCCATGAAGTTCATCCACATCGCCCAGATCCTGAACGGAGCCAGCGCATGAGCACGGCACGCGAGCGGACCGACGAGGACGGCGCCATGCTGCATCCGGAGTTGCGGGCTGAAGAGGATTCCGATGCCATCATCCGCGGCGGCCGCCGCCTCGACCATGCCGAGGGCGCGTCGAAGCCGTTGCGATCGCATCCCGAGCCGCAGCCGCGTGGCGCTAGGGTCCATGGCAACCGGCCGATCGACCAGGCAGAAGCCGCCGCGCGCTTCATCGCCGCTCCCGAGCACGAGAAGATGCATGACGAGCGGCTCTGGGACCTGCGGCAGAAGCGCGACCGCGAGATGCACGGCATTCCCGAATGGGAGGAACTCCGGTCGCTCGCCTCGGCGATCAAGGAGCACACGCTCACCCATCTCGACGAATATCTCGACCAGTTCGAGACCAATGCGAGAGCGAACGGGATCCAGGTGCATTGGGCCCGCGACGCCGCCGAGCACAACCAGATCGTCCACGCCATCCTGGGCAACTATGGCGCTAAGTCTCTCATCAAGAGCAAGTCGATGCTGACCGAGGAGTGCGGCTTCCGGCACTACATGGCTTCGGTCGGGATCGAGGTGATCGAGACCGATCTCGGCGAGCGCATCCAGCAGCTCGACAACGAGGATCCGAGCCATGTCGTGGTGCCCGCCGTGCACAAGCTGCGCACCGACGTGGCAGAGGTATTCTCACGCACGATCGGCACCGACCCCGGCAATAGCGACGTCCACTACCTGGCGGAAGCGCAGCGGGAGACGACGCG
>Ga0209647_1002683_pt1 | contig 14234 bp, 8 predicted proteins | sample GraSoi_2013_60cm_FD_185827 | JGI IMG/M metagenome (GOLD analysis project Ga0209647, IMG submission 185827) | Grasslands soil microbial communities from the Angelo Coastal Reserve, California, USA - Sample 9_17_2013_60cm (SPAdes) (version 2) | ecosystem: Environmental > Terrestrial > Soil >...
CAGCAAAAAAATTCTTTGGAGCAGCAAGAAATTGCCAGGAAGGTGGATCTCTTACTATTATAGGGACTGCACTAGTGGACACCGGTAGCCGCATGGATGACCTTATTTATGAAGAATTCAAAGGTACAGGTAATATGGAGCTTCACTTATCCAGGTCTTTGGCAGAAAGAAGAATTTTTCCTGCAATTGATGTAGCAAAAAGTGGTACCAGAGAAGAAGCACGCATTCTGTCTGAAGAAGAAATGAAGCATGTCGTAACGATTCGAAGAATGATAGATATGCTAGGAGACGACGAGCGGACGCTTCGACTTAGTGAGCAACTTGGCAAAACAGATTCCAATGACGAATTCTTCAAGACATTGGGGAAATAATTTGACACCACTTCCTAACTTTGGTACTATAAAACCTCCCACCTTCGCTAAAGCTTCGGTGGACAAGGCCATATGCAGAATGTTTTGACATTGGTGTCACTAGCCTCACAAACAATCTCAGAATTTAGTGTTTTCTCTTTCAACTACAGCAGAAAACATATTTTGTCTCTTTTTGTCTATTTAGAAGAGAAAAAGGATATCTTAGTCAAATTTCTCATGATGAAAAGAGGCCGCTACAACAGGCCTTTTTTACATTTTGCGACCATCAGTCTCTTGGCAATTGGCGTCTTAGTCGCCCCCCTTCTTGCCGATACCTATCCTATTTTTACCTCAAATGCGCAGACAATTTCCAAAACCCCAAGTCCGTCTTCTGAAGAGCAGTCCATCCAAGTTGATAATTCAGTATTTTCTACCATTACCGGTAATCAAAATGTCAGAACGTCTACTATTACCTATACTGTGAGTAAAGGGGATACTATTTCTTCTATCGCACAGAAATTTGGTATCTCTGAAGACACCATTCGCTGGGCAAATGATTTGTCAGATGACAGTATTTCAGTAGGTGACACTCTCCAAATTCTCCCGGTAACAGGACTTTCATACAAAGTGCAAAGTGGAGACACGGTCTACACCATTGCAAAGAAATTTGCCACAGACGCCCAAAAAATTGCAGATTTTCCTTTTAATAATTTCGCTAATCCTGAGACCTTTAGCTTAGTTGAGGGGCAAATGCTTATCGTTCCGGACGGTGTCAAGCCATCTGAGCAGGCATCTCCTAGCTACCAGACAACCTATGCCTCTGCACCTGTTATCACCAATGCTGCTCCTTCTGCAGGCGGCTTTATCTGGCCACTTTCCGGTCTTATTACCCAGTATTTCTCCTGGTTCCATACCGGTATTGATATTGCAGGACCTGTCGGAACGCCAATTTATGCAGCAAAGAGTGGCATTATTGCTGAGGCATCATGTGGATGGAATTATGGCTATGGGTGTCATATCTTAATGGATAATGGTGGGGGATACTCAACAATGTACGCACATATGGTAACACAGCCTATTGTGGGAGTAGGGCAGTCAGTAGGCCAGGGACAACTCATTGGCTACAGAGGTAATACCGGTAGGTCAACTGGCCCACACACCCATTTTGAAATCCGCGTGAATGGCCACGTCGTCAATCCTATCCCAATCTACATACTTTTAGGGCCATTAGCATAGTGGTAGTGCGCTTCATTCGCATTGAAGATACAGCGGTCCGATTCCGCTATGGTCCACCCGGGGCCTGTGGTATACCGGTAACACATCTCCATGGCATGGAGAAGTAAGGGGTCCGATTCCCCTCAGGTCCACAAGGCACAATTCTGCGCCTTGCTCCGCAGGAGTAAGGAAGGAATTGGCCGCAGTCGGGTGCAGACCTGTACCCGACAAATCTCCCTTTGCTTTTCTTGTAAATATGTGCTATACTTCTTTATAGTATTTCTCCAAAAGGTCACCTTCTCAAATTGAGCAACTGGAACAATTGGAAAAAGAGATAGGAGGTGACTCTTCAATGCAATTTCAAGATCAAACATTAACATGCTCTGACTGTGGTAAAACATTCACATGGACAGCATCCGAGCAGCAATTCTATCACGACAAAGGATTTACTAACTCTCCAAAGAGATGTCCTGAAGATCGTGCAAAGAAAAAAGCTGAAATGGGTGGCGGTCGTGGCGGCTTCAGTAGCGGCCCACGCCAAATGTACGAAATAACTTGTAGCAATTGTGGTAAAAAGGATTCAGTTCCTTTCCAACCACGAGGCGACAGGCCAGTTTTGTGCAGAGACTGTTTTAGACAACAGCGCGGAGCATAACGAAATTTCCAACCTCAGCCAAAGGCTGATTGTCCTTTGGACAAAGCATGTGGTCAGAGGTTGGATTTTTTGTGGAAAAATAACATTTTCCTTATAGTCTCCCTCTCCTAAGAGGAGAGGGTTGGGGGTGAGGTCTGACGTTAGTGAGTTTTGCTATACTTACAGTATGGATCTATATCAATACGATCAAGCTCTCATCTCTTTTTCTCGTTCTAATAGAAAAAAACAAACAGATTCGGAGAGGCTTCTATGGTTTCATTTGCGACAGAGATTGCAAGGGTACAAATTTCGAAGGCAATATCCAGTCAATAATTTTATTCTCGATTTTTATTGCGTACAAAAGAAATTAGCAATAGAACTTGATGGCAGTCAGCATCTGCAAAATCGATCATATGATAATTTTCGTTCTGGCAAATTAGCAAAACTTGGAATTAAGATCCTTAGATTCTGGGACAATGAAGTGCATAAGAACATACGTGGAGTACTTGAGAAAATACTTATTGAGCTCGAAAAACCTCATCCTAGCCTTCTCCTGCGAGGAGAAGGTAAATAAATGGAAGATTATTATTTCCCTGGAGTAGGAGTAGGGGAGTTGGTTGGTTGTAAAGGTACCTGCGTTGGCTGCACAGGGAGCTGTGTCTGTGGTTGATTGACTCCCAAAGGCTGTTGGACAGAATTACTTGAGGTAGGAGCTTTTTGCGCAGCTTGATTTTGATTTTGGTTACCAATTTTTGCTTGGAGTGCTGCTATTTCATCTGAGATCCTCTTTACATTTGCAGAGTCATTTGCCACGAGTTGTTTGACTATTTGGTAATTGGTGAGGGCATTTTGTAAATCTCCTTTTTGTTCATAGGCATGGCCAAGATTGTAATAGGCATTGGCAAAGTCCTGCTTTAGAGTTGCAGCTTGGGTAAATTGTTGAATTGCTTTATCATACTGTCCAAGTTGATAGTAGAGTCCGCCAAGAGAAATATACTCCTGAGGATTGGTTGGGTCAAGAATAATTGCTTGTTGGTTGGCAAGAATTGCAAAGCTTTCTGCATTTTGGCCAAAGCCAATAAGACTTCTGTAGACTGAGGAGAGATTTTGCCAATAGGTTACCGTAATTGGTGCAAGGGTAGTTGCCTGTCTTGCTGCTGTTATTGACTGTTGAATAAGGGTATAGAGAGTCTGTTGGATTTGTGCACTTGGACTGCCATTTTTTGGTTGCACTGCTGCAAGAGAATTAGAAAGTGCTAAATTGGTCTGAGAAAAGATACTGTAATAGGTACTTCGATACGGAAAGACCGTTATGCCAGTATTTTGATCCTGATATGTTGCAGTCCCATTATTTGCTGCGGAAGCAACAAGTGATTTCTGAAAAAGCATATCCGAATAGACAAATCGCACCGTGAAGAAGCCAAGAAGGAGAATAAGTATGGCAAATGTAGAAAGCATGATAATGGGCATGATTTTAGTGTATTGTTTTTCTTCACCTGTCAGTCTGTCATCAAAATTTGCAAAGGAAATAATGCCTTTTTTCAGCGTGACAAAGCGAAGCTCAATGTCATAAAACTGACTTGGTGTGCTATGTGCCTGAAAGACTGCAAAGAGCGCAAGAAGGAGAAAAAGCAGAGCAACATGCAAATAGCTAAATGGCAAGACAAGCGATAAAAGCAGGATAAGTGCTACGGCAGCAAAGAGTGGATTGGTAACTTTCTTTGCTGGCTTTTGAAAGACTTTTCCAGCGAGGAAAAGAAGTGAGAGAATGCCAAGCGCGCCAGTTGTGGCAAGAAGTTCTAGGACAAAGCTTGAAGACTTATTAAAATTGACAAACCACAGTGTTGGGTTGGTATTAAATGTTGCCTGTTTAAATCTTGTAAAATCAGTAAAGTAGGTGCCATACCCGCTCCCAAAGAAGAATCCTTGCGCGACTCTCCCCGTATCTTGAGAGATTGCTGCAAATGCAGTCTGAAAGCCAACTTCAAATGGGAGAATGAGTGGTTTTTGGTTGGTCAAAAGCTCGATTGCTGTGATAGCGATTCCTGTTACGACAAGCGCAGAAAGAGCGGCAAAGGTAATGGTTGTGGCATTGGTCTTGCCTTTTGAAAGAGGGTATGCCATGACGAGTCCGAGTGGCAGTATTGCTGCAAGGAAAAGTAGTTGATCAAAAATGCTTCCAAATGTAGTAAATGTTACAACATGCGTACTTGGGAAGGGAAGGAGATAGATTTTGTAATAGGACAACAAATGAATAAGTCCAGCTGCTGCCGCGCCAACAAGCAAGGTTGTTGCAAGAAAAATACCTTCTTCTTTCTTTCTTACGACATTTACCAGGACGAAATAGGCAAGTCCTGCGATGAAGACCGGAATAAAGGAAATAAAGCTATCAAGTCTATTCTGCGAAAAAAGAGATGATAAAAGAAAGACAACCATGACTATCGCAACGGGAATATCAAAAGGCGTACGTCTTATGCGAACCTTTTCTTCCAGTATCATTTTTGCACTCCATAAGACAAGAGAAAGGAAGACAGCAAGCATGAGAAGTATTTGTTTGGGGAGAATAAAAAAGTCTGTTGTGATAGTCAGGAAAAAGACCGGAAAAAGAAGAAAAGTAATACCCCACAAAAATACTAATGCATTCTCAATTGTTTGGATAATCTGTTGTTTTTGCTTGTCGTCCATAGCGGTATATATCACTGTAGCAGTATGAAAAATATAATGTCAAGTATAAAGTTGACTTTATCTTTGATAAAGTACCCGGGCAACTTTGCTGCAGAAGAATCGGCTCCGCCGATACTATCTATTAAGGCACTAGCGTGCGCGCAGTAATGTCAAGGAGAAAAATGAGAAGAATTTTTACTGGCAACTGGTGGTAAATTGTTGGCCATAGAGTTGTGGGGAGGTATTTGCCAATATTCCAAGTGCTTGGCAATTTTTAGGATTAATAGTCACAATTTTTTGAAGGGTTTTTATGAGAGCATCTTGCCAGTTGGCATCTTGGAAAAAGAGGGCAAGATGAGTAAGTTGTTCTTGTGTATTTACTTTTTCAATGATGAGAGGACTTTCTTGTGTGATGAGAAAATGATGAATAATATCTTGGTTAGATGGAGTATCTTTGACAAGAATCATCACCATATTATCCACATAGACTAATTTCCAGGATGAGTCTTGTGTAATGGTATGGATAAATTTCTGAGCCCACGATGTCTGGTCTGTATAAGAGAAGAAAATAGTAGTGAAATGGTAATTCTCTTCTACAGTCTTAAAAATAGCAGGGTCTTGTTGCATGGGAATATACACATTTTGGAAAAAGCTTGCTGGGTATGCTTCTGGTCTGCCATCGACAAATACCTTCTGCTTAGGATACAGTCTGTAGTCCAGGTAACTTCCTATATCAAAGTTATTAAAAAGAGGTCCCTTCACATCATTTTTTTCTAAAAAGTCCACTGCCTGCTCTGCACCAGGGGTGATAGCATAGCCAAGCCCGTTTTGGGAAATAAACAAAGAAACAAATAATCCAATAAGAAATAAAAAAACCAACGTCATCCCGGGCTTGCTGTAAGTCCTGAGTTTGCCGAATGGGCCCCGGGATCTAAAAGATTCTGAATTAAATTCAGAATGACGGGGAAGGAGATATAAAAATGTTGGCAGTGTTGCAAAGACAAAAAGTGGGAGATTGCGAATAGCAGAGATGGCAATAATGGTAAAAGTAATGGAGAGTAGCCAGTCAATAGGCCGCCAGGTACCATTCGATACCTGGCTTCGTCTTGTGTTTAATAGAAGTAAGATAAAAAGAATAGCTACTGACATGCCAAAGAAAAAATATGACCAGTGGCGAAAGCCATAACTTAGTAAAAAGAAAAGAGACTGATTCTCTGCAATCGTATAGCCATAATTATGCATTACAGTAAAAGGATAAAGTGTTCCCTGTATGCCATTTGGGTTAATTAATGTAGCTAGGATACAAAGTAGCATTACTATGCACAAATTCAAAATTCTAATATCTAAATTCGAAATAAATCTAAAATTAAAATTTTCTAATGACCAAAAGTGTTTTAATTTTTGTATTTTTTGATTTGGAATTTGTTTGGGATTTAGCATTTCGTGCTTAGGATTTTTCTGATTTACAGAGAAAATGTTTTGTATTATTGCATCAATTAAAAATAGTAGTATAAGTAATGGTCCAATGACAAAATAGATATGCATATTCACCCAAAGGATTTCAAGAAAAGGGAGAAGAAAAAGCCACTTCCAACCTCCGTCATTGCGAGGAGCCGTAGGCGACGTGGCAATCTCAGAACTAGCTTGCTTCGCTTTGCCAACTACCGTCCGGTACCTGGCTTTGCTCGCAATGACGATGGTTCGATATCGAAATAAAATTACCATAAATACACTTACAAAGAAAAAGGAAAAGATTTCCGGACGAAGGTCAGTACGCTCAAGGAGAATTCCAGAGGAGAGAAGGACGGGCAACAGGAATATAAAGTATTTAGTATGTAGTATTTTGTATGGAGCAGAACCAGTAACAAGTATCACTACAGATACTGCTGCAATACTGCTCATGACAAAAAGCAGCCCTCCAAGTCCAATGAAGTGATTCAAAGTATAAAATACTACCTCAGAAAGCCAGTGGGTATTTATAAATGGGTAATTGGGATAGGTGTAGGAAAAAAGATTTACTCTGGGTACGCAATGACACAATAAAATGATTTCTCCCATTTTCAAATGTCGTCCGAGATCCTGGGTAAAGGCAGTAATTGGCTGGAAGAATTCAGCAAAAATAAAGAAGAAAACAAATAAACAAATAATCCAATTGTTTCTTTTCATCCTTTACACTATACCAAATAGAATGGAATTCTATCTAGCAGAGGAATGACCTTTTTTGGACCGAGGGGATTTATTTGTAAGAATAACAAGAAGTACAAACAGCATTATTGCAATAAGAAGAACTCCGTACGAAATAGCTGTAAGGGTAAAAAATTGAGAAATATTATTGGTCATATCTTTTTATTATCTCAGTTAGCCACAAACTGATGGTTAATCCAACTATACCAAAGGTCCCATTTACTGTCAATGATTGCAAGTATTGATTAAAATTGTGAATTCCAATAAATCCAGGAGCAACTACAAGTAATCCAAACCAAGCAGAAGTTAAATTTATCACTAATGAAGTCAACACTTCCAGAACTGTTTTTCTTGAAAATAATTTCATAAATCTATTGTAGCATTTGTGTATACTACTTTTATGTCAACTAAAAAGCTCATTCTCATTCTTATTGCTGTTACATTTCTTGCTTATTTTTCTTCTTTTTCAAATCCTTTTATCTGGGATGATGAGCAATTTATTACAAGAAATGTCTACGTCCAGAATTTTGACATACAAAAGATTTTTACTACCAATACCGTTGCGGGAGCTGGAGTGCAAAGTAATTATTATCGTCCTCTCACAACGCTTTCATTTGCTATAGATGCAAAAATATGGGGACAAAATCCCTTTGGATTTCATCTCACGAATTTTTTATTGCATCTTGGAGCAGGACTGATGTTATTTTTTTTATTAGTAGAGTTATTTTCTTGGGGGGCGAAGCCAGGTACCGTCCGGTACCTGGCGAAGGCGGGTGCAGGCTTGTATCCTGCTTTTTTTATTGCGCTATTTTTCCTTATTCATCCCATTCAGACTGAGGCTGTTACTTACATTAATTCACGAGGAGATAGCTTATATGCATTCTTTTTGTTTGGAAGCTTATGGTTATTTGCCTCGTCATTGCGAGGAAGAAGCAAAGCGACTGACGCGGCAATCTCAAAAGGACCTAGATTGCTTCGCTTTGCCAGTTACCGGACGGTACTTGGCTTTGCTCGCAATGACGTCATAAGAATTTTGGCTGTCATAGGTCTTTTTGTCGCCAGTCTTCTTTCTAAAGAAATAGCCTTGGCTGGAGTTGGGCTTTTCATTGTAATACTTATCTTATCTTTCTTTCGTCATTCTGCGGACTCAGAGCGAAGCGTGGAGAACTCCAGAATCAGATCCTGGATGCGCCTCACTCAGGATGACAATATTAAGAAAGGAATAATAATTATTGGATTAATTGTGCTTATTATTATTGCGTATATAATACTTCGATTCACAGTTTTACGCTTCGCGAATATTGTCAATTTCTATGGTGGAGATAATCAGTATACAAGATCTTTGGCGATCCGGTTATTTACTTTTTGTAAAGTCTTATGGACATACTTAGGACTTTTGCTATGGCCATATCCTTTGCATATGGAAAGAAGCATAGAATTGGTAAGGAGTTTTTTCTCTTTTTGGGTTTTGGGAATTTTGGGATTATTTGGGGGGTTAGGGATATTCGGGATTTTTGAAATTAAAAAAAGAGGTACTGCCTGGATTTTATTCGGACTGTTATGGTTTCTCATTATGCTTGTCCCTTCGAGTGGCATTATTCCTATCAATGGAATTTTGTACGAGCACTGGCTGTATGTCCCGATGGTAGGAATAGCAATAATGCTATATGGCATTCTGCAATTTTTAATTTTTAATTTTAAATTTTTAATCAAATCCCAAAATATAAAATACAAAATAGGAAATACTTCACGGAAATTTTTGATATCTTTTGGTACAGTAATTGCTATTTTGTATATAGTCCTGACTATTCGCCAGAATAATATTTGGGCAGATCCTATTACTTTTTATACCTATACGCTGTCTTTTGCACCAGATTCTGCCAGGCTCCATAATAACTTGGCCATGAGCTATGCAAATAGTGGTCAAATAGACAAGGCAATTACGGAATATAAAAAAGGTTTGGCACTTTTTGCAGGATATCCACAAATTCATTTTGATTTGGGCAATGCATATGTTGCAAAAGGGGAGTATGCATTGGCCAAAAAGGAATATGAAGAAGCTCTCAGACTCGATCCAGGATTTCTTCAGGCAAAAAGAAACCTGGAAATCTTAGAGAAAGCAAAATAGTATCTCTTAATGAGATTTGCGAGAAGATTTTTGAGGCTGATCTTTTACAATCAATACAACAACCACACCAAATAACATAAGAAAGATTAACGCTAAAATGAATGTTATATCAAAATTCATACTAATTTCCTTTTTTCGCTAAATAAGTACTTAATAGCCAACATCCTAAAGTCCCAATACAACCTAATAATAGCAGGAATATTTTTGACTTGTCAAATCCTGAGATGAGTGGAGCAATAACACTGATTCCCAAGATTACTTGCCCAGCATTGTCGAAAATATTAGATAGTCGCTGAATTTGTGCACAGTCAAGAGAATTTTTATTCCCATACTCCAGCAAGCATAGGGGAAATTTTGACTTCGTGTCAAGACTAGTTATAGTTGATTGAGTAATTTTAGAAGTGGCCGAGGCAGGTATTGCCATCATTATTTGAATTTGTTCCATCTGGACAGGTGGTATTAGACCACGTTGTATTTGTAAAATTGGCCGTTGTTCCATTTGTGGCGCCTGTAAAATTTGATCGAGTAAAGCTTGTTCCGCTAAAGTTTGTCCCTTGAAGATTTGCTTGAGTAAAATCATCTCCATCTGCAAATATGTTATTAGAAAAATTAGCATTTGTAAGATTAGCTTGTACAAAACCAACAAAAAGTACACCGCCGTCCGGTCTGAAGTTGGGATTAAAGAAAATGCGAATATATAAGTTACTAAAGTCTGCATCTGTAAGATTAGCCTTAGAAAAATCGCTCTCCTGAAAAAATCCTCCCTTGAAGATAATTCCATGAAGATCAGCTCCACCAAAATTTACATTAGGAAGTTGAGCATTAGTAAAATCTTTTCCTTGAAACGCACTTGCATATGGATAAAGAGTACAATTAGTACATATATAGGGAAGCCCAGAAGGTCCTCCTCCAGATCCCGGTATTCCTGTAGGACCTGGTACTCCTGTTGGTCCTGGAGGACCTTGAATTCCTTGTGGCCCTTGCTGATTCCATGAAAGAGCTGTCTCATTTGCTCCACAAGTTGTATTTGCGTCAACTATTCTAATGCTGCCAGTATTCTGTTTAACGCACGCATAAATAATAGTAGTATCCGCAAAAACTCTCTGAATCCCTAAGATAAGAACGGCTCCGAGAAGAAATGTGGCCAGAGAGCTAGCGAGAGGGTGCTTTTTAGCAACCAATAAGAGCTTCATCAGTTTGAATATGAGCTTTTTTAAAGTTTTTGTCAATATATCAATTAACCAAAAGCCAATTGAAGGCAGAATCAAATATCTGAGGCAATGGAATACCGACAGTAAAGGACTTACTACTGACTTGGCGAAGTAAATAAGGTGTCTGGTTGTTAGTATTGCCAACTGGGGTAATATAAATAAGTGATTTGTTAGTCACATTTGGATTGTCTATGGTTATTTCAGTCTGGTGGCCTTTCACAGCTGCTGTCCCTGCGCTTCCTGTTGCCACAACTTCTGTATCTGATATTGCTAAAGCAGGCGTTACCACATTGAAATTCAGCTTGGAAATGGTGGCTTCGCCCGATGCAATCAAGTCACCGACTTGATTGAGTGAGAAGACTGCAGAGTTTGTCGAATTATGAATTATGAATGATGAATTATGATTTTGGTCTGACGGAAGATTTACATTGAGATCGCTTCCTGCTAATGGTGAAAGTGTCCCTACAGCTAAATTGCCTTTTACTGTTGCATTCCCATTCACACTCAAATTGCCGTCAGTATCGATATGCACTTGGCCACCGACAAATGCAATACCGCCTTGTCTGAGAGGCTGGATTTGTAAATCAGCTCCCAGCACATTGATAGAGCTATTAGCAAGAATGAGATTGGTGCCAATAGAGAGTTGTCCGGTAATAGTGGTGTCTGCAAGACTTGTTGCACCAAGGCTCATAAGACCTTGATTGAAAGTTGCCGTATCTGCTGAAAGATTTGGGACATAAGCAAAGTAGCCCGAAAGTGAGGCTATATTCGCAAATGACGATCCAAAAGCTTGCCCCGAAGAAGGCGGGGTTGGCACTCCGGCTGAGGAACTGCTAGAAGGACCAGGTCCCATAGAAATATTTTCACCACCTGGAGTACCAGATGGGGTAGCGAAGTATATATTGGTCACATTGGTAATATTTTGGGCAGATAATGTACCCACTGCTGCTTGGAGTCCTTCTATAGAATCAGCCACGATTTTGTGCGCATGCAAGGTCCCTGACACTGTTGCGTCGCTATTTACTGCGAGGTTTTGGGAATTTAATTGTCCTGAAAAAGTCGCATTGCCATTGTTATCGATACTAGCCACTGCACTTGTGGAAGCATTTTTGGCAATTTCTATCCCAGAGTTATTGAGACGAATTGCAATCTGCGGATTATCACCCAAAGGAGATATAACACCTGTCTGCAGCGTGGCAACAGGGGAGACGATACCATTGCCTGATTGGTGAATTGTTCCATTACTAATTGCATTGTTTACAACACTAATAATATAGTTACTGAGCGATTGTCCTGCAACGGTAATATTGGCAGTAGATACTGCAAGGGAATTGGTAAATATTTGTTGTGCTTGCACACTGCCAGCTCGTAAATTCCCAACTGCTAATTCCAAAAATGCTCCCATTCGAGTTATTGGATTACCAAGTGTATCACTCAAAGTATAGTAATGGGGAATAGTAAAGTCTGCAGACGGAGTAGCATCGTTAATAAATATATCTCCAGTTTGAGTGAGCTCAAAATTTTGCAATTGTTGTATTTGTAATTGAGTACCAGATTGAGAAGCAGCAATATCTTTAATGCTATTTACTGCAAGTGCAAGTACCGCATTTGAATCAAGTCCAAAGAACCCACTATTTTGTAGAGGAGCGCCCTCTGGCAAAACAGAACCAACATTCTGCGCAGAAAATCCAACGTGAACATAGCTTTCATTTTTATAACTAAATCGTATAGGATTTATATTTTGTAATTGCTGAATTCCTCCTTGATAAAATCCATAGATATTTTTTAACCGTTCATCTGATATACACGTTAATTCACCAGATCCATTTGCAGTAATATTACAGTTAATTGAGAGAGATTGAGCAATAGAACCATTTACATCTAAATTAAACCCAGGACTTTTCCCAATACCCACCAGACCGCCATTTGTAATTGTTATACGTGAAGAACTTGAAGTGAGGAGATCCAGGCCGTTTACGTTACCACCTGAGTTTCTTTTTGATAAAATTCCTTCACCACTACTGGTGCCACCAAATTGGAGCCAGCTACTTGTGCCCCCTGTATTCGCAGCTGAGTTATCAACAGTAATAGTCCTATCTACTTCCAAATTGTCAAATATATGGACGAGACGATTTGTGCCTGATGTTCCAGCTCCCACAATACTTAATCCACTTGCATCAAATCCACGATAATCGATGACACCGGCATTTGTTTCGTCTCCACCATTTTGCTGCATTCTCCATTTTTGGCCACCAAAGTCCGCTTGAGTGGTAAAACTTGTACCCGCAGTACCAACAACAGCCAGAGGAGCACTAGGACTTGTTGTCCCAATTCCCACATTGCCAGATGAGCCTAAAAACAGTGTTGAGGTTGCTGCAGAGCCTCCTTCTCCGGCAGGAGACCGTACGAAATTGATAGTGCCAAGGTCATCATAGTTGATGGTGTGTGCTGTTGACGCACCATAAAATGTTAAATTTGCTGATTCTGAAGCACTGCCTACAATGTGCAATGCAGCTAGGGGACTTGTTGTCCCAATCCCCACATTGCCAGTGTCAGTGATTCTCATTCTTTCTGATTCAATTGTTCCTGAAGGACGGGTCCAGAAAGCAAGAAATCCAGGATAATTTCCAGAGCCTCCAACCCAATTTGAAGTCTTCCCTGCAACTATTGCGCCTCCGTGTCGTGACGTTGAACCATCATCATAACTGTAGAATTGGATACCTTCTAAGGAATTTGCAGTAGTGTCCTGATTGACTAATTTAACTCCATTGAGGCCTCCTGCAGATGGATCGGTCGTCGAATTTATTTGAATTTCTAGCTTTGCTGCCGGTGCCGTTGTTCCAATCCCTACATTGCCAGCATTTGCTTCAGAGACAAAGGCATATTTATTGGTTATGGTACCGTTGCCTGTTGGTGCAGCTGCATAGTAATTATATTCGTTTGTTGTTGTTCCTGCAGATATGTCAGGTCGAGAATACATGCCAAATTCACTGGTAACTGTTCCTGATGAATTATTTGATGGGATAGCTGTTAAACCATACAAATTGCCTAATGTACCATTCCCTTGAAAAAGAGGGGCGCTTTGTAATCCACCTAGCCCAGCTAGGGGAGTACCAGTTGTTGTGCTGTTAATAGTAGGAGCAGAATTAATACCATAAATAAATGCTGTTGAGTCAAATTTTGTCTGTGCTGCATTTATGGTCATAAAGCTATTTGAGGTATTATTATTTCCGCTAAGAGTGAGAAGACTTATTGGATTTGCTGTATTTATTCCTACTGAGTTAAATGTATTATTCACATAGAGCGTTGGGTCAACCTGGGATGGATCCTGCTCTGTATCTACTGTTGTCACAGGCTCGGGATTGGCAAATGGTCTGACATATTCATTACCTACAGAGTTGGTTGTGACATAGCCATATTGTGGTTTTGCTGCAGATCCAAAAAGGTTAGTAATTTGTCCTGCAGTGAGCGTTGTATTGTAAATTCTAGGTTCGTCAATAGCTCCATTGAAATTAACAGTATTAGCTTGTCCTATATAGACTGTATCTGCAGCATTTTGATAACTAACACTTCCAGATGCTGCCAAGGTACCATCTGCGACGCCATTGACATAAATTCTTAATGTTGTCCCGTCATAGGTGCCTGTAACATAATTCCATACGCCAAGATTGTATGTCGTTGTTGATAATAGTGTTTTCCACGTGCCTGATACATTCACTGCAAAACCAAACTTTTTCGTTGAGTCCACATAAAGCTCCCATCCTCCAAAAGCGCCAGCTGCATCAACCTTGCTGATAATTCCAGCAGTTGATGCTGGCCAATTTTTTACATTTACCCATGATCCGAGT
>Ga0209647_1002684_pt1 | contig 14231 bp, 15 predicted proteins | sample GraSoi_2013_60cm_FD_185827 | JGI IMG/M metagenome (GOLD analysis project Ga0209647, IMG submission 185827) | Grasslands soil microbial communities from the Angelo Coastal Reserve, California, USA - Sample 9_17_2013_60cm (SPAdes) (version 2) | ecosystem: Environmental > Terrestrial > Soil >...
AACCTCGACGCCGAGATCCTTGGTGCCGGCGCCGCTCGCCACGAGTGTGTCCATCAATTCCGGATGACCGGTGATGCCGGCCCCGCGACCGACAAGTTCGACGCTCGAGCGTTCATAGACGTCCGCTTCCCAGCCGATCTGGCGCAGGAATGCGGCCGCGAACAGCCCGGACATCGAGCCACCAATAATGATGGCCCGTCGTTTGGTGCGGCGAGAGGAGGGAGAACCCGGCATGGCGCGACGATCCTAATGCAGGACAGCCACATCTTCCGACTCCGCCAAAGTTGCGCATTTTGCCCAATACCCGGACCACTGTTGGGCCTGGCGATCATTCCGACCTAGGCGGGGGCCGGGTGCGGGGTTATCAACGGGCCATGGCCCGGCATCCGATTCGCATTCTCGGCATCGATCCGGGGCTCCGCCGCACCGGCTGGGGCCTGATCGAAACCCACGGCAACCGGCTGATCTACGTTGCCTGCGGCTCGCTTGAAACCAGCGACCGCGCGGAGCTCGGCACACGTCTACTGGCGATCCATGACGGGTTGATCGCCGTGATCGAGCAATACCAGCCCCACGAGGCGGCGGTTGAGGCGACCTTCGTCAATAACAACGCCGCGGCGACGCTCAAGCTGGGTCAGGCGCGCGGCATTGCCATGCTGGTGCCGGCCAGGGCGGGGCTGACCGTTGCCGAATACGCGCCGAACGTCGTGAAGAAGACAGTCGTTGGAGCCGGCCACGGCGAAAAGGCGCAGATCCGCATGATGATCGGCGTTCTGCTGCCGAAGGCCGACCCGCAAAGCGAGGACGCCGCGGACGCGCTGGCAATCGCAGTCTGCCATGCGCATCATCGAACGAGCGTCGTGCTGAAAGTGGCCGCGTCATGATCGGCAAGCTCAAAGGCATCGTCGATTCTTACGGCGAGGATTACATCATCCTCGACGTCGGCGGCGTCGGATATCAGGTGCACTGTTCGGCGCGCACGCTGCAGGCGCTTCCATCGCCGGGCGAAGCGGCGACTCTGTCGATTGAGACGTATGTCCGCGAAGACCAGATCAAGCTGTTCGGCTTTGCCAGCGATATCGAGCGCGAATGGTTCCGCTTGCTGCAAACCGTGCAAGGCGTCGGCGCGAAAGTTGCCATGTCGGTGCTCGGAACGCTCAAGCCTTCCGAGCTCGCCACCGCCATCGCCATGCGCGACAAGGCCATGGTGGCGCGTTCACCCGGCGTCGGACAGAAAGTCGCCGAGCGCATTGTCACCGAATTGAAGGACAAGGCGCCGGCGTTTACCGATATCGATCCGGCTGTGGTGCATCTTGCCGGCGCGCTCGACGAAAAGCGTGCGCCCCGGCCGGTCGCCGATGCCGTTTCGGCGCTGATCAATCTCGGTTACGGACATCCGCAAGCTGCGGCCGCGATTCACGCCGCGGTGCGCAGCGCAGGTGATGGTGCCGACACTGCGACGCTGATCCGGCAGGGATTGAAGGAACTGGCGAGATGAACAGCCCGCGCCGCCTGGTAGCCGCTGACAAGCGCGACGACGATGCGGATGCTTCGCTACGTCCGCAGCGGCTGTCCGAATTCATCGGCCAGGAACAGGCGCGCGCCAATCTCTCGGTGTTCATCGAGGCCGCACGCGCGCGGAAAGAGGCGCTCGACCACGTGCTGTTCGTCGGGCCGCCGGGACTTGGCAAAACGACGCTGGCGCAGATCGTCGCGCGCGAGCTGGGCGTGAACTTCCGCGCCACCTCCGGCCCCGTGATTGCCAAGGCCGGCGATCTCGCCGCTCTGCTGACCAATCTTGAGCCGCGCGACGTGCTGTTCATCGATGAGATCCATCGTCTCAATCCGGCGGTGGAGGAAATCCTTTATCCGGCGATGGAAGACTTCCAGCTCGATCTCATCATCGGGGAGGGCCCTGCGGCGCGTTCGGTGAAGATCGATCTGTCGCCGTTCACGCTGGTCGGCGCCACCACGCGCGCTGGGCTCCTGACCAATCCGCTGCGCGACCGCTTCGGAATTCCGGTGCGGCTGAATTTCTATTCCGAGAAAGAACTCGAAGAGATCGTCAATCGCGGCGCGCGGGTGTTGGGCATCGGTATTGGCTCCGACGGCGCCAACGAGATTGCGCGCCGCGCGCGTGGCACCCCGCGCATCGCCGGGCGCCTGTTGCGACGCGTGCGCGACTTCGCGCATGTCGATGGTGCCAAAACCATCGACCGTAAGGCCGCCGACCGCGCCCTCTTGGCGCTCGAAGTCGATTCGGCCGGCCTCGACGCCATGGACCGGCGTTATCTCAAGACCATCGCGGAGAACTATGGTGGCGGGCCGGTGGGCGTCGACACCATGGCGGCTGCGCTGTCGGAGCCGCGCGATGCCATCGAGGACATCATCGAGCCATTCCTGATCCAGAAGGGCTTCATCCAGCGCACGCCGCGCGGACGTTTGCTGACGGCGCTCGCCTTCCAGCATCTTGGCCTGCCTGAGCCCGCGCGCGACCCCAGCCAGTTCGGCTTGTTCGGACAGGACGGGCAGGAGTAGCGCGGTGCCGGTCAATGCCCTCGACGGTGAAATCCGCGACGGCCGCCACTATCAGGCTGTGCGCGTCTATTACGAAGACACGGATTTTAGCAAAATTGTTTATCACGCCAGTTACTTACGTTTCATGGAGCGCGGGCGAACCAATTATCTTCGGCTGATCGGCGCCGACCATCGTGCGCTGTTCGAGCAAGCAGAGAAAGAAGCGCCGGGCTTCGCGTTCGTGGTGCGCCACATGAGCATCGACTTCAGGAGGCCCGCATTTATGGACGACGTGTTAGAAATCGTCACGACTCCGGAAGAGGTCAAAGGGGCTTCCGTCACGCTCAATCAGAAAGTCATGCGCGGCGAGGACTTGATCGTCGAGGCGCATGTGCAAGTCGCCTTTGTCTCTGGTGGTCGCGCCAAGCCGATCCCCAAGCCGCTGCGCACCGCCATGGAAGCGGATCGCCGGTTACCGCAAGAGCGGCCCTAACTATTTCGCGAAAATGCAAAACCGCTTTCGGGTACAAAGCGGACGTCGCGCGGAGAAGCCGTCATGGTCAGTTTTTCCATGAGCTACACCGCAAACTTGCGTCGAGCTCGGGCGCGCAATAGGCGCTGGCGTTCTTGAGACATCCCCCTCTCGGTGTGAGAGGATATACCAGCCGATCGCCGCAGTGATTCTCCGCAGAGGTTACCGAAGATGTGGGTACTCGTGGGTTTCCTCCTCGCGGCGGCAATCGGCTTGGTGGCGGTGCTTGCTGTGGGCCGCCGTGGCTCAGCTCGGAGTGATAGCCACCCGTGGAAACTCTACGACACGGCACATATGCACGTAGGGATCATGGCCGGCCTCGCCGGCTTCGCCTTCGCCGGGATCGTTCTGGTCGTGACGCTCGCGCGGGAACGGCCCGGCATCGCCGGGAGCTCCCTCGATACCGTTATCGTCATGTTCTTGGTGGCCTACCTTTGGTGGGTCGGCAACGCCTTCCTGATCTCCTACATACCGCACGACGAGACGAGCGGTGAGTTTGTTCCGCGGGTCCATTTCAGCCTTGCCTCGACGATCGAATATCGCACCGTCTTTTTATCCTGGTTCGCGCTGCTGCCACTTCTCGAGGCGAATGGACTCGGCCGCCTCTCGTACGTGCTCTACTTTCTTTTGCCCGTATCTCTCCTTTTCGGATCCGTGCTCATCGCAATGGCTGCCGATGGCCTGGGTCTCTTGCGGGTTTGGGAGACGTATTTTTCGGCAGCCGTTGGCACGGCTCTCGCACTGGGGTACGCCGCCATCGTCGCATTCGCGGCCCCCGGCGCTCGGTCCCCGTACTCCCCGCTGTACCTCGCGCTTGCCCTCTTCTGCATCAACGGCTTGGGCTTCGGGCTCGCGGCGCTGACGCCGCTCTCACCGCGATATGCCGGCGTCAGGCGATTCTACAAGCGATACGGCAGGCGGATCGCCATTGCCGACATGCAACTGACAATGGTGTCGCTCGGATTCCTCTGGCTTGGTGTCGTCGGGGCCATCTGAATGACTCTGTGTGTCGAGAGGTGGCATCAAGGCTCAATGATGCTGTGCTTTTGCCGCGGGCTGCCTCTGGCCTTCCCTGCGTGAAACGGGCGGCGCCGCCTGACGGCGCGTGCTAACCTCTCGCATCATGCCGGAACTTCATTTTGCACTGTTTGAAACGGCCATCGGCGTTTGCGGCATCGTCTGGACGGCGCGCGGCATCGCCGGCGTGCAGATTCACGACGGCAGCGAACGCGCGACGCGTGCACGCTTGGTACGCCGCTTTGCGGGCGCGCAGGAAGCGGCACCGCCTGAGAAGGTGCAGCGGGCGATCGACGGCATCGTGCAATTGCTGCGCGGGGAAAAGCGCGACTTGAGTGACGTGACACTCGACGTCGACCGCCTGCCGGAATTCAATCGCAAGGTTTACGATGTTGCACGCACGATCCCTGCCGGTGAGACGATGACGTACGGCGAAATTGCCGCTCGCCTGGGCGACAAATTATTGGCGCGCGATGTCGGCCAGGCGCTTGGCCAAAATCCAATCCCGCTGATCGTTCCGTGTCATCGCGTGCTGGCGGCGGGCGGCAAGACAGGTGGCTTCTCTGCCCCGGGCGGGGTGGTCAGCAAACTGCGCCTGCTGACGATCGAAGGCGCCCAGCCGAACGGTCCGACGCTGTTCGATCGCCTGCCATTGGCCACCAAGCGCAGCCGGCGTTCCTAGGCGCCTGCATCGACGCGGCCATCGCCTTAATGTTAAAGCGATTCACATGAGATGGGGTAAGCGCGGCCATGCGGCCCGCGGCTACCACCACGGCAACCTGAAGGAAGCCCTGGTGCGCGCCGCGCTCGAACTGATCGCCGAGAAGGGCCCGGCCGGCTTTACCTTTGCCGATGCCGCGCGCTGGGCAGGGGTAAGCCCGGCGGCACCGTACCGGCATTTCCGCGATCGCGATGCGCTGCTCGCCGACGTCGCGCAACGCGGCTTTGCGCTTTTTGCCGACGCCTTGGCGAAAGCGTGGGATGACGGCGCGCCGGACGTCATGACGGCATTCGACCGTCTCGGCAAAACTTATCTCGCCTTCGCCAAGCGCGAGCCCGCGTATTACTCGGCGATGTTTGAAGCCGGTGTCCCGCTCGACGCAGACCGCGAGCTGCGCGAAGCAAGCGAGAACGCGTTCGCGGTGTTGCGCGCGGCGGCGGAGAAGCTCGTTGCGCTGATGCCGCCGCAGGGGCGGCCGCCGGCATTGATGGTGGCCCTGCATGTGTGGTCGATGACTCACGGCATCGCATCGTTGTTTGCGCGCGGCGATGCCGCGCGGCGCGCGCTGCCGATGCCCCCGGAAGAACTGCTGGAGGCGGCGGTATTGATCTATCTGCGCGGGCTCGGGCTCAACGCCGCGGCGGCAAGGCGGCGCTGAACTAACGCTGCATATTCCACCGCTCATTCCCGCGAAAACGGGAATCCAGAGGTGACAAGAGCTGGGTCCCCGCTTTCGCGGGGACGAGCGGACGTAAGAACTCACGCGCCACCACTGGCGTCCTCACATGCGCTCCCCAATTTAATGTTCGCGCTGCTTGACAGGGCCCCCGCACGGTCCTAGCTATGTAAATGTTATTTACATTCACGCGAGGCTGACAATGCCAATCACCGCGAGACTCGACGCCTTCGGCAAACCCGCCTGGATTGCGCTGATCGTTCTGGGCTTCATGGCCTGGTGGCCGCTTGGTCTTTGCGTCCTCGCCTTCACCATTGGGAGCGGACGAATGGGATGCGGATATCACGCCGGCTATTCCGGTCACTGGCAGCACAAGATGGAACGCTTGCAGCGCAAAATGGACTGGATGCGTTCGAGAATGAGCGGTAGCCCGCCGAGCGGCTCTTGGAGCGGACCTTGGAATTACGGCCCTTCAAGCGGCAATCGTGCTTTCGATGAGTATCGCACGGACACGTTGCGGCGCCTGGAGGAGGAGCAGCGGGAGTTCCGCGAGTTCCTAGACCGGCTGCGCTTTGCGAAGGACAAGACCGAGTTCGACCAGTTCATGGCCGAGCGTCGCGACCGGCCAACGCCTGACGGCAACCAGCCGCAGAACTAAAGGCCTTCGATCCCAATGCGAGGCCGCCCTTCGGGGCGGCCTTCGCTTTTCGGGCCTTCGGGGCGCGTTCACTCGAAAGTAACGACTCCTTAACCATAATCAGCGCTGTCTAAGGGCAGAAAGCCCGCTTTCGCGCCCAAGTTTGGCCAAGTTTCGCGGGGATTTCGTAGGTTACCGGTGGACGGGACTTACGATCTTCGCGAGACATTCGGTTTTCGGCTTGGCGTGTGGGCGGCATCGTCGCGCGCGCTCGCTGATTTCGGAAATTGCGCCGCGCCGGTTCGACCGACGGAACCGGATGAAGCGGAAAGGACGTGCCCATGAATCCTGCCGACGTGGCACAGTCGGTGCTGCCGCTGACCTCCTCCGACCTTTCGCTGTTCACGCTGTTCTGGCACGCCCATTGGATCGTCAAGACGGTCATGGTCGGCCTGTTGGCGTGCTCGGTCTGGGTTTGGGCGATCGCCATCGACAAGACCGTGCTTTATTCGCGTAGTCGCCGCGCCATGGATCGCTTCGAGCAGGCGTTTTGGTCCGGCCAGTCCCTGGACGAACTCTACCGCGCACTGTCGGCGCGTCCCGCCCATTCGATGGCTGCGTTATTTGTGGCCGCGATGCGCGAATGGAAACGTAGTTTCGAGGGCAACACGAAGTCCATCGCCGGCCTGCAAATGCGCATCGAGAAGGTCATGGAAGTGACCATCGCGCGCGAGGTCGAACGGCTGGAAAAGCGCCTTTTGGTCCTGGCGACCGTCGGTTCGGCCGGGCCCTTTGTCGGGCTGTTCGGGACGGTCTGGGGCATCATGACGAGCTTCCAGTCCATCGCGGCCTCCAAGAACACGTCTTTGGCGGTCGTGGCACCCGGCATCGCCGAGGCGCTGTTTGCGACTGCAATCGGCCTTGTCGCCGCCATACCGGCGACCATTTTCTATAACAAGTTCGCCGCCGAGGTGAACAAACAGGCCCAGCGGCTGGAGGGGTTCGCCGACGAATTCGCCGCCATTTTGTCGCGGCAGATCGACGAGCGCGGGTGATTTTATGGCAGCCAATGCCGGCACGCCGGTCATGGGGAAGCGCAAGCATCACCGCCGCCGGGTGATGAGCGAGATCAACGTGACGCCAATGGTCGACGTCATGTTGGTGTTGCTGATCATCTTTATGGTCTCGGCCCCGCTGCTGACTGTCGGCGTACCGATCGACCTGCCGCAGAGCCAGGCCAAAAGCCTGGAGCAGGACAAGGAACCGCTCACGGTCTCGGTCAACGACAAGGGCCAGATTTTTCTGCAAAATTCCGAAATTGCCGTGGACGATCTGATCCCCAAAATGCAGGCCGTCGCCGACGCACGCGGCGGGACCGAAGCCCGCATCTATGTGCGCGGCGATAAAAGGGTGGACTACGGGACCATGATGAAGGTGATGGGGCGGCTGTCATCGGCCGGCTTTCATCGGGTAGCCTTGGTCACCGAGTTTGAACAGGGCGCGAAAGCGCAGTGATGAGAAAGGCGACAGTGATCTCGGCCGGGCTCCACGCGGCGGTGCTGCTGTGGGCGACCATAACCTTTACCGGCAAAACGCTCGAAGCGACGCCGGTGGATTCACTTCCCGTCGATCTCGTCAGTGAAAAAGACTTCTCGCAAATGACCAAAGGCGTGAAAGACGCTCCCAAGATCGAGATGCCAAAGCCTATGGTGGAGAAAAAGGCGGAAGAGCCGCCCAAGCCGATCGAGGAGGCAAAGCCGAAAGTTACTGAGAAAAAAGAAGTACAGGCCGCCAAGGAAACCGCGCCGCCGCCCGAGCCGCAACAGGCCAAGCCCGATCCGATCGCTGAAAAGATCAAACAGCCGGAAGAGCCGAAGCAGGCCAAGATCGAACAACCCTTGCCGCCAAAGAAGCCGCCGCAGAAGCAGCAGCCAAAATTCGACGCCGACAAAATCGCGGCACTGCTGGACAAGCGCGACGCGCAGCGCAACGCGGCGACCGGCGTGGAGGCCAACGCGACGCCGTCGCTCGGCACGTCCTCCGGCATGGCTGCGCAGCTTTCACAATCCGAGATTGACGCCTTGCGCGCGCGTTTGATGGCGTTGTGGAATCCGCCGGTCGGCATGCAGGATGCCGATCAAAGCCAGGTCACAATTCGAATTAAATTCAAGCGGGACGGAACGCTGGCGACCGGGCCTCTGGTCATTACCAGCGGAAGTGGCGTGCAGTTCAATGCGATGCGCGACAGCGCCGTTCGCGCGGTGTTTGTTGGCCAGCCTTACAGTATGTTGCGCCCCGAACACTACGACATGTGGAAGGAAATTGATTTCACCTTCGACACCAAGCAAATGTTTCATGATATTCCCGCAAGGTAGTGCAATCCCGTGATCGAAAATGCCAATCTTAAATTGAACCGTCGTCGTTTGCTGCTCGGCGCGGGCGCGCTCGCCGCATTTGGCGCAGGCCCTGCCAAGGCGGTGCTCAACATCGACATCAATCAAGGCAACGTGCAGCCGATGCCGATCGCGCTGCCCGATTTCATTTCGGGGTCGCCGGCCGACGCCGATACCGCACGCAACGTGACTGCGGTCATCAGCAACAATCTGCAGCGCAGCGGCCTGTTCGCGCCGGTTAATCCTGCGGCCTTTGTCGAAAAGATCAGCAACAGCGATACCGTGCCGCGCTTTCCCGATTGGCGCGTGATCAACGCCCAGGCGCTGGTCACCGGCCGCATCACCCGGCAGGGCGACGGGCGGTTGAAGGCGGAATTCCGCTTATGGGATGTGTTCGCCGGACAGCAGCTGGACGGCAAACAGTATTTTACCACGCCCGATAACTGGCGGCGCATCTCGCACATTATCTCCGATGCGATCTACGAGCGGCTCACTGGCGAGAAAGGCTATTTCGACAGCCGTATCGTTTTCGTGGACGAGACCGGGCCGAAGGATCGCCGCGTTAAGCGCCTCGCCATCATGGACCAGGACGGCGCTGGCACGCGCTATCTCACGCGTGGCGATGATTTGGTGCTCACCCCGCGGTTCAACCCGTCGACGCAAGAGATTACCTATATGTCATACGGGCAGGGTGATCCGCGCGTTTACCTGCTCAACATCGAGACCGGGCAGCGGGAGATCGTCGGTAATTTCCCGGGAATGACCTTTGCTCCGAGATTTTCGCCCGATGGCCAACGCGTGATCATGAGCCTTCAGCAGGGCGGCAACGCCAACCTATTCGTGATGGATCTGCGCTCGAAGCAGACGACGCGACTGACCGATACGCCGGCGATCGATACCGCACCCTGCTACTCGCCGGATGGCAGCCGCATCTGCTTCGAGAGCGACCGTGGCGGCAGCCAGCAGGTCTACGTCATGCCGGCAACCGGCGGCCAGGCGCAGCGCATCAGCTTCGGCGACGGACATCACTCGACGCCGGTGTGGTCGCCGCGCGGCGACTACATCGCGTTCACCGGCCAGGCGCGCGGTAATTTCTCCATCGGAATTCTCAAGCCCGACGGCTCCGGCGAGCGCGTGCTCACCGAGGGTTTCCACAATGAGGGACCGACATTCGCACCGAACGGGCGCGTGCTGATGTTCTTCCGCGATGTGGGGCAGGGGCCCTCGCTTTTTACGATCGACATCACCGGGCGCAATGAATTGAAGGTTCCAACACCCAGTTTTGCGTCCGATCCGGCCTGGTCACCGCTTTTATCGTGATGGTCCTAAACCGGCCTCATTTTCACCGTGTCTTAACCATCAGAAACGGTTTAAGAGACGCCAACAGTTTTAATGGGTCTGCGCAAGGTTCCATCAAGGTTGATGGAACGTTCGTTTAACGAACGGCCTGCTAGACCCTCACGCAAGCTCCGGTCATTACGCGTGAAATGGAGACACCGGAATGTTCGATGTTAAGAAAACGCTGCACGTTGTCCGGCTCGCCGCCGTCCTGGCTGCGGCCTTGGCAATCTCGGCATGTGCCAACAAGACGGGCGACGATGCGCAAGCGAATGCTGCTGGCGCGGCGACGCCCGGCAGTCAGCAGGACTTCGTGGTCAATGTCGGCGACCGCGTGTTCTTTGAAACGGATTCGACCGAACTCACACCGCTGGCGCGGGCAACTCTCGACAAGCAGGCGCAGTGGCTCACCAATTACAGCCAATACAGCCAGTTCACGATCGAGGGCCACGCCGACGAGCGTGGCACACGCGAATACAATATCGCGCTGGGTGCACGCCGCGCGCAGGCTGCGCGTGACTATCTGGCGTCGCGTGGCATCCAGCCGCAGCGCATGCGCACGATCTCGTACGGCAAGGAGCGCCCGGTCGCGGTCTGCAATGATATCTCCTGCTGGTCGCAGAACCGCCGCGCGGTCACCGTGCTGGGTGCAAGCTCGTAAGGGCCGACGATCGGCTCTTTGCCGTCATGCCCGGCTTTATGCCGGGCATTCACGTCTTTCCAAATTGGGGACATAGAAAGACGTGGATGGCCGGGACATAGGCGTGCGAAAGCACGTCGTCCTTTGGACGGCTATGCCCGGCCATGACGACTTCATGACGACTTGGGAGCCGCAGTCACAATTTCGACGCAGCACGTCGTATGCTACCCAATATTGGGGCGAATAGCCGCCACCGGTTCATCTGACATGACATCTTCACGACCATCATCTCGCATCGCGGCGATTGCCGCGCTCTCTGCGCTGCTTCTCGGCAGTTCCGCATTGGCGCAGGACGGGCGTTCGTCCGGAAACTTCCTCGACAATCTTTTCAACCGTGGCGAACCGTCCGCGCAATCGCGGCAGGCACCGCAAGCGCCGCAAGGGCAGCAAGCGCAGCCTTCGGGCAGGGTGGCACAGTCCGATCCCGGCGACATTTCGGTTCGGCTTGACCGGATGGAAAGTGCGCTCCGTCAAATGACCGGCGCGCTCGAGCAGCTCCAGTATCGCAACCAGCAGCTTGAGATGCAGCTCAAGCGCCTGCAGGATGATACCGAATATCGCTTCCAGCAACTGGGTTCGAGAGGCGGTGCCGCGCCTCCCGCACAAGCTGCGCCGATCGGTCCCGGAAATGCTCCGCCGCCATCGGCGCCCGGCCGCCGTTCCGATGTCTTCGACCCAAACCGGAATCCAAATGCACCGGGCGCGCCACGGACGCTCGGCAATGAAGCGGTGATCGCCGTGCCGGAGCAGGGCCAAAATAGCGGAATGCCGGTCGGCGCTCCCGGTGGTCGGGCCGCCGGCGCGCCGCTCGATCTTTCAACGCTTGCAGGCAATGACCCGGCCCCGCCGCCGGGGGCGGTTGCCTCCGCCACCGCCATGCCGATGCCGGCGCCACAGGCTTCGTCACCGCCGCCGCCAATGCGTAACGCCGCTCCAGCCGGTCCGCAGCTTGCGACGTTGCCGCCCACGGCTTCGCCGCAGGACGAGTATGACATGGCTTACGGCTACGTCCTGCATAAGGACTATTCGCTGGCCGAGCAGTCCTTCCGCGAATTCCTCAAGAAATATCCGAACGAGCGCCTGGTGCCCGATGCGCAGTACTGGCTTGGCGAAAGCCTTTTCCAGCAACAGCGCTATCGCGATGCCGCCGAATCGTTTCTCGGCGTCTCGACCAAATTCGAACACGCGGGCAAGGCGCCTGACGCCCTGTTGCGTCTGAGCCAGTCGCTCGCGGCAATGAACCAAAAGGAAGCCGCTTGCGCCACGCTAACCGAAGTCGAGCGCAAATATCCGCGCGCCTCGGCCGGTGTGAAGCGTGGCGTTGCGCAGGAACAAAAGCGCGCGCAATGCTAGGGGTATGATCGGAAACGTTCGCCCCCGCGGACTTGATCCGAGGGTCGATCCGGTTTTCGGTAAGATCATGCTTACGCAGACACCGGCGGCCATCTCACAATCAGAAGTCGGAGCGCTCTTTTCCGCGCTCGACGCCCATCCCGTCCTGGTGCTCGCAGTGTCGGGTGGGCCGGATTCCACCGCGTTGATGGTGCTGGCTGCGCGTTGGCGCGATGGCCTCAAGACGAAGCCGAAATTGATTGCGGTCACGATCGATCACGGCCTGCGCAAGGAATCCAAACGGGAGGCCGCCGCAGTCGGGCGTCTCGCGCGCCAGCTCAAAATCGCGCACCGCACGCTCCGCTGGAATGGCCGCAAGCCGCCGACCGGTTTGCAGGAAGCCGCGCGTTCGGCGCGTTACCGGTTGCTCGGTGAGGCCGCGCGCAAAGCGCGGGCCGCACACATCCTCACCGCGCACACGCTCGATGACCAGGCGGAGACGGTCCTGATCCGCATGAGTCGCGGCAGTGGGCTTACCGGCCTGGGAGCGATGGCGCGATTGTCGGCATTGCCTGGCAACGGGGATCATTCGATCACATTGGTACGCCCGCTGCTCGACATTTCGAAAGCGCGCTTGGTTGCGACGCTGCGCGCGGCGAAGATCCCTTATGCCGATGATCCCTCCAACCGCGACCCGCGCTTCACCCGCGCGCGGTTGCGTGGCCTGACGGGCGCACTTGCGCGCGAAGGCCTTGATGCGCATCGCTTGGCGCTCCTCGCGCGTCGGCTCAAAAGGGCGGACACCGCGATCGAGGTTGCGGTTAATCGTGCTGTCGCAGAACTCGTGCTCGAATTGCCCGCCCCCGGCGCAGTTGTCATGGAGGCGCAGCGCTTTGCGGATCTGCCCGCCGAGATCGCATTGCGGTTGCTCGGCCGTGCCGTCGCAAACGCGGGCGATGAGGGCCCGGTGGAGCTTGGCAAGCTCGAAACGCTAAAATTTGCCATTGATGACGCCCAGGCCCGCGGCAACGGGCGTTTTCGCCGGACGTTGGCGGGGGCGGTGGTAACGCTTGCCGGCCGCCAAATCACCGTTGAACGGGCTCCGCCGCGTCGTCGTAAGCCCTTAACCAAGCGCAGACCCGGGCGAGCGGATCGGCCGAAATCGCGCTAGAATATTAAGATTCGAGGCCTTTTCTTGGGGGCCGCTGCTGCCTACATTGATCAACGGGTCCGACGTGAAGTCGCCACGAACCGGATGCATGAAAAACACGGCCGCGGGGCTCACGCGCGGCGGGGTCAGGACGCCTGATGAACGCTAACCTTCGCAATTTCGCCCTCTGGGTGATCATCGTCCTGTTGCTGTTGGCGCTGTTCACGCTGTTTCAGAATCCGGGTCAGCGCGCCACCGCTCAAGATATTTCGTTCTCGCAGCTTTTGACCGAGGTCGATCAAGGCCGCGTGCGCGATGTCGTCATTCAGGGCCCGGATATTCACGGCACCTTTGCGAACGGCACAAGTTTCCAGACTTATGCGCCAAATGATCCCGGTCTGGTGCAGAAGCTCTATACCAAGGGTGTCACGATCACTGCGCGGCCGCCGTCGGACAATGTCCCATGGTTCGTCTCGCTGCTGGTGTCGTGGCTGCCGTTCATTGCGCTGATCGGCGTGTGGATATTCCTGTCGCGCCAGATGCAAGGCGCCGGCGGTAAAGCGCTCGGCTTCGGGAAGTCGCGCGCCAAGCTTCTGGCTGAAGCACACGGACGCGTCACCTTCGAGGACGTCGCCGGCGTCGACGAAGCCAAGCAGGATTTGCAGGAGATCGTTGAATTCCTGCGCGACCCTGGAAAATTTCAGCGTCTCGGCGGACGCATCCCGCGCGGTGTGTTGCTGGTCGGCCCGCCAGGCACCGGCAAGACGCTGATCGCGCGCGCGGTCGCCGGCGAAGCCAATGTGCCGTTCTTCACGATCTCCGGATCGGACTTCGTTGAAATGTTTGTCGGCGTCGGTGCCAGCCGCGTCCGCGACATGTTCGAGCAGGCCAAGAAGAACGCGCCCTGCATTATCTTCATCGACGAAATCGATGCAGTCGGCCGTCATCGCGGTGCCGGCCTCGGCGGTGGCAACGACGAGCGCGAACAGACGCTCAATCAGTTGCTGGTCGAGATGGACGGCTTCGAAGCCAACGAAGGCATTATTCTTATCGCTGCGACCAACCGGCCCGACGTGCTCGATCCGGCGCTGCTGCGCCCCGGCCGTTTCGACCGCCAGGTGGTGGTGCCGAACCCCGATGTGGTCGGCCGCGAAAACATTCTGAAGGTGCACGTGCGCAAGGTGCCGCTGGCGCCCGACGTAAACCTGAAGACCATCG
>Ga0209647_1002686_pt1 | contig 14225 bp, 19 predicted proteins | sample GraSoi_2013_60cm_FD_185827 | JGI IMG/M metagenome (GOLD analysis project Ga0209647, IMG submission 185827) | Grasslands soil microbial communities from the Angelo Coastal Reserve, California, USA - Sample 9_17_2013_60cm (SPAdes) (version 2) | ecosystem: Environmental > Terrestrial > Soil >...
TGCGATGCATCACTGCGTCGCGGCGATCGGCGCGACTATCTTCCGGCATCAGACGAATTCTCGTGATGGAGCCAGTGATGACCACCGACACCCAACCCACGAACATCGGCGAGAACCAGACCGGCGGTATCCGCACGACGGAGCAGCTGCGCCAGTGGCTGGCGACCAATCGCGTGCACGGCCTGTCGGCGGGCCATGCCGACGTCCGCTGGATCGAGGCGACCAGCCTGGTCGATGGCAGCGTGACCTCGCTCGAGGTGCCGACCGATCTCTTCCGCGCCCTCGATTCCGAGATCGTGTGGATGCACGAGGTCGACATGCTGGAGGACGGCATCCTTCTCGCCCTGCGCAGCCAGCTCGAGAACGCGGTTCCGGCTCTCTAGCCGCGGCCGGGAAGGGGCGGCGGCAGCGTGCTCTGCACGCTCTCCCGCGCACTATGCCGCGCGTAATAGGCCGATAGCGCGGCGTTCTCCGCGATCATCGCCGCGCTTTGCGGCAATTTGCCGAGATAATAGAGGATCGGCAGCAGGTTGATGTCGGCGAGGGTGAAGTCCTCGCCGGCAAGGTGGCCGGTCGCCGCGACGGCGCGATCGAGCACGGCGAGCTGCGTCTTCATCTTGGGCAGCGCCGCCTCGATCCGCGCCTGGTCGGGGCTGCCAGCCGGCGTGCCGGGGAAGAAATGCGCGCCGAGATATTGGCGCACCAGCACCGGGTCCATCGCCCGTGTTGACGATCGAGAGCCATTGCTCGACCCGCGCCGCCGCCAGGGGCTCGCGCGGCACCAGCCTCGGTCCCGCGAAGGCGTGATCGATGTAGCCGCAGATCGCCCGCGACTCGCACAGCGTGAATTCGCCGTGGCGCAGCGCCGGGATCTTGCCGAGCGGATGGATCGCGTCGACCTCTTGCGTGTGGGGAAAGACCGGCACCAGCGTGTAGGGCACGCCTTTCTCGGCGCAGGCGATGCGGCAGACCCAGACGTAATTGCTCTGCGGCGCACCGATGAGCTGAAGGTCCGGCATGCGTTGCTTCCTCCCTGCGGGTCTCTTTGACGATTTAGGCAGCTGGTCGTGGCGGTGGGATCAATGTTCGTCGCAAGGCGGCCGGAGGCCGCGACGACCAAGCGCGCGCGGACTATCCGCGATCACCCGTCCAACACTTAAGCTGCCGATTGTGTCTTATAATCCTGCACGAGAATATCGGGCGGGATCTGCAACAATTTGCTGAGCGCGCGAACCATCGGCAGCGTCAGGGGCCGCTTGCGGTTGAGCACTTCCGAAACGCGGCCGCGACTGCCGATCGCCGGCTCGAGGTCGCGGCGCTTCAAACCCTTCTGCTCCAGCATGAATTCGATCGCCGCGATCGGATCGGGCGCCGCAATGGGATAGTGCTTGGCCTCGTAAGCCTCGATCAACGTCACCAGCACGTCGACGCGATCGCCTTCCGCCGTGCCGGGCTCGGCGTCCCACAGACGTTCTGCTTCCTTGAGGGCGGCGCGATAATCGGCCTTTGTCCTGATCGGGCGAATGTCCATTTGGCATGCTCCTCACACCGTCTCAGCGTCGATTTTGTCGTATTCCCTGTGCGAGCCGATGAACCGCACATAGACCCGCTTGCCGCGATAGTGAACCGCTGCGCCCAGCCGATATTTGTTGCCGCCGATGTCGAAGATCACTCCGCCGCCCGGCAGGATATCGGCGCTCCGGAACATCGTTTTGACGTCGGTCGGCTTCGACCAATCCGCGCCACTGACGATGCGCACCCAGGCCCGCAACGATTGCTCAGCATCGCCGCGACCGGGCCGTAGCCAAAATTCTTTCAAAGTGCTGACGGCGATGATGCGCATGGGAGAAGGTAAGGTGTTCTCACTTTGGGAGCAAGCGCAAAGCTCTTATTTCAAGACCGTTCCGCCTCCATCAGCGTGAGATGCGCGGTGATCAGGGGCTGGCCCCGGGGCGCAATCCCGGCTAGCGGATGCCGAAGGCGCCGCCGCGCAGGAAATTGACCAGCCCGACGAGCTCCGCGAGGTCGAGCTCGTCGCTGTCGCCAACGCTGCCATTGACGGCCTGCTCGAGGGCGGCGGCGAAGCGGGTGGCGTCGCGCTCGTCGACGATCCTGCCTGGCCCGTAGAGGCTGTGGGTGACGTTGCCGGCGCTGTCCGCGACGCCGGCGGGCCGCCAGCCGGATTTACGCGCGAAGACCTGCGACGCGTCCCAGAGGAGCGCGGATATCGAAAGCGTGTCGACGCCGCGGGTGAGCGTGATCATGCCCAAGCATGACCCCCGCGGGGCGGCGGCGCAACTGCGAGAAGCGGCTAGTGAGTGTTGTGGCCCGGCGGAGCCTATGCGGTTGGCCATGGTCGCCGCGCCGACGCCGTCAAATCCGGAGCTGTTGGCCCAGCTTCAATTCGGCGGCGTACTTCGCTTAGCGAGGTGAAAAGAGCAATAGGGACAGGAATGCCTTGCGCCGCGAAGCGCTCGCCTGCGCAAAGCGAACGAGAGCGCTGCGCGCAGTGCCGATTGCGAGGAGAGCATCCGACGTCCTGACCCGGATCAGTGGGTCGTAGTCGGCGGCGTGCCTCTTCTCCTGCAATTCGAGAAACGCCGCTGCGAATACGGGAATATCTGGACCAAAACCACCTTGCGGCTGGTAGCGAACGTATTTGGCCGACAATGTCGGCTTTCTCACCTCGGCGCATAATTCGCGCAGCGATTTGTGGTCGACGCTGCGATAGACGAGACCATATCGACTCGTCGATCGCTGGGTGACACCGACGAATTCATCCGCAGCTGCCGCTAGGGTAGCGTGGAATACGCCATAATAGGCGCTTGATATGGCGCGTCGTATGTCGACTTGTCTCGGAGGGCCCGCCGGCGGCGGTTCGACCAATCTCGTCGCCTGCTCAAACAAGTGTTCAGGATTCAGAATCGCCAATGCTATCAAGCTCTTCTTGCGTCGCATACTCCACGATCGGAAACCGCTCCTCGCCGGCAGCGCGAAGTCGATCTTGAATCTGCGCCAGCGTGTTCAGTATAGCGTCCCCCTTGAGACGAGGCGCGACACCCGGCGGGATGACGATCGTGATTCGCAGAGCTTCGTGGCCCTCTGAATCGATTGCCGGCTCGCTCAATATGTTTGTCACGCGTTTTTGCGTGAGATTGGCGATCGCGGCCTCGCGCGCGATTTGATTAACTTTCGCAAGATCAAGCATCGGACTAGCTTAACCGACGCGGGCGCCGATTGCACCAACGCTACGGCTTTCTGCGGAACGCATTGGGGACGCCGTGCCACTGTTGGATTGTGGCGCTGCGCCGGCAACGACCCCGCTATGCCGCCTTTCCGCGCGTCCGCACCTTGGGCAGATCGATGGACAGTTCGGCGTTCATCTTCGCCAGCGCCTCGTCGATGATCCACATGTGCGAGCTGTGGCGAAGATCGAGCAACCGACGGACCGAGTTCTCCGGCATTCCGAGTTGTTTCGCGAGCTTGAGCTTCGACCATCCGCGTTCGCGCATCGTCTCGTAGACCGCCAGTTTCGCGGTGACGAGCGACGGCAATACCGCGCGATCGCGACCGGAATGTCCGGCACCCTGTCGCGGCAGCTTCTTGCCTGCCTTCATGTAACCTTCGAGCGCCGCGACGACGCAATCGACGGCGTTGGCACGGGCTTCCTGTTCGGTCTCGCCCTCTGTCAGCGCTTCGGGAATGCCGGGAAAGCGAACGAGAAACCAGCCATTCTCCTGCCGCTCCAGCGTGTAGCGGTATCCAAATGCCATGATCAGTCCTCCAAATCGTCCCTCGTCAGCCCGAGCTGATCGAGCATCGCCTTGAGAAGCCCGGGGCCGATCTCCTTTTTCCGGTCCTTCAAGGTCGTGAACTTGCCGCCATAGTACAAACGCCCGTGGCTACCCTTGCCATGACCGCCATCGAAAGAGACGGCGACGCCCCGCTGACGGCCGAGTCTTTTGATTTTTCGCTCGAATTCCGCCCCGGTCATGACAGAAGATATCGCACATATATGTGCGAATCTCAAGTCGCTCGTTTTCACCGGGCCTGTAGCACGATTCCCGTGCTCTCGAAATGGCGGCGGCGCCCTTGTTTTGTTCGAATTGGATGCTATATGTCCTGGATGGAATTCTCATCGAGAGCATATTGCGCGGGCCAAACGCAACGGCCGGGCAGATTGGGAAGAATGGGGCGTATTGGTGCGCCAATCCGCCGGATGTCGTTTTACCCGAAATTGTTGTGTCCTATCGTCGCTACACAACCGTCCGCCTGTTCTTTGCCTGTTGTTTACAGGCGGCGGCGCCCGCCGAGCCCATCCCGGGCGCCGTCGCCCGCCCGATTGCATCGCTACAATTCAGTCGCTTTCGCGCCCGCAATCGCGGTTTCGCTGGGGTTTTGCCGGTGCTAGCGTCGTCGCATCTCAGCCGGGGGAGACAGCGCGTGGAAACCATCCGTACCGTTTGCGCCCATGATTGTCCTGACATGTGCTCGCTCATCGCCCATGTCGATAATGGACGCGTCGTCAAACTCGACGGCGATCCCGACCAGCCTTTCACCGCCGGCTTCGCCTGCGCTAAGGTGACGCGCGACGTCGGGCTCGTCCACTCGCCCGAGCGGCTCAAGACGCCGCTGCGCCGCACCGGCCGCAAGGGCGAGGGCAGCTTCGCGCCGATCAGCTGGGACGCGGCGCTCGACGAGATCGCCGCGCGCTGGCAGGCGATCATCGCCGAGAGCGGCCCGCTCGCCATTCTCGGCTACGCCTATTCCGCCCATCAGGGGCAGATGAATCGCGGCCTCGTCAACGGCTTCTTCCACGCCCTCGGAACCTCGCGGCTGCAGGGCGGCACGGTGTGCGACACATGCTGCGAGGCGGCGTGGGATCATACTGTCGGCCCGGTCGGCGGCGCCGATCCGGAAGCGGTGGTCGACAGCGATCTCATCATCGCCTGGGGCGCCGATCTCGTCACCACCAACGTGCATTTCTGGGCCCTCGTCGAGAAGGTGCGCAAGACCGGCGTGCAACTCGTCGTCGTCGAGCCCAGGCGCTCGCGCACGGCGGCGCGCGCCGACTGGCACCTGCCGATCCGCATCGGCACCGACGCGGCGCTGGCTCTCGGCATGATGCATATCATGGTGCGCGACGGCCTTGCCGATCGCGCCTATCTTGCCGAGAAGACGCTGGGCTTCGAGCGCCTCGAGCGCGAGATCCTGCCGCGCTTCACCCCGGCATATACCTCCGAGATCACCGGCCTGCCCGTCGCCGATATCGAGCGTTTCGCCGCGCTATACGGCAAGGCCAAGCGGTCTTTCATCCGTCTCGGCGAGGGCATGACGCGCCTCGCGCAAGGCGGCCAGGCGCTGCGCGCCGTCGCCTTGCTGCCGGGCGTCACCGGGGCCTATGCGCGGCGCGGCGGCGGGGCGCTGCTGCTGACGGCGGGGACCTGCGCGCTCGACTACAACGCGGTGAAGAAGCCGTCCGGCCCGGCGGCGACGCGGATGGTCAACCATCTGCGTCTCGGCGAGGCGCTGCTCGAATTGCGCGAGCCGCCGATCCGCGCGCTCTTCGTCGCCGCCAACAATCCGGCGGTGACCAATCCCGAGGTGCTCAAGGTGCGCGCCGGGCTGGCGCGCGACGATCTCTTCACCGTCGTCCACGATCCCTTCATGACGGCGACGGGGCGCTATGCCGATATCGTGCTGCCGGCGACGACGTATCTCGAGACCGAGGATCTCTACCGCGCCTATGGCGCCTATTGGTTGCAATACGGCACCGCGGTGGTGGCGCCGCAGGGCGAGGCGTGGTCGAATTTCCATCTCGCCCGCGCGCTCGCCCACCGGATGGGACTTACGGACGAGCTCTTCCGCATGTCGCATCAGGAGATCGTCGACGCGATGTTCCGCGGCAAAGCCGGCACCACGGCCGGCATCGACCCGGCGACCCTGCGCCATGCCGGCCCGATCAATATCGCGCCGAAAACCGAGGGGCAGGAATTCCGCACGCCTTCGGGCAAGCTCGAATTCTACGCCGCTGCGCTGGCGGCGCAGGGCATTGCGATGCCGGACTGGACGCCGGATCCGGAGGACGTGGCCGCGGCGGCGCGCTGGCCCTTCCGCCTGCTCACCGCGCCGGGCTATTTCCAGGCCCACACCGCCTATGCCGGCGTCGCCTTCCTGCGCAAGCGCGAGGGCGCCCCGATCGCCATCCTCCACCCCGACGACGCCGCTGCGCGCAATCTCAGCGACGGGCAGAAGATCAAGCTGTTCAACGACCGCGGCTCGATCGGCCTCGTCCTGGCGATCAGCGACGAGGTGCAGCAAGGCGTCGTGCTCGTCCCGGGCCAGCGCCCCGACGAGGAGGCGGTGTCGGGCACCATCAACATGCTGTGCTCCGATCGCTACACCGACATGGGCGAGGGCGCCACCTACCAGAGCACCTGGCTCGATGTCGCTTCCTGGGCGGGGTGAGCGGGCGTCAGCTTTACGGCCGATGCAATTCGGCCGGCTGGCGCGTCACCGTCCGGTGGCCGCGCTTGAAGGCGTAGAGCGCCGGCGCCAGCTCGGCGATCGCCTCGGTCGCGCCGCGGCAATCGAGCACCACGAGATCGGCCGGCATGCCGAGCGCGATGCCGTAATCCGCCAGCCGCATCAGCCGCGCCGCCCGCGTGGTGATCATCGCCAGGCATTCGGCAAGGTCGCTCTTGCGGCCGAGCTGGCTGACATTGGCGTAGAGGTTGGCCTGGCGGATCAGCGAGGCATCGCCGTAGGGCGTGAACGGGTTCAGCACGTTGTTGGTCGCGATGGTGCAATTGACGCCCGCCGCCATCAGCCGATGGCCGGGCACGACGCCGCGCATCACGCTATGCGTCTGGTGCCGGCCGGTAAGATAGAGATCGGTACCCGGCAGCACGGTGACGGCGACGCCGGCATCGGCGAGGCGTCGGGCGATGGCGTCGAAGCGCGGCGTCTCGACGGTCGAGAGCCGCGTCACGTGGCCGATGGCGACGCGGCCGCCCCAGCCATATTCGGAGGTCTTGGCGCAGACATATTCCGTCTGCATCTCGTCCGGCGTGCTGCCGAGGTCGAGATGCATGTCGATATCGACGTCGTATTCGCGCGCCAGGGCGAAGATGCGGTCGATCTGGCCGCGCGGATCGCTGTCGCAATAGGGCGCGGCGCCGAGCACCTTGATCCCCTGCTTCAGCGCCTGGACGAGACGCTCCTCGGTGCCGGGATTGTTGAGCAGACCTTCCTGCGGGAAGATGCAGATCTCGATATCGACCGCCCAGGCGTAGTCGCGCGCCAGCTGGCGGATGCCGTCGAGCCCGGTGAAGCCGATGCCGGGATCGATCTCGACATGCGTCCTGATATGCGTCGTGCCGTGCAGGATGGCGCGCTCCAGCGTGCGGCTGGCGCGCGCGTGGACGTCCTCGACGGTAAAGCCCTTCTTGGCGGCGGCGACCTCGCGCACCGCCTCCTCCAGCGTGCCCTCCTCGGCGCGGCAGCGATCGAGGATGCAGGTCTTGTCGAGATGAAGATGCGTCTCGATGAGGCCGGGACTGACCAGGCGCCCGGCGAGATCGAGCATCTCGCCTTCTGCGACGAGGGTCGGCCTCAGCGCGGCGATGCGACCGCCTTCAATGCCGATATCGACAAGGCGATCCTGTCCGGCGAGCCGCGCGTTGCGCAAGACGAGATCGAGGCTCACGGCGGCGCCCCGCTCGGATCAGCCCGCCTGCGCCTTGCAATATTCCGCCACCTGGGCGTGGGTTGCGAACCACACGCCGGGCACGCTCTTGATATGGGTGATCAACCGGTCGAGCAAAGCGAGGCGCGAGCGGTGGCCAATGTAATGCGGGTGCATGGTGAGGAGGAAGAGTCCCTTCTCCTTCACCGTCTCGTCGAACTCGGACTGGAAGATCTCGAGCACGGCGGAGGGCGGCGTGTAGGGACGCAGCGCCGAGAAGCGGTTCATGTTGAAATAGACGGCGTCGTCGCGGATCCATTCCACCGGCAGCTCGACGATGCCGGTCGCCTCGCCGTCCTCGACCAGCTCGTAGGGCTCGTCATCGGCCATCAGCGAGCTGTCGTAGAGCAGCCCCATCTCGCGCACGATCGCCAGCGTGTGCTGGCTGAAATCCCAGGACGGCGTGCGCATGCCGACGGGCGGCGTGCCGGTGATGCGCGCCAGCGTGTCGGCGGAGCGGAACATCAGCTCGCGCTCGTCCTTGTATTCGAGGATCGAGTTGCGCTCGTGGATCCAGCCATGGATGCCGATCTCGTGGCCGGCGGCGGCGACGCGGCGCTGCTCCTCGGGGTAGAGCAGGGCGATGACCGCCGGGACGTAGAAGCTGGCCGGCACGGCGTGACGCTCCAGCAGGTCGAGGATGCGCGGCACGCCGACGCGGTTGCCGTATTGCCCCTGCGACAGCCGGCCGGGCGACGAGCCGCCCTCGCGCAGCTCGCCGCTCTCATGATCGCTGTCGAAGGAGAGGGCGACGGCGACTTGGGCTTCAGCGAGCGCCCGGCGCGCACCTTCTCGACGATGCCGCGCCAGCGCGCCTCCGGCCATTGCCAGGGCAGCAGCTCGCCGGCCTGCTCGGGGTTGGTTTGATCGGGCTTGGTTCGCGTGGTGGTCGACATGCTTCCTCTCCTCGATGGGCTCGATCTCAGCCTACAGCGGGCAATGCCATGCGCAAGGCCGGAGCGGTGCCGGCGCCCCCTGTCCGCGCCCCTGTCCCCGGCGGGCAAAGAGGACTATATGTCAGCGATGGAATCGCTTCTCACCGTCCTCGTTCCGCTCGCCATGCTGGCGACGCTCGTCGTGCTCGGCTTCGGCGTCGTCCAGATGATCCGCGGCGGCGATCCGCGCCGCTCGAACAAGCTGATGCAGTATCGCGTCGTCTTTCAAGGCCTCGCGCTGCTGCTTTTCGCCTTGCTGATGATGGTCTTCAAGCACTGAAAGCCGCCGCATGGTCCGCCTGACGCGCATCTATACCCGCGGCGGCGATACCGGCGAGACCTCGCTCGGCGATGGCGCGCGGGTGGCCAAGCACGATCCGCGCGTCGAGGCGTTCGGCACGGTCGACGAGGCGAATGCGGCGATCGGCCTCGCGCGGCTCGCCGCGCCGGCCGAGGCCGACGCCATGCTGGCGCGCATCCAGAACGATCTCTTCGATCTCGGCGCCGATCTCTGCACCCCCGAGGATGGCCGGCGCGCCGCCGGCGCGCTGCGCATCCAGGCGAGCCAGGTCGAGCGGCTGGAGCGCGAGATCGATGCCCTCAACGCTGAGTTGAAGCCGCTCGACAGCTTCGTGCTGCCCGGCGGCACGCCATGCGCCGCCCAGCTTCATCTCGCGCGCACGATCACGCGGCGGGCCGAGCGGCTGGTCGCCGCGCTGGCGTCGCGCGAGACGGTCAACGGAGAGGCGCTCAAATATCTCAATCGCCTCTCCGATCATCTCTTCGTCCTCAGCCGGCACGTCAACGGCAAGGGCGCGGGCGACGTTCTGTGGACGCCCGGAGCCAATCGCTGAGCGGGATATGATGAACTTATTGCCTTCGCGTTGTGCATGTGCACAATTCCGGTGCGCCGCGCGGATTTCCGCCGGTTGCGAGCATTCTAGTCCGCTGATTTCCTGGAAGGCGATGATGCAGGGTTGCCGATGAAAGTTCTCGTCGCGGTGAAACGGGTGGTCGACTACAACGTCAAGATCCGCGTCAAGGCGGACAAGACAGGGGTTGAGACCGCCAACGTCAAGATGTCGATGAACCCGTTCGACGAGATCGGCGTCGAGGAGGCGATCCGCCTGCGCGAGGCCGGCATCGCCACCGAGGTGATCGCCATCTCGCTCGGCGTCGCGCAGTGCCAGGAGACGATCCGCACCGCCCTCGCCATGGGCGCCGATCGCGGCATCCACGTTGTGACAGATGCCGAGCTGCAGCCCCTCGCCGTCGCCAAGCTGATCAAAGCGGTGGTCGAGAAGGAGGCGCCCGAGCTGGTCATCCTCGGCAAGCAGGCGATCGACGACGATTGCAACCAGACCGGTCAGATGCTGGCGGCCTTGCTCGGCTGGGCGCAGGGCACCTTCGCCTCGAAGCTCAAGCGCGAAGGCGACCGCCTCTTGGTGACGCGCGAGGTCGATGGCGGGCTCGAGACGGTCAATCTCAAGCTGCCCGCCGTGGTGACCACCGATCTGCGCCTCAACGAGCCGCGCTACGCCTCGCTGCCCAACATCATGAAGGCGAAGAAGAAGCCGATCGAGCAGCTGACGCCGGAGGCGCTCGGCGTCGACGTGACGCCGCGCCTGGTCACGCTCAAGGTCGAGGAGCCGGCGAAGCGCCAGGGCGGCCGCAAGGTCGCCTCGGTCGCCGAGCTCGTCGACAAGCTCAGGAACGAGGCGCGAGTCATCTGATGGCCATTCTCCTTCTCGCCGAGCACGACAATGCCGCGCTTAAGGCCGCGACGCTCAACGTCGTCACCGCCGCGGCCGCGATCGGCGGCGATATCCATATCCTCGTCGCCGGACAGAATTGCCGCCCCGCCGCCGAGGAAGCGGCGAAGATTCCCGGGATCGCCAAGATCCTCGTCGCCGACGATGCCGCCTACGGCCACGGCCTCGCCGAGAACGTCGCGCCGCTGATCGTCAAGCTGGTGCGCGAGGGCGGCTATAGCCACGTGCTGGCGCCGTCGACCACCTCGGGCAAGAACATCGCGCCGCGCGTCGCCGCTTTGCTCGACGTCATGCAGATCTCCGACATCTCGTCCGTCGTCTCGCCCGACACTTTCGTGCGCTCGATCTATGCCGGCAACGCGCTCGCCACCGTGCAGTCGAAGGATACGGTCAAGATCATCACCGTGCGCGGCACCGGCTTCGCGGCGGCGCCCGCCGAGGGCGGCAGCGCGGCGATCGAGACGGTCGCCGGCGCCGGCGCGGCCGGGCTGTCGGATTTCGTCGGCTCGGAACTGTCGAAATCGGAACGGCCGGAGCTGACCAGCGCGCGCATCGTCATCTCGGGCGGCCGCGGCATGCAGTCGGGCGACAATTTCCACCTCTTGGAAAAGGTCGCCGACAAGCTCGGCGCCGCCGTCGGCGCCAGCCGCGCCGCCGTCGATGCCGGCTTCGTGCCCAACGACTACCAGGTCGGCCAAACCGGCAAGATCGTCGCCCCCGATCTCTATATCGCGGTCGGCATTTCCGGCGCCATCCAGCATCTCGCCGGGATGAAGGATTCCAAGGTCATCGTCGCCATCAACAAGGACGAGGAGGCGCCGATCTTCCAGGTCGCCGATTACGGCCTCGTCGGCGACCTCTTCAAGCTGATACCGGAGCTCGATGCCGAGCTGGCGAAAGGCAAGTAAGCGATTGGATCGATCATGATGAAGACGATCGGCGTCATTGGCGCCGGCCAGATGGGCAGCGGGATCGCCCATGTTTGCGCCCTCGCCGGACTCAACGTCCGTCTCGGCGACGTCGATCCCGCCGCGCTCGAGCGCGCCGTGGAGGTGATCGATCGCAACCTCGTCCGCCAGGTCAGCCGCGGCAAGATCAGCGAAGGCGACAAGCAAGCGGCGATGGCGCATATCGTCACCGGCACGGACTACGCCCAATTCGGCGATTGCGACATCGTCATCGAGGCGGCGACCGAGAAAGAGGCGGTCAAGCGCGAGATCTTTAAGCTGCTCGTGCCCAAGCTCAAGCCCGAGGCGCTGATCGCCACCAACACCTCGTCGATCTCGATCACTCGCCTCGCCGCGACGACCGATCGGCCGGGCAAGTTCATCGGCATGCATTTCATGAACCCGGTGCCGGTGATGGAGCTCGTCGAGCTGATCCGCGGCATCGCCACCGACGAGGCGACCTTCGCCGCGGTGCGCGAGCTCGCCATCAAGCTCGGCAAGCAGCCGGTCGCCGCCGAGGATTTTCCTGCCTTCATCGTCAACCGCATCCTGCTGCCAATGATCAACGAGGCGGTCTATACGCTCTACGAGGGCGTCGGCTCAGTCGATGCGATCGACACCGCGATGCGGCTCGGCGCACATCACCCGATGGGGCCGCTCGAGCTCGCCGATTTCATCGGCCTCGACACCTGCCTCTCGGTCATGCAGGTGCTCTACGAAGGCCTCGCCGATTCGAAGTATCGGCCTTGTCCGCTGCTCGTCAAATATGTCGAGGCCGGCTGGCTCGGCCGCAAGGCCAACCGCGGCTTCTACGATTATCGCGGCGAGAAGCCGGTGCCGACACGCTAGATATGGTAGGACAGCGGCCAAGAGCTTGTGCTTTTCTCATCGAACTGTCACAGTCTCGGCGTATGAACGACGCAGTGAAGGATTGACGGAGACGAGGTCGGTGCTCGATGTCGTTGGATAATTGTCCGGCATTGGTGCTCAACGCGGATTTCCGTCCGCTCTCCTACTTTCCGCTCTCGCTGTGGTCGTGGCAGGAAGTGGTCAAGGCGGTGTTCCTCGACCGCGTCAACATCATCTCGGAATACGAAGAGGTGGTGCGCAGCCCGAGCTTCGAGATGCGTCTGCCGAGCGTCATCTCGCTCAAGGAATACATTCCCGCCGCGCGCCGCCCCGCCTTCACCCGGTTCAACGTCTTCCTGCGCGACCGCTTCAGCTGCCAGTATTGTGGCGAGCCCTACCCGTCGCACGATCTGACCTTCGACCACGTCGTGCCGCGCTCGCGCGGCGGCCGCACGACCTGGGACAATGTCGTCACCGCCTGCTCGAGCTGCAATCTCCTGAAGGGCAGCCGCCTGCCGCGGGAAAGCGGGATGTATCCGCGCTTGAGACCGGAGCAGCCTTCGACCCATCTGCTGCAGGAAAACGGCCGTGCCTTCCCGCCAAACTATCTGCACCAGAGTTGGCGGGATTTTCTTTACTGGGACAGCGAGCTGGATCCGGCTTAAAGCCTGGTCGACAGCCAGATCGCCAGGCGCGAGCCGGCCTTGACCACGCCGCTCAGAACCTCATAGCCGAGCATCTCGCGGGCGCCATGGGCGATCGCGGTGGCGCGGTGCGCGTTTTCATCGGCGCGGAACGCGTCGATCGTCTCGCGCAACGCCGTCTCCTCGTCGCCAAGCGCCGCGCTCTGGGCGCCGTAATGGGCGTCGATGACCTCCTCGACCGCCACCGTGCAGGCCATGGCCGCCTGCTCGCCGAGCAGCGCGGTTGCAGCGCCGAGCGCGAAGCCGGTGACGTGCCATAGCGGCGTGAGCGCCGTCGGACGAACGCGCCGCGCGACGATCAGCCGGTCGAATTCGGCGAGGTGGCGTTTTTCCTGCTCGGCCATCTCGCGGATCGCGGCGCCGGAGCGGCTGCGTCCGAGCACGGCGAGCTGACCGTCATAGATACGCGCGGCGCCGTATTCACCGGCATGGTCGACGCGGATCATCCGCGCGACCGTATCGGCGGGCGGCCTGTCGCCGGGCAGGCGGTGGGTGCGGCGCGAAGCCCCCCTGTCGGCGGGAGCGTTCATCGCCGGCCGCCTCTGATGACGGCGCTGGCGCAGGCGGCGGTGAGGAGCAGCGAGGCGAGCACGTTCCAACCGGCCAGCGAGACGCCGAAGAGGCGCCAGGACGGCGTGTCGCAGCTGACCGGCTGACGCGCCAGCAACTGGGCCTTGAGCGCCTCGATCGAGGTGGCGCCCGTCACGCTGCCGGTGCATGCGCTGGGACCGGCGAACCAATGTTGCTCGACGCCGACATGATAGAAAGCAAGAACGGTGCTGGCGGCGAAGAGCAGGGCGCATAGCACGATGACGGCCCGCATCGCCCGCTCGCCGCCGCTCAGCAGCGCGACCACGGTGGCGACGATGGCGGCATAATAGGGCCAGCGCTGATAGAGGCAGAGCTCGCAGGGCTGCAGCCCGCCGACATATTGCGAGAGCAGTGCGGCGCCGACGATGGCGGCGCTCGCGACAAGGACGAGGGCGACGAAGATGCGTGGCGAAGCGGCTTCGACCATCGTCTAGAGATAGCGCAGGATGAGGAAGCCGCCAACCAGCACGGTGACGAAGGCGCTGGTGACGAGCATCAGCCGCCGCTCGATGAAATCGCGCACCTTGTCGCCGAACGCCCAGAGCAGCGCCGCGACCAGATAGAAGCGCAGCGCGCGCGAGACCAGCGAGGCGATGGCGAAGGTCGCGAGATCGAAATGCGCGACGCCGCTTGCGATGGTCACGAGCTTGTAAGGGATCGGCGTCATCCCTTTGAGGACG
>Ga0209647_1002688_pt1 | contig 14223 bp, 20 predicted proteins | sample GraSoi_2013_60cm_FD_185827 | JGI IMG/M metagenome (GOLD analysis project Ga0209647, IMG submission 185827) | Grasslands soil microbial communities from the Angelo Coastal Reserve, California, USA - Sample 9_17_2013_60cm (SPAdes) (version 2) | ecosystem: Environmental > Terrestrial > Soil >...
AGCCGCGGCGGGCCCGCCGACAAGGCGGGGCTCAAGACCGGGGATGTCATCACCGCGATCGACGGCAAATCCATTCAGGACAGCGTCGCCGCGATGGCGGTGATCGCGGCGCTGAAGCCAGGTGCAGACGCCAAGTTCAGCATTACCCGCAATGAAAAGAAGTTGACTGTCGCGGTCAATATCGGCAAGCGCCCCAAACCGCCGCGCGGGCAATAGCGGGATCGTTTCCACCCGAAACGGCAGCGAGGCTAACTCGCTGCCGTTTCTGTTTCGGCGGGCTTGGACTTCACAAAGAAGCGCGCGAAGATGATGCCCAGTTCGTAGAGGACGCACAGGGGGATGGCCAGCGCCAGTTGGGAGGCTACGTCGGGCGGCGTGACGACGGCCGCGACAATGAAGGCGCCGACGATGACATAACGGCGCACCTCGCGCAGCGTTTCCAGGCTGACGAGCTCGGTGGCAACCAGCACCACCACCACCACGGGTGTTTCAAAGGCCACGCCGAACGCGAGAAACATGCCGACGACGAAATTGAAATAGTTCTCGATATCGGGCGCGACGGTGATGCTGGCCGGCGCCAGCTTGGCGATGCCGGCAAAAACAAACTTGAACACGATGAAATAGCAGAACACCATGCCGGTATAAAAAAGCACGGTGCTGGTGGCGATCAGGGGAATGACAAAGCGTTTTTCATGCTGGTACAGGCCGGGGGCGATAAATGCCCAGGCCTGGTAAAGGATGAAGGGCAATACGATCAGGAAAGCGACCAGCAAGGCGGTCTTCAGCGGGATGAAGGCCGGGGAGACGATACCGGTGGCGATCATCTTGGATCCCTGCGGCAGGGTCGCCATCATCGGCTTGGCGAGCAGATCGTAGAGTTCGGGCGCGTAAAAGGCCAAGGGCACCAGCACAATGACGAGCGCCATGGCGCTGCGCACCAGCCGCGTCCGCAGCTCGATGAGATGCGAGACAAAAGTGTCCTGCACGCCCTCGGATGCGGAATCGCTCATTGCGGCTGTTGCTGTCCGGCGCTGCCGACGGGCTTGCGAACCGGCTCGATACCGAAATCGAACATGCCCTGCCCAACCTCGGTCGTCGTACTGGCCGGGGCGGCGGCAACTTTGCCGGCAGGCGGCGGCGCGATCGCCGCGGCGGTGCCGGCTACCGGTTCGGCATGATCGATTGCCGCGGCAGGCGACGCTGTCGCGGCGGGCGCGGTAGCCGCTGGTGGCGTTGCCAATGCGTTCTCGGCATCGACCTGCAGGGCCTTGGCCTCAGTTTCCAACGACTTGGCCTCGCTTTCCAGCGAGTTCGCGTGCTGCTGTATGGATTGTTCGAAGGAGCGCGCGGCGTCCTGCACATCCTGCTTCAGTTTGGACAGCTCGGAGGCTTCCATTTCGCGCGAAATGTCGGCCTTGACCGTGTTCACATAGCGCTGCAGGCGGCCGAACAGATGGCCGGCGGTGCGCGCCACTTTGGGCAGCCGCTCGGGGCCGAGCACCACTAGGGCGACGGCGCCGATCACGGCGAGTTCGGTAAAGCTGATATCTAGCATGGCGACTGCGTCAGAATCGAACGGGGGGCGGGCACAAACAAGCAACCGGCGAGCCGGCGGCGATGTTGCCCGTCGGGATATTTCTCGATGCCCTAGGACTTCTGTTTGTCCTTGACCTCGCCGTCGATGGTCGCGCCGGTCTTGTCAGCGGCGAGCTGCTCGGGCTTCTTGTCGCCTTCACTCTCGCCCTTCATGCCTTCCTTGAAACCCTTGACCGCACCGCCCAGGTCGCTGCCGATGTTTTTCAGCTTTTTGGTGCCGAATACCAGCAACACGATGACCAACACGATAAGCCAATGCCAGATGCTGAAGCTGCCCATAACCATCTCCTGTTAAAAATGAGGTGCGACGTCAAGCGGTGTGTTCACGCCCATCGCACCGGCCGGTATGCAAACACGCTGCCGGCAACCGGTTCCGGACGGTGGGCAGCGCGTAGGATGCGCCGGGCCAGCCTGGATACCGACGCAAACGGTGTTGGCGGCTAATCCGCCCCCGACAGGACCCGCAACGGGGCGCCACCGGGGCGGTTGCCGAACACATGGATATGCAAATGATACACGTCTTGCCCGCCCAATTTGCCAGTATTGATGGCGGTACGGAATCCATCACCCAAGCCCTGCTCCTTTGCCAGGACCGGCACCAGGGCCAGCATTTTCCCCAACAGCGTGGTGTCCTCAGGGGACACATGCGCCAGGGTGGGGATGAATTTTTTCGGGATGATGAGGAAATGCACTTCGGCCATCGGCTTGATGTCGTGAAACGCCAGGAAGTCATCGTCCTCGTAAACCTTCTTGCAGGGAATTTCACCGCGCAGGATTTTGCCGAAGATGGTGCTGTTATTGTCGTTGTGATTGCTCATGGATTCTTCCGTGCGTTTTTTTCCTCGATGCCCGATGTGCCTTCGCGGCGCTCCAGCTCGGCGACAACATCCGCCAGCGGGATATTTTGCTGAGCAAGCATCACCAGGGTGTGAAACAGCAGATCGGCGGTCTCGTAGACGATCGCTTCGCGCGCGCCCGACTTGGCGGCGATGATGGTTTCGGTCGCTTCCTCGCCGATTTTTTTCAGGATGGCGTCCAGCCCTTTGGCATTGAGCCTGGCGACATAGGAGGATTCCGGCGAGGCGGATTTCCGGGCGGCGATGGTCGCTTCCAGGCGCCGCAGGCTGTCCGTGAGATTCGTGAGCTTGGTGTTCATCAATCGTCAACCTTGAAATTCGCGCTCGAGGTCAGCACCGGCATGGTCACGGTCCAGCTGCCGTCCTCGAGCAGATTGAAAAAGCAGTTGGCACGACCGGTGTGACAGGCGATACCACCGACTTGTTCCACCTTCAGGAGCAGGGTGTCGCCGTCGCAATCGAGACGCAGTTCGCGCACATGCTGGATATGGCCGGAGGATTCGCCTTTTTTCCACAGCGCCTGGCGCGAGCGCGACCAGTAATGCGCATCGCCGGTGGCGAGCGTCAGCGCCAGCGATTCGCGGCTCATCCAGGCCATCATCAGTACGTCCTTGCTGGTGGCGTCCTGGGCGATGGCGGCCACCAGGCCGTGTTCGTTCCATTTGACGGCATCCAGCCACATCGTTTCGAGCGGATTGGCCATCACATTCTCACTTCGATGCCGCGCGCCGCCATATGCTGCTTGGCGGCCTTGACGGAAAATTCGCCGAAATGAAAAATCGATGCCGCCAGCACCGCATCCGCCTTGCCTTCAATGACGCCGTCAGCGAGATGGTCGAGCGCACCGACGCCGCCCGAGGCGATCACCGGGATGCTGACAGCTTCAGCCACCGCACGCGTCAGTGCCAGGTCGAAACCCGATTTGGTGCCGTCGCGATCCATGCTGGTCAGCAGGATTTCGCCGGCGCCCAATTCGTTCATTTTTCGCGCCCACTCGACCGCGTCCAGCCCGGTGGCCTTGCGTCCGCCGTGGGTGAACACTTCCCAGCCCAGGCCGTTTTCCCGCCGACGCGCGTCGATCGCCACCACGATCGCCTGTGAGCCGAATTTGTCGGCCGCGTCTTTTACGAGCTGCGGATTGGTGACGGCCGAGGTGTTGATGCTGATCTTGTCGGCGCCGGCATTGAGCAGGCGCCGCACATCGGCCACTTCGCGCACGCCGCCGCCGACGGTGAGCGGAATGAATACCTGCTCGGCGACGCGTTCGATGATGCCGAGGATCAGGCCGCGCTGGTCGGAACTGGCGGTGATGTCGAGGAAGGTAATTTCATCGGCGCCCTCGTCATTGTATTTTTTGGCGATTTCGACCGGGTCGCCGGCGTCGCGCAGGTTGACGAAATTGACGCCCTTGACCACGCGGCCGGCGTTGACGTCCAGACAGGGGATGATGCGTTTTGCCAGCATGGTGTTCTCGGTAAAGCGGATGCAGGATATACGGCGCGCGAGGTGAATGTCGCCAATGGGCGCGGCCTATTCCTCGGTCGCGTGGGCGATTTCGCAGGCCTTCCGGAAATCGAGCTTGCCCTCGTAAATCGCACGGCCGGTAATGGCGCCCATGATGCCCTCGGATTCCACCGCCATCAGGCGCTTGACGTCGTCGAGGTCGTTGAGGCCGCCGCTGGCGATCACCGGAATGGTCAGCGCCTGCGCCAGCTTCACGGTGGCGTCGATGTTCACGCCGGTCAGCATGCCGTCGCGGCCGATGTCGGTGTAGAGCACGGCTTCGACGCCGTAATCCTGGAAGCGTATCGCCAGATCGACCACATCATGTCCGGTCAGCTTGGACCAGCCATCGGTGGCCACTTTGCCGTCCTTGGCGTCGAGGGCGACGATGATATGGCCGGGGAACGCGTCGCAGGCCTCGTGCAGGAAGCCCGACAATTTGACCGCCGCGGTGCCGATCACGATGTAGCTGATGCCGTCATCCAGATAACGCTCGATGGTTTCGAGGTCGCGGATGCCGCCGCCCAGCTGGATGGGAATGTCCGCGCCAACGGCGGTGATGATCTCTTTCACCACGTTTTCGTTGCGCGGCTTGCCGGCGAAGGCGCCGTTGAGATCGACCACGTGCAGCCGCCGCGCGCCCATCTCCAGCCACTTGGCCGCGGTTTCGCCCGCATTGTCGGAAAACACCGTGGCCGATTTCATTTCACCTTGCTGCAGGCGAACGCACTGGCCGTCTTTGATATCGATTGCCGGAATGATCAACATCGTGGTGTGGGATTGGATGGTGGGGAAGAGGGTGGCGCGCGGGGCGCTGGTTTGGCTGAAGTTATGGATTCCAGTGAAGGAAATTCTTATAAAGCGTCAAACCGGCGTGGTGACTTTTTTCGGGATGGAATTGGGTTGCGAAAATATTATCGCGTGCGATGGCGGCCGTAAAGCGCTGGCTATAGTCTGCCACCGCTGTAGTAACTTTGGGGTCAGTAGGTGCACAGAAGTAACTATGCACGAAATAATACCGTTCGCCGGAAGAAATTTCTGCCCATAGCGGATGCGCCGTGGTTTGGATCACTTCATTCCAGCCCATATGCGGCACTTTCAGCGTGCGATCGGCAGGGCGGAAGCGTTCTACCGTGCCGGCAAAAACCCCCAATCCGGGCGTGTCGCCTTCCTCGGAATGCTCGAACAGCATCTGCATGCCGACGCAGACGCCGAAGAAGGGTTTGGCGGCCGCCGCTTCGCGCACCGGCGCCTCGAGTCCGCTGTCGCGCAGGTAGCGCATGCAATCCGGCATCGCGCCTTGCCCGGGAAACACCACGCGGTCCGCGTTGCGCACATCCTGCGGCGCGCTGGAAATCGCGACGCTGAACGGCAGGCCGTGTTCGCGCACCACGAACTCGAAGGCTTTGGCCACCGAGCGCAGATTGCCCATTCCGTAATCGACGACGACGAGTTTTTGCATGGATATTATCGGCAGTGCCTTGATGCGCAGGAACGAAAAGCCCGCGCGCAAAATAACCAAACTCCTTTATTGGCGCGGGTTTTGGGGCAAAAATGCCTGGAGAGCCGCGCCAATACTGGACTTCTGTTTTCCGTGCCTGAAGGCGCCTACAGCGAACCCTTGGTGGAGGGCAGAATGCCCGCCGCCCGTGCATCGATTTCGCAGGCCATGCGCAGGGCGCGGCCGAAGGCCTTGAACACGGTCTCGGCCTGGTGATGCGAATTGACGCCGCGAATATTGTCGATATGCAGGGTGCAGAGCGCGTGATTGACGAAGCCCTGGAAAAATTCGATGAACAGATCGACGTCGAGATCGCCGACGCGGGCGCGCGTGAAGTTGACGTGATACGACAGTCCTGGCCGGCCGGAAAGGTCGATCACCACCCGCGACAGCGCCTCATCCAGCGGCACATAGGCATGGCCGTAGCGGCGAATGCCGACTTTGTCGCCGACCGCCTTCGCAATCGCCTGGCCGAGGGTGATGCCGATGTCTTCGACGGTGTGATGCGCATCGATATGCAAATCGCCCGCTGCCTTCAGCTCGATATCGATCATGCCGTGGCGCGCGATCTGGTCGATCATGTGATCGAGAAAGGGAATGCCGGAATCAAGCTTCGATTCGCCCTTGCCGTCGAGATTGACGGTGACGGTGATCTGCGTTTCGCGGGTGTTGCGGGTGATGGTGGCGGTTCTCATTTGCTTCGTTGCGGATCAGGGGGATTCGGTGAGTGCGGCAATCAGCGCGTCGTTTTCCAACGGCGAACCCACGGTCAGGCGCAGGGTATTGGCCATCAGCGCATGCGACTTGCCGGTGTTCTTGACGAGGATTTTACGCGAGAGCAGGGTCTTGAAGGTTTTATCCGCGTCGGGCACGCGAATCAGTACGAAATTCGCCTCGGACGGAAAGCGCTTGATGCCGGCAATCTTGTCGAGCGCGACATCGAGGCGAGTGCGCTCGGCCCTGAGGATTTCTGCTTGCTGCAGCAGCGCATCGTAGTGCCGCATCGCGAAGGTGGCGGCGGCCTGCGTCAGCACATTGATGTTGTAGGGCAGGCGCAATTTGTCGAATTCTTCCAGCCATGCACGGCGGCCGATCAACATGCCGAGGCGCGCACCGGCCAGGCCCAGCTTGGAGACGGTGCGCATCAACACCGCATTCGGGTACTGCGCAATATCATGCAGGAACGATTCGCGCGAAAACGCGAAATAAGCTTCGTCGATCACCACCAGGCCGCCGTGTTTTTGGCAGGCTTGGATGATGCGATAAATTGAATTGCGCTCAAACAAATTGCCGGTCGGATTGTTGGGATAGGCGATGAAGGTCAGCGCGGGGCATTTGCTGTCGATGGCGGCGAGCATCGCCTCGGCATCGATCGAGAAATCGGCCTTCAAGGGAACGCCGATGTATTCCAACCCGCAGAAGGTCGCGATCATTTTGAACATCACGAAGGCCGGCTCCACCGACAGCAGCGCAGCCCCCGGCTTGGCGCAGGCCATGGCGATGATCTGGATGATTTCATCCGAGCCATTGCCGAGCAGGATGTCGAGATCCGGCGCAATGTTCATCGCGCCGCGGATCGCGTCTTTCAGTTCATCAGCCGCCGCGCTGGGATAGCGGTTCAGTGCGGCTTTCGACAGCGCCTCGGCCAGTCCGGCGCGCAACGCTTCCGGAAATGAAAACGGATTCTCCATTGCGTCGAGCTTGATCACGCCTGCCGCCGGCTGCACATGGTAGGCCGACAACTGCGCGATCTCGCTGCGAATGATCTTGGGCGCGGTCATCAGTGCATCATTTCAAACGGAAGTCGGCCGATTGCGCATGTGCTTCCAACCCTTCGGCGCGCGCCAGGGTGGCGGCGACCTTGCCCAGGGTTTGCGCGCCGGCCTGCGACACGTTGATGATCGAGGAGCGTTTCTGGAAATCGTAAACGCCCAGCGGCGAGGAGAAGCGCGCGGTGCGCGAAGTCGGCAACACATGGTTCGGCCCGGCGCAGTAATCGCCCAGCGATTCCGAGGAAAAGATACCCATGAAAATCGCCCCGGCATGATGGATTTTCGGCAACAGCGCATCGGGATCGGCCATCGACAACTCGAGATGTTCCGGCGCGATGCGGTTCGAGATGGCGCAGGCCTCCTCGAGATCGCGCACCAGGATCAGCGCGCCGCGATTGCCGAGCGAGGCGCGAATGATGTCGGCGCGCGGCATGGTCGCCAGCAGTTTTTCCATGCTGGCGGCGACGCGGGCGATAAAGGCCGCATCCGGGCAGAGCAGAATGGCCTGGGCGATTTCATCATGCTCGGCCTGGCTGAACAGGTCCATCGCCACCCAGTCCGGATCGGTCTTGCCATCGGCGATCACCAGGATTTCCGAGGGGCCGGCCACCATATCGATGCCAACCTGGCCAAATACAAAACGCTTGGCGGCGGCCACATAGGCATTGCCGGGCCCGACGATTTTATCGACCGCGGGAATGGTGGCGGTGCCGAAGGCCAGGGCGCCGACGGCCTGCGCGCCGCCGATGCGGAACACGCGATCCACCCCGGCCAGGGCGGCGGCGGCCAACACCGTTTCATTCGTCACCCCATCCGGTGTCGGCGTGACCATGATCAGCTCCTTCACGCCGGCCACCTTGGCGGCGATGGCATTCATCAATACCGAGGAGGGATAGGCCGCTTTGCCGCCGGGCACATAGAGGCCGGCGCGATCGAGCGGCGTGATCTGCTGACCGAGCACGGTGCCGTCGGCTTCGGTGTATTGCCATGAGGGCTGGATCTGCCGCTGGTGATAACTGCGGATGCGTTCGGCGGCGGTTTCGAGTGCGGCGCGCACAGCGGCGGGCAGGTTGCTGAGCGCCGCCTTCAATGCGAGGGGATCGACTTCGAGCGCGGCGGCCGATGCCGGTGTCCAGCGGTCAAAGCGTTTGGTGCAATCCAGTACCGCCGAATCGCCCTCGGTCTTCACGGTCTCGAGGATGGCGCGCACCAGCATTTCCACCTTGGGGTCCTGCGCCGACTCGAAGGCCAGCAACTGCGCGAGTTCGCCCTCGAAAGTGGCGCTGCGCGAATCGAGTTGTCGGATGTTCAGCATGGCATTGGAAATTGTAGACCTGGCATTGGCGCGGTGTTTGAAGCAAAAATGCCTCGAAACCCGCGCCAGTGCTGGAGTTTCAAATTACGAAATAATGGCGCGCTCGAAAGCCTCAATCATCGGCTGAATCGCCCCGCGCTTCAACTTGAGCGCAGCGCGGTTCACAATCAGGCGGCTGGAGATCGGCAGGATTTCTTCCACCGCGATCAGGTGATTGGCCTTGAGCGTGTTGCCGGTCGAGACCAGATCGACGATGGCATCGGCCAGTCCCGTCAGCGGCGCCAGCTCCATCGAGCCATACAGCTTGATGAGGTTGACGTGCATGCCCTTCTTGGCGAAATGCTCGCGCGCGGTCTGCACGTATTTGGTGGCGACGTTCAGTCTCGCGCCGCGTTTCACCGCCGCGGCATAGTCGAAGTCCTCGCGGGTGGCGACCATCATGCGGCATTTGCCGATGTTCAGATCCAGCGGCGCATACAGCCCCTGGTTGCTGCCGGCCTCATGCTCGAGCAGCACGTCCTTGCCGGCCACGCCCAGATCGGCGGCGCCGTATTGCACATAGGTCGGCACATCGGAGGCGCGCACGATGACCAGTTTCACCTCGGCGCGATTGGTGTCGAGGATCAGCTTGCGCGATTTTTCCGGGTCATCCTGCGGCACGATGCCGGCGGCGGCCAGCAGGGGCAGAGTCTCGTCGAAAATGCGGCCTTTCGACAGCGCGATGGTGATGCGATTGCCGGTTTCACCCATCATGCGACCCGCTCGATTTGCGCGCCCAGCCCGGTGAGTTTTTTCTCGATGTGATCGTAGCCGCGGTCGAGATGGTAAATGCGGTCGATCACGGTTTCGCCCTCGGCGACCAGCCCGGCGATGACCAGGCAGGCGGAGGCGCGCAGATCGGTCGCCATCACCGTCGCCCCGGCGAGGCGTTCCACGCCGTGCACGATGGCGGTATTGCCCTCGATATCGATCCTGGCGCCCAGCCGCACCAGTTCCTGCACATGCATGAAGCGGTTTTCGAAAATGGTTTCGGTGACCACGCCGGTGCCGCTGGCCACGCAGTTGAGCGCGATCAGCTGCGCCTGCATATCGGTCGGAAAGGCCGGGTAGGGCGCAGTGCGGATATTGATGGCATGCGGCCGTTCGCGGCGCGCCACGATAATTTCGGATTCGGTGGTGCTGATGGCGACACCGGCTTCGCGCAGTTTCTCGATCACCGCGTCCAGCGAATGCGGCTGCGTGGCGGTGAGGCGCACTTCGCCGCCGGCAGCGGCGACGGCGGCGAGGAACGTCCCGGTCTCGATGCGGTCCGGCATCACGCGGTAATCGGCGCCATGCAACCGTGCAATGCCTTCAATCGTGATCACGTCGGATCCATGACCGCGAATTTGCGCGCCCATCGCGATCAGGCACTCGGCCAGGTCGACCACTTCCGGCTCGCGCGCGGCGTTTTCCAGCACCGTCGCGCCCTCGGCGAGGCAGGCCGCCATCATCAGGTTCTCGGTGCCGGTGACGGTCACCGTGTCCATGAAAATGCGCGCGCCCTTCAATTTTTTCGCGGTGGCGTGGATATAGCCGGCCTCGATGTTGATCGTGGCGCCCATCGCTTCCAGCCCCTTGATATGCAGGTCCACCGGGCGCGCGCCGATCGCGCAACCGCCCGGCAGCGAGACGCGGGCTTCGCCGAAGCGCGCGACCAGCGGACCCAGCACCAGAATCGAGGCGCGCATGGTCTTGACCATATCGTAGGAGGCGACCAGCTCGCTGACCCTGTCGGCCTGCAGGGTGACGGTTTCCCGCGCACCTTCCCCGCCGCGTGTGGCGGCCACGCCCATCTGCCCGAGCAGCTTCAGCATGGTGTCGATATCGTTCAGATGCGGCACATTGCCCAGCACCAGCGGCTCGGCCGTCAACAGCGCGGCCGCGAGGATGGGCAGCGCGGCATTCTTGGCGCCGGAAATGCGGACATCACCGTATAGCGGTGTGCCGCCCCGGATTTTCAGTTTTTGCATGGGGACGGAGTTTTATCGAACGGGATGCGACGACCATTCGGCCGGTGTCAGGGTCTTCATCGACAGCGCATGGATTTCCTCGCGCATGCGTTCGCCCAGCGCGCCGTAGACGATCTGGTGGCGCTGGACGCGCGATTTGCCTTCAAAGGCGCCGCTGACGATGACCGCATTGAAGTGGGCGCCATCGCCATCGATCGCCAGATGTTGGCAGTCGAGCTTGTCGCGAAGATAACCTTCAATTTGCTGGGGCGTGACCACGGAAAGCCTTATTGGCGAAGTTTGTACCCGGATTTTAACAGGGACAGGGTGACCGCCGAAAGGCAAAAGAATGCGCCTGCGGTGACGGCCAGGGACAGCCACACCGAGACATCGCCATGGCCGAAGAAGCCGTAGCGGAAGCCGTCGATCATGTAGAAGAAGGGGTTGAAGTGCGACAGCGCCTGCCAGAAGCCCGGCAGGGAGTGGATCGAATAGAACACGCCGGACAGGAAGGTGAGCGGCATGATAATGAAGTTCTGGAACGTGGCCAACTGGTCGAACTTGTCGGCCCACAGTCCGGCGATGATGCCCAGCACCGCCAGCAGGGCGCTGCCGAGCACGGCGAAAACCAGAACCCAGAGCAGGTTGTAGACCGGCACATGGGCCATCAGCAGGCCGAGCACGAACACGCCGAGGCCTACCGCCATCGCGCGAATGACGGCGGCAATCACATAGGCGCCGAAAAAGTTCCAGTGGCTCAGGGGCGGCAACAGGATGAACAGGATATTGCCGGTGATCTTGGACTGGATCAGCGAGGACGAGGTATTGGCGAAACCGTTTTGCAGCATCGACATCATGGCGAGGCCGGGAATCAGGAACTGCTCGTAGCTGACGCCGGGGAAGGCGGCATTGCTGCCGGCCATCACATGCGCGAAGATCAGCAGGTACAGCAGCGCGGTCAGCACCGGCGCGGCCACCGTCTGGAAAGCGACTTTCCAGAAGCGCAGGACTTCCTTCAGCAGCAGCGTCTTGAAGCCGGTCATTCCCCCGCTCCCTGGTGCATGATCTTGACGAACACTTCTTCCAGCTCGGGTTCGGTGACTTCCATATTGGTGATGGTGGCGCCCGCGGTGCGCAAATGCGCGAGCACCGTTTCGACTTCGCTGTAATCATGGATCGAAAAATGGTGCCAGGCCCCGTCCTGGGAGGCGCGTTGCGGCAGCAGGGCGGCCGGCAGCTCGCAGCCGAGCTTTACCCGCAATACGCGCTCGGAAAAAGCGTTCAGCAGATGTTCGGTGGTGTCCATGGCGACGACGCGGCCCTGCTTCAGCATCGCAATGCGGGTGCACAGCTGCTGCGCCTCTTCCAGGTAATGCGTGGTCAGCAGGACGGTGTGGCCCCGGGCATTCAATTCGCGAATGAAGCTCCACAAGGTCTGGCGCAGCTCCACATCGACGCCCGCGGTCGGTTCATCCAGCACGATCACCGGCGGGCGGTGCACCAGCGCCTGCGCGACCAGTACGCGCCGCTTCATGCCGCCGGACAGCTGACGCATATTCTGGTCGGCCTTGTCGGTGAGCGAGAGTTTGGACAGCAGCTCATCGATCCAGGCGTCGAGTTCGCGCGAACGCGCGATGCCGAAATAGCCCGCCTGGAAGCGCAGCGTTTCGCGGACGGAAAAAAACGGGTCGAACACGATTTCCTGCGGCACGATGCCCAGGGCGCGACGAGACGCCTGGTAATCCTTCGCCACATCATGGCCCATCACGCTGAGCGAGCCGGCGCTGGGGCGGGTCAGGCCGGCGAGAGCCGAAATCAGGGTGGTCTTACCGGCGCCGTTGGGGCCCAGCAGCGCAAAAAATTCGCCCTCTTCCACGCGCAGCGACACCCCGGCCAGCGCCGCGAAAGAGCCATAGCGTTTCTCGACGTCCTGAACGTCGACTGCGATTGTCATGGATGGGTTGGTCCGCTAGCCGGCGGACGCGGTCTTCTGTTTTTGAAGCGGACAATGGATCATATCGTCCACGCCGTACAGCTCGGCAAGCGCCTTGAGGTTGACGGGCAGATGCGCGTATTGCAGCGCCTTGCCCAGGCGCAGCGCCTCGCGGCGCCAATGAAGCAGCAGCGAGACGGCCGAGGAATCAATGTCGGTAACCTCACCGAAATCGATCGCCAGACACGCCGGCAACTGCGGCTGCGAGGCGTAAGCGGCGGTTTCGGCAAGGATGCGCGGCATATTGGCGAGATTCAGTGCGCCGGCAATTTTCAAAGTCTCGCCGATGACGGTGCTTGCAGGGCTGGTATCCACGGATAGGGCCTATTTCCTGGCGGCGTTCTTGCTGTTGCGCTCGCTTAGCGACTTGATCAGGGCATCAATACCTTTTTCCTTGATCTCGGTATTGAACGAACTGCGGTAGTTGGTGACGAGAGACACGCCGTCGATGAGCACGTCATATACTTTCCAGCCGCCGGACGTTTTTTCCATGCTGTAGTCGATCGGGATCGGCTGTCCGCCCGGCTGCACAATCAGGGTCTTGACCACGACTTCCGTATCCGCCGGCGCCATTTTCAGCGCCTTGACGTCGATCGTCTGATTGCGATACTGGGTCAGCGAGGTCGAATAGGTGCGCACCAGCAAGGTTCTGAATTGTTCGGTCAGCGCGGCCTTTTGCGCATCGCTGGCGTCGCGCCAATTGCGACCAACGGCAAGCTGGGTCATGTGCGGAAAGTTGAAATAGGGCAGCACCTTGTCTTCGGCGAGTTTTTCGATTTTTTTCTGGTCGCCCGACTGCAGATCCTTGTCGGACTTGATGGCGGCCAGGATTTCGGTCGTGTTCTTGCGCACCAATTCGTCGGGAGCAACATCCTGGGCGAACGCAGCGGCGCCGAGGAAGGCGGCTGTGGCGGCAATAAGGGACTTCAAAAACAGCTTGCGGGTAAACATGGCGTAATGACTTTCAGTATGAAGGGATGCAACGAAATCGCTTAACGGGGGCGGACTGCATATCGTTTACATCAATTAATGTTAGCAATTACTTCTTTTCCGTGCCTTCTGTCGCCTTGCTGAACATGAATTGGCTGATAAGGCGCTCAAGAACCACGGCCGATTGCGTCAATTTGATCGTATCGCCGTTCGCAAGTTTCTTGTCATCCGCGCCCGCATCGAGACCGATATACACCTCTCCCAGCAGGCCGGAAGTGAGAATCGATGCGCTGGTATCTTTGGGAAAACCGAAGCGATTGTCCATGGTCATGGAGACAATCGCCTGGAATTTCTCGTTATCGAACTTGATATCGGTGACCCGGCCCACCAGGACGCCGGCACTTTTGACCGGTGCCTTGGACTTGAGTCCGCCGATATTTTCGAAATGCGCGGAGACGGTATAGGTCTCGTTGACGTGGTCGGCGCCGAGATTGCCGACGCGCAGGGCCAGAATCAGCAGCGCAGCAAAGCCCAGCAGGATGAAGAGGCCGACCCAGAGGTCGATGGTTTTGCGATCCATAAATGAATTTCCGTTAAAGGTGGGGTGATCAGGCGGCGCGCAACATGAAGGCGGTCAGAACCAGGTCAAGCGCCAGTACGGTCAGCGCCGAGGTCACCACGGTGCGCGTGGTGGCCGCCGAGACGCCTTCGGCGGTGGGCTCTGCATCAAATCCTTCGAAGGTGGCAATGATTGAAATGGCGATG
>Ga0209647_1002689_pt1 | contig 14220 bp, 14 predicted proteins | sample GraSoi_2013_60cm_FD_185827 | JGI IMG/M metagenome (GOLD analysis project Ga0209647, IMG submission 185827) | Grasslands soil microbial communities from the Angelo Coastal Reserve, California, USA - Sample 9_17_2013_60cm (SPAdes) (version 2) | ecosystem: Environmental > Terrestrial > Soil >...
GATCACAGCGATGTGGCGCGATGCGCCAAGACATCGCTCGCCGAATGCGGGATGGCCCGAGGCTGCAATGGCTGGAGCGCTGGGTGTGAGGTTGGCCGGACCGCGTGCCTATCAGGGAACGATGCGCGACTACCATTGGATCGGCGATGGCCGCGAAACTGCTAGCGCCCCGGACATTCGCGCAGCTCTCCGGCAATACCGGGTCGCATGCGCGATCCAACTGGCGTGCGTTGCTGGACTGGCCGCGGCTATGGCGTTGCTGTGAACTCGGGCACGCGCGCCAACTCAAGCAGACGGTTGCAGTCGATATGTCGCTCGATGTGATCCGCCAAACGATCCAGCGTCGCCTCGATGTCGGCCTCATAGGTGAGGTCGGAAGATTGGGTTGCAATGCGACGCAGCCAGTGGTCGCGCTGCCGGTCGTCGGAAAACAGGCCGTGGACGTAACAACCGGCGATGCGGCCGGAGTCATCGACCGCGCCTTCCTCTCGTCCGTCGGCGAAACGCAACAGCGGTTTCGCACGTCCCGCGCCGGTCGTGCGTCCAATGTGCATCTCGTATCCCTTGAAGGGCGCTGCCCCATCAGCACTTTCGCCGGCGATATCGACGAGGACCTTGTCACCCTCGAGCACGGTCTCGACATCCAGCAACCCAAGCCCCGCAACGGCGCCGGCAGGTCCCTCTATCCCGTCCGGATCCGAAATTTGAGTGCCGAGCATCTGATAGCCGCCACAAATCCCGAGCACATGGCCGCCGCGACGCACATGCGCCTTGAGATCGATGTCCCATCCTGCTTCGCGCAACGCGGAGAGGTCGGCGATGGTGGCCTTGGAACCCGGCAGCACCACCAGCGTGGCATCTCCGGGAATGGGCTGTCCAGGTCTGATGAAGACAACATTGACACCGGGCTCAAGGCGCAACGGATCAAAATCATCAAAATTGGAGATGCGGGGATAGGCGAGCACGACGATCAAGCTGCGGTCGCTATCGCCGCGAGGGGAGGCAGTCGGAATTCCGAGCGCATCTTCCGCGGGCAGCCTGTGCGCCAGGTCGAAGAACGGAACCAGACCGAGCGGCTGCCAGCCGGTGTGCCGTGCGATGGTCGCCATCCCATCGCTGAACAGAGACGGATCGCCGCGAAACTTGTTGACGACAAAACCTGCGACCATCGCGGCGTCCTCGGCGGCGATGACGGCCTTGGTGCCAACGAGGCTGGCGATGACGCCACCACGGTCGATATCGCCGACGAGCACCACGGGCACACCTGCTGCGCGTGCAAAACCCATATTGGCGATGTCGGCGGCGCGCAGGTTCACTTCCGAGGCGGAACCTGCGCCTTCGACCAGCACGAGGTCGGCCTCGCGCGCAAGATGGCCAAAGCTTTCAAGCACGGCGCCGAGAAGTTTCGGCTTCATGGCCTGATATTCACGCCCCTTGGCATTGCCGACGACGCGGCCCTGCACCACCACCTGCGATCCGGTTTCGCTCTGCGGCTTCAGCAGCACGGGATTCATGTGCACGCTCGGCTGCACCCGCGCGGCCCGCGCCTGCAGCGCCTGCGCCCGCCCAATCTCGCCGCCATCCGCAGTGACGGCGGCATTGTTCGACATGTTCTGTGGCTTGAAAGGCCTCACCCGCAGGCCGCGATTGGCAAAGGCGCGCGCCAATCCCGCGACCAGCAGCGACTTGCCGACGTCCGAGCCGGTTCCCTGCAGCATGATCGCGCGCGCTGGACTCAAAATTCGATGCCTTGCTGCGCTTTGACACCGGCGGCGAAGTGGTGCTTCACGGCGACCATCTCGGTCACGAGGTCGGCTATCTCGATCAATTCGGGTTTTGCGTTGCGGCCGGTGACGACGACGTGCAGGTCCGGCCGCCGGCTCGCGAACGCCACGAGGACTTTGCCGAGGTCGAGATGATCGTAGCGCAGGGAGATGTTCAGCTCGTCGAGCACCAGCAGCCGGATGGAGGGATCGTCCATCAGCTCGGTCGCCCTGGCCCATGCACGCTCCGCGGCCGCGACATCGCGCGCACGATCCTGCGTTTCCCAGGTAAAACCTTCACCGAGCGTGTACCATTTGACCTGATCGCCAAAACGCTCGATCGCGCTACGCTCGCCGCTTTGCCAGGCGCCCTTGCCGAACTGCACCACGCCGCACTGAAAGCCGCGACCGATCGCGCGCAGCAAAAGACCAAACGCCGCCGTGGATTTACCCTTGCCCTTGCCGGTGTGGACGATCAGCAATCCCTTCTCGATGGTCTTGCCTGCAACCTCGGCGTCCTGGACTGCCTTGCGGTTGGCCATCTTTGCCTTGTGGCGCGCGTCGTCGTCGGTTTCGGTCGTCATGGGGTCAAAATTCCTTCGGTCTATTTCAGAGTGAGCGGCAATCCCGCCGCGATCAAGACGGCGCGATCGGCAATTGCAGCGACCTGCATGTTGAGACGGCCTTGCGCATCGCGAAATTTTCGCGCCAGCGCATTGTCGGGAACGATGCCAAAGCCGACTTCATTGGAGACGATGACGATTGGTCCGTCGGCGTTGCGCAAGGCCGCGATGAGGCGCTGTGTCTCAGCGACGAGATCACGACCGGTCAGCATGACATTGCTCAGCCAGAGCGTGAGACAGTCGATCAGCACGGGTCCTTCACTTCCGTGGGCTGCGATTGCGCCGGGCAAATCGAGCGGTGCTTCGACGGTGCGCCACCCGCCATCGCGTCGCTGCCGGTGTTCGGCGATTCGGACCGCCATCTCGTCATCATGGGCCTGCGCGGTTGCGATGTAGACCCAGGGCGGCGCGCAGTCCATCACCAACCCTTCCGCATATCTGCTCTTTCCCGAGCGCGCGCCGCCGAGAACAAAGGTCAGACGAGGTAGCGGGGAGGCGTTCATGACCGGCGAATTCGATTGACGGGGGTTGATCCTTGCCCTTATCAATCGGGTGACGGTTCCCCGCAAGGGGATTGAATGGGAATGCGGTCAGGGGACTTTAGCCTCCCAAAGGCATGGGGCCCCAAATCCGCGGCTGCCCCCGCAACTGTAGTCGGCGAGCTGAAGGCCAAGACACCACTGGGAAACCGGGAAGGTGGCCGGACGCTGAGACCCGAGAGCCAGGAGACCTGCCGTCGAGAACGCTGTTATCCGGCTCGTCGCGCGGGGCGTCGCGATGGTCATACCAAGGCTCATTGGCCGGCGACCCATGTCGTCGGCGATGGGCCTCCGTCGGAAGCGGCACCAGGCCAGGGCACACGAAGCCCACGACGACGGAGGTCCGCGATGAAGACTCTGCTTGATCGATCCTTGTTCAATCGATTCCGCACGTTTGCTATGGATGCCGCGATGCTCGCGCAGGCGCTGGCGCACCGTGCGATGGGCGGCAAGGTTCCCGTCACCTTCGGCCAGCCGGGCTGAGCGCGGCAAGCATATGACAGCGCTTACCGACACCGAGGCCGCGCCTGATGCGTGCGCCTCAAAACTGTTTGTCTGCATCACCTGCCGCCTGCTCGGCGAGACCAGCGAGGAAACGCAGGCACGCCCCGGCGCGCGGCTGATGGAGATCCTGTCGCAGCGGCTCGAAGATGGTGAGCAGAATATCGAAATCGTGCCCGTCGAGTGCCTGTCGAATTGCACGCGCGGTTGCACGGTCGCGGTCTCGGGGCCGGGAAAATGGACTTACGTGATCGGCGCGCTCGACCCTGAACAGCATGCTGACGACGTGGTCCAATTTGCACGGCTTCATCAGTCCCATGCCGAAGGGCTGCCGGTCTGGCGCGAGCGCCCCGTCCACGTCCGCAAGAACACGATTGCGCGAGTCCCACCGCTTCCCGTCTAGCAAAAGAAAATTTGGAGACAACCCCGATGACATCTCTGACAAAAGTTCCCTGTACGATCGTCACGGGCTTCCTCGGCGCCGGCAAGACGACGCTGGTTCGCCACCTCCTTGAAAAGGCGGGCGGGCGCCGCCTCGCGGTGATCGTCAACGAATTCGGCGATGTCGGCATCGACGGCGAGATTTTGAAGAGCTGCGGCATCGAGAGCTGCCCGGAAGACCGTATCGTGGAATTGTCCAACGGCTGCATCTGCTGCACGGTGGCGGATGATTTCGTGCCCGCGCTCCGGCGTCTGATCGATCACCCCGCCCCGCCGGAGCACATCGTCATCGAAACGTCCGGGCTCGCGCTTCCGAAGCCGCTGGTGCAGGCCTTCAACTGGCCGGAGATCGCCTCGCGCGTCACCGTCGATGGCGTCGTCGCGGTGGTCGACGGCGCGGCCGTTGCTGCGGGACGGTTCGTTGACGATCCGGATGCGGTGAGCCGGCAGCGGGAGCAAGACAATTCGCTCGATCACGAGAATCCACTCGAGGAGGTCTACGAAGATCAGCTTCTCTGTGCCGATCTGGTCGTGCTGAACAAGGCCGATCTGATGTCGGCAGACGAAAGGCGCAGGGTGGTCGGCGAGATCGGACGGGCGGTTTCCAGGCCGGTCAAGATCGTCGAAGTGGAGAACGGCCGCGTATCGCCCGCCGTCCTGCTGGGGCTCGGGCTGGCTGCCGAACAAGACGTCGGCAACCGCGTCTCCCATCACGACAATGAGGCCGAGCACGACCACGACGATTTTGAGTCCTTTGTCATCGATCTCAAGCGTTTCGAGACCCCGCAAACCCTGATTGAGAAAATTGCCGAGGCGGCGGCGAAGCACGACATCCTTCGCGTCAAGGGATTCGCCGAGATTCTGGATAAGCCGATGCGGCTTCTGGTCCAGGGTGTCGGATCCCGCATCCAGCACCGTTTTGATCGCGCCTGGCAAAAGGATGAGGAGCGCAGCAGCCGTCTGGTCGTGATCGGCCAGAAGGGGCTCGATGCCGCCGCCATCCGAAACCTGATCCTGGGCTGAGCGCGCATGCATCTGCTGGCGAGCACCATCGCGAAACTGGACGAGGCGGAAGCCGCGATCGATCTCGAGCAGTCGCCGGCCGAAATCGTCGTGCTCTCTTTCGCCGACAGCGATCTGTCAGCGCTTGCGGCGGCGTGGAAGTCCGATGCCGGGATACTGCCGACGCTGAGACTTGCCAGTCTCAAGAAGCTGAAGCACCCGATGTCCGTGGACCTCTATGCCGAGCGCGTAGTCGCGCATGCGCGGGCAGTCATCGTGCGTTGCCTCGGGGGATTTGAATATTGGCGATATGGACTGGACATCATCGCGTCGATCGCACGCAAGAACAACATCCTGTTCGCTGCGTTGCCCGGCGACGATCGCCCCGATTCCCGTCTGGCTGAAATATCGACGGTGACAGCAGAGACGTTGTCTCGTCTGGACAGTTTCTTTCGTGAAGGCGGCCCGGAGAATCTTTGCGAGGCGCTGAGATATGTCGGCAGCCTTCTCGATCGCGATATCTCCTGGACCGATGCGATTCCGATCGGACCAGTCGCCGGATTTTCCACCGACGGGCGCGCGCTACCTCTGCAGGATTTGATCGGCGCCCTTGATCAGCGTCCCGTTGCGCTGGTTCTATTCTACAAAGCAAGCCTGCTGGCTGCCGACACGGCTCCCATCCGCGCCTTGATGGCTGCGCTCGAAAGACAAGACCTGACGCCGGTTGCGGTTGCAGTCACCAGTCTCAAGGACCCCGCGGCAGCGCAAAGTATCGGCCAAATGATCGCCGCGCGGCGGCCGGCGATCATCCTCAACGCGACGGCATTTTCCGCGCTGCGCGATGACGGCACGACGGTCCTCGACGCCGCCGATGTTCCCGTGCTGCAAGTTGTGCTGGCAAGCAGCGCGCAGGAGGTCTGGGCTTCCTCGCCGCGCGGTCTCTCTCCGGCCGATCTCGCCATGAACGTGGTGTTGCCCGAGCTGGATGGCCGATTGTTGAGCCGCGCCGTTTCGTTCAAGGCCGAGGACGATTTTGATTCCAGGATCGAATTTGCAGCCGTCCGGCACAAGCCCTGTCCTGACCGGATCGATTTTGTCGCGCGCCAAGCTGGCGGCTTCGTCAAACTGAGCCGGACCCCGCGCGCGGAGCGCAAGCTCGCGCTCGTTCTGTCGGATTATCCAGCTCGCGCGGGGCGTGCCGGTTATGCCGTCGGGCTCGACACTACCGAAAGCGTCGTTCAAATCGTCAATCTTTTGCGTGCGGGAGGCTACGATGTTGGCGCGGAGGAATTGCACGCCGCGGACGTCGAGAGGCTGCTCGCGGGACATTCGACACGCCTCGAGATTCCGCTCAGTGCCTACGCGAGATGGTTGAAGGCGATGCCAACAACGTTGCAGAACGAGATCGAAAATATTTGGGGTGATCCCGGTGCCGACCCTTCGGCCGAAAACGATGCTTTTTCTGTTCCCGTGCTCAAAGCCGGAAAGCTCCTGGTGTTTCTGCAGCCCGACCGTGGGTCGGCGCGTGATCGCAAGGCCGGCTATCATGACACGTCCGTTCCCCCGCGCCACGCCTATGTGGCGCTCTATGCCTGGCTGCGCGAGCAGGCGCAGATCGACGCGCTGATTCATCTCGGCACCCACGGCACGCTGGAGTGGCTGCCTGGCAAGGCGCTGGCGCTTTCCGCCGAGTGCTGGCCCGAGGCCGTGACGGGTCCACTGCCGGTGATTTATCCGTTCATCGTCAACAATCCGGGTGAGGCGGTACAAGCAAAACGCCGGCTGAGTGCCGTGACCATTGGTCATCTCACGCCGCCGCTGAGCGCGGCGGGGCTGCATGGTGCGATGGCCGAGCTGGAAGCACTGGTCGAGGAATATGCTGGCGCGGACGGCCTTGATCGGCGCCGGCTTGATTTGCTTGAAGGCGCGATTATCGACAACGCCTGGACATCGGGTCTCGCCGCCGAATGCAAGCTATCAAAAGACGAGCCGGCAAGGGATGCCATTGTAAAACTCGATGCGCATCTTTGCGATATCAAGGAACTGAGTATCCGCGACCGGCTGCATGTGTTCGGGCGGGCGCCAACGAGCGATGTACAGTCAGCGCTGCTCGAATCGATCATTGCGGCAGGTGGCGCCTCTGTAACCGTCGAGCGGCGCGAGCAGATCGAAGCGGCCGTCCGCAACTGCGCCTTGCACGAGGAGAGGGCGCTTGTGGCGGCACTCGACGGACGGCGCGTGAGCCCGGGCCCCGCTGGTGCGCCGAGCCGGGGCAGGGCCGACGTTTTGCCCACCGGGCGAAATCTGACGACGATCGATCCGCGGTCGATACCGACGCGGACGGCCACAACGATCGGTCTGCGGGCCGCGGATGAAGTGGTGCGTCGCTACTTGCAGGATCACGGCGATTACCCGCGCGTGCTCGTCATTGATCTCTGGGCGTCGACGTCGCTGCGAACCGGCGGCGACGATCTTGCGCAGGCGCTCGGCTATCTCGGCGCCCGACCGGTTTGGGACATGTCATCCAACCGTGTCACAGGCGTTGAGGTTCTGCCGCTGGCAAAACTTGAACGGCCGCGCATCGATGTGACGCTGCGGATCTCCGGCCTGTTCAGAGACATTTTCGAAACACAGATCGCGCTGCTTGACACGGCAATTCGCAAGGTCGCTTCGCGCGACGAGGATGACGCCGACAATCCGCTCGCCTGCTCGCACCGGCGCGGCGACAATCTTGCCCGTATCTTCGGTGGCGCGCCCGGCAGCTATGGCGCAGGAACGGCGACGCTTGCGCTCGACGGCAATTGGCGAGCGCGCGAAGATCTTGGCGAGGCCTACCTGTCCGCAGTGACCCACGCTTACGGCGCCGTGCAGCCGGTCATGCCGGCTGGAGATGGCTTTCGCGACCGTGTGTCTGCGGCCGATGCGCTGGTCCATCCGCAAGACGACCGCGAGCGGGACCTTCTCGATGGTGACGGCGTCGCCGATTTCGTCGGCGGCTTTGCGGCGGCGGCGGCGTTGCTCGGCAACGATGCAAAACTCTACCACCTCGATACCAGCGAGCCATCAACGCCGAAAGCCCGCACGGTTGGCGAGGAGATAGCACGAATCGTACGAGGACGGCTGACCAATCCGCGCTGGATTGCGGGCATGCTCGCTCACGGTTATCGCGGCGTTGCCGAAATCGCCCAGGGCGTCGACGCCCTCTTTGCCTTCGCGGCAACAACGCGTGCCGTGCCAAATCATTTATTTGACATCGCGCATGATGCCCTGATCGGGGATGAAGCGGTGTTGGCGGGGATGATTGGAGCTAACCCGGCAGGCGCGGCAGCGATCGCCTCGCGGCTCCGCGATGCGCTGACGCGTGGGCTCTGGGTTGCGCGGCGCAATGCGGTTGCCGGCGAACTGGACCGCGCCATCGCGAAATCGCAGCACGATCGCGGTCCATCGATCGAGGCCGCAAAATGAATCACGCGGCATTCGAGGTGAAGGGTTGGTGCCCCGGCGCGCTAAAACCGATGCGGAGCGGCGACGGACTTATCGTGCGGGTGCGCCCGCGATGCGGAATGTTCGGGCCGGACGAACTGGTCGTGCTTGCCGAAGCCGCCCAGCGTTTCGGCAACGGCCATATCGATCTGACGCGGCGCGCTAATCTGCAAATCCGCGGCGTTGGCGAAGAAAGTTTGCCGGGACTGCACGACGTGATCGGAGGGCTCGGACTTCTCGATCCAACTCCGGAAGGGGAAGCGGTACGCAACCTCATGATCAGCCCGCTCGCAGGCGTCGACCCAGCCGAGGTGCTTGATATCCGTGGGATCGCCCTGGAAATCGCGCGATTGCTTGTATCCGAACGCGCACTCTGGGCTCTGCCCTCCAAGTTCGGTTTCATCGTCGATGGTTGCGGGACTTTGACACTTGCGGATGAGCGGGCCGATATTCGCCTGACGGCTATTCGCAACGGCGCAAATCCTTCCGTCGCGATTGGTATCGACACGCAGGCCGGGATCGATTGGCTTGGTTCGGTCTCTCCCGCAGCCGCAGCTACGGCCGCGATGGAGACCGCGCGCGCTTTCCTCGAAGTGACGCCGAAAAAGATGCGGCAACGCGTGCGCGACCTCTCCGCCAAAGGTTTTGCGTCGCTCCGATCAGCGATGCGGTCGCGGCTCGATCCGCTAACGGTCGTTCCAGAAAAAACCGCCGGATCGTCGGTTCGGCGCGTTGGCTTGCTTGATCTGGGCCCCGGCCGCTTCGCCGTGGGTATCGCAGCGCCGTTCGGCCGCGTCGAGACCGATCAGCTCCGGATACTTGCCGGCGAGATGGCGGCCTTCGGTGTCAAAGAAATCAGGCTGTCACCGTGGCGCATTTTGTATGCCGAGGTCCCCAGCGCATCGGCAGGGAATGCGGTGCTTAATGCGGCTCGAGCCGTCGACTTGATTACTGATCCCGATGATCCGCTGCTCAGGATCGAAGCCTGTCCGGGCGCACCAGCCTGTCGGTCGACGCGCCTCGACACCCGCGGCGACGCGCGCCGGCTTGCCGCATTGTCATCCAGGTTTGGCTTTGAAGGTACCGTTCACGTCTCCGGTTGTGCCAAGGGGTGTGCAAAGTCCGCCGCGGCCGACCTGGTGCTGGTCGGCGCTGAAGGCAAATACGGGATCGTTCGCAATGGGACCGCGCAGGATCGCCCTGCAAGCAGCGCTTTGTTCGCTGAGCTTGCCGCTGATCCCGGCACATTTTTCGCTTCGGCCGGAGAACGAAGGCGATGACTGAATCTCAAAACTATATTCGCGACGGGGCCGAGATCTATCGCAACTCGTTTGCGATCATCCGCGCCGAGGCGGATCTCTCCCGTTTCGGAGAGAACGAAGAAAAAGTCGTGGTCAGGATCATCCACGCCTGCGGCATGACCGATATCGCCGGCGACATCGTGATGTCGCCGACGTTTGTCGCAAGCGCGCGCGCCGCATTGCTTCGGGGCGCGCCGATCCTGTCTGATGCGAAGATGGTCGCGCATGGCATCACCCGCAGCAGGCTGCCAAAGGACAACAATGTCATTTGCACGCTCGACGATCCCGCGGTGGCGCGCCTCGCCGCTGAAGCTGGCAACACGCGCTCGGCCGCCGCGCTGGAGCTGTGGCGGCCTCATCTCGAGGGAGCCGTCGTCGCCGTCGGCAATGCGCCGACTTCGCTGTTTCGGCTGCTTGAAATGCTCGACGAGGGCGCGCCGGCTCCCGCCGCCATCATCGGCGTTCCCGTCGGCTTCGTGGGCGCCGCCGAATCCAAGGAAGCGCTTCGGTTGCAGGCCCGCGTGCCATTTCTTGTCGTGCGCGGCCGCCGCGGCGGCAGTGCCATGGCCGTTGCAGCCATCAATGCGCTGGCGAGTGAGCGCGAATGACAGGTTTTGACGCGATCGCAGGAACCGCCTGTGCAGGAACACTCTACGGCATCGGTGTCGGGCCGGGCGATGTCCGCTATCTGACGCTGCGCGCGGCGGCGCTGGTGCGAGATGTCGACGTGTTGGCGTTTTTTGCCAAGCGAGGGCTACAGGGAAACGCGCGAGGCATTGTCGATCCTCTGCTGGCACCGGGACGAACCGAGCTTCGGCTGGAATACCCGGTGACGGACGAGCTCTCGCCCGAAGATCCCTCATATCAGAAACAGATCGTGCATTTCTATGAAGAGAGTGTCGCGGCGCTTGTGGAATTGCTTCGACAAGGCAAGTCCGTCGGGCTTCTGGCCGAAGGCGATCCGTTCTTCTACGGCTCCTTCATGCACATGTGGCGGCGTCTCAATCGCGAATTCCCGATCGAAATCGTGCCCGGCGTCACCGGTATGTCAGGCTGCTGGACCCGCGCCAATGCGCCGATCACCTGGGGCAACGACATCCTCTCGGTATTGCCGGGAACGTTGAGCGAAGAACAATTGACCCGCCGGCTAACGGAGACCGACGCCGCCGTCATCATGAAGGTCGGCAAGAACCTCGCAAAAGTCCGCCGCGCTGTCGAGGCGGCCGGGTTGCTCTCGCGCGCGGTCTATGTCGAGCGCGGCACCATGCAAGGGGAGCAGATCATGCCACTGTCCGAATGTCCTAACGGCAAGGGCCCGTACTTTTCCATGGTGTTGATCCCGGGTCAGGGGAGGCGGCTGTGAGCGGCTCGCTGGTCATTGTCGGTCTTGGACCGGGGTCGATGGACTTCTTGACGCCTGCGGCTGCGAAAGCGCTTTCTGCTGCAACCGATCTTGTTGGATATGAGACCTATCTCGATCGGATTCCAAAATCGGTCTTCAGCCGGCGCCGTCATGCGTCCGGCAATCGTCTCGAAATCGACCGCGCACGTCACGCGCTCGTGCTGGCGGCCGAAGGCAACAAGGTCGCGGTCGTCTCGGGTGGCGATCCCGGCGTATTCGCGATGGCGGCTGCGGTTTTCGAAGCCATCGAAGCCGGCGATCCCGCCTGGCGCGAACTCAATATACATGTCGAGCCGGGGATAACGGCGATGCTTGCGGCAGCCGCCGAAGTCGGCGCGCCGCTCGGCGCGGATTTTTGCGCCATATCGCTGTCGGACAATCTGAAGTCATGGGAAACGATCGAACGACGTTTGCGCGCCGCGGCGGAAGCCGATTTTGTCATCGCGCTTTACAATCCTGCTTCGCGGGCAAGGCCAAACCAGCTTGGCCGCGCGTTCGATTTGCTGAGAGCGAAAAAATCGCCTCAGACCGTCGTGCTCTTTGTCAGAAGTGCTGCGACACCCGAAGCGCGCGTTGTCATGACTGAGTTGGGCGAGGCAGATCCTGCCCTTGCCGATATGCGCACGCTTGTCATCATTGGCGCGGTGGCAACACGGCTCATCTCACGAAACGGGCGCAGGCCCTTCGTCTATACGCCGCGTGCCGAACGTGAGGTGGTGCGATGAGCGAGCTGATGTTCAAGCCAGAGTACGGCCGCCTCCGCGCTTTCGAGGGCATGTCCACGCGGCTTGTTCGGTCGCGCAATCATCACGACGGGGATGCCAAGATGGCGCGCCGCTTCGATCTTTGCGTAGGTCGCCGCCCCGCCCGAGTTTTTGGAGACGAGCATTTCGATCTTCTCGCGCGCGAGAAGCGCCGTTTCAGATTCTCGGTCGAAGGGACCACGATCGTAAAACAGCCGGATATCGGGCGGCAGCGCGATGTCACCAGGCGGATCGATGGTGCGGGCGATGTAGTGATGATGGGGCGCGCTCGCGAAAGCACCGAGCTCAAGGCGGCCAAGCGTGAGAAAAACGCGACGGGGTTTTGGTCCCAGCGCATCGGCGGCAGCTTCGGCGCTCGTGACGGCAAGCCAGTTGTCGCTCGGTTGGGGTTCCCAGGCGGGGCGTACGATCGAGGCGAGCGGGATCGCAAGCCGTGCGCAGGCCGCGACCGCGTTGGCGGAGATTTGATCGGCGTAAGGATGCGTTGCGTCGATGACCGCTTGCGTTGCGTCCTGCTCAAGCCACGCGGCGAGACCGTCGGCGCCGCCGAAGCCTCCGATCCGGGTTCGCACCGGCTGCGCTTTGGGGTTCGTGGTGCGCCCGGCAAGCGAAACCGTCGCGTCGAAGCGGGGGTTAGCCGCCAGCAGGCGCGTCAGCTCCGAGGCCTCGGTGGTACCTCCAAGGATGAGAACGCGCATCGAGAGCATCTCCATGAATGCTGAGCCCGCAACCTGCAACGTGCAGCGCTGGCTGTCCATCGTCGGCATCGGCGAAGATGGCGTGGAAGGGCTATCCTCCGTCGCTCGGCGGCTGATCGCATCAGCGGAGCTGGTCGTCGGCGGCGCGCGCCATCTGGAGCTCGCCGGCGATTTGATCCGTGGCCGGCGTCTTGCCTGGCCCAGCCCGATGAGCGACGCATTCGCTGAGGTCAAGCGGCATCGCGGGCGCCCGGTCGTGGTGTTGGCGAGCGGCGACCCCTTCCATTTCGGCGTTGGCAAGCAGCTTGCCGAGTTTGTCCCGGCGGAAGAATTCGTTTGCCTGCCGCAACCCTCGGCTTTCAGCCTCGCCGCAGCGAGAATGGGATGGTCGCTCCAGCACGTTGCGCTCGTCACGCTGCATGGTCGCGCGCTGCAGGGCATTATCAGGCATCTGCAACCCGGCGCGCGCATCCTGGCGCTTTCCTGATTTTTTCAACGCGCATCGCATGGGACAATCGCTTATCACCGTGCTCGAGGCGATGGGCGGCCCGCGCGAGCGGGTACGCCACACCAGGGCAGCGAATTTCGATATCGAGGAAATCGTTCCGCTCAATACCATCGCGATCGAGGTGGTCGCGGGACCGGACGCCCCGATCATCCCGCTCACACCGGGTCTTGACGACGCGCTCTTTGAGCATGATGGCCAACTGACAAAACGGGAAATTCGCGCCGTCACACTTTCGTCGCTCGAGCCGCGGCATGGCGAATTGTTGTGGGATGTCGGACTCGGCGCCGGCTCGATCGCGATCGAATGGCTGCTGCGGCATCCTTCCCTGGGCGCGATCGGTGTCGAGGCCCGCAACGACCGCGCTGACCGCGCCGCCCGCAACGCCGCGGCGCTCGGCGTGCCCGAACTCAGGATTGTGCAAGGCCGCGCACCGGAGGCGCTGGCAGGGCTTGCCCGACCGGATGCGGTGTTTGTCGGTGGCGGCATGATGGATGACGGCGTGTTCGAAGCGGTCTGGGCGGCGCTAAAACCTCGGGGCCGGCTCGTTGCCAATGCGGTGTCGCTCGAGACGGAGGCCCGGTTCGCCGACTATTTCCAGCGTTTCGGTGGCGATCTCGTTCGGCTGCAGGTCGCACGCGCGGACAAGGTCGGCAGCATGTTTGGCTGGCGCCCGGCGATGCCGGTGACGCAATGGCGGGTGAAAAAACCATGATTGTTGCCGGCATCGGATGCAAGCGCGGGACGTTGTCGGAAGACATCGTGAGCCTGATTCTCGCGGTTCTTGCCACCTCTGGCATCGCCCGCGAAAACCTCGATGCGATCGCGACCGAGGCGTCGAAAGCGGACGAGTGCGGGATCGCGAACGCCGCGCAATCTCTGTCGGTTCCTCTCGTCCGGTGCTCGCTCGCCGATCTGGATCGGGCGTCCGACAAAGTCGTTACGCGCTCGTCGCGCGTTCAGGCGCTCAAGGGTGTTCCGTCGATCGCAGAGGCGTCCGCTCTGGTCGCAGCGGGCCCCAGCGCCCGGCTTCTCGGTGCGCGGGTCGCGGCCGACAACGTAACCTGTGCCATCGCCATCAGTGAGGGCTCATGACCGTTCACTTCATCGGGGCAGGACCTGGAGCAGCGGACCTCATCACCGTGCGGGGACGCGATCTGATCGCTAGTTGCCCGGTCTGCCTCTATGCCGGTTCTCT
>Ga0209647_1002690_pt1 | contig 14220 bp, 16 predicted proteins | sample GraSoi_2013_60cm_FD_185827 | JGI IMG/M metagenome (GOLD analysis project Ga0209647, IMG submission 185827) | Grasslands soil microbial communities from the Angelo Coastal Reserve, California, USA - Sample 9_17_2013_60cm (SPAdes) (version 2) | ecosystem: Environmental > Terrestrial > Soil >...
AGCCTTGCAGCATGAAATCGCCACCGCCGAGGGCGAAGCCGGCAAAGCGGAAGACATTGTGCTGGAACAGATGATGGCGATCGAAGAGGCGGAGCGCCGGGTGAAGCGGCTGGAAGCTGAATTGAAGGAGTCCGAGCAGGCGATCGCGGCGGAGAAGAAAGGGATCGAAGAGCAGTTCGCGGGGAAAAAGAAGGCCTGGGAAACAGCCACGGGGGAGCGCCGGGGGATCGCGAAGAAAATTCCGGAGGATTTGCTGGAGCTTTACGAGCGGATTGCCAAAAAACATCCCGGGACGGCGCTGGCGCAGGTGCGCGACGGACAATGCAAAGCGTGCGGGCTGCGGGCGCTGCCGCATACGATTCAACTTTTGGAATCAGACACCGACGAGGAGATCTTCCGCTGCGAATCGTGCGGGCGGATTCTTTATTCGCTGGAGCCCATCGCCCATGCCGCGCCGAAGGAGTCGGCTACGGGAGCGGCGAACTCCTGATGTGGAAACGTCCTTCAGTTCCAAAAGGCGCGGGCCTTTTCGGCGAAGCGGAACCCGAGCGCAAGGCGATTGCGGCATACCAGGCGAATGTGGACGGCGGCTCGCGTGGGAATCCGGGGCCGGCGGCGTATGGAGTGGTGGTGCGCGACCCGCGCGGAGAGATTGTGGCGCGGCTGAAGAAGTACATCGGGATCAATACCAACAATGTGGCGGAATATTTTGGGCTGATCGCGGCGCTGGATTATGCACAGAATCACGGGATTCGGGCGTTGCGGGTGGAGAGCGATTCGGAATTGATGGTCAAGCAGTTGCGCGGGCAATATAAGGTGAAGAGCGCGGAGTTGAAGCCGCTGTTTGAGCGCGCGAAGAAAATGTCGCAGACGTTTGAATCGTTTCGCATCAGCCACGTTTACCGGGAGCAGAATAAGGAAGCGGATGCGCTGGTGAATCAGGCGCTGGATGAGACGTCGGGACCGGGCGGCGGCGTTGCCCCCAAAGCGGAAAAACCGGCGGGGAAAGACGGAACGATGCGGCTGGTGGCGCGTTTTTCGGATGGCGTGTTGCAACCCTACGAGACGCTGGATCTTCCGGAGGGGACGGAAGTGGAGTTGCTGTTGCGGCTGCGAAAGTAGGATTCGACGCCTGGTCTTAGTAAAGGCGTCCGCCGCGGACGGAGGCCGCTACACGGAAAAATCCAGAGAGAACAACTAGGCGGCGGTTAGTTCGCGCGCGGCGGGCGGTTTTAGGATGTAGGAGCGGTAAAGGGTATCGCGCTGGGCGGGGCGGAAACCGGCTTGGGTGATGATGCGGCGGAGTTCTTCTTCGTTGGTGCGATTGCGGACGCCGGCGGCGTAAACCACGTTTTCCTCGATCAAAATGCTGCCGACGTCGTCGGCGCCGAATTGCAAGCCCACCTGGCAGACCTTGATGCCCGGCGTGAGCCAGCTCGACTGAATGTGATCGATGTTGTCGAGATACAGGCGGCTGACGGCGAGCGTTTTCAGATAATCCACGGCGGTTGTTTCCTGCACCTTCTTGCCTAGCGCGGTATTTTCCGCCGCGAAAATCCAGGGGATGAATGCGGTGAAGCCGCCGGTTTCTTCCTGTAACTGGCGGATGCGATCGAGGTGGTTGACGCGGTGCTGTAGCGTTTCGCCGCAGCCGAACATCATCGTGGCCGTGGTACGCAGGCCGAGAGAATGCGCCGTGCGATGCATTTCCACCCAGTCGTCGCTGGTGCACTTCAAGCGGGCGATTTTGCCGCGGATTTCGTCGTCCAAAATTTCTGCGCCGCCGCCGGGAATGGATTGCAACCCCGCATCCATCAAGCGCTGAATGGTTTCGCGAATCGAAAGTTCGCTGACATCCGCGATGCACAGAATTTCCGGCGCGGAGAAGCAGTGCAGGTGCACCTGGGGGTAGCGGGCTTTGATCGAGCGGAGAAGGTTTTCGTAGTAACCGATCTGCAGATCGGGGTGCAGGCCGCCCTGGAGGAGAACGCCGGTGCCGCCGAGTTCGAGCATCTCTTCGATTTTCGCGTAGATGGTTTCGAACGAGAGAATGTAGCCGTCTTTGGCGCCGAGCGGGCGATAGAACGCGCAGAACGAGCAGTATTCCGTGCAGAAATTGGTGTAGTTGATGTTGCGGTCGATCTGATAGGTGGCGATGCGCGGATCGTTTTTCTTGAGCCGCAACTGGTGAGCGGCCATGCCGATGCCGACGAGGTCGTCGGACTGGAGCATTTCGAGCGCTTGCTGTTTTGTGATTCCCACGGTGCGTTTCCTTGGCGGAAAGATATCAGTTCTTAGTTATCAGTTCTTGCTTCCAAATCAGTTTGACCCAATTCAAGTTCGCAAACCGGGCCGGTTGGCGACCAGAAAATCCATGTAGCGGACCGGTCCACCCGGCTGAGGAGCGATCTCAACGGTGCGAATTTTGTCCGGGATCAGGCCCAGACTGGCGGCGAGGAAATAGTAGTGCGTCAAGCCCTGCAAATTCTCCTCGTCCAAATGATAGTCGATGTTTTCGAGCAAGTAGCGCCGCAGATCGGCGGCCGGGAGATTCATTTGCGCAGCTGCTTCGGAGGCGATAGCGTCCATGTGTTGCAAACCGAAGGCCAGCGAATCCTGGAAATCCTGGACTAACTGCGGCGTGCCGGCTTCCCGCCGCGCGGCCCAGACCGCAAGCACCGCCGGCAAGCCGGTCATCGCGCGCCATTTTTCAACAATGTCGTAAATGTAGACGGAACCGTCGCAACTGAGCCCGGCAAGTGATGCGGGTGCGATTAGATCGCCCTGGGTATCGCGGCTAGCGCCGGGCGCGCAGGCGATCGCGAGCCGAAGCGCCGGGTCGCCGATGAGCAGGGCGGCGTCCGCGTGTTGCAGCATCGCGGGCAGGTCTGGCGGCGCTTCGAAAAATTCCGGCTCGATGCGCCACAGCTTTTCACAAAGGATGCGGGTCAACGTCTGGGTGCTGCGCGAACTGCGGTCGAGCGCGACGCATGCGACTTCCTGAATGGGCCTTTTGGAAACCAGTAGCAGGCTGCGCACGGATTTTTTTGAGGCGATGGAGAGATTCGGAAGGATCACCAGATCCGGAATGCGCTGGTATTCGATGGCAGGAATGATGGCCACATCCGCAGCGCCGGAACGCAGCGCTTCGGCGCACTGCGACGGAACGGTGAAGGAAAGCTCATACTTCCCGCGCAACGGCCCGTGCGTGAAGCCGCGCACCAGCGGCGCCGTGTTCAGATACTCAACGATGGATATTCGCACGGGATTCACGTTTATAATTTGATGGCAGAACCACCATTCAGTATAACAAACTCGGCCACGGATGCCGGGCCTCCTATGGACAACGCCTGACCTTCCGGATAGGCTGAACTTTACGAATTGAGTGAAAGCCCCATGACGGTAACCATAAAGCTGAAGCCTGAAATCGAGGCGGGACTCCTGGCCCAGGCTAAGGCCAGCGGCAAGACGCTGGAGGAGTTTCTGCAATCTTTGGTCGAAGCGTTTGTGTTTTCTGGAAAGCAGACAATGACGTCCGAGGAGCGCGCTTCCGCGTTCGAAGCCTGGTCCGCCGGCCACCGCGTGACACGTCCGCTTTCGGATGACGACGTCAGCCGCGAATCAATGTACAAAGGCCGCGACGCCGGATGAGCTTTCTGGTCGACACGAATATCCTGCTTCGTAGCGCCCAACCCACTCACAGTCTTTTCCCCCAGGCAACGCGGGCCGTATCCAGATTGATGAAGGCAGGGCAGACCATTTATTTCTGTTCACAAAACATTGCAGAATTTTGGAATGTCGCCACGCGTCCCGCAGATCGCAACGGCCTTGGATTCACCCCCGAAGAAGCGTGGCAAGAAGTGCGGAGCATTGAAGGGCTTTTAACTCTCTTACCGGATTCACCCGGCATCTATACGGCGTGGAAACGGCTAGTGAACGAGCACAAGGTACGAGGTGTGAACGTTTACGATGCGCGCCTGGTCGCCGTGATGCGAGTGTATGGTGTGGAGCAACTTCTCACCTTTAACGTCGATGATTTCAGGCGCTATGGGAATCTGAACGTGGTTCATCCGTCCTCGCTGCAGGCCTGAGGCAGGGGTATTTTCGCGAGCTTTGTGATTCTCGGAGGCATCTGCTACAATTAAGACTTTGCTTTTCAATCTTTTGGAGTGCAGGAATCGATATGGCAATGAAGTGTGAACTTTGCGGCAAAGGGCCGCAATATGGAAACGTGGTCAGCCACGCCAACAATACGCGGCGGCGGCGCTGGAATCCGAACCTGAAGCGCGTCCGGGCAGTGGTTTCGGGCGTCCACAAACAGCTTCGCGTGTGCACGGCGTGCATCCGTCTGGGCCGTGTAACGAAAGCAGCCTGAGCGTACCTTTGAACCTCTCCCAAAGCACCTCCAGCAGAGCAGTGCGACTGCGGCGCGCCGGGGCTCTCTTGCCCGTGGCGGGACTGGTGTTTTCGGTCTTTGCCGGGTGCAAGCAGTCGGAGCACCACGCGGCCGACGTGTGGGCGACGGTGAACGGCACGGAGATCAAGCGGGACGACATCGAAAAATACTATCGTTCGCAGGTGAATCCCGAGGGCCAGGAGCCTTCGCAGGAAGAGGCGCTTTCGCTGAAGCTGAACGTCACCGACCAACTGATCAACAACGAAATCCTGCTGGAGCGCGCGAAGAAACTGAACCTGGAAGCCAGCGACGGCGAAGTGGAAGACAAATTTACCGAACTGAAGAACCCGTTCACCGAAGATGAGTTCCAGCGGCAACTGAAAGCGCGCGGGATGAGCGTGGACGACCTGAAGCGCGACCTGCGGCGGCAACTTTCCATCCAGAAACTGCTGAACCGGGAAGTGGCGGCGAAGATCACCATCACGGATCAGGACGTGCTGGATTTCTACAACACCAACCACAACCAGTTTAACGTTGCCGAGCCGCAATACCGCATCTCGCAGATCGTGATTACCCCGCGCAAAGAATTGCAGGTCCGCAACCGCAAGAACGACGACGCCACGAATCCGGCCGAAGCGGAGCGCAAGGCGAAGATGCTGACCGACAAGCTGAACAGCGGCGCCGATTTCGCACAACTGGCGATGGATTATTCGGAAGATGTGAATACGGCGGGGAACGGCGGCGACCTCGGCTACATTCCAGAGTCGTCGCTGAATCAGTCTGACCCGATGCTGAAGAAGACGGTGGTCGGGCTGAAGCCCGGGCAAGTAAGTCCACCGATTCAGCTGAAGGACAGCATTCGCATCCTGAAACTGGTGGCTCGCGAGGCGGCCGGCCAGCGAGGCGTGAACGATCCGCAGGTGCAGCAGACTGTTCGAGACACCTTGCGCAACCGGAAGGAACAGTTGTTGCGCTCGGCGTACCTGGCGACGGCGCGCGATGAAGCGAAGGTTACGAATTATCTGGCGCAGCAGGTGGTCGAAACCGCCGGGAAGCTACCCGACGCGGCGAAGTCCACGTTGCCACCGATTAAGCCGGCCGTGTCTCTGCCGGTGAACAGTTCACCCGCCAACACGCAGTAATTCCCTACCACACAATTTGCGATTGGGTTGCGGCGATTATTTCGCAAATGCAAAACTCGTCCAGGAATTATTGTGGATTACTCCACCCACGCCAGCACTTCGCCGGCGTTGACGGCCTGCCCTTCCTTAACCAGCATGCGCTCGACTTTCCCACTTTTGGGCGAGCGGATTTCGTTTTGCATTTTCATGGCTTCGACGACCAGCAGGCCCTGGCCGGCTTCCACGGCGTCACCCACTGCGACGAGCACGCGAACCACTTTTCCCGGCATAGGCGCGAGAATTCCCTGGCGGCCCTCCACTTCCACGGCGCCGTGTTTGCGGCCACGCCACGCGCGCGGATCGATGATTTCGGCTGTGTATTCGTGGGCGCCGCAGCGCAATTTCAAGGCGCCGTCGGCGGAGCGCGAAATGTGGAGTTCGAAGGATTGCCCGGCAAGCATCACGGAAACCACGTTGGGCGCAATCTGCACGGCATCGGCGTCAACCGCCCGGCCATCAATCGCGACGCCGCAAACGTTGCCCTTGCGATTGAATTCGACGGCGTGTTTTCGTTTGCCGCTTGCGCCGGTGAGTTCGATCTCGAATTTCATGGCATGTGATCCATTTGCTGGCGGCGACCCTCGGTCTTCCAGCGGGACGGAGCGGCCTGGGGATCAGCGTTGCCCGGCGCGGAATTATTCGATTGGGCGCTATTCCACAACGCCGCGGCAATCAAGGCGGCTTCTTCGGTGCCGGGACGCGGGAGTTCCACCGGCGGACGCGGGCGAGCAAGGACATCATCGAGCCACTTGGTGTGGATGTCTCCGCGGAGGAATTCCGGTTCGGCGAGAATTCTGCGGAACAGGCCGACGTTGGTGCGAATGCCCATGATGGTGTACTCATCGAGCGCGCGGCGGAGGCGGGCGATGGTTTCCTCGCGGCTGTTGCCCCAGGCGATCAACTTGCTGAGGAGAGGATCGTAGTCCATGGGCACGGTCCAGCCTTCGTAAACGCCTTCATCAAGGCGGATGCCCGGGCCGGTAGGCGCGTGGCGCGAAATAATTTTGCCGGGCGAGGGAAAGAAATTGTTATCGGGGTCTTCGGCGTAGAGGCGCACTTCCATGGCGTGCCCGCGCGGGGTAATGGTTTCCCACGCGAAGGGCAGGCGATGATCGGCGGCGATGGCGATCTGGAGTTTTACGAGGTCGAGGCCGGTGACCTGTTCGGTGACGGGATGCTCCACTTGAAGGCGGGTGTTGACCTCAAGGAAATAGAAGTTGAGGTTGGCATCGACCAGAAATTCCACGGTGCCGGCGTTGACGTAGCCACCCGCGCGGCCGAGACGAACGGCGGCGTCACCCATTTTGCGGCGGAGTTCCGGAGTGACTACGGGAGAAGGCGCTTCTTCCACTACCTTCTGGTGGCGGCGCTGCACGGAGCATTCACGTTCGCCGAGAGAAACGCAGCGGCCGTGGGCGTCGGCAAGAATCTGAATTTCAATGTGCCGCGGACCGACGAGATATTTTTCCAGGAACACGCGCTGGTCGCCGAAAGCGTTCAGTGCTTCGGAGGCGGCATCGCGCCATGCGGAGGCAAACGCCGCGTCGTTTGGGACAACGCGCATGCCTTTGCCGCCGCCGCCCGCGATGGCCTTCAGCAGGACGGGATAGCCCATGTTTTGCGCCAGCGCCTGCGCCTCTTCGGGATTTTCAATCGGTTCGCTGGTGCCGGGAACCGTGGGAACTTCTGCGCGCCGCGCCAACTGCTTGCCGGCGGTCTTTGAACCCATCGCGTCCATTGCCTCGGCGGAAGGGCCGATGAAGGTAATTCCGGCGTCGGCGCAGGCGCGGGGCAGCGCGGGATTTTCCGCCAGGAAGCCGTAACCCGGATGCAACGCGTCGCAGCCGGATTTCTTGGCCACGTCCATCAGTTTGTCGATGCGCAGGTAGCTCTCGCGTGAGGGCGCGGGGCCGATCAGATAGGCTTCATCGGCCAGACGCACGTGGAGCGAGGTGCGGTCGACTTCGCTATATACGGAAACGGTCTGGATGCCCAGCTCGCGGCAGGCCCTCAGGATGCGGACTGCGATTTCACCGCGATTGGCGATCAGGATTTTTTTGAACATGGGTGGTTGGAATGCACGGGGATTTTAGCACGCGCGGTGGAGGGCCCAAAACCGCGCCTTTGATAACTATCCACTGTCAGACACTTGTGATATGATGTCTGACATAGTAGCGGAGGGAGCGCAGTATGGCATCACAACGAATTTCCGTTCGCGTTTCTGGAGGGATTGCCCGGAGACTGAAAGAGCGTTCAAGATCGACGGGAGCCCGTGAGTCGCAGGTCGTGCGAGAGGCGCTAGAGCAGTACCTTTCGGCGAAACGCACTGAAGAAACCACCTTTGATCTTCTCCAAGAAGCAGGATTGATCGGATGTGTCAGTGGTGCGCCCCGGGATCTCAGCACAAACAAGAAATTCTTCAAGGGTTTTGGGGAGCGGAAATAGTGCGGGTGCTTACGGACACGGGGCCGCTGGTGGCTATTCTATCTTCCACCGACCAGTATCACGAGGTTTGCCTCCAGACGGTGCAGAACTTGCGCGGACCCCTATTGACTTGCTGGCCGGTTATTACCGAGGCCGCTTGGCTACTCCAAGGTACTCCCGGGGCATTCGAGCGGCTATTGCGAAGCATTTCTGACGGCGTCGTGGAAATACTTCCAGTTGCAGGCAAGGAAGCGGCCGGCGTTGCGGCGATCATGAAACAATACGGGAGTCTCCGCCCCCAGTTTGCGGACGCCGTGCTCGTGTATCTGGCGGGTCGCGAAAACATCAGAACGATTTTCACACTGGACCGCCGGGACTTCTCCGTTTACAGGGCGGGGCGCAAAGGTGCACTGCGCATCGTGCCGGAATAAGAACCTTCAGATCAAATTCGGCAATCTACTTACAGCGGGATGTTGGCGTGTTTCTTCTTGGGATTGGTGTCGCGTTTGTTTTCGAGGGCGCGCAAAGAGGTGATGATGTGTGCGCGCGTGGTCGCGGGTTCGATGACGGCGTCGATATAGCCACGTTCGGCGGCTACGAAGGGATTCGCGAAGCGGTTGCGGAATTCGGTGATTTTTTCCTTGCGGAGGGCGGCGCGGTCCGCTTCGGGAGCGTTGCTTAGTTCGCGTTTGTAGACGATGTCCACGGCGCCTTCCGGGCCCATTACGGCGATTTCCGCAGTGGGCCAGGCGAAATTGGCGTCGGTGCGGATGTGCTTGGAAGCCATGACGCAATACGCGCCGCCGTAGGCTTTGCGGGTGATGACCGTGATTTTCGGAACGGTGGCTTCGGCAAACGCGAACAGGAGTTTCGCGCCATGGCGAATGATGCCGCCGTACTCCTGCTGCGTGCCGGGCAGAAAGCCGGGCACATCTTCAAAAGTGATCAGCGGAATGTTGAATGCATCACAGAACCGCACGAAACGCGCGGCCTTCACCGAAGCGTTGATATCCAGCGTGCCGGCAAGGAATGCGGGCTGATTGGCCACGATGCCTACGGGCCGTCCATCAAATCGCGCGAAGCCAACAACGATATTCCTGGCATAGTGCTCGTGCACTTCGAAGAAGTAGTTGTCGTCGACGAGTGCGTGAATCACGTCCTTGATGTCGTAGGGCTTCAGTGGATCTTCTGGAACGATCGAGTTCAGCGATTCCTCGCGGCGGTCGGCGGGGTCGTTCGAAGCGCGGCGTGGCGGATCTTCCAGATTGTTGGAAGGGAGAAAGCCGATCAGTTCGCGGACCATCGCCAGGCAATCGGCATCGTCGCGGGAAACAAAATGGGCCACGCCGCTGGTCGAGTTGTGGGTCATGGCGCCGCCGAGTTCCTGCTTGGTGACCTCTTCGTGGGTGACGTTTTTGATCACGTCCGGGCCGGTGACGAACATGTAGGAAGTGTCGCGCGTCATCAGCACGAAATCGGTGATGGCGGGGGAATACACGGCGCCGCCCGCGCACGGGCCCATGATTGCGCTGATCTGCGGAATCACGCCGCTGGCCAGCGTGTTGCGCAGAAAAATATCGGCGTAGCCCGCCAGCGAGGCAACTCCCTCCTGAATGCGCGCGCCGCCGGAATCGTTCAAGCCGATTACCGGCGCGCCGTTGCGCATGGCCAGGTCCATGATCTTCACAATTTTCTGGGCGTTGGTCTCCGAGAGCGATCCGCCAAACACGGTGAAGTCCTGCGCGAACACGTACACCAGCCGCCCTTCGATGCGGCCAAAGCCGGTGACGAAGCCGTCGCCCGCCGGCCGCTGCTCCTCTGAGCCGAAATCCACGCAGCGGTGGCGCACGAATTTGTCGAGCTCCTCGAACGTGCCTTCGTCCAGCAGCAGTTCAATACGCTCGCGCGCGGAGAGTTTCCCGGCTTTGTGCTCGCGCTCGCGGCGTTCGGCGCCGCCGCCGGCTTCCGCTTCCTGTGAAATGCGGCGCAACTGCTCCACGCGGTCCGCGCCGGCGGATGATTCCCAGATGCGATTCTTCTCAGCCAAGAGGCCCTCCCTCGAGCTTGTCGCTCTTTGGAGCGAAAATCAAAACCGCCGCGTGCGTGGCCAGCCATACCGTGCCGAGCAGCAGCACGACGCCGAGCAAAATTTCCGCAAGGATGGCGCCGGCGCGCGGGAGCGGCGATTCAATCGAGGTCACATACAAAGTGGCGCGCACCAGGATAACCATCGCACTCAGCGTGGTGGCCACGATCATGAGTGTCGTCAGAATGGAAAGTATGAACTGTTTCATGGGCGGCACACCGGCCGGAGTTTCCAGCAAGCCAAAGCATAACGCATTCGCAGGCAAAGCTGAATTCGGGGAAGCTGCATCAACTGCAAGTCCATCGTGCCAAGATGTGAATGAAGAAAAGCCGAAAAGGAGGCACGGCCCGAAGCAAGAATTTCTAGCGCAAGCCGGACCAATCGTCGGCGACAACGATCGAATCGCTGGGATTCGACGGATCGTACTTCACACTGGTGGGATAGCCCGTCACCAGCCGCTCGACTTTCACCTGGCTCTCAAGACCCGTAATGTCCTGCGCGGTGTGATAGGTGACACCCGAAATCGAGTAACTGTAGGAGACCAGGCTGCGCGGCCGGCCGTCCGCCAGCGGCTGCGAGCGCGCGCCAAACAGACCGCTGCGCTTTTCAACGGGAGGCGGGGGATGCTGCGCGAGTTCCACCACTTGCCCCTCTGCGATTCGGCCGATCAAGTTCAAATGCAGGCGGCGCTTACGCTCCTCGGCTTCCGGATCCGCCGCGGGACGCGCGAACGCGTAAGCGATCAGCGCGAGAGCGGCGAGGCTTCCACCGCCAATCATGAGAAGCAATTTCCAATCGGCGAGCAATTCTTTCAACGCTCAACCCCTTGCAAAGTTAGAGATAGGAATATTTGATAGAGGAAACCAACCGCCCCGCCCCCTGAGCAAAATTCCCAGCGGGACATCGGCCTGCCCTACTGTCATTTATAGTACCGAATGCAGGCAACGTAAGCGAAGTCAGGAAGCTGGGGCGTGCACCGGATTGTGCAACACGCCAATTCCGGAGACGGAAACTTCAATCGTGTCGCCGGCGGTGAGGGGGCCGACGCCGGCGGGGGTGCCGGTGGCGATTACGTCGCCGGGCATCAGAGTCATCATGCGGGAAAGCCAGCGGATCAGAAACTCAACCGGATAGACCATCAGGGAGGTGCTGCCGGACTGCTTTACCACACCGTTCAGGCGAGCTTCCACGAGCGCGTTGCGCGGATCGAGTTGCGTCTGAATGTGGGGCCCCACCGGGCAGAAACTGTCGAAGCCCTTGGCGCGGGTAAACTGTACGTCGCTTTTCTGCAGATCGCGAGCGGAAACGTCGTTGAGGCAGGTGTAGCCGAGGACGTGGGACAAAGCGTCGTCATTGTCGCCGAGCTGCGAGCATCGTTTTCCGATGATAACGGCGAGCTCGGCTTCGTAATCGACATGGGTGGAATAACGCGTGAGGACGATGGGCTCATGCGTGGCGACCACGGACGAGGGCGTCTTGAGAAAAATCATCGGCTCCTTGGGGACCTGGTTGCCCATTTCCGAAGCATGTGCGGCGTAATTGCGGCCGACGCATACAATTTTCGACGGCTCAACGGGAGCAAGCAAACGGGCTTCGCGCATCGGCAACGAAGCCTCTTCCCGCGACCATTTCAGCCAGGGCGGCGCGGAAATTCCATGAATGATGTCGCTTTCTATGAGGCCGTAGGAGGGTAAAACTCGAGAGTCCAAGCCAGCGGATTTGGGGACAAACCGGCAAAATTTCATCTTGTGGGGACCTGTTCAGCGGAGCGTGTGAGTATCCTGAGCAGCTCGCGTCCGCCAAACAATCATACCAATCCAGGAGAGGGTTGCAAAAAGCAGATAAGCGACGACGCCGAGGACGAAGATGTGGAATGTGCTGTAGTAAACCTGAAGCAGAATAAATTTGGAGCTGAGAATCCGGTAGGCAACGGCGAATACACTCCAGGCCAACAGGCCGGAGATCAGCAATTCCCCAGGCGAGCGCAGGAAGCGGAGAACCGGCAGGGCCGCGATCAACGCCAGCAGAAGCGTGGCGATTGCATTGCGCTGCTGCGCCAGAGGCTCCAGGAACGACACGCGGTTGGCAAGGACGACCCAGGCGACAAAAACCACGGAGAGCCAGACTCCGGTATACATCCCAACTTTCGCAGGGGGGTGACGAAGAAAATCGAACCACCGGTAACCCGGCGGGGTGAAGTGGGCTGGCATGGTGCTGGGCTGCCTACCAGAGAGTCGCTCACCAGTAAGAACACGACTTCAGCGGGAAGGTTGCGCGACGTCTACCGCCACCGCCGGGCTGGGGGCGCTCTCGTTGCCAGAGCGATCCACGGCCGTTACGGTGTACCAGTAGCGCTGGCCGGACTGGACAGAGTTATCACGATACGCGGACGACGGCAAGAGATCGGGAGTGAGGAGTACGCCGCGCTCGCCATCCTGCTGGCTGCGGTAGACCCGGTAGCCCGCGAGATCGGATTCCACGTTGATGGACCAGGAAAGTTCGACCGCCACGGAGCCAGGGGTGGATCCCGGCTGGACTGCAGCGACGACGTTTTGCGGCGCGGCCGGGGGAAATGTGTCCTTCGGCGTGACGATGGCCATCGGGGAATCGCTCGACTCCAGCGCGCCGGCGGGCGAAGCGATTACCGTGCGGACCAGGTACGCGTAGGTTCTGCCGTAGTCGAAGCCGGAATCGCGGTAGTCGGGTGTGGTTGTGGCTCCCAGTTGAAGAAGCGGCGATTTCCATTTCGCCTGCAGCGGATCACCGGCGGCGATGGCGGTTGAGGCCGGGTCCAATTCTCCGCGGTATACGTGATATTCCTGGACGCTCGGAAGCGGCTCACCCGTGGAAGTGTGCGAGGGCGCGGCCCATTTCAGTTCAATGCCCTGCTCGGTCACGGTGGAATCGAGCGCAGTAAGCCGCTCTGCCACGGGGTAGAGCTGGAGCGTGATGTCTTTCGAATCGGGGGAAGGGTGTTTGGCGGAAAAAAGCGTATGAACGCGATAGACGAACAACTGACCGGAGCGAAGTTGGGGATCCGTGGGCGCGACGGGATCGATGAACTGCACCTGGCCGCGTTGCGAGTAGCGGGCCACCAGCGCGCCGGGGACGGTATCGACCACGCGGAAAGATTTGGGGTCGGGCAGGCCGTCGGGGCGCAGAGATCCGCGGAACACTTCAAAGGTTGGTACCTGCTGAAGCCGGTCGCCGAGCGTGCTCTTCACCGGCATCGTAAACGTGAGCAGCACGCCGTCGCCAGCCTGTTTCGCGGTCAGATCGTTGACGCCCTGGGGAATGGGCGGAGTGGGAGGTTGTGGCTCGCCGGGCGCGCCGCAGCCGGCTGCGAAGAGGAAAATGGAAAATAGAAAATAGAAAATGGCAACGGGCAGCGGGAACAGTTTTTGGAGGGGGAGAGGCGTCCCAGATCTATTTTCCATTTTCTAATTTCAATTTTCGGAACTTAGAGAATGTAACGGCTCAAATCCTGGTTCTTCACAATGTCGGCGAGCTGCTTGTTGACATACACCGCGTCAATCTTCACTGTTTTCTTTTTCAGGTCGGGCGCTTCGAAGGAAAGCTCGTCCAGAACTTTTTCGAGAATGGTATGCAGGCGGCGCGCGCCGATGTTTTCGGTCTGTTCGTTCACACTGGTGGCGAAGCGGGCGATGGCCTGCACAGCATCCTCGGTAAACGTGAGTTTCACACCCTCGGTTTCGAGCAGCGCGATGTACTGCTTGATGAGCGCGTTCTTCGGTTCGGTGAGAATGCGGACGAAATCTTCTTCCTTGAGCGACTGCATTTCCACGCGAATCGGAAGGCGGCCCTGCAACTCCGGAATCAAGTCGGAAGGCTTGGTGACGTGAAACGCACCTGCGGCGATGAATAAAATGTGGTCGGTGCGGATCATGCCGTAGCGCGTGTTGACGGTGGTGCCTTCGATGATAGGCAGGATATCGCGCTGCACGCCTTCGCGGGAGACGTCGGGGCCGTGGCCCGATTCGCGCCCGGCGACCTTGTCGATCTCATCGACGAAGATGATGCCCATCTGCTCGGCCCGTTCGACCGCGACACGGGTCACCTGGTCCATATCGATCAGTTTGTTTTCTTCTTCCTGGATCAGGTATTCGAAAGCG
>Ga0209647_1002692_pt1 | contig 14215 bp, 13 predicted proteins | sample GraSoi_2013_60cm_FD_185827 | JGI IMG/M metagenome (GOLD analysis project Ga0209647, IMG submission 185827) | Grasslands soil microbial communities from the Angelo Coastal Reserve, California, USA - Sample 9_17_2013_60cm (SPAdes) (version 2) | ecosystem: Environmental > Terrestrial > Soil >...
CTGACCGCTTCAATCCCACGGGTCAACCAATGGCATGGCTTCTAGGTATAGGGGCAAACGTCATCAAGCGCAAGAAGGTTGAGCTAGCCAGGCGTTCTTGGCGGGAACTCTTTATTGGTGATCTCTTGCTAGAGCAGCAAGAGCCTCTGAGTGAGGATGAACTATTTGATCAGATTACTGTATGTACATCCGCTGGACCAGAAGAGGATATCGAAGCCAATGAACAGGCCATGTTGCTGCTTGCTCTTGTCTCACCGGAGGATCAGCAACTCCTATTCCTCGCGTTCTTATACGGTTTTGAGAGAGAAGCGCTGGCAAAGAAGCTAGGTATTACACCGGTTGCAGCGCGTGTGAGGCTGCACCGGGCATTGAATCGGCTCCGTCTGGCCTGGCGCGGGCAACACCTGAAACTTCAGGAAGGAGAAAACAATGAATGAGCCGTTGACCCCTGCTGTGCAGCAGCGTATCCAGATATTACATCGCTATATGTGTGCGATGGAGAGCGGCGATGTCGATACCATCGCTACTGTGTTAAGTCAAGCCGAGCAAGATGATGCCTTAGAACATATGATTCTGGAAGCCAATGAAGTTTATCAGCGGGAAGATCAAACGATAGTGCGGCCTGCTGATGTTGCTTTGGCACAGCAACTCCTCTTCACCACTATTCCAGCATTGAGAGCTGCTGGAACGGAAGGAAGACCTATGCAGTCGTTAAACGGCAAAGAGAAGAGCCTGGTTGATACAGAGTCCCATGCTGTCTTGAATACAACTTCTGGACCGGCGGAGGCTCTCAGTACTCCTAATCACCAGGTGCTCAAAGCGCTCCCTGCCAGGAAAGCGCCGACGCAGGTATTGCCCGCGCAGAAAATTGCACCTCAGAAATGGTATCGTGCTCGCCGTAACTGGATGATCGTAGCGGTCGCAGCAGTCCTGGTTGTGCTGTTGATATTACCAGGCAGTGGCGCGTTAGCAAATCAAATTCTTGCGCTCTTCCGTGTGCAGCAATTCCAGCCAGTCCAGGTCACGAAGCAGGATTTGCAGACCCTGTCTTCGCGTCCAATTCCATCTCTAGAGGATCTTGGCACTGTACAGATCCAGCCCAATAGCCTGCAAACCCATACTAGCTTGACTGCAAAGCAAGCAGCGCAGATGGTCAACTTTCCCATCTTGTTGCCCCACTATCTGCCTCGAGGTATCCCCAATACTCCTGATTTTGGTGTAATAGATGGCGGCCATGCTACCTTTACCTTCAGTGCAAGCAAGGCGCATACGTACTTTGTGAAAAATGGCTACGGCAATGTGAACATTCCCGCCAATTTGGATAGTGCGACCTTTGACCTCACGACTACTGCCGGTGTTGTGATTGCCTATGGCAACCAGGTCGATACCCAATTCCTGCTGGTAGAAGTTCCCAGCCCGCTTGTACGGGCCACAGGGCAGGCCTCGCTCCAGGAGTTACGCGATTTCGTGCTCTCACTTCCAGGATTGCCAGCGCCACTTGTCACGCAACTCAGGCAGATCGATCTGAATAGCGGTATAGTCCCGCTGCCCATTCCTTCGGGAGTGGACTCGCAGTCTATCACCGTGCATGGTACGTCGGGATTGCTGCTCACCAGCAACGTCTCTACTACCATTGAACAGATCAAGAAGTTTCCTGCCGGTAGTGCGGTCGTCTGGCAAACGCATGGTATCATCTATGCATTAGGAGGTACCATATCAAATACCAACCAGTTGGTAACCTCGGCGAATTCGTTGAGTTAAATTAAGGGATAGATGCACATGAGCAGCAATTCAGCCCTTGATAGGCGGTCGGGCAATCCCCGACCGCAGCATGATGAAAATTCATCCATGAGCAGCGCTTCGCGCTTGTCTGCCGTAGAAATACAGGGACTGCGGAAGGTCTACCAGCAGATCGTTGCAGTAGATGATATTAGCCTTGTCACCTACCGGGGCGAGGCTTTCGGCTTTTTGGGACCAAACGGCGCGGGTAAGAGTACGGTGGTGAAGATTCTTACCGGGTTGGTCGCTCCAACAAAAGGCACGGTGCGCGTGCTCGGGCAGCCGATCAGCACTGTAGAGACGCGTCGGCGTGTTGGCTATTTACCTGAGTTCCCCTCCTTTCACCGCTGGCTTAAGGCACGGGACTTCCTGGAATTTCACGGTCGGCTCTATGGTCTACGGGGAGCCATATTAGAAAAACGTATCAGGGAAGTGCTGGCAATGGTCGGGCTGGCCGGACGCGAGCAGCAGAAGCTGGGCACATTCTCCAAAGGCATGTTACAACGTATAGGGCTAGCCCAGGCCCTCATCAATAAACCGGATTTAGTTATTCTCGACGAACTTGTGTCTGGCCTCGATCCTGTCGGTCAGCGCGATATGCGCGAACTTCTGTGCGAACTGAAGGCTGAAGGCACCAGTATCTTCCTCAATTCGCACTTACTGGCCGACGTAGAGGCTATTTGTGACCGTGTCGCGATCATCAACCAGGGACGAATCTTGAAAGTCGGGGCGCCTGCTGAGCTCTTCGACAAGAAGAAGGTGCTCGAAGTACGCGTCGACCATATAAGCGAGGAGTTGCTCCAGCGGCTTAACGCTGCTGAGCTCGCTCTAGAGCGAGCAGAAGATGATCCTTGCCGTCTACTCATCGAGATCCAGCGTGATGAGCAGGCGGCAGATATCGCAGACATCGTCCATGGTTGTGGGGCGCGACTCTATACGCTGGCGCCGCGTCGCCTCTCGCTTGAGCAAATCTTTTTCCAAACAATCGATGCCTTGCATCAAGGAAATTAGCACCCGTTGAGGAGCATATTATGGGATTATTGTTAATAGCCCGCTTTACGATTCAAGAAGCCTTCCATCGCTGGCTCTTGCTGGCGATGTTGTTACTGAATCTACTGCTACTGGCAGTTTTTGCGCTCATGCTCAACGCTGCCTACACCGGGCAACTTGCGCGTGTTGGGGAGCAGAGTAATCCGCAACTGTACTTGCTGGAATTCGATCTCTCCATTGGTATTCTATCGGTCTGGGCAGCCTACCTGCTCAGTGGGGCGATGACCATCGTTCTGACTATAGGCATGACCTCTATGGAGATAGAGGCTGGCACTTTTGCCGTGATCGTATCAAAGCCCCTGCGCCGCGCGGAAATCATCTTCGGAAAATGGCTAGGCTATGCATTGATCCTGAGCATCTATACTGCCATGCTGTTTTTCACCTTTCTGGGCCTCATCTACTGGCGCACAGGATATTTTCCGGAAAATGCTCTACCCGCGCTGGGTATGCTTGAACTAAGCACGCTTGTGTTGCTGGCTCTCACCACGCTGGGCAGCACACTGTTACCTACGCTTGTCAACGGAGCCGTGGCGATTATGCTGTTTATCGGTGCACCACTGGCAAGCTTCGTCCAACTGATCTCCACGACACCGAGTGTAACGGCGAAAAACATCACTACACTCGTCAACCTGGTGATACCGACCGACGCTCTCTGGCATGGGGCTTCGTACTACCTGATCCCCTCATTTGTATTCGGCATAGCCCAGCAGCGAGGTCTTCTCAACGGCCTGAACACGCCCTTTACCTCGACACAGCCTATACCCCCGGCGCTCCTTGCCTGGGCCGTGCTCTACTGCATCTTCCTGCCCATTATTGGTGCCATACGTTTCCAACGGCGCGATTTATGAAGCTACTCTTTGGCTTTACAGAATGAGAATTTAAGAAACAAGGGTGGTATTTTCAAGCTGTTCAGATGAGCATGATCATTGTAAAGTATGCAGGCACCACTGAGGATCATCGCGTCCATAACCGGGGAAGTGGGCCTGGTGCCAGTGCGTGATGGAAGTATTTTGCGCGTCCAGCACGATAGGAAGCTGTTTGAGCATATTAAGGCCGAGAAAGTAGATGAATGAGCCATCGATAAATCGGCCATGCGTGACAATGACAATAGTTTTACCGGCATATTCACGCGTAATCCGATCCAAGGCCTGACAGGCGGCGAAATGGTTCGTGGTCGAGGGAGAAGAGGCCGAAGCGTTCTTCGATCTCCGCGACGGTGAGTCCCTCAAGATCTCCAATGTTGAGTTCCTGTACCTTGTCATTGAGGATCACAGGGAGATTGAGGGCGGGCGCGATGATCTCAGCGGTCTCCCTGGCTCGATTGAGTGTGCTGGAGATGAGCACATCAGCCTTGATTTCACCACTAGAAGCGAGACGGTCACGTAAGTGTTCAGCCTGGGCGATACCAGGTAGGGAGAGACCGGAGTCAGGGTTAATCGAACCGGTAACACCAGATTTCAGCCCATCAGCTTGTGCGTGGCGGATCAGATAGAGGTGAGTCATGCTTATCAGTACTCCTTTTACATATATGTCCGTAGTAGATATATCGAATACGGATATATTAAAGTAGAGCAGGTCATTTGTCAAGGAATTTCATAATGAACAAAATTGCGCTAGAGGTATGAAAGAGGGGTTAGTCACTGACGAGGGGTAACATCTTCTACCAGGTCACCAATATTAACTTCCAATGCACGGGCTAGCTTCTCTAACGTATCTGTTGTTGTTACTGTCTCAGGATTACGCCACAACCGGCGTACATTCCGCAGTGAGATGTCAGCTTTCCGTGAGAGGCTAGACATCGTGTATCCGCGTTCTTCAGCTACTTCTTTAATTCGTAGTCGAGCCATAGACCTCTTCCCATACCTTTCTGCCGCTTACCTTACCACTACCATTGACTTGACGGAATACCGCTTAGGGGTTACAATCTATATGTTGGAACTTGTAGGTTGTAACATACATGCCCTTTTATGATAATCGGCATGAGGAAAGAAAGAGGAAAGAAAATAGAATGCGTTATGCGGTTCAGTACGAAACGCAAACAGGCACCATTGGCTTAATGATCTTCACAGTAGAAGACGATGCAGCAGCACAAACCTACGTAGCTGAGATGGTAACAAAGCATGGATATACCAACGTATCCCAACTATCCCCTCTTCCAAGTGGAGCAAGCATCCAAGACCTGTACAGGCTATTCCCACGGCTTGCCAGGCTTGTCAAGCGAGAGGAAACACCACCAACCAGGAGCTATCGATAGCTTGGCAAAAGAAGGTCTTATGAAAACCTACCCGTGTAAGCCCGATCGCTCCTGCATCGCCGTTCATCAACAGCGTCGCAACCCCGCCTTTGAGGCACGATTCCGCAGGTGATTGCAGTCAAGTGATTTGAGATCACGGTCCCGCCGCTTGCCGGTCGCGCAGGCGTCGCTTGGTGCTTGGGAATCCAGCCTCGACCACCCCTGTGGCTCCCCGATGAGCTCCCCGGGCGAATAACCGAGGCTGTGGATCCAGCGAACGAAGTCATCGAAGTACGGTGCGTTGGCACGAGACTTGTGGCCCTGCCTCTGCTTCACGATTCCCAGCAGTGCCTCAGGCAGGGCCACCGGCCTATCGCCGAAGTAGAAAAAGTGGTTGGAGAGGAGGACCCATCTCCCGTTCAGGTCGGTGCTTTGGTTCTCATCGCTGTGCTCGCTTGGGCGAAGAGACGGGGTGGGGGCTGAGTAGTCGTAGATCGAGTCGCCACACTGTCTGCGGAGGTCGGCGCTATTCATCAGGGGGATCTTGCGAGGGAGCTTCGCCTGCGTGAACCTGTCATATTCCTCCATCGTCATCTTCTGGGTCACGAGCATGGCGTACACGACCATGCCTGAGACGTCCCCGATCGGCGACTCCACGGAGCCCGTACCGACAACCCAGTCCCCAACTTCGGCATATCGCCGGATGAGCGGCTTACAGATAGCAAGCGTGCAACGTCCCCAGAAGGGGTTGGGAGCGGAGCCGTTGTCGTACCGGATGCAGTAGGAAAAGAGAGTAGGCATAATTCCTCCACCAGGCGTGAAACTCCTCCGTCGTTAGCATCAGTGTGATCTCTCAGACGACATGTCGTCTCAAAGCTTTTCAACCGTTGTAAGAAGAGTATACCAGATGGCGATCAAATATGCGAGGGTTTGACGCATTTCTTGACATTGTCAGATATGGTGTCGTACATCGGAGAAAAAGAGCGTTGGAGCACATTTCATAACTCAAAAGCTCTCCCAGGTATGAGAAAGGAAGAGGGGGCAATTGATTTGATCAATTGCCCCCTCTTCTTCAAATCAAGGCATCCTGTCTGGCAGGGTTATCGCCTCTCTTTAAGGCACAGATATCTTAGCCATGTAGATGTCCTCATCGTTCGCTTGAATGCCATTAGACCCGGCAGTAAAGGTGCAAACCTGAGGTGATACTCCTGGCACACCTGTGCCAGGGCAGAGAGCCAGGTCCTTGTCACGAGTATCACTCCATATGGGGTAGGCGAGGGTGGTAGACGCTGCGAGTCCGGTGTAGTCACCGAAGAAGACGCTGTTACCCTGCGCATCAGGAAACTCCGTTGGGAGCGGCATAGAACTCGACGTCACCCTCACCACTCCAAAAGTCGTAGGATCGTTGATCGACCCTGAAAGGCTGAAGTCCATCTTTCCCGTCGTCTCATCGGAGCCATACTGACGGTCGTAGTAGGAGACCGCCAGCTTTCCGCTCGTCGTGAAGGCGCTCCACTGGAACCACTGATCGGTCAGCTTCTGACCAGGAGCCGAGCTAACAACTGTGAGCGTTGTCGGATCCGTTACAGTCCCGTTAAAGCTCGTTGCGCCGTTAGTAGAAACACTCTCGAGGATCTTGTTGTTGCAAGCCCCTGCCGTCTTTACACCGGTGTACAAGTTAAGTCCATTGCTGGCGAGGCCCGCCGGTACGCAGCCGTTTGATGGATTCGAGTCTTTGCTGATATAAGAGCCGAACGTGACCACCACCTGAGACGAATTCTTTGGATTTACCTGACCCGACGGGTAGCTTGCGGCACGGAAGACAGAGTTCGTAGCAGTGCCTTTCTCTGGCACACAAGAACGACCGGCATCCTGTCCAGCCTGGTATGTGGCGCAGTCCGGGAGATCGTTGTAGTTTGCAACCAAAACCGGGGAGCTGAAGGTAACGCCACCATCGGTCGACTTTGAGAGCAACATCTGGTTGTGGTTGTCGGTAGCGCTACTTACTGAGTTGTTGAAGTTGGCGTAGACGACGTAGAGCGCCCCGTCAGGACCGGTGAAGGGATCCGAGAACTGGTTCTGGTTACAGGTGCCGTAGGGGGTTCCCGCTCCAAAGGTGTTGACGCAGAGCGTGCTTGTTGAGCTGACAAGAACGGGTGCGCTGAACTTCTCACCATAGTTATTCGAGTACGCCTCAAAGATATAGGCGCTGCCGTCTGCCGCGAAGGTCGTCCAGGTCACATAAACGCGATCCTGGAAAGGGCTACCAACGTGGTTATCGACCGTCATGTACTGCTTGTCCAGGAATGGGAGGCCGGTCGTAGTGGACTGCTCAGCAACTGGTCGACCTGGGAAGTTCCAGGAAGCGCCATTGTTCTGGGTCGAGCGGAAGACGTAGAAAGCGCTTGACTGGTCGGGGTTATTCGTCACTCCAGGACCACGCATGAAGACCTGGCAGGAGAAGTAGGCGTTGCCCTTCGTATCCCATGCGACCGACGTATCACCACCGGCCTGCCAGTACTGGCGTGCCACGCCGCCAAAGTTTGTCCCATAAGTGAAGCCCATTGGGATGGTGGTGTCGTTCCAGTGGCCCGCATTGTCGAGACTGTATGAACCGTAGCAATTACCATCACCCCGGCGGTAATCGTTATTGCCGGTAACCAGGTCACTCGCGTTGTTGGGATTGACGGCGATAGCGGTCTCATTATTTGCCTGCCCGCGTCCCTGAAGGGTTATGTCACTCAGGTTCAAACAGTTCTGATTGACCTTGATGTTGGATCCCAAGCTCAAGGCGCATTGATCGTCAGCATGATCAGGATGATAGGTAATAGCACTCGACTTAGTGTTCGCCGTGTTCTGAGGGTTTAGAATATCGGCCGCAAAGCCGGAGATGAGCCTCTTTTGCATCGGCGTCAGTTGCGAGTACAGGGAAGCTGCCTTGACATTGCTATTACTAGCACTCGGTCCAAAGCGCAGAAAAGCTACGAGCAGCAAACCGGATATAGCCAATGCCGCAATTGCGATACGGATAGCTCGGTTCCTCATTCAGATACCTTCTTTCCTAACAAAATACAAAAATCATCAGACCTCCGCCTCTAGATACCCCTAGTTTCAACCACGGGGAGGAAAGAGGCGTTCCTTCTTTGGGGCAGGGGTCGGGTGGCTCCCTTTGCCTTTTGCCTCACGTTGCTCTTTGACCAACCAGGAGCGGAACGCCGTCCAGGTCAAGATTCGACATTCCTTGACCTTTGCTCCCTGCGTCAGCCGTTTGTTGCTTCGATAGGCATGGACGCTGATGGTTGGTCGCTTCCGATCAAACCCACCCACACTGCACAGCCCATAACGAGCATATGTAACTAGCGTTCCGCGCTTCAGCCCAAGGCTTCGCGTACCCCCATAGGGCTTGCGTTCCCCACCTCTCGATGCCTGAAGCCGGTGCAACTGCCTGCGATGCAGGATCACCGGCACGGCGTACCACAGCCGGGTACAGGTGGGTTTTTCGGCTCCACTCACCGATGCTGCCAATACCCAGGAGTCTACACAATGGGAATCAAAGCTTTGTTTGGCTTTGCTCTTCGTCTTTTTTAAGCCGTACTGCTCACGTAGCTCCTTCGTCTGCCAGCCTTCCTTGAGATAGACGATCAGGCCCATCTCCCGCAAGAGGTGATACAGGTGCTCTTTGCCCACTTGTACCGGGCTGAAGGCAATATTCCACTTGCCACCCTTGCCCTTGCGTGTAACGGCCCGGACATCCTCAAGCACGACATCCGTAAGCGGCACAACCTTCTTGAGTTGGGCGACAATGCGGGCCTTGGCCTCCCAACGACTCCGGGTGGAGGGCGGTATGCGCTGTTTGCGGTTCAAGCGATTATCGAAGCGTTTGGGCCGCCGCCACTTGCGAAAGCGCCGTGCCCGCCGCATGGTCCGTCTCGTCTTCACGGCATCTTTAACATGATCCGATGCCTCTACCATGAGATTGAGCACCGTGTCTTTTGCGCCAACGACGCTGAAGCCTTCAAACTTACTGCCAGGATCGACACCAGCCACAAGTTGCTGATTGTCTGGTTCCTGCTCGTAGCAGAGTTGGACATAGAAGATCCCCAGCTTATTCCACTTCGGTTTCGCTTTGCCCGTTTTGAACAAGTAACGGGCTTTCGCGGGCGTGCAAGGCATGAGTGCAACCCCGCGGGTATCAACGACTGGTAGTCTCAAGAGATTTCTCTTTCGCCCGGTCAAAGCCGGGGTAATATGACCCTTCGTGAGGGCAAGGAGGGCATAGCCCCGTGGGGCATCTGTTTGGGCGCGACAGGAAGCGGTTTTCGTTAGGGTGGCGCGAAAACGTTCTTGTAGCCCTCCTGGCTGCTGCTCCCGAAGGAGCCCACTAGACAGGAACTTGATCGGTGAGCTAGCCCTTTCTCAAGCCCCGAGCTTCAGCTCTGGGGTTCCTGACTCTACTAATGGACGATGTGCAGATTCACCATAACGAAGCCCTACTTTCAAAGAACCTCGACTCTACTGCCTACCATTGTATATATAGAGATACATTGTTGTATCTAGTGAGGTGGTTATGAATCGGTAAAGAAGATGTGGAGATTCACCAAACGCGGTTAAGGTATTCTTGTCTCATCAATAAGGAATATAAAGCAAATAGAAATGGTTGCTCTACTGTTCCCTGGAAACCAGGCTCTTGCAAAAGATGCGCTCAAGGAACTTCTACTGCATGCTGTACGTCTAATTGAATGGGGAACCGATTGCTTACCTCTTGTGGTATCAGTTCTTCCAGTGTACGGGCCATAGACGAAAATCAACTGTTGATGGATGAGCACGAAAAAAAGAGTTTGGAAAGAAAGGAGACTGTTATGGCGAGGATCCACCAGTTACTGATCGTCATCGGTACAATCGCAGCTATGATACTGCTCATAGGCTGTGGACAGCCTACGACTACTGGCACGACCGGTCTCTTTACGGCTACAACTACACCTTCGCTCAGGGCTACAAACGCCTCTACGAGCATAGCCAACCCTCGCTTGGTAACATTGCAGGTCGATGCGCAAACCTATCTGTCAAAAGATACGATCACAGTAACTCTGCACAATCAGAGCAACCAGACTATCTATTTTCCAGATCACCTGACTAACTGTTCGGTTATACTCCTGCTACGACTAAACGTTCAGCCACTAGCAAGCGACAGCGGGCCATCTGCCATCAGCCCTTGCAGAACTAAAATTGCAACGCGGATACACTCGCTCGCAGCAAAACAGAACGTCGTTGTCAGACTCATTGCCCCATCCAATGGCTGGTTACCGGGTGTCTATTATGCTACACTGAGCTACTACTCATCTCTATCTCTCAGAACGCCAACGACCATACGCTCAGCAGCCTTTACCGTAGGTCCTTTTACTCCCCAACCGTGAGAATAACGACTGTGACCTCGCCATGGTTTGGTGGAGACTGAAGGCCATTTCGAGAGTTCTGTTATTACTTGTCCTCGTCTGGTACAGTCTCTAACAGCTCCCGCACATCAACTCCAAGAGCTGTAGCCAGTCTTTCAAGTGTATCGGTGTTCGCTGTCTGATAAGGGTCTTTCCATAGCCGCTTGACCGTCTTGAATGACACATCAGACTTCCTTGACAGACTGGACATATTGTACCCTCTTTCTTCAGCCACTTCCTTTATGCGTAGTCGTAACATGGTACCCCTTTTTGCTTGATACTATCATCCTCTTAATCTTGACGGAACAGTGCATAATAGATTAAGCTTGTATAAGTAGTATTCAATGCTTATACCTTTATGCATAGTATCATCGTCATATAAGATAGAGTGTGTAGCAATAAGAGAGGGGGTACCATGATGAGATTTGTCGTCGAATACCGCCTGGCTGGTGGGAGCAAAGGAATAATGCTCTTTACTGCTGACACTGAAGACAATGCCGCTAAGTACGTAGCCGAGATGATCTGTCGCTATGGGTACGCCTATGTATCTGATCCAATCGTCTTAAGCGGGGGAATAGAGGAACTTTACCGGGTGACTGATGATTTGACCGAGGCACCAAATTTTGAGCGGCAACAGCCTTTCTGGAAACTGGCTGGTGGGGCGAGAGGGAGTCGAACCCTCACGACCTTGCGGTCAGGGGATTTTTAGCGCGGTTTTTCGCGGTGAAAAAGTGTTTCTTCCGCCGAGGAATCTCTCTACAATTCGGCCATGAACCAGGTTTTTGAGCGTCGTGGCAGATTTATGGCGGAATTGTTCGGCAGAATCTCTCCAAAATCTCCTCATCGTGGCAGAGCCGTAGGAAGCATGCATACGGTTAGCTTCCCTTCTTAGGGTGTTCTATGGGATATGTACCTCGTTATTCCTCATATTCCATCACTGCCCGGCGGAATTCCGCCAAATTTCGCCACGTGTCCGATAATTTTACGAAGCTTTTCCAATATCGGACGCCTTTAGGGAGCATTAATAGCTTTGAAACTTAAAACATGCATAAAAATATATTATATCGGACGGAATATCAGACGAATTATCGGACAGGTGGCGATAAAAGGCTGTTTGAAGCTGCTTATTTCTGCTACAATTAGGTCGTTCAAAGGCAAGAGATGTTATTCTGCGGAGGTTGCCATGGCAAGGTTAAATGAAGTAGCTCTTAGACGTTTGATTAAGGGTGGCGAAACGACTACAGTCGAGTTCAAAGTAGCAACTCCTAGGCCTGTAGAGATGGCTGAAAGACTGCTTCCAGGTCAGGGGATAGTGCCAGGCTTATTGTAGCTCCTGGAAGAGAAATATCATGCTCCATTTTCCGCCATATCCGCCATATCCGCCACCTATGCTATAATCATGTATCCTTTCTTCAAGCATTATCTTTCTCAGGTTCCCCCGAATGCTCCCTTGATTATAGCTATTCTGTCAAATTGTACTTTTGGTTCAGGATGTTCTCCACTCAGCCAATTTCGTAAAGTTCACAACCATCAGCCAAAGCACTTATAGTTATGAAATCATAACTTGGTATGGATATATATCTCCAAATTTAACCAAACCTTAACCACATCACTACCTTCTTTCTCTCCCCGTACCTCCGGAATGCGCCTATCTTGATAGGCAGGAATTTAGTTGAGTGTCAAGGTAAATCATGCTGCTGAACTCATAGCCCGGGCTACGAATGACGTTTGATTTTTTGAAAGTGAGGCCAGTTTATGCGTTTCTCTCGCTCAAAGTTGAGCATCGCGTTCTCACTGTTGGCTCTTGTCGCCGTTCTTGTTGGATTAACGGCTACCTGGGTGTTGCGGGGAGCTTCTTCCCCGGTCCACGCTGCAAATGCTGCCCATACACATCTTGATTGTTCAAATACGAATTCTATTTGCGCAGAGGTAGGTGATCCCGAACGATTCTTTGGGAAAGATCACTATGTCGGGCACGACGAACCATCGACCCTCTTCTATTCCAATGCTCCCGGCTCGGGAAACCGCATGAGATATGCGCTCACCCTTCCCAAGGACCCCACACCGACTGCACCGCTAACCTCGGGAAAATCCTACAATTTCCAGCTTCACCCGGCGTTGTGGTTCGGCATGGCATTGTGCGATACGCAGTCGTTTCCCGAACTGGTGTCCAACTGTACCCCGAATAGTGACAAGAACATCGTCGATCCAGCGGTGAGCCCCAACCATCCAGGAACGGCGTTTGTGGAGTTGCAGTTCTATCCTCCCGGCTGGGCTCCCATCTCGATCGGTCCCGGGATCAGCTGCGACGCGACCAAGTGGTGCGCTGCCATGGCGCTCTTTAGCGTCCAGCAAAACGCACTGAGCGGTCAATTCAACAATGCTGATTGCCAAGCCAAAACGGGTGTCGAGTCTGCTAACTACGCCTTCATTACCAGGAACGGCGTCCCACATGCGCCCCCCGATCCTTTGAACGCGACACCGGCCACTTTCGCGGCTAATCCAGCGACGGACCTCTTCATGGGCTCGGGGGATCAGGTCCAGGTCACGTTGCACGACACGCCCAATGGGCTGATCACGGTACTCAACGACACGACCACCGGTCAGAGCGGGTTCATGACGGCCAGCGCGGCCAACGGCTTCGCCCAGGTGGACTTCAAACCGAAAGCGGCGACCTGCACCGAGACTCCCTACAACTTCCATCCGATGTACAGCACCTCTTCGGAGAAGACGCGCGTCACATGGGCCGCGCATTCCTACAATATCGCTTTTTCTGACGAGATCGGCCACTGGGACTACTGCACTGGCAGCGCTGCCGTGACGTCCGGCGGCAATTGCCCAACGACCAACAAGGAGGGCAATGCGGCCAACACCGAGCAGGCGGAAGGCGGGCCTACCAAGGCCAACCCGGCTGCAGATGACACCACTTGTTCGCCGTCATCTGTCTCGCTGCTGGTCAAAGTCACGGGATGTCAGGGCCAGAACAACGGCTTTGACGGGTCCCCCTATCAGCCGGTGTGGCCGGATGGCAACACGACACTGCATCCCACGTCAGTCCAGTTCACGAGCCCACTAACCGGTGTGAACTATAACGTGAACTACAGCCGCTTTGCCTTCGAGGCCGACCTGCCTCGCATCGAATTCAATACCTGCAACCGCGCCAGTGGTGTGGGCTGCACACTGATCCCGACGACCGATGATGGCACAGCGGCTGCCTTCTACCCGTTCTTCAGCATTGGCAATTCGAATGGGGTCTGCACCTGGAGGCTCGGCAACCACATTCCAGGGAGCACGAACGACTTCCATCAGAACCAACAATATGGTACGTTGTTGAACCTGAACTACACGGCAGTAGGCGGAGGAGTGCTCACCCTGTTGGAAGATTTCCGCCAGGTGTTCTCTAGCAACCCTTGCCAGGCGATGGCCTAAACTAAGCCACGAGTCAGCAGCAAAGAAGGAGGGCCGCTTTCTTTTAGGAAGTGGCCCTCCTTCTTTGCTGCTTTCCTCGGGAACTTCACGGCAGAAAAGAACGTTCTATCTCTGAAAGCTTTTTTCATTATGCAAGGCCCGTAAGCTGTAAACCGATGAGCGGAAGGAGATTATAGCCAGCTCTTGCAAACATACGCGAATGTGTAGTATCATGTTTGTATGTATACACCAGCACAATTTGCGAAGCAGGTCGGAGTCTCAGTGAAAACGCTCCAAAAATGGGATCGGATCA
>Ga0209647_1002694_pt1 | contig 14208 bp, 9 predicted proteins | sample GraSoi_2013_60cm_FD_185827 | JGI IMG/M metagenome (GOLD analysis project Ga0209647, IMG submission 185827) | Grasslands soil microbial communities from the Angelo Coastal Reserve, California, USA - Sample 9_17_2013_60cm (SPAdes) (version 2) | ecosystem: Environmental > Terrestrial > Soil >...
CACCACGCTCTTTTACAAGATGAAGCGACTCGGAATTTCGCCTCCAGCAAAACCGTCCTGAATCAAAACTTTCGAACACTTTTGCGAACCGCTACCGCGCCCAGAGTATTCCTCGTAGCGGAGTTGCCAGATAGCCGAGATGATAGTGCACCGTCTCGGCATAGATCACTGCGAACTTTAGCCCAGGCCGCCTGCCTACAAGGCAGGTGCGCGGTGTCATGTAGGTGTCATGCGAATTGTGATGAATGGCGGCAAATGGTAACGAAAACTGAAAAGAGAAGTTGAATCTGAGTTAGCCCCATTTGATCAGAACTTGCTGATTCCCCTCGATTTGTCTCGGCTCCGGCAAATTGTGATTAAGTTGGTCTCAAGGCTGTTAACCGAAGGTTTTCCAGCTCGAATCTAGCCGGGGGAGGCCACGGGCAGCCATCCCCGACAACGTCGGTGCGCTATGGGTGGTTAGGATTTACTTTCAGGTACGCAAACAACAGGGACTTTCCGCTCGGCTTATGGCTCTCGCCGTTCGGCTCTACGGTCACAAACACAGCATCCACCTGCTCCAGCAGACTGGAACGAGACGACATGTGGATCACATCGTGCCGGCGAGGCTAATCCGGCGATTGAGGGCAGGGAATATAGATAGACGCGAAAACCTGCAGTGTATCTGCGGAACCTGCCATGGATACAAGCTTCAGGCTGACCGCAAACTATGCTTGGGTGATAAGCTTGGCTACCTCGAAATTCTCCGCACTCACAATTTCGATGTCGCACGGGCCGAGCGGGCACTGGCCATGTTCGGTCTGTAGTTTCCTCGTGTTCACATGAGGTCGTAGGTAGGTCGCCCACCGCCCCCCTGCGAACAGGCGAGTTCGCGCAACGCGCGGTTAAACGTTAAGGAACCAGATGAATATTGAGCAAAGATGCTGCACGGATGGCGCTTCTTATTTTCAATGAGTTAGAAGATTTGACCAATGACTTCATACTCCCAGGCAATTAACTTACATAGTCGATTACCCACCTCCGGAGCGGCTTACAGTTACCATCGGAAGGAGGCGGGAAATACAGCGACCAACTTAGCTAATCGGGGCACGAACTGTGACAATACAAATGTCGGGTAAAAGGGGTGAGCAATGCAGGAGTTCGTTGAATTGCCGAGGACGCATTCGCCGCGGCGTCGCAGCGGTTTTTTTCTCCTTATGCTCGCCGTCCTCGCCGTTATCCTTCTCGGCGGTCGGACCGCCTTGTCGTATTACGTGGACGTGCTCTGGTTCGAGTCACTCGGCTACCGCGACGTGTTCTGGAAAACGTTGGGCCTCCAATGGGGAATTTTCGTGGCTTTTGCCGCGGCCACATTTCTCGTCGTGTACGGATCGTTTCTGGCTCTGAAGCGAGCGCATTTGCCCAATCTGCCGAGCGGTCACACAATTTTTATCGGCGGACAGCCGCTGAAGCTGCCAGTTGAACCTGTCCTGCGCGTCATCGCACTTGGCCTTTCGCTCGTCGTTGCCGTTGCCACCGGCGCGGGAATGATGCTCGAGTGGCCGACGATCGCACTGTATCGGTACGCACCGCGCATCGCTGGTTGCTTCGTGGACCCGATCTTTGGCAGGCCGTTGAACTTTTTTCTCTTCACCCTGCCTGCCTGGCAACTCTTTGTCGGCTGGCTACTTACGCTGGCCGTGATGACCTGTGCGCTCTCTATCTTTTTCATTTTTATTACGGGTGGAACTCGTGCGTTCGCCGGTCGTAGCAGAAGCTACGTGGCGTTACCTTGGCGTGGACTCTCCATCACGTTTGCGGTTTTCTTACTCGTCCTTGCCATGCGCGTGTACCTCGGTCGATTTGAGCGATTGTTCGATAGTCACACGATCTTCTCAGGTGTGACCTACTCTGACGCGCACGTATTGCTTCCAGGGACCCTCGTTGTCTGCGCGGCGCTCGTTCTAGGCGCGGTGATCGCTGCCATCAATGCCGTTAGGGCGCCACGCGGGCGTTGGATTGCGGCCGCGATTCTCCCGGCTGCGCTGTGTTACGTATGCCTCCAAGCGGCCGACTGGTACGTCAGCAGCTTTATCGTGAAACCAAACGAGTTGGTTCGCGAGCAGCCCTATATTGCCAACAATATCGCACTCACCCGGCAGGCTTACGGATTGGACCGAGTTTCGCAACGCGAGTTTCCCGCTGAGACAGACGTCGCGGCCGCCGACCCGGCGAATAATCAGCCGACGCTTCAGAACATCCGGCTGTGGGACTGGCGCGCTCTCCAGGACACGCTGCGTCAGATTCAGGAAATTCGCACCTACTACGACTTTCCCGACATCGACATTGATCGCTATGAAATCGACGGCGTGACTCGCCAAGTGATGCTCGCAACACGCGAGCTGAACGTCGAGAAGCTTCCCGAGAGCAGCCGCAACTGGATTAACGAGAAGCTGATCTACACCCACGGTTACGGCATTACGATGAATCCAGTAAATGGGTTCACGCCGGAAGGGCTGCCCACGCTGATTCTGAGCAACATGCCGGTACAAAGCACGGTGCGGGGTCTGACGGTGACACGCCCGGAGGTCTATTTCGGCGAATTGACGAATACCGACGTTTACGTGAAGACACGACAGAAGGAATTCAACTACCCGCAAGGCCAGACCAACAGCCTGACGTCGTACGAGGGCAACGGCGGTATCGTGCTCGGCGGTTTTCTGCGCCGTATCATCATCGCGCTCGACCGCGGCGACTTGGCGAAGCTTCCGTTCAGCGACGACGTGAACAAGGATAGCCAGCTGTTGATGCGGCGTAACGTGCGAGATCGAGTATCCGCACTAGCGCCCTTCCTCAGCTACGATCCGGATCCTTATATCGTGCTCGGCGACGACGGCCGGCTGTCGTGGGTCATGGATGCGTTCACGGTTTCAGATAGCTATCCGTACGCGAGCCATTACCGGCTCGACCGCGACCCCATTAACTACATGCGGAACAGCGTTAAGGTGGTGATCGACGCGTACAACGGTGCGACAACGTTTTACGTGTTTGACTCCGAGGACCCGATCATCGCGGCCTACCGCAACATCTTTCCGAGTTTGTTCAAGGATGCGGCCATGATGCCGCCAGGGCTGCGTAAGCACATGCGTTACCCCGAGTTGTTGCTCAAACTGCAAGCCGAAGTGTACGGGCTGTATCACATGACGGACCCGGGAGCGTTCTACAACCGTGAGGATCTGTGGACTGTCGCCAGCGAAGTAGGTTTGAGCGAAGGAGGGCAGCAGGTGACACAGGCAATGCAACCGAACTTCGTGCTGATGAAACTGCCGGGCGAAACCGGCGTGGAGTTCGTAGAAATTCTGCCGTTCACCCCGGCCAACCGGAATAATCTGATCGGCTGGATTGCCGGGCGCAGCGACGGCGCACAATACGGTACCTCGGTCGTCTACAACTTCCCGAAAACGAAACTGGTGGACGGACCACTGCAAATCGAAGCACGCATTGATCAGAACGCGCAGCTTTCCGGACAATTGACGCTGTGGAACCAGCAAGGCTCTCACGTGCGGCGCGGAGCCTTGCTGGTCATTCCGACTGGGCGCGCGCTGTTGTATGCGGAACCGATTTACCTGCAGGCCGAGCGGAGTCCAATGCCTGAGTTGCGTCTGGTCGTGCTCGCCGTACAAGATCGGCTTGCGTACGGACCGACCTTCGAGTCGGCGATGGCCGCCCTCTTTGGAGGAGCGGTCTCGTCGTTAAGCGCCGCGGCAGTGCCCCCGGAGCTCGCGCGACACGCACCGGGATCCACCGGACCGCCCCCGCCCGCAGCCGACCTTCACGCCCTCATCGCGGAGGCTGCCAAAGACCTTGCCGACTACCAGCGCCTCACCGCAGAAGGCAAGCTCGGCGAGGCGGGACAGAAGCTTGAAGAGCTGAAGCGCGCACTTGACAAGCTGAACGCCCGCCAAAGATAGTCTCGCTGCGGTACTGCATTCTCGAGCGTCGAGACAAACAAGCAATGTGCGCGGGGTAGCCGTCGCAAGGGAATCGACATATGTTCTATAGGTGCAGCACATGCTGATTCTTGGTAGGAGGTAGGCAATGCCAGAAAGCGCGATACCCGCATATATCACCAGCCTAATCCGCCATTTTGAGGATCTTCGGGACGGTACACACGGCGGCTCCGCAAGTCGAAAAGACAAGGAAGCCCATTTCGAGAAGGCAGTCCAACTGCTGGCTCCCATCGCCCGCCAGGTTCTCACCGAAATGAACACGAGCTTGCTGCTCGACACCGGGCAGGTGACCGAGACGGGACTACGACGCACAGCGGATGGAGGGCTGAACGCATCCTTGGCTTTGAGCTGGCCTGAACAGCGGGCAGCCGGAGTCCATCCAATCGTGCTCCAAGCCTATTTCGGGGGCGGCTTCCACCACCCTCATCTTCGAGGGACGACAGTTCAAGACTGGCCGCTGAACGTGTTCAGCGACGAGGATGCTGCGGCCCAGCTATCCATACTCCGGGCCATCGCGTCCAGCGATCTGCACAATTTGGTCTATCGCGCGGACTATCGGATCGTCCCTGCGGCGACAGCAAATCCCGCCACCCCGCTTGCCCATGGAGCCAAAGCAAACTAACAAGTCGCATGTACACGACGCAGTAAATCTGGACCGGAGAAGGTATTCCGGGCCAGAAGTCCGGTTGTGGTAAACCTCTCCCGAAGGTCCGGTTCTGGTAAGCAACTGCGAGAGGGGAAAATGGTTCCAAAAGAGCAGCCACGCTTATGCGCGTTGCTTCCCATCAACTCACGTGTGTTGAAGCGACACAGGGAACGCGAATCACCGACGTTGAAATTACAGGGGTTAAGAGGTTCATTGGATTGGTGATGAATCTGCCCTACCTAGGGGCGATAGCACAGCTGCGATGACAACCGCGAGCGTGTCCCCGACTCGGCCAACGGCTCTCGTCGATCGGTGAATTGGGGGCCGTAAGCAAAGGCAGGCTCGATATGCGATCCAACTTAGGGCAGAACGGAAAAGAGTCTTTCGAAGAACTCCGAGAAACTCCAAAAGGATCGTCGACTATTTTGAGATTCGGCTCAGACGAGGGGATCGAATTTCCTAGCGAGCCTGAGCGCAAGCAACGGGACCCCCGATTGGCACGATCGCCGTGGGTCAGGGGGATACGCGGGCGAGAGATGAGGGGGCAAGGTTCGGCCAAATTTCCCGATGTCCCGTTGCTCGACAACGTGACAATAACAATCTCAGTTATCGAAGGCCGCTCCAAGGGTCTGACGTACCGAATGAAAAAGTTGTGTATCACCGTGGGACGGGTTGGCGGCGGTGCGGACTTCGAGTTCGACGAGCCGGCAGCATCCGACGTGCATTGCTTCGTCGCTGCACGTCCGGACAGTGTACGGCTATATGCCGCGCCTTCTGTCGGCATCCACGTCAACGATCAGCCGATCCGCACCGTGGAGCTAACTGATACTTCTACGTTTCGGGTTGGATCGTCCCTACTGCGTGTCAGCATCCTTCCAAACCAACGCGCGGATGTCAGAACACGCAAAAGTGCAGAGAAATAAGACAAGTGAGACGGATAACGATGTTCACGGAGCTGTTGCTGGCCAATATGTGTATTAAGGCACGTGACGTAGGGCGTGGACGAATCATGCTGCATGTAATCGCTACAATATTCTAAAGTCCCCGTGATTCCTACTCCGTGCCGCTACACGGGTGGCGCGATCACCCCATTCCTGCCAACGAGCAGCGATGCCGACCGAGGCACTGGTTGGAGGGCCTTGAAAGAGAAGGTTATGCTTCGAATCTACATTTTTCGCATCAGCCTCATCCTTGCCGTCATCCTCCTCGGAAAGGCCTCGGAGACGCGCGCGGCGGAAGAGGTGTCGGTGCAGCAGAGCATCGCCGAAGCACAGGTAGCTCTTCGCCATCGGCATTATTCGCAAGCCAGTCAAACATTGCAGGACGCGCTCGCGCGTTTTCCGGGAAATGCCCAGCTGCGGCTTGAACTAGGCAGGGTTTACGTGTATCAGCGGCAGGACGCACGGGCCACGGAGATTTTTCGCGGCATTCTGCGAGATGACCCCTCCAACCGGGAAGCAAAACTGGAACTAGCCCGCGTGCTGAGTTACGACGGGAAATACGAGCCAGCGAATCAACTTTTTCGTGAAATGCTGGCAACAAATGCGAACGACGAGGCGGCAGCCATCGGATTGATACGAAATCTGCTGTCTGAGAAAAAGAAAGACGATGCGCGCCGCGAAGTGGAACAGGCACTGGCACGCCATCCTAGCAGCCTTCGCCTTCAGGAGTACCGGGACGATCTGCTGAAGAACCAGTCGCCGCTCCCCGCCTCCCATGAGGGCCACGCGCTGAGCCGACTGCAGGCGGACGCAACCTATTTCAGCGATACAGCCGGAAATCGCGCCACGCGCGCGGGACAGCGATTTGATCTTCAGCTTGGACGCAATTTCACAAACAGTTTTCGCCTCGATGAAAAGTCCCTGTGGGTTAGCCAGGGGCCAAAGGCAAACATCTTTAGCGTCCAGGAGGAAGGTCGACTCCGGGTTGCACGATGGCTCTACGTCGGTGGCGGAGGCGGGATTGTTCGCTTTGCCGACAATTCGAATCGGGCGCTGTACCGCGGAGAATTGATTCTCCATCCAATACGAAGCTTCTGGCTGCAAGGAGGTTTCTCACGGATACCGATCACTCCCACTTTCCAGTCGGCTCAGTTCGATTTGCTGGCGGAGGGTTGGTGGGCCCGCCTCGATTGGCAGCCACGCTCTTGGCGCGTCAGCGCTGATTTCTCCAAGCAGCACTACTCGGATTCAAATCGCACCCAAAGAGAAGACGCGGAAATACTACGTTGGGTCGGAAACTCGCACTTTGCCGTGGGGCTAGGATATGAATATGCGCATAGCTCCTTCACTCAATCCTTTGCAAATGGCTATTTCAGTCCCAACCAATATCACAGCCATCTGGGCCTTGGTGGATTCCGTTTTAGCGTTGGAAAGATTTATCACGGCGAATACATCGCCCGCTATGGCGCCGAAACCGTTGATCAGAACCCCTATCAGATCGCCTGGGAGGCCACTGCAAAGAACCGCTTTCTGTTAGGAAAGTTCGATCTAGGCGCCGACTATACCTACTTTCACCTCGCGCAGAGCACGGGAGCGTTCCGCGCTCAAGTAGGGCGAGTCAGCGCTGCGTATCGTTTCTAGGTGGTGCAAGAAAGCGGGAAGAGGATTCCCGTTGGCCCGCGGATCAGGCCGGAGATGAGTATGGATAAGCCGCTCAGAGTACTGGTCGTCGATGATGACAACTCGATTTGCCGATGGCTGAATGCCGTTTTGACTGCAGAAGGCTACGAATGCCGCGCAGCGCGAAGCGTTGAAGATGCCGAGCCTCTCCTTCGTGAAGGCCCCATCGACTTGGCCCTGCTGGATATCTATATTGGACAGGCCAACGGTATTGAATTCCTTGAAAAACTGAAAACCTTGCAGCCGGATTGCAAGTGTGTGGTGATGACAGCGCACGCCAGCGTCGAGACAGTGGCACGCTCGGTAGCCGGCGGAGCACTCGAATACCTGAGCAAACCGCTACTGATCGATGAATTGCTCGCGTTGTTGCGCAAGTTGACAGGGCCACGGCAAACGCCCAGGCACGCGCCAAAAGACAGTTTTGCTCCCGAGTCGGCGATCGTTGGACGAAGTCCGAAGATGCTGGAAGTTTATCGAGCCGTGGCACGAGTCGCGCCCAGCACGGCCAACGTACTGATTACCGGTGCCAGCGGGTCCGGCAAGGAACTTGTAGCACGAGCGATTCATACACACAGCACACGCGCCCAGATGGCTTTCACTCCCATCAACTGCGGCTCCTTCCCCGAGACCATTCTGGAGAGCGAGCTGTTCGGACATGAGAAGGGCGCGTTCACCGGAGCGGATACCAGCCGCAGCGGCTTGTTTGAGGCAACCAATGGCGGCACGGTTTTTCTCGACGAGATATCGGAGACCAGTCTCAGCTTTCAAGTGAAGCTGCTTCGCGTATTGCAGGAGCATAAGGTGCGACGTGTGGGCTCAAACACTTTCCTTCCTATCGATGTGCGGATCGTCGCCGCGACAAACAAGGATTTGAGCGCACTGATCCGGGGAGGACAATTTCGCGAAGACCTTTATTATCGTCTCAGCGTTGTGACGATTCAGCTCCCTTCGCTCGAAGAGCGGGCGAAAGATATTCCGCTCCTCGTGCAGCATTTTCTGGGGCGTTTCAATGAGCGTAACCAACGCCATGTGAATATCAGCGAAGCGGCGGTCAAACTGCTCACCTCCATGAGCTGGCCGGGCAATGTCCGTGAGCTCGAAAACCTGATCGAGCGGCTGGCTATTTTTGCCGCCACGGACGAAATCTCTGCCGAGGAAGTGGAATGCGAGCGGGCACGCCGAAGCGAGACAACGTCGGCGCCGGAAAATTCGACAGCATCCCTACCGGGAAAGCTGCAGGAAATGGAGCGCCAGGAAATTGTCCGTATTCTGCGGGAATCGGGTGGCAACAAGTCTCTTGCGGCGCGAAAGCTCGGGATTGAACGCAAGACGCTGTATGAAAAGGCTCGCCGCCTAGCGATTGACCTGCAATCAAAGGAAACATGAGTGAATCCCCAACAGGCCGCTCGAATCAGAAGCACCTTCAGACAAAGCACTGGCTGCTGTTGAACGTATTGCTTTTGGCGGTCGTGGGGCTGCTCAGCCTAACTTATCCAGTGGAAGAACTCAGTCGCCGCACCGGAGACCTGTATTTTCGTCTACGAGGGAGCCAAGGTACTTCGCCTCATGTTGTGCTGATACTGATTGACGACGCAAGTCTGGAACGGTATGGGCGATGGCCGTGGAAACGCTCCTTGCTGGCGGAAGTGGTTAGGGCTGCCAGCGCCGAGCACCCCAAAGTGCTCGGCCTGGACATCTTGCTCTCGGAAACCGAAGACGAAGCAAACGACCGCGAATTGGCGAAAGCGTTGAAAGACGCGGGAAACACGGTTCTCGTGGCGAAGATCAGCAACTCCCCGCACGGACGACTTTGGGTCGAACCATTGCCACTCTTCGCGCAGAACGCTCTCGCAATCGGACACGCACAAGCCGCTTTGGGGCCCGACAGCATCTGCCGGAGCGTCCCTGTGCGGGAGCTGTCTCTCGAAGGGCCGCGCTGGGCGTTTGCGCTGGAAGTTGCGCGCGTTGCTAGTGGAAATGTCCTGGAAGACGACGGCCGTGAATTGCGAATTGGTCAGCGGAAAATACCCACTGTCGGCACGTCTTCTCACGCCACGGTAGCCGGGGTCGAATCCGAATCGCTCCGTTTCCTTCCGATTGATTATCGCGGGCAAATTACTCCGGGCGAAATATCACCCCCGTTTTTCGCAGTCTCCGTCGTGGACTTGCTTAATGGGAAAGCCGGCGGCCAGCTGCAAGGGAAAGCGGTGCTGATCGGATTCGGCTCGGCGGAGATTGGCGACCGCATACCAACCCCGGTGAGCGACAGGCTTCCGATGCCTGGCGTTGAAATCCACGCGAATCTTATCGACGCCGTTCTTGCCGGAAGGAGCCTTAGTCCTCTGAATGGATGGCTGAACCTGCTGGTCTTGTGCGCATTTAGTTTCAGTTCGACGTGGGTAGTACTGCGTTGGCCGGTTTGGAGGGGATTGGTCGCTCTCGCGGCACTGCTTACGGTTGGTCTTGCAGCGAGCTATTTCGTTTTCGCCTGGATGCATAATCTTGTCGGACTGGGGCCATTCTTGTGTGTGGCGTTATTGGCCGCTCCGCTCGCGCAGCTGCAAAACCTGGTCCTCGTGGATCGAGGTCTGACTCAGGGTCTTCGGCAACTACAGATCGCACTTAAGACGGCCCAGCCCACAAAGAAAAATAGCTTACCTGCTGCCTTGCGTGCAGAGACTCAACCTGCAGACGGAGACTTACACTGGAAGGTGAGTCTACTTCGGCAACTGCAAGCGGAGTTGAGTTCGTTGTACGCGTTCGATGAAGCTCTGCTCGAAGCGATGCAAGAGGGTTTGGCCGTTTTCTCCGTCGACGGTCGAGTGATATTTCGAAATCCGCAATGGCAAAGCTTTTGTGAAAAGCAAGGGTGGGACGCGACGGCAGGCCTTGATGTTTTCGCCGCGGCACTCCATGAACCGGTCTGGCGCGAGTTGCGCAAATCACTCCCGGCTCCGCTCGTCTGGCTCGACTCGGAGGTGTATCTCGGCGAGGGCCTCTGGCGCCTGCGTGCCGTAAGACTCAAACGCACTTCAGCCTCTGACGCATCGGACTTGATCATGGTCGTGGTGACAGATCAGACAGCCCGCCTCGAACGTGATCGCGCCCGTGCGGAGGCGCTCGGATTCGTCACTCATGAACTCCGCACTCCGCTTGTCTCGATTCAAGGCTTTGCCGAGTATCTGTTGCGCTATTCGAAGGAGCGAGCCAGCAGCGAAGCTGCTGCGACTATTTTCCAGGAGTCAGGCCGTTTGGTGGCCATGATCAATACTTATCTCGATGTGCTTCGACTCGAGGCGGGAGCCCGCCCCATGCGCAAAGAAACGTTCCAGGTCGGCGAAAGTGTCCAACAAGTTGCCCGAGTCATTCAACCGATTGCGCAAGCTTCTGAAATAAAGGTCAGGACCGAAATTGCTGCGGACTTACCCACACTCCAGGGTGATGCGCACCTCATTGAGGGAGCCCTCCTCAATCTTGCGAGCAACGCCATCAAGTACAGCGCACGGGGCAGTGAAGTGAAGCTGCGCGCCGAGGTCGAGGGAGACGCAGTTGTGCTGGAAGTATGGAATCCAGGGCCCGCGATTCCACCGGAGGAGTTGGTGCGTCTCTTCGAACCGTTTTATCGAAGAAATGAACAGGAAGAAACAACGCGAGGATGGGGACTTGGATTGGCTTTCGTCAAACGGATTGCCGAACAACACGGCGGAAAAGCCGAGGCGTGGAGCGAATCTGGGTCAGGGACATCTTTTCGTATCCATCTGCCAGTGACTCGGCTCATTCTTAATGAGGTACATCAATGAAATGCACAGCCGTTCGTTCCACTTATTTTTGTCTCCTGTTTTTCTGGATCGCTGCCGGAATGGCGGCGGCCCAAGAACCGCAACCCAGTTCAACGCCCGGTACGGCTGCGATCGCGGGAGCTACAATCGCCGAGTGGAAGGGCAATATCCGTCTGAGCTTGCCGGGCCAGTTGCCCTCGAATCCCATGCGGGGAGAGCAGCTTCCTCCAGGCACGGTTCTTGACACAGGCAGCGGCAGATTGCTTCTTCGCCTCAGCGACGGTAGTGAGGTGATGGTCCGGGCGCATACGAGATTGCAGGTGCAACAACCCTCTTTGACCGATCCGAGTTACTTTCAATTGCTTCTGGGACGAATCCGGGCGCTTGTCAACAAGCGGACTGGCGGCGCCGTGCCCTTCGAACTCGGAACGCCCAGCGCCGTTATTGCCGTTCGCGGGACCCAGTTCGAAGTGGAGGTCAATTCGCGCAACATCACGGAAGTAGACGTGGTGGACGGACTCGTCGAAGTCTACGGACGGAACGCCGCTGGAGGATCAGTTCTTCTGGAACCCGGATTCTCAACTCGCGTGGGACTGGACTCAGACCCGGAGCAACCGGAACCGACCAACGAAATGCGCCCCGAAGTGGAGAGGCCTGAACCCGGCGAAAACGAAATAAGTGGAAAGTCGGAGTTAGAGGGTGAATTCGAGCGTGCAGAAGTAGATCGAGAGGTCGAGACGGCAGAGTCAGCGGAATCTGCGGAGATCACGGAAATGAAGGAGCTGCAAGAGATCTCTGAGCAGACTGCGGTAGCAACATCGGCGGACACCAATCCAGATTCGGGGCCAGAGTAAATTCTGTTCGATTGACGCTTCTTTGCGGCCTGGTTAGTCCACCAAGCGAGCTAGGATTCTCGACTGTCCCTTCCAAAACTTTTGTGCTCTCCTGCAGACTCCGCGGTGCAAGTCGAGCCTCGCAGCGAGTTGGACCAACCCAAATCTGTGTTGAACCCCCACACATCAAGCGCTTCTGTCGGCATCTAACTCATTACAAATACACAGCTTATTGATTTCTTGGTTTGGTGTGCCCCTTGCTTCAATTGGGTACTAGGACCAGGTGTGGGAGACATCATCGGAGGCCTTATGACAGCTCGCAGAACGATCCTGATCATTTTGGCGTGTCTCCTACCGTGCGGTTTCGTGATTTTGTTCACGAGGTCTGTTCTCAGATCAAGTCTGGGAGAAAGGTTTCTGAAAGGAACTAAACCAATGAGAAAACTCGCACTTCGTTCTTCAGCAGTTCTTTCGATTGCCGCGCTGGTCGCAGGTTGCGGCGGCTCAACGCAACCCACCCAGCCACTGGCTCCCCGGTCGCTCAGTTTGTCGATCCGGGATAACCCGCCGACAGGAGTGTCGGTATTGTCCTTTGAAATTAACGTCACCGGCGCCACCTTGCAGCCCTCCGATGCTTCGAAACCCGCAGTTCCTCTGGTGACCAGCCCGATCGAAGTCGAGCTCACGCAACTGGAGACGGAAAAGGCGCTACTAAATGCGGTGAACGCTCCGGACGGCACTTACAGCAGCATCAGCGCCACCTTTGCCAATCCCCAGTTGACGATTCTGAACCAGTCCACTCAGCCAATCACAATGGGCACGCAGACTTGCCTCACCGGGCAGGTCTGTGAATTCAAGCCGGCGCTGAATCAGTCCTCGGTGACGATCAGCTCGACTCCGTTCCCGGTGACGATCAGCGCCACTGCACCAATCGGTCTGGTCGTTGACTTCGACTTGAATTCATCCATTCAGAACAACCTGAGCGTCACGCCGACGGTCACATTGGCTGCGGTTCCCGCCCAGCCTTCGAATGGTGAAATCGAAGATATCCAAGGCTTGAAGGGTAGCATCAAGGCCGTCAGCGGCGCCGGCTTTACGCTACAGGACAGCACGAGTGGTCAAACGTTCACAATCAACGTGGACAACAACACACAGTTCCAGGACTTTAATCAAGTCGGTTGCGCCGCGAATAACTTCTCGTGCGTGCAGGTTGGACAAATCGTGGAAGTCGAACATCTGCTCGTCATGACTAACGGGACGCTGCTCGCGAGCGAAATCCAGCTTGATGATGCCGTTAACCAGGAACAGCTGGAAGGCACCATCGTAGCAGTCAACGCCGCGAACAATCAGTTCCAAATGGTGGTCGAGAACGAAGAGCCCGCGGTCCAGGGTGTGAACGTGGGCAATTCCGTGACGATTTCCATCAATGCTGGCGCGCAATATGCGGTCGACTCCGATGATCTGAGCGGCGCCATTCCTTCCGGCGTTTCCTTCGCTTCCGCGAGCGATTTGCTCGTCGGGCAGGAAGTGAAGGTCCGAGCGCTGATTGTTTCGTCATCGGCCACGGGCACGACGGCAACCACGGACCGCGTGAAACTGCACATGTCGCAGTTCCCAGGCACAGTGGCGTCGCTCAATGCCCCTAATTTCATCGTCAACAAGCTGCCAGCGCTGTTCACCAGCAATGGCATCAACCAGGTGCAGGTTGTGGTTTCCTCTGGGACGGAGTTTGAGGGTATCTCCGGAGGTTCCTCGCTCACCGCGGGGAACGGCGTCGTGCTGCGCGGCCTGCTCTTCAAGACCGCAGGCGACCCAATCCTAATGGCGAAAAAGGTCCGCAAGCCGTAAGCGGATGACGGAGCTGAGAGGGGTCGTCTCCAGAGCGACGACCCCCTCAGAATCCGTCAAGTGGAATTCGTCGGAAACCGTGGACGAGTTGAAAAGGTAGTAAGCGCGGATTGTCGAGTCCAAAGATCAGAACAGAGAGGAATCAATGAAACGCCTGGTAATCAGTATTAGCGGACTCCTCGCGGTTATGTATCTCAGTGCTATGCCTCCGACGACCTGGCGCACACCCGCCAACGGATCGCAGCACAACCTCGCCAAGGCCGCACCGAAGACCCTGGGCCAACTGCTAACGCAAAACAAGAAGCTCTCGGACAAACTCAGCGTGCTTCTCACGCAGCAGAATCCGTCCGTTACGGATCTGCAAGCGGCGTCCCAAGGCTTCAGGAACCTCGATCAGCTTGTCGTAGCCGTTCACACCTCGCATAACCTGGGCATTCCTTTCGATCAGCTGAAGACTGCGGCTCAGGCGAGCGGAAGTCTTAGCAAAGCGAT
>Ga0209647_1002695_pt1 | contig 14207 bp, 13 predicted proteins | sample GraSoi_2013_60cm_FD_185827 | JGI IMG/M metagenome (GOLD analysis project Ga0209647, IMG submission 185827) | Grasslands soil microbial communities from the Angelo Coastal Reserve, California, USA - Sample 9_17_2013_60cm (SPAdes) (version 2) | ecosystem: Environmental > Terrestrial > Soil >...
AAACGTGCTCCCATTTGCACCCGTTGGCGCATCAAAGTCCGGACTTTTGTTTCATCTGTGCTCAACGCGACCAGCACGTGCGCGATGATTGGGGGAGTAGGGCGGGATCGCCCTTCGGCTCCGGCACGCAGCGCGGGAAGCGCCGACTCCAGCAAATAAGGGATCGGGCACCCCCAGGAAATCGCGCCATCAGCGACCTCCCCTGCCAGCCTGAACGCTTTCAGACCAACGGCTGAGGTCAGCAGAGGAACCGAAGCTCTCCGTGGCGCGGTTGGCCCATACGCATTCCCAGAGGTATGCACCACGTTGAAAAATGTCCCGTGGTAGGAAATCGCTCCGTCTCTGAAAACGCCGTGCAGGATCTCCAGATACTCTTTGAGATAGGACAGCGGGGTTGTCTGCGAGAGGCCATATGAGCCCTCAATAAGCATTCGGTTACCGGGGCCAATTCCTAATCGCAGGCGTCCGGGAGCGAGATCCTCTATCGCAAAAGCCTGTTGGGCCAACGTCAACGGGTGACGTGGATACGCGGGAACGATCGCGCTCCCAAGCCTGATGCGCTCGGTTTGCGTGGCGACCACTGCGAAGAATGTTAAGAGGTCGGCGTTTCCGGCATTCTGTGCCCAGATTTGTTGGACCCCTGCCTGCTCCGCTTCACGGGTCTTGGTGATGGCGTCCAAGATATCAGTCGCCTCAGAAAAAATCCCAACGCGATCACGGATGGAGCGCGGAGTATTAGCCGTTGAAAGATGCTCTTCTTGTTGCATCACATGTTTTCTCTTTCTCTTATCTGCACGTTTGTGTCCCATTCAGATGACTGAACGGATACCAGGGAAATGGACTCCCCGCTCAATCTGGTGATATTATGGAGCAACATCCCTGCTGAAACCAGGAGTGTGTTATCTCATAGGTGTAAAAAGTAACAGTTTTCGATGCCGGACGATGAGGAACAGATGACAAAAAACGTGAAGCACCGAGCAGGATTGGCCGATTTTTTACGAACCCGCCGTGCTCGCCTGCGGCCAGAGCAATTTGCTCTCCCAACGCTACCGAAGCGACATACGCCTGGGCTCAGACGAGAAGAACTTGCCCAACTCGTGGGCGTGGGCATTTCCTGGTATACCTGGCTCGAACAAGGTCGAGATATTCAGGTCTCCGATCATGTCCTCTCCCGCTTGGCAGAGATCCTGCAATTGGATGAGGAGGAGCGCCAGCATTTGTTTCTCCTGGCACGAGGTCCTATTCCGGCGCTCAGAAAACGAGACAGTGAGAGTCCGACTTCTCTCGCAACCTATCAAGCTATTCTCGATGCATTCATCCATCCAGCCCAACTGATCGATCGCCGCTTGAATGTAGTTGCGTGGAATGAGAGTGCGAATCGGCTTTTTGGCGATTACGCCAGCCTCTCTGAGCGAGAACGCAACGTGGCCTGGTCTACCTTTATGAACCCGTCGCAACGAGAACGTTTTGTCCATTGGGAACGTGCAGCACGCAGTTGCATTGCGTTCTTCCACGCACTGAGTGACCAGTACAGCGATGAAGTATGGTTAACGGAGTTGATAGCTGACTTGCAAGAGGCCAGCCCGGAATTTCGCGCTTGGTGGCCTCAACATGATATTCGCTTGACGTGCAACGGTTCCGGCGAAATCAATCACCCGTTGGTTGGTCGCCTTGCATTGCAACAAACCATCCTCGCCGTTCCTGAAAGACCTGATTGGGGGATGGTTGTCTCTACCCCACTGACTCAAGAAGATACAGTGGCCAAACTCAGAGCGTTAATGACCGGAAGGAACCATTCCTCTCTGAGAGGATGAAACAGTTTTGGCTCGTGTGAAGTTCGGTAACCACTGCAATGATCCTTCATTGCTGCTTTTAGGAGTGGTTTCTCCCAGAGAAAAATGCGGTTCTAGAAAAAAAGGATGCATTGGGTGACGTATTACCCAGTGAATTTTGTGCGGTTGGTGGGCATCGTGGCGATCCTGGGTTCGCTCGGATTGACGTTGCCAGGACTCACGCATATTCTGTCCTGGCTGACGCCGGTTGCCGCTGTTGGGCTGGTCTTCATGATGATTGGTGCGCTTGTTGTCCATCTTCGTCTCAAAGAGTATACTGCACTTGTTCCTCCGATCATCCTGCTATTACTCTTTTTGTTTATCGTTTACGGGCGCTTCGTTCTTGTTCCCCTGGCCTAAAGAAAGGCCTTTGAGTATGAATGGACCGGGGTCATGCTTTCATCTCGTGAATAGGGTAGCATGAGGCAGTGGCAAGGTCAAACGGAGGTCGGTCTAGTGGCAAGATTTGTGAGTCACGAAGTGGGCCAATGGTCTCCATCTGGCAAGGTTTTTCGCCTATCTATTTGTTGTTTGACTTAATTCTTTTCGGTTTTTCCTCATCATATATTTTCTAATGTGCGGATTCAACATGAGTGTTGCCGTTTGACCAACATGAGTGTTGCCGCGCATCTTCAAGATTCGAATCCCAGTTCTCGGAGAGCAGCATGCCAAGCCTCGCGCGCTTCCCGCAACTGCATCGATCTACTACGAAGACAAGATTGTACTTTGTGTAGGGAGGGATAAATACCTTGTGTATGGAGAGAAAGAACCGCTTGTTGTACGTTTTCACGTGTCTGAATAAGGTATTCAAGGTGATTGTCGAGGTCTGATCTAGGCCGACTCGATCGTTTCATGGTCGGCCAGTTCTCTCGTGGATGGGCCATCGGTGTAATCGCTCGGACACCTAATGGAGGAAGGTGAGGGCTCGCTGGATGTTGCCCTCCGCAATCTCCATCATGAATTCGCGCTCTGGGAAGTCGCCGTCCAGCAGCCGCAGGGGCCCGGCAACGAGCGACAGGTACATGGCGAGTGCATAGAACTGCATTCGCTGATCATCAAGATCGTTCGCACGCAACCACTGGTAATGCTCACCGAAACGCAGCTGAAGGAAAACATGCTCCCACTCAACGTCGAAGAACATGGTACCCTCGATATCGATGAGGACTGGATCTCCTTGCTCGTCCACAAGCACATGGTCCGGTCCAAGCTCACCATGGATAAGGCTGTACTCGTCGCGAGGGCGCACGACACTAGCCAACTCACGAATCTTCTCTTCTAACTGCTCGCGAACCTGTGCCACGCGCTCGACCCGTAATGCGGCCTCAGCGAGGTGTTGAACCGCGCGATCCAGCACAACCTGCTCGCACGACCGATCCTGCCGGGCATCGCCGAGGCCCTTCAAGACAACCTTGCCGAAGTACCGCCCTCGATGCTGCCGCATTGCCTGCAGAACGCCGCCGAGGCGAACTAAGGTCCGTTCCGCGTCCTGCGGATCGTGCTGGAGTCGGGCCTCCAACGTGCCCCCTCGCACGTCCTCAACCACAGCGATATCGGCAGGGAAGTGACTTCTGCTCCGATCGAGAAAGTACACCTGCGGTGTGCGGACGCCGATAGCGTTGAGGCATGCGTGGCTGGCCTCGAAGAGATCGACGCCGGAGGCATCCGAGAACGGATCAGCCCGGTCCGAGCCTGCGCCGTCTCGCGGTGTTGGCCAGTAGTTCTCCGCAGCGTCCCAGACGTAGAGGATTGCGGTGGGCTCGTCGTCGAAGATGAGGCGGTAACCCCCTTCTTACTCCCGCCCCGAAGTCGCGCCACGGTGTTGAGGCGGCGCGCAGGACCGAAGGCAGCACACACGATGCTCGCCAACTGATCCTGCGCAACGAACCTCCGAGTTACGTTCATAACTTTGTCTCCATAACTAGCAAAGATTTCTCGTCCTGCATCATGATTCTCTTTCGAGCGGCCATCCCGTCAGCAGCCCATCGCTGGCCTAGCCCCCTGAACTAGCCCGGTAGACTGGTCAAATGAGTGCAGTCAACAGAGCCAGCGATCGTGACCATGTCGCTCATGGCTGTACTCCTGCTCTGGTGGCTTTCCCTGAGCCGTCGGATCGGATTGCCGCCTTTCGGAAAAGACTCAGTTTACTGCCTACCGCGCGGGGTGTCAAGCTCCTGTCTCGGGTCTCAACGATCGACGCCATTTCGTGACCGGTCCACGTGCGGGCAGTCGTCGTGGTCGCGGTCGGTTCGTCCTCAAGGGCCATCTATTCCTTTTCTCGCCGAAATGGCAACACTCATGTTGGTCAAACGGCAACACTCATGTTGAATCCGCATAATGAATCGCCTGGAAGCTCTCTGGAAGAGGATCGACGAGAGATCGACGTTAAGCCATCCTGAGCCATAATTTTTCCAGCTTTCAGAGATTGATCAAACGCATACGCCTCACCGTTTGTTCATCTTCCAACATGAAAAATGACACCATATCTTTTCGTTTTGGTCAGGAGGAACAGAGAGGAACGAAAAGCTTCTCTTCTTGTTACTTCCGTTGTGGGATCATCGCAAGTCGTGTACAAAGGCCCTTGGGTACGAACGGATCCAAGGGCCTTTCAGAAGCCGTTCTATCTCTTCGCGTAGGATTCTCCCGAAAAATACAGTGGCCCCTACTAGCTGGGCTTTTCCGCATACTGTTTGAGGGAAGCAAGCGCGGCAAGCCGGTTGCGACGCTGCTGACGCAAGATGACGAGAACGTTCAGGATATGACCGAGTAGCCCTTTCGGATTGTGGAAGAAAGACCAGATCACGCGCGTTTTATCTGGCCCGGCTGACTCAATCTCAATCGAGAAACCTGGCTCGGTCATGGCCCGAAAGAGACCGAAGTTCTCCTCCTCAATGAGATACGCGATCTTCCTGCCCTGAACGTGTTGGGTTCGTCGTTCGACAAAGTAACCCATCTTCCCATTAAACTCCGCTTCTACACGACGAGGAGAGCCGAGGCCCTCCGGCTGGTCCGATTGACCAATGACCTCGACTTTCCTGACCGGCGGACCCCAATCAGGGAGAAGGGTTGAGTCTGCGATGAGAGGCCACACCCGCTCGACGGGGGCCTCGACAATGATCTCGTCCTGTCCTTGAAGTTTAGCGGTCATACATTCCCTTTTCCGCGCCGAAAATGACGGCGATTTTCTGTTCCAGTAACATCTTTTCTCTTTCCTCTATTTTGTCACTGCTGTTTTCATCAACCAATGATAGATGGGAGCCATACGCTGGAAATGCGCGTAGCACCTATCCACCAGAGCAGGCGTGAGCATATCGCTCACCTGAAGACGCGGCGAAAACGCATACAGTCCATCGTATCGCAACAGGTCGGCGCGCCTGTGGTTGGGATCATACCCAGAGGGAACGCGCTTATACTGTTCTCCCGCGATTTTGTAATTGCCCGCCCGACGCACGGTTTCTAAGATGTCTTCAAGTTCTGTCCCTAAGCGATCATCTCTCACCGCATCCCGGTAAGCCGCAAGCATGGCTGGTGGAAACTTAAAGATTCCGGTCATCAGCCCCATTCCTGTCGCCTCGATTTGAAAGCCAAAGGCTGGACTCTCGGTCTCTTTCTGGCTTCCCTCCCAGAACAGACCACTGATATGGGTGTTGTAGGGAGTCTTATCCGGGCTGAAGCGGGTATCCCGGTGAAGACGCATCAACACGCCCTTTCCATCCGTGCGCGTATCATAGTGAATGCTGTTGGAGAACGCCTGCAATTTCATCCCCAGCGCCATGACAAACGCCTGAGCAGGCCCAAGGAGCATCGCTTGATATTCTTTCTTATGGGATTCAAACCACATACGGTCGTTGTGAGCAGCAAGGTTTACCAGAAACTCTAGACCTGCTTGAGGAAAACCAGAAAACGCTGATAGGGTGTCCATCACAACCTTCCTCAATGCTCTGTGAGAAGCCCGAGGGCATATCTTGACAGATCTTCCCACCAGTGCTGGTCAGCGAAAGGAATCTCGAACCAATCAACCATTGGCAGCTTCGTCTTGAACGGCGCGAGCAAACTGTAATGCTGGATATTGAACAATTCAGGCTGAAAATTCCTTCCTAGCCGAAAGACCATCTTCTTGCCGTAATAGAATGCAAATACTTTCCCTTGATAGTGAAGAGCTGGCGACGACATCATTTTGCCCAATGTGATGGCGCTGTTCTCGCGAGCGAGCAGTGCAGCGATAGATCGAAAGCGTTGTTCTTCCTCGTCCCCATCCAGCATTGGTGTCTGCGGGGAGGGTTCTTTCTGGTCAGCCGATGTGGAGAAGGCATATCGCATCGCCTCCTCAAACAGGGCTTTGTTCTGCTGGTAGTCTTCCGGGTTCTCATGGTTGATTTGGACGAACTCCTTGCCCCGGTTGCGTCCAAATGGTCGAAAAGGAACAAACCCAGGCTTTTCAAGCAGTTCCCTGACCCGCGCTTCCGGCAGTTTGATACCAACCCCCTCGCCAGACAGTGTGGCGAAGACGACACCGTTGACTTTGTAGCAAGGCAGTCCGAAGACCATACTGGCTGAAACTTCAGGATAATCGAGCAAGAGACGATCAAGCGTCGCTTTCCGTTCAGCGTTGTCGTTCAATAGACCCATGTTTTGCTATCCTTCATCATTGCTGATAACCCGCAGAGATATCCTCTCCTGGCGCGCGTGCGAACCTGCCTCTTCACGGAAGGGACAGGTTCGACTGACGGATGAATGCGCTCGCTAGTGTCCGAAGGTAGCCGCGTATTCGCGCGCATCATAGTAAAGGTGTTCTTCCACCATTTTGCCGTTTTTCACGATGACCCAATCCGCAATGTTCAAGGTCAACGATGTGCCCGATGGTGACTTGAGATCCATTTCATAGAGGGAGCAAACGTCGTTTCCCTGCTCGAATTGTTTGAGCATTCTCATCCCCGTCACCAGTGGGAAGAAGCCTTCATTGAGCTTCATGAAGGCCTCAATGCCTGTGGTTTGGTCAACTGGCCCGATAAAGCGGAAATCGTCCGCCAGCAAAGATACGTCTTGCGATTGCAAGAACGTGTTGACAATGTCAAGTGCCTGTCCCATAGTTCTTCTTTCTTTCTCCTATGATTGATAGATGTGCTTTTCATCGCGCGATACGAGCAGTGTACAACGGGCGAGTGACACCAGTATGTCAGTATTTTTCTGCCATGTGTGCTATTTCTTGCCGCATCAGCGCACGCAGCGATTCCGAGCTGAGCACCTGCACCTGTTTCCCCCAGCTCAGCAACCACTGAAGAATATCCCGTTCGTCGCGCACGCGCAGCGTCAACAGCAAGCCTTCGGGAGTAGTTTCTGCTGCAACCGCCGAAAAAGGAGGCGACTCTTGCACCCAGTGCGCCACTTCTTGATCGAAAAGCGCGGTGACAACCACCTCACGCTGTTCGCTTGCGGTAATCCAGTCCGGCTTGAAATCTGCCGGTCGCTGAAACTGCCTTTCCAACAGCTTCAGGTGGTCTATGCGTCCCAGCCGAAACACCCGCAGATCCTGACGCAGGTGGCAATACCCCATGAGCAGCCAGTCATTGGCCAGACGCGCCAGGCTGTAGGGGTCAACCTCTCGCATGCTTGTTTCGCTGGAAGTCGCCCTTTTTTTGGTATAGTGGAAATGGACCGTTCGGCGTTCGGCAATGGCACTTCGCAACTGGCGCACGTTTTCCCGTTGCTTCTCATCCAGCGGGTTGGCGGCAAAAAAGCTGATATTGGTGCTCAAATAGGCCACATCCTGACGCAGAGTATCTGGGAGCACCGCGTCTATTTTTCGGTAGGCGGCTTCCGCCGCAGCGCGATACTGGTCATCAAAGTTGTGTCCCATGAAATCACTGCCCAGCGCCAGGATCAGCGCTTCCTCGGTGGTGAAGCGCAGGGGTGGCAGGAAATACCCTTCGGCAAGCGAATATCCTTTTTTCTGGATAGCGATGATGGGAACGCCTGCTTCGGAGAGAGCCTGCATATCACGGTAGATGGTTCTCGTGCTGACTTCAAAAGTCACGGCGAGGTCTTCCCCACGCTGCTGCCCTTTTCTCTGGAGCTCAAGAACAAGAGCTAACAACCGATCAGTTCGATTCATAGGTGCCAACCTTCATTTCGCCGATAAGCCCTGAGTCGTGTCCATTTCTGCACAGAAGAGCCATTTTATGACATATACAACTTGGCTTTCTCTATCCTCCAACCACGTCCCAGGTCGTTTCACGCATGGCCCATCGTCGGTCAGTCTGCGCGGTGCGCATTTTGCGTTTGTCATGAGACGGAAACCGGAGGACTCCATTGCGCGGTTCCAGCGAGCGTGTCCTTGCACAATCGGGGCATTCAACTAGCGCAACGCCACTGTCCAGAAAACGCTTGGGCTCGATCGAGAGCACCCCAGAAAACGAGCATTTGAGCGCAGTCACGACTTGTAGCTGATCTCCGACGAGATCGCGACTTGCAGCACGCTCAATTCGTGTAGGCTTGCGTGTACTCACGGTCTGCTGAAGGGATGTCGTCTTCGAGGAGACCCCATTGCCGGAAGCGCCAGTATCTACGATGGAGGGTCGAGTCGTCGGGTTCCCCAACAATCGCTGGAGTTCTTGCTCGCTCTGGGCTTTTGCCAGCTCCACTTTGCGTTCCCCTGTGCGAGCTTCCATTTCCATACGGACCCGTTGGTCCGGCTGCAAAGCATGTCTTTTGAGCGCCTCGATGGTTAAGGTGGTTTCTCCTCGCTGGCACAGCGCGTCCACCGTTTCCACCAACCAGTCACCCAACACCCCGATGCACCCCATGCTCCACTCTCCGAACCAGCGCCAGTGGGAGAGCAGGCCCGGCACATCGACATCGAGCGGCACCTCTTCCAAGAACGTGCGCAACGCTGTGGCAAATTCCTCGCACTCGGTTTCTTTGTCCAAATGGTAGCGATGGAAAGGCAGATCACGCATCCGCCGCGCTGCTTGCGCATTCAGATGGCAACAGTCGTACAAATCAAAATTTCCCACTAACACATGCAGAACATTTGTTTGATCAGTGAAGGTCTTTAACCAATCGAGTTGGGCTGTTGGCTTGTGTGGCGTATCAACATACATCAGATGTTGTCCCTCATCCACGAACACCACTTTCACACGGAGCAGCTCCAAGGCGTATTGGACCGCTGCTCGCATATCCAGCCATTCTGTGGGATCACGACTCTTTTTCTCCGGGTTGGTAAACAGCGGCAGATTCTTCACCCGGTCTTTCACGGCCACTTGCCCTTGCAGTTGTGCGAGGACCTGGCGGTAGTAATCCAGACGGGCAGAAGCACCAATATCTTCCGGGGAAGCACGGATTGTGACCACAGGCACGACCGATGGGTTAGGTTCTTCTTCTCGGAGCCGCTTGGCCACACGCGAAATCACGGTCGATTTCCCCACCCCAGTTGTCCTATAGAGGGCCAACATCGTGTACCTCCTGTGCCCCTGAATGAGTCGCATCAAGTCACGATCCATTTCTTCCAGACGAGGATGCTTGACTTTGAAGTCGATGAAGGCTTCCAAGCGTGTTTGAAGCGTTGGCTCTAAGGGTGGCATTAGCGATACTCCTCATACCGTGAAATCTTGGTCAGGTCCAATTCAACGAGTGGTGGCACTTCTCGCGTTTTCGAGGCTTCGGGTTTCTTCAAGAGGATGACCTCTCGCTGCGCTTGCTCTTCGAGATCGCGCTGGCGCTGGAGCAAAAGAGCCTCATCACCTTGCAGTTTTTGTAAGAATTGTGCCAGCAGTGGACCATTGAGCGTGATCCGCTTCTGGCTGTGCTGGCGCTGCTGTTCTCGCCACTCGTCTAAGATGAGGTTCCACTCGCGTTCGGATCGTCCATGGACCTGTGCGAAGGCGTCGGCGATGCATTCGAGCCACTGCCCGCCGATGTAGGCGTACACGAAGCCTATATCGAAAGGCTCATAGCGCACAGGCACCGTTTGCCCAGAGACGAGGGCCGATCGCATACCGTCATGCCAGTAGTGTAATCCATTGACCGTAATCCCACGCGAGGGATGAATTTTGACGGTTCCTGTCGCCGTCGAGGGACGCGTTAACATCAAAAAGTCCTCTGAATAGGGGATCAGGCGATGAGAGCGACTCCCCGCCAATTCCATTCCTTGCTCAAAAGCTTCGCGAGGGCTTTGACCAAGGGCGGGGTGATCCATCTGGTCATAGACCTCGTGGACATATTCCGCGAGGCGTGGAGCAAAGCGTTCCAATGTCCAGACCGCGAGCCTCTTCGGGTCTACCTCCTGGGTCATGTGCCGGGGCGTTTTGCTGGCCTGGGTGTTTCCTCGCAGTTGGTGGAGCATCTCCGTTGTCGTCGTGCCAAACAGACGCTCCACCACGGACCCGAAACGCGGTTGTTGTGGCGGACGATCGAGTTTCGTCACCAAACACCGGGTCAGCAACGACTCAAAGTACACACTGCCAAACTCAGAACCCTGATCTACCACCAGTTCCTGGGGAAGTCGCCCGTAGCGCCGGACGCAGAGCCGAAAGGCCATCATGGCGGAACGGTAGCTTGGGGGATCAAAAGTCACATAGCAGGCCAGTACCCGTCGGCTGTAGGCATCGGTCATGAATGTGGCCCAAGGTCTGGCGAGAGGCTTTCCCGTAATCGATGAGACCAGGACCAGATCCAGTTCGGTGTGATCCAGATGCGCCAGCGCAAAGGGACGCCCTCCGTGTCGCGGAGTGGTCTGATCTAAATAGTAGAAAAAGGGCTGTGACGCATAAGCAGCGCGTTTGCCTCGACGCAGGGTGGTCACTTCCTGGGAGGTAAAGCGTGCGCGTTCTCGGTAGAAGGTTCGCTCGCCGATGGGAGTGATTCCCTGCTTTTCACACTCCTCCCGATAGAGTCGATAGACTGCCGACGCCCGTTTGGCCTGCGGCACTGCGTAATGAGTGGTCAAAAACTCCTCTAACAACTGCTTGGAGGCATCTGAGACGCGCACGGTGCGGTTGCCTCGTTGAGCCACCCGATCGAGGAGTCCAAGATACCCACATCCTGACTCGGCTTCTGCACGGCGAAAGGCGGCCATCCAGTTTTGGACGGAGCGCACCGTCACCGTGATCGCTTCTCCACGGGTGTATGCCAGGATCTCGCTCCATCGTCGATTCGCCGCTTCCAGCGCCTTTGGCCCGGCATGAGACAAGATTTCCCGTGTGGAATCGCGCAGGGGTGAGGGGGTTTCCAACCGCTCTGGCCTGATTTCCCCCACATTCACGAGGCGCTGGAAATGTTCTGCGGCGAGGGTGAAAACCGCACCGCTTTCTGGCCGGAGCACCACCGTGGTGTCTTGGACCCCAGCCTCCCACAGTCGCCCATCCCACAGCAGGCGTGAGGCGAGTGGGATGGCTTCTTTGCCGTCTTGGCGATCTCCGGTGGTCGCAGGAACCTCTGCGGGGCTGCGATACAAAAAGACCTGATTCCAACTCATGAGGGAAGCAGCGGAGAGATCCGTAAAGATCCGTTGCGAAGTGAGCAGAGCCCAAACCACATCAACAGGGAGACCAGGATGAGCGTCAAGCAGCGACTGCACACTCACCCCAGGATAAGCTTGCAGGCTCTCAAGAACCTGTGTCTCCTGCTCCGCTTCAACGTGAAAAGGGTGGACCCAAAAATCTTGGAGAAACTTCAGGTTCTGGATGTACAAGGGATGATATTCGGCAGAGCTACGCACCCGATAGGAGAGGCCAACCTGAGAGGCTGCGATTTCCCCAGGAGGACACTGCCACCCGCCTTTGGCATTGCGCTGATAGCGGTGAGGCTGAGTGACGGCAAGTTTGTCGAGCGAGGCAGCGGGTTTCCATTCTTCAAATCCGGCGGACGTACGCCGCAACACCAAGAAATCTGGGGTATGCCATGGTGAGGTCTTGCGCCCAGAGCGTGCCTGGTAGTGGAGCTGGATGCGGGTGGGTTGATCGTACATTTCCAACACATCATCATCACGCTCCATCGTGTAGATACCCCACAACTCCACATGCTGGCTTTCAAACTGGATGGAGAAACCCATTTTCATGCTGGGGTATCGTCCGCTCACATTGGAGGCACGGCTGTGCACCTTACGCTCAGGCGAAGATTCGCGAATGCGTTGAATGTAGGCTTCGGTCTGAGGCTCGATCTTGTTGCGCTGGCACCAGGCGCGAAATTCCTCGTCTGTGAGCATGGCTTTGATCGCGGTACTCCTCTCTTTGTAGAGCGAAAGCCGAGTAGGAACACGCTTGCACTATTGTCGGAGTTGTCACTAAAGACAAGTATACCTGAGATTACTGAAAGAGACAAGTTTTTGGCCCATATCTTTTCGTTTTTGTCAGATATCACTTCGCCATCGTGCAGAATGGGATGAAAGCGGGGGAGCGATTGTTCGTAAACGGTGGTAAAAGATGCAAAGAAAAGATATGCGTCAGGGTATGCCGTTTATACCTCTCAACTTTTGAGATACGCGAAATTTTATGGGTCAAAACGCGAAAAGTTATTCTACCATTAACACTATTTCGGGGTCTTTGGTTGCAAGTTCGATTATCGAAAACATCCCGCCTGCTCCCAGCACTTAGCGTACAATCTTCCCGTTTCGATCTGATCCTTTTCGCCAGGGCTGTTGCAAAGTCGGGAATAAAATGGACCGGTCATGAGTATGAATGGATGAAACAATTCCTATGACTCATGAAAGGTCCTTCTATGAACGATACAACACTATTACGTGGACTCTCTCTTCCCCAGCAAGCGCTGATGTTTGATCACGCACTCGCTTCTTTCGTGGCTTAAAGTGGGAATCCGACTTTGCAACAGCCCTGTCGATTCAACATATGGGTCTTGACATTTGCTAGACCAGTCTGTATACTGGTATCAGGAGTTAGACCAGTCTGTATACTAATGCCGGGAGTTAGACCAGTTGGTATTAGGAGAAGAGCATTGGAGACAGAAGGGACACGGGCCCGCATCATTGCGACTACCGCTGACTTGATGGAGGCCCAAAGCTATCAACAGGTCGCGGAAGAATTGCGATCGCTTTTAGAAGGAAAGGCAGAAACATAATGACCGAACCGATCAATCAGACGCGCTCGACGGCGTTAGCCGTCGACTCTTCTCGGGAAAAGCTAGACATGCAGAGAATCGCTCATCATGTCTGGCAGCTCAACAGTAATCCGCCTAACAGAATCAATACCTATCTCATCGAGGATGTGCTCGTTGATGCAAGTATGCGCGGGGCCGCTCCCCGTCTGCTCAACCAACTGGCAAACATCCCTCTTTCGTTGGTGGCGCTGACCCACTGTCATCCTGATCATCAGGGGTCTGCCAAGCAGATCTGCGAAACCAGACACATCCCGCTTGCCTGTCATGAGGCCGATGTTGCCGCTATGGAAGGGCGTGTTCCCATGCTTCCCCGCAACCTCCTCACCAGGGTGATAGAACGCGTGGGGGGTGGGCCAGCGTATCCAGTGCAACGAATCCTGCATGATGGAGACGAGATTGCCGGATTCCGTGTCATCCATACACCCGGACATACGCCAGGGCATGTGATCTACTTTCGCGAGTCCGACCGGGTGGCGATTGTGGGAGATGTGTTGCGCTCGATGAATCCTTTCACGGGCAAAGTGGGCCTGGGTGAGATGCCAGGGGCGCTGACCGTTGATCGTGAGGAGAGCCGTCGCTCCATCCGCAAGCTTGCCCAGTTACGCCCTGCCATCATCTGCTTCGGGCACGGGCCGGTGCTGCGCGATATGGAGCAGCTTGATCGATTGGTCACCCAGCTACCGTGATACCGTGAGTTGGAGCGTTGATACGTCAAGAGCTTGCCATGATAAGGAAAGAAAAAGAGCATGAACGAAATGATTGTTGAGACGCACTATGGAAAAATCCAGGGCATGGACCTTGGCCCGGTCATCGCCTGGAAAGGGATTCCGTACGCGTCTCCTCCAGTTGGAACGCGCCGCTTCCAGCCTCCACAGCCAACGGAACGCTTGAAGTCGAGATGCCGGAGCCGCAAAGCGAGGACTGTTTGTATCTCAATGTCTGGGCGCCACGCCCGGACGGCAAGAAACGTCCGGTGATGGTCTGGGTGCACGGTGGTGCGTTGCTGAACGGCTCGGGGTCACAATCCGACTACGATGGGACACGTTTTGCTGAGCAGGGCGATGTGATTCTGGTGACCATCAATTATCGCCTGGGCGTGCTGGGCTTTCTCTATCTGGCAGAACTAGCAGGGGAAGCCTATGCCTCGGCAGGCAATTGCGGCCTGCTCGATCAAATCGCGGCCTTCCAATGGGTACGTGAGAATATCGCAGCCTTTGGGGGAGACCCTGACAATATCACGGCCTTTGGCTTCTCGGCAGGTGCGAGAAG
>Ga0209647_1002696_pt1 | contig 14207 bp, 14 predicted proteins | sample GraSoi_2013_60cm_FD_185827 | JGI IMG/M metagenome (GOLD analysis project Ga0209647, IMG submission 185827) | Grasslands soil microbial communities from the Angelo Coastal Reserve, California, USA - Sample 9_17_2013_60cm (SPAdes) (version 2) | ecosystem: Environmental > Terrestrial > Soil >...
ATCGTAACAAGGTTAATTTACTAACTTTTAGTAAGTTGCTGGAGGGAGCCGGATGACAGTAGCGTCACCATCTCTGCTGCCAATCCATATTCAGGCATCACAAACTGCTGGATAATTGCCCGCTTTCAGAGTATTGGTACAACGCTCGTTCGCAGGACCGCACCTCCGCACATAAGTATCTTTGAGTTTCAGATATTGCTTTGGAAAGGCCAACAATCGTGACCGCAATTTCAACAGACGAAATCCTGGCAACAGGCGCATCCAGGCCCACTGGCCCGGTGATGGATTTGGATGTGCATGAAACATTTACAGCGTGGGAGGAACTGCTGCCATACCTGAAGGAGCCGTGGCGTGGGTTAATTGAACACAAGGCCTGGTCTCCTCCAAGTTTTCCTTTTGCCTATTGGACCGGTCATGGCTTGAATCGTGCGGACTCCAATCCTGGTTCCGGTGCTCCTGCTGGTTCCAGCTACGAACTCTTCAAAGAGCAAATATTGGATGTCTATCCTATCGAGTACGCTGTTCTGACGGGTCAATTCATGCCCGGCGATCTAGAGACACAATTCGAGTTCGCTTCCGCCCTGGCTTCGGCTTACAACGATTGGGTCCTTGATCATTGGGTTGCTCGTGATGCACGTATTCTCACCAGCATTCACGTCGCGCCACAGGAACCTCAAGCGGCTGTACGAGAAATCGATCGCCTTGGGGACCATCCAGGGGTGGTACAGGTGATGCTCCCTATCGGGCGATGGGCCTACGGTGATCCATTCTTCCATCCTATTTTCGAAGCAGCGGAACGTCACAACCTGGTCATAGCCTTTCATCACTCTGATCCATTGAAAAGTGCGTTAGGACGGGGGCGTTACTATATTGAATGGCATGTGAATGTCCCACAGGGTGCAATGTCCATGTTGACGAGCCTGGTATGCAACGGCGTGTTTGACAAATTCCCCTCATTACAGTTTGTCATCGTTGAAAGTGGTCTGAGCTGGCTACCGCATCTGCTATGGCGCTTTGATCAAAACTACCGCTCCTTACATCAGGAAATCCCCTGGGTCAAACAACTTCCATCAACACATATCCGTGAGCGGGTGAAGTTATCCACACAGCCCACAGAGGATTTCAGCGCCGCTAACTGGCTCCGTCTCATAGAGATGTTGGAGACTGACCGCACATTCGTCTTCTCTACCGACTATCCCCATTGGGACTTTGACGCGCCAGAAGAATCCATTCCTCGCGAGCTGCCTGCGGATCTGCGCCGACGTATCCTTTATGAAAATGCTCGTGAAACGTATGCTGCAAAATTAGGGGGGCATGCATGAGATACCGTGTATGTCATGTGGAAGACATTCCTCGTGGAGAAAAGCAGACTTACACCTTCAAAAATTTGCCCATCGTGGTCGTGCACGATAAGCATGGCGAGTTCCATGCCATTTACGAACGTTGCCCTCACCAGGGGGCAAGATTAGGAGCTGGTACGCTTGGTGGGCAAACCGCCGCGCCAGAGCCTGGCACAGCATTTGAGTATGTTCGCGAGGGTGAAATCTTACGTTGTCCCTGGCATGGTTTTAGCTACGATGTGACAACGGGAGCCTGTCTGACTGCTGAGAGGCTGCGTGTAAAAACGTACCCGCTGATTATTGACAATCACGAACTTTTTCTCGACCTGTAGCAGAGGAGAGCATATGCATCCCGAAGACAATAGCTCAGTACAGTTGCGACAAAGCACCCAGGCTCCGCTGCAGGTATCCGAGGAAGAGATGGTCTTTATTGGGAGAGGGAGTTCCTCTCCCAGCATTCTGGGTATAGGTCGATTCAGAAAGAGAGGCATACGGCGCTTTACGTCCGTGCTTGCCATCGTGGTAGCCATCGGCATATGGCAACTTCTGACCATGTACAACATCGTTTCGCCAATTGCCTTGCCGCCACCGCTCTCAGTACTGCAAGACCTTCAGACATTGCTGACAGCCGGGTTTGCAGGGAAGACACTCTTTGATGACCTCTGGGTAAGTGCCCTGCGTATTGCTGAGGGATTTGCTGCTGCGGTAGTGATTGGTGTACCCATCGGCATACTGATGGGTCGGAGCAACATTATCTTTCAGATCATCGATCCATTTATGCAGCTTATTCGCCCCGTGCCTCCGCTGGCCTACATCGCTCTTCTGATAGTCTGGTTCGGCATTGGAGAACTTCCCAAGGTCATCCTGATCCTCATTGGAACGCTGCCAGTCATCATCATCAGCACTGTCTCCGGCGTTCGCAGTACCCCTATCCAGCGCATCCGTGTGGCTCAATGTCTGGGAGCGACCCCACTGCAACTGTTTCGTTATACGATACTTCCCTCAGCGTTGCCCGAAGTATTTACCGGTATGCGTATTGGCATTGGCATAGCCTGGAGTTGTCTGGTGGCGGCGGAATTCATCGCGGCGGATGCAGGGCTTGGCTGGCTCGTGCAGTATGCAGGTCAGCAGCTTCAGGTTGGCATCATTTTCGTTGGCATCATTGCCATTGGCCTGCTGGGGTACACGATGGAACTGCTTATCCGTGGTCTGGAAAGGCTAGCCGTCCCCTGGAAGGGGCATGCCTAAGGGCGTATTTCTTATTTTAAACAGAATTCTTCTTTAAAAGCAGAAAATGAGGGAAAACTATGAGCTTTGAGATAGTCAAATTAGCACGACTGCGGCGGCCTGTCCGTAATCCAGGTATTGGGATCACCGCTCTCATCATCATGAGTATACTACTCGCGGGGCTGGCCGGATGCGCTTCACCGGCGACGGCCACAAAACCCACCGTGGTTATCGGCTACATGGATAATGGTGCCGAACCCGAACTGATCGCTATCGCCCTGGGGCTGTTCAGCAAGCGCATGGCTGGCCGGATGCGCTTCACCGGCGACGGCCACAAAACCCACCGTGGTTATCGGCTACATGGATAATGGTGCCGAACCCGAACTGATCGCTATTGCCCAGGGGCTGTTCAGCAAGCGCATGAACGCCAATGTGCAGATCAAATATTTTGATTCTGGCCCGGCATCCCTGGGAGCAATCGCATCAGGAGCATTGCAGATTATGTCCGGCATTGGAAGTCCTCCAATTGTTTCAGCGATTACACGCGGCGTCTCGTTGCAGGTTGTCTGGTCACAAGAATTGTACACCTCTGCCGAAGGCCTGGTCGTGCGCAGCGATGCGGGTATTCATTCCGTTAAGGATCTCCAAGGCAAGACTATTGCTCTGGTCCTGGGATCAACGTCAGAATTCGCACTGGATGCAACGCTAAAGAAAGCAGGTGTGAATCCTTCGACCGTCCATAAGCTGAACATGAGTCCACCTGCGATGCGGACAGCCTGGAGCAACCATTCTATTGATGCTGCCTATGTCTGGGACCCGGTATTTGATACCATTAGCCACGAAAACGGGAAAATCCTCAGTACGGATCAGAATGTGCAACAAGAGGCACCGGTATATAGCTTGTCCCTTGTCAATACGAATTGGGCTAAGAGCAATCCCAAGCTGGTCAAAGGGTTCATCCAGGCCCAGAACGATGCCGTCACCTATTATAAACAGCACCCGGATGAAGCACTCCAGCTTATCGCAAAGCAAGACGGGATCTCAGTCAATCTGGCAAAGACTGAAATGGTTGGCTACAAGATCTTCAATGCGCAGGACCAGCTCGGTGCGGAAGGCCTTGGACAAGGAAACAGCGTATCCTCTTCCCTGGTCGCACAGTCGCTCTTCTTATCGGCTGCGTTCATGCATAGCATAGGGACACTGAACAGTATCCCCGCTCATCTTGAACAGGACGTCAACCCGACCTACGTCGAGGATGTCTTGAAGGGGAAATAGTAAGATTTCACTGGCTCTTTTCCCCTTGCGTAGCGATGTCTGCGCAGGAAGAGAGCCTTTATGTGGTATGAAGGGTGAGAAGATGATCACTATCGAAAACGTCACAAAGGTCTATCCTGGTCGCCGTAACACTGCTCCGACCATGGCTTTGAAGAACGTCGCGTTAGAAATCCGCAATCAGGAATTCATAGTGGCCGTTGGTCCCAGCGGCTGCGGCAAGACGACCCTTCTGAATCTCCTTGCGGGATTTGAGGTGCCAACATCGGGGAGCATACGCTTCGACGGCAAGGAACTGAAAGGTCCAAGTGCGGAGCGTGTGGTCGTCTTCCAACAACCCACTCTCTATCCATGGCTCAGTGTCCGTGACAACATTGCTTTGGGGCTCAAGCTGAAACATGGGCGCGACATTGACTGGAGCCGCGTCCAGTATTATATCGAGATGATGGGATTGACAGGCTTTGAAAAGCACCCATCCTACCAGCTCTCTGGCGGTATGCAGCAACGCGTTGCCATTGCTCGGGCCTTGATTGTGGCGCCCGAAATTTTATTGATGGATGAACCCTTTGGCGCATTGGACGCCCAGACCCGGAGCGATATGCAGCGTTTCTTACTCAATCTCTGGGAGAGCATCAAAGCTACCGTGTTCTTTATTACGCACGATGTCGAGGAAGCCATCCTTCTTGCTGACCGTGTCGTTGCCATGACCGCGCGACCTGGCCAGATCGCAGCGGAGTTTCAGATTCCCTTGCCACGGCCACGCACATGGGACATGGTTTTGACCGGTGGGTTTCTTGACATCAAACGGCAGGTGTTGGAAGTTCTCCGCCCTGATTTAACTCATACGCATATTCCGCAAACACTCGAGAAGTAATGATACGTGGCGTTGATTGTTACTCTTGAGGTTTCAGTATCAGTTAGGGCGGTAGGCCAGCCCATCCGGGTGTTGGAGGGGGACACCGTCAGGTGAGGAGTACACCGCGACGACGCTATTGTTGGTCGGATCAACGATGAACACACGGTTGGTATAGTCATCGCAGACGGCAACACGGTTGGAGGCGATGGGGATGGCGATGGAGGGATGGTTGAGGGTCTGAGCACCTGTCGGCGCGTAGGACCACACCACCCGTCCTGTTGACGTCATGCGGATGACCTTTCCCGGCGCGGTGTAATCGGTCAGCAGCACCGTGCCATCAGGGTATGCCAAGGCGTCGGATGGATAGCTCACCGGTGCTTGCCTTGCCCAGATGAGCGAGCTCGTGCGACTGAGCAAGTCAACCCAGCTCCCATTGATCTCAGTGACGACGAGGTTCCCGTTGAGTGTCGGAAAGGCCCCGTTGGGCGACCCGAACGAGTTTGGCGGCGCATGGTAGCACGCACCGTTGCCTATGGAGCCGAGGTAGTGGCCGCTGGTGGACAGATGGACGATGCGACAGTTGCGGATGTCCGCGACGTGGATGGTCCCGTCAGGTGCGGGAACAGCGTCGTCGGGGTAGTTGAAGTGGCGAGGGCCTGCGCCGACCTGGTTTGGCTCCCCCGCTACCCAGTGCACAGTATGGGAGGCGATATCAATAGCGATGACCGTTTGACCCTCCTCGGAGTTGGCGATAATGGTGCGCAAATCGGGTGTGTAGAAGGCGTCGTCCCAGGGTCCCAGCGATGAGTGACTACCGGCGGCCGGGAATGCCCATGACAGGTGACCCGAGGCGTCAATCTCGATGATTCTGCCGCTACCGCTGTTCTCAGAGATGAGGAGGTGGCCAGTAAAGGGGATGCCAGAAGGGGTAGCGGGCAGCGCAGCTGCCGTGCCTGGAAGCAGGTCTGGCGGGGGCGTGGGGGTCGCTGTTGCGGTCGAACTGGGCACTTCTGTCGGCGTCGAGATAGCTGGCGACGGCGGATGGACAGCGGGTGTGGAGCGGGGTGCTTGCACTGTCGTTGTACCACTACACCTCACCAGCGATAAGCCTATGATGGCGATAAGTACGAAGGTACGGAAAGAAGGACTTCGCATAGTCGTCCTCTCTGAAAGTTGGTATGTCCGCAATGTGCCCAAGGCCAGGAAAGGCTCCCGGCAGCTGGGATATAGCGGGCACGGCTTTACGGCTCCGATACGAGCGCAGAGTCTCCATCTGCAGCTGGGCTAGCGGCACTCTACGGATCCCCCAGGGTACTGTCCCGGCTCTACTTTCCATTCTACTCAGTCAATGAAATGAGACACGCTCTTTTGATAAAAATGTGTCATTTATCAGAAGAGAGCATATGGCTGACTTTTAACCTATCCCATGAAATTCAGGGCATAAAACTATGCTTGCCGTTGTTATCTATGGTAGAATATGAGGAATACGACACAGGTTGTTATAGAGATAGAGGGGTATCTTGACGGCGGGGTGCCACCCATGTACAATCGTGATCGCAACAAGTAACTTAACTAGAGATATCTCGTGGAGTGGTTAAAATAATGAAAAAAGGCATTCATCCTAACTATATGGAGGCTACAGTCAGTTGTGCCTGTGGCAACAGTTTTAAAACTCGTAGCATCAAGCCTGTGCTGAAGGTTGACGTGTGCTCAAATTGCCATCCCTTCTTTACGGGCACCCAGCGCATCCTTGACTCAGCTGGTCGTGTTGAGCGGTTCCGCAGACGCTTCAACCTGCAAGAAGAGTAAGAATCTTTTAGGGATAAAGGACCTTCTATAGGGCAGCCGCAAGCTCGGTCTCCGGGGGAGACGGCATGACGGCATGCTGCCCCTACATTGATGACCCTTTATCCCTTCTTTATTTTCAATTATTATTGCGCATGAGGTGAGAGGCTTGGCGAACGCTAACGAACGAACCATACTTTTCCTCATTGCTGACACCGGGGCTGGTCATCGCAGCGCGGCGAATGCCATTCGCAATGCGATCAACCTGATCTCTGAGAAGGAACAGGCCGAGTGGCTTGCTTGTCAGCAAAACAAGACTGAAGAGGCGGCGATCGTGTCTTCAGCGCCGCCAACCTATCGCATCGAGATTGTTGATGTCTTCGAAGAATACAGCCGCTTCCCCTTACGCGAAGCTGTAAAGCTCTATGGTCCTGCCATCCGCTATAACCCCAAGATATATGGACGTGTTTTTCATACAAGCAATGATGCCCGCGGTGTGTTGGCAGTGCAGACGATGGCGACCCCTCTCATTCATAACGGGCTTATTCGCCTTTTTACCAGCGTGAAGCCGGATATTATTGTATCTATTCATCCCATGCTCAATCACGTCACCATCAATGCCCTGCGCGATGTGGGTTTGCACATTCCCTTTATTACGGTAGTCACCGACCTGGTGAGCCTGCATTACTCCTGGTTTGCGCCTGGGGCAGACGCCTATATTGTGCCGACCGAAAATGCTAAGCAGTTGTATCTCCAACGAGGCTGGGATCCTGAGCGTGTGCACGTGTTAGGTATGCCCATAGATCCAAAATTTACCCGTCCCACGGATAGCAAGCTAGAGTTGCAGCGTAAAATTGGCCTTCAGCCGGATATACCGGTGGTCCTGCTGGTGGGGGGTGGTGATGGCGCGGGAGGCTTACAGGACGCAGTACGGACTATTTCGCGGGCGCGCCTGCCTGTGCAGTTGCTTGTAATTACTGGCCGTAACAAGCGGCTGTATGCTCACCTGCAGCGCACGAAGTCAAACCTGCACGTGCCCGCCAAGATTTTGGGTTTTGTGCATAATATGCCAGAGATGATGCGAGCTTCAGATGTGATTGTGACAAAGGCTGGACCGGGCACGATTAGCGAGGCCCTGGCCTGTCATCTACCCATTATTTTAAGCGGCTATGTGCCAGGACAGGAAGAAGGCAATGTCGACTATGTGCTGCAAAACGATGTAGGCGTACTGGCATATGATGCTATCGAACTGATCGATGCGCTGCGGAGGCTGGTCAAACCCGGATCGGTGCTGCTGCGCCGCCAGGTGGAGAACGCCATCCGCCTGAGTCGTCCAGGTGCCTCATTTGACATTGCTGACTGTATTTTGAGTTTTGTGCCCCAGGTGAGTAAGTCGGCTGCCTGGCAAACGCTGCAAGGGCGCAAGCGTCGTCTCATCCGCGTAGGTAGTTCTTTGCGCTCTCCCGAAGTACGTTTGCGCGCTTTGCGGCGCAGGCTGCCACGTATGACGCACATAGCATTTTTGAAGAGCCCTGTTGTGCGACGTATATCGGGCTTACGCAGGCAGAGTTTCTCCTCACGTTTTACCCGTTTGTCGGATAGAAACAATAATTCGCGTTCTGATATATAAGTGTTTTGAGGCCTCGAAAGGAGCTTTTTAGTGGCAAAGTTTTACTATGGCGGCCAGGCGGTTATGGAAGGTGTTATGATGCGTGGGCGTACGTCGGTTGCTGTGGCTATTCGCCGCCCTGATGAAAGTATCTATCTGCACGAAGAAGCTCTAAATCCTCGCCTCTACCAGAACCGCCTTTTCCGCCTGCCTTTCCTGCGCGGGCTATTGCTGTTATGGGAAATGCTGGATTTAGACCTGGGAACACGCCTGATGACCTTTTCCGCCAATGTCTCAACGGGCGCACTCAATCCCGATGCTCCCACGACACAGGCTGGGACAAGCGATACCCCTTCGCCCATTGCTGAAGAGAAAAGTACTGCTGAGCAACTGGAGACGCCACCGCAGATTGGCGGGACTACAATGGCGATAACGCTGTTAATTTCATTGACCTTTGCTGTTCTCGTCTTCTTTGTAGGTCCACTTTTCCTGGCAAACCTTCTGCGCAATCAGATCGGTGATGGCTGGCTCAACCTGCTCTTTGAAGGCGTTGTGCGCCTGGCCCTGCTGGTTGGTTACCTCTACCTGATAGGGCGTATTCCCGATATCCAACGTGTTTTCGGTTATCACGGGGCCGAGCATAAGGCCATCAATGCAATGGAGCAGGGAGACCCCCTGGATATTCCACATGTACGACGCGCCTCACGAGTGCATACTCGCTGCGGTACGGGTTTCCTCCTGCTGGTAATGGTCGTGTCGATTCTGGTCTTTGCCTTTGTAGTAACGCCATCGCTGCCGCTTAAGATCATCTCGCGTATAGTGCTGGTGCCCGTTGTAGCCGGTATCTCTTATGAACTGATGCGCCTGGGAGCAGCGAACTATCGTTTTCGTATAGTCAGATGGCTATTAGCGCCGGGGCTGGCATTGCAGAGTTTGACGACGCGGGAACCCGATGATAGTATGATAGAGTGCGCAATTACCTCACTGAAGCGCGTAATGCAGAGAGATAGACCTGGTGGTGAGGCAGAGCGGGAAGAGGTTAATCCTGCGCTTCCCCCGCTGGCGGTATAAGCTAAGTATGTATCATTCCAAATTTTATATTGCTAGTAAATGAGGGGCATCCAAGTCGTCTCCAGGCAGAGCGGGAAGAGGTTAATCCTGCGCTTCCCCCGCTGGCGGTATAAGCTAAGTGTGCATCATTCCAAATTTTATATTGCTAGTAAATGAGGGGCATCCAAGTCGTCTCCGCCGGAGACCGGGCTTGCGAGTGCCCTTCAACTTTGTGATGTTTCATATATAAAGATAAAGGACAACGTATAGCATGTCATCTGATCCAACCGTTACTCCGCCACCGGCTGATGTCCTTGATACACAGACCGAGGAGGAGAAGCAGCGTGTGCATTTTTCGAGCTCGCGCTGGTTTCTTACCGGCTTAGTTCGCCTGTCGTATCGTCTATGGACACGTGTCGCGGTACGTCTCTTTCCTGAAGATTCCACAGCAGAGCGTGTCGCGCAGAGTTTGCATATACCCTTACCCGACAAGCTCAATATGAGTTGGGTGACACGAGAACTGGCGGTAGGGGGACGCGTACGTATTGAAGATATTCCTGCCCTGGCACGCGCAGGAGTGACCCACGTTATAGATACTCGTTCGGAGTATTGTGATGATGTTAAAGCGATGGCGCAAGAACATATCGAGCTGCTGCACCTGCCCACACCCGATACGTATCCTCTAACGGTCGAGCAATTGCAGCAGGGAGCCACCTGGGCACAGAAGCGTATTCAGCAGGGTGGCCGGATGTTAATTCACTGCGAACACGGCGTCGGGCGCAGTGTGCTCATGACTTGCGCAGTGCTCGTCTACGGTGGTATGAGTTCGCATGATGCCCTGTTACTGGTACAGGAAAAACGTTGGCAAGCGGCACCCAATCACAGGCAGGTTGCGCGATTAAGAGAATTTGAAGCCGCCTGTGAAGCAGTGCCAAGAGCATAGCGCTCAATAGCCTGTGCTACCCCATCCTCCCAATTGGCAGTCGAGGGTAGCAACTTCGGGTATTATTCCTTCAATTGCTTCGTATGACGCGAATGCCACGACCCGCAGGGGATCGGGATGGCCATTACAGAGATCTGCATAGGGCTTGCGTCGCATGCGATCCCCATAGGCGGCAAAGTAGGCATCCAACCAGAGATTGTCCAGCTCGGCCCGGCCTGTCCAGACCTCTTCGGCCAGTCCATCATCGGGATGGACCACGGGTTGAATACCATGGCGCACAAGTAGATCCACGCCTTGCTGGGCAATCTGCGCATTGAGCGGGCGTCGGCGGAGGATCGTACTCTGCGGGTGTTGTATAATCAGCGCGCCATCATAGAGGATAACGGGGCCAAGTAAGCCTAATTCATTTGCGATCTTTGCCGTATTGCAATAGCGACGAGCCGTTGCCAGGGTGACCACGATACCTGCCTGCTGGGCCGCGTGTACACTGGCCAGAGTGGCGGGTGTAATCTGTCCCTGGGGATTAAGCAGCGTTCCATCTATATCAATAACGAGCATTTTAATGTTTGTAGGTGTTATTTCCATATATCTTAATATGCGATCAATCTTATGTACTGTAATAACGATGCGACGGGACAAGCTGGCCCGTCGCATTTTCCCCGGAGTGGGGATATATATATTATACGCGATGCAGGTGCATAAGCGCAAGCGCTTAAGGACTGAGATTAGTATGAATCACGCGGCTGAAACTTGCTGGACAATCTTCCTATGCTTCTGCTACAATCCAGCATATGGGTATACGAGAAGAGCGTCCGAAGACGGCGCGCGCACGCCGTCAATTGCCTGCCCTGGCTGGCGATGTTGTACAGTCAGATACATATCGAGCCATCAACGTGCATGGTTTGCCACTTTTACCGGATGAACAGCCGGTGACGACCGTGCGCGATAGTTTATATGATTTGATTCCCCTGGGTCCGCGTGAAGAAAAGCTGATCAGTACGCCAGATTTTTTGCGCTTGCAGAAGGTGAAGCAGCTTGGCTTTGTCTACCGCGTCTGGCCCGGGGCTACCCATACACGCTACGAGCATAGCATCGGATGTTACCACCTGACCGTGCGCGCGCTGCGTTCTTTGCTACAGCGTGGAGAGGACGGTGGCCTGGCAGGTATCTCTGTCAGTAGCATTCAAACCCTGGTTGTAGCTGCGCTGCTGCATGATATTGGTCACTACCCCTTCTCTCATACGATCGAAGAACTGGGCTATCCCGTTGTGCTGCATGAAAAAGTGGGGCGTTCGATTATCGAGAACGGGGAAATCGCCACCATTATTGAGCGGGACTATCACCTTTCGCCCGAACGCGTAGCCGACATGATAGATCCGCCCAAGACCAAAACTCTGCCCGCCGACGATGAGTTACTGAGCCACTTATTAAGCGGCGCTCTCGATGTCGATAAGCTCGATTACCTGCCACGTGATGCGCGCGCCTGTAATGTCCCCTATGGAGGGGTAGATGTCTCGCGTTTGCTAAGTTCGCTGCGTATTCACCCCAATGTAAACGGGCAGCGTCGCCTGGTGGTGACGCACAAAGGGATCAGTCCCTTGCATTCGCTGCTGCATGCGCGGCAAGAGATGTTTGATAATATCTACTGGCATCATACCAGCCGTGCCCTGCAGGTGATGTTGATGCGCGCCGTTCAGGAGGCGTTACTGGCTGGCAGCTTACAAGCCGAGCGCCTGGTGGGCATGGATGATGCTTCCTTGCTGACTCTGCTGGCTGAAGGGCAGATGCCAGCGAGCTCACGCTGCCTGGCGCAGGACCTGGAATTGCGCAAGCCGTACAAGGGCGTGATAGAGATCAGCCGCCTGGCGGGTCGTCTTTTCAATCGCCTGGATGCTCTTTATTGGGATGCCAATCGTCGCCGTCATGTTGAGCAGGCCCTGGCCGCTGAACTTGGACGTGTGTTGGAGCTGGAGATTGCTGACTACGAGGTGCTGTTTGATATTCCCCGGCCTGAAAAATGGGAAATGGATGTGTGGGTAACCTTTGGCGCGCATCCCCCGATTGGCATGGCTGAACTCGTTACCTGGGTACAGGCCACCGGCTTGCAATCCGATGATCTTGCGCGTTATGAGCAGCACCAGCGCAGGATTCGCGTGGTGGTAGCTGAACGCTTACGTAACGTTCTGCAGGAGCGCCGCGATGATGTATTATTGCCAGTGCTGGAAACGCTGGTCGTGAAAGAATAGGCTTACTTCTTGCGTTTTTTCTTGTGTTGGTAAATCATGCGCAAAGCTTTTTCATGAATACGCCGTGCTGGAGGGAATTGTGTGTCGAAACGCAGGGCATATTCAGCCGCCTGGGCTGCTTCACGGTAGCGCTCCAACCTGTATAAATTGTCGGCTTTAATCGTCCAGATGCGGAAATCATTGGGGGCCAGCTCCAGGAGGCGATCAATGGCTGCGTCGGCTTCCACAAAGTGTCCCAGGGCACGTAATGCGCGCATATGGCTATCCCAGGCGAAGAGATTAGCCGGGCTAAGCTGGGTAAGCCGCTGTGTAATGGCCGGGAGCTCTTCGTATTCCTCGAGCGCACGATAGGCGAGGGTCAGCAGACTGAGAGAGGTGACATCTGCCGGGTCGATCTCCAGTGCATGGCTCATCGTCTGAGCTAATTCGTGCATACGACCATAGTGGCGTAAGATCTCACCTTTTATCTGCAAGGCGAAGAGGAAGTCAGGATCACAGGCCAGGCTCTGATTCATGGCGGCCAGGGCATCTAATCTATTATTGAGATTGAGGAGCGCCATGCCGCGATTAGCCCAGGCACGGGGATCTTGTGGGTCAAGCTCGATAGCTCGCGCGGCGCTGCGCAAACCCTCGGGAAAGCGTCCCTGGAGGATTTGTAAACCACTACGATTAACCCAGGCCAGGGGCAGGTTAGTATCAAGGAGCAATGCCTGATCATTAGCGATGGTTGCTTCGGAGAGGCGTTCCAGTTTTTGCAAAGCACGTGCCTTACAGGCGAGGGCGAGGCCTGAACCGGGATCAAGATCAGTGGCCTTTTGCGCGATCGTAAGCATGTCTTCGTAAGAACCTGCCTTATCTTTGGCCAGGGCAAGCTCAAGTAATGCCGTCACGTCTTCGTGCTGGACAGGCGGTTTTTCATTGTCACTATCTGTATGATTCATTGTGTAAGCCTCTTTAGCACCAGCCGGGAAGTCTTTGGGCGCAATAGATACGATGTGGGTCTTTTCATCAAGGGCTGCTACTCTGTCTTCTCTATCCACGGGAAGCTCCTCCTACCTCTATTAGAGGCCTATTATCTCATTATCATCTGAGATGAGCAAGCCCTATTCTTGTGCGAATCTTTCATAGATCTTCCTACAAAGAAGATCTTACAAACTTTTTACATAATCCTGCAAATTTTCTGAAACTTATAGGATACAGTATGAATGACAGAAAAATAATGTATATTCTCTGAAAAGCTACAGATACGGAGGTCGCTATTATGTTAGATCCATATAATGATCAGACTGTACCATATCAGCCTGAAGATGATCAACGGTCTCAGAGCGCATCAACATATAGTGCCACGGCAACGGCTGCGCAGCCTGGCTATGTTGATAGTACACCGCCTTTGGAACCAAATGTACCGCAGCCACAGCGCCCCTCGCGTGGTTTGCGCACGGGTGCTATCTTCGCCCTGACCCTGCTGCTGGCGGTAATTTTTGGTACCGGCCTGTTCGCGGGCTGGGAATTTGGCAGGGGTACAGCCGTTGCTGATCCTGCCGCCGCGACGACTACGAATCCGGCTCCCACGGTTCAAGTACCTCCACTTACGGGCAATAATACTCAAGCCGTACGTGAAGCAGTTATTGCCAAGGTACGTCCCGCTGTTGTGGAGGTGCAGACTGGCTCTGGTCTCGGCTCCGGCGTGATTATTGACAAGCGCGGCTACATTGTTACGAATTATCATGTCGTTGCTGGTGCCCAGAACATCAAGGTTGTGCTCTTTGATGGCACGACCACTACAGCCCAGGTTGTGGGGACTGATCAGGCTGATGATCTCGCGGTCATCAAGATCACACCGCCTGCGACCGGCCTGACGGTAGCAAATATAGGTGAC
>Ga0209647_1002697_pt1 | contig 14203 bp, 10 predicted proteins | sample GraSoi_2013_60cm_FD_185827 | JGI IMG/M metagenome (GOLD analysis project Ga0209647, IMG submission 185827) | Grasslands soil microbial communities from the Angelo Coastal Reserve, California, USA - Sample 9_17_2013_60cm (SPAdes) (version 2) | ecosystem: Environmental > Terrestrial > Soil >...
CGCGCCGCTCGACGTACACCGCATCGTCAAAATCGCGCGCGGTCTCGCCGTCAATCGTGACGATCGGCAAGTGCCGGAAATCCTCGCGTCCCGCCCGCTCCGCTTCGCTCACCGGCAACGCGCGCTGTTCCGCCTCCTTTATCACTTCCTCGGGAAACAGGTGCGGCAGATGATGCTTGCGAATAATAATTTCGGTGTCTACGCCAAGCTCGCCGGGCCGCCCCAGAATCTCGATCACGCGCCCGGTGGGCGCCGCGCCGCCTTTCGGATAGCGCACCAGCTCGACGTTCACCACCGCGCCGTCGAGCTCTTCCATGCGCGGAATGCGCCGCCCGCGCAGGCTCCGCTCGTCTGTGCCGCTGAAGCCGAGCTTCTTCGCCAGTCCCGGGGTCAACTCCATGCCCGGAGGGATCTCGATCGCATGCTGCATGCGCGCGTCGTACGGCAGCACCGTGTTCCCGCGCGCGCCGTAGCGAAACAACCCCACGACCGTGGGATGCGCTCGCCCGATCACGCGAATGATGCGCGCTTCGGCACGCTGCGTATCGCCGGTTCCGCTCACGCGCTGAATCCTCACCATCACACGGTCGCCGTGCATCGCGTCTTCGACGCCGTCGCGCGGGATGAACACGTCGCGATCCAGCCAGGGGACCGGCGGATCCGGCACCACGAAGCCGTATCCGTCGTGATGCAGCACCAGCCGGCCTGTAATTTCGTTGCGGCTCGCAATGCCGCCGCCTTCGCGAGCGGTCGTGGGGCGCGCATCCGCGCTCGCTGCCCGCGTGCCCCCGGCCTCTCTTGCGGTCCCACTCGCAGAATGGCCGTCCCCGGTGGGTTTCTCGCGTCGACCCGCCAGCCGGTAGCGCCCTCCCGGCAATTCCTCGATGGCCCGCCGCTTTTTCAGCTTGGACAGCATTTTGTAGAGGGCGTGCCGGTCGGCCTTGCTCATGTGCAACGCCCCGGCAATCTCGTCCGCAGAAGCAGGCGCGCTCCTAACTTGTAGAAAACGCAATACGTTATCTGGACTGAGCTGTGAGGGGCGCGGCATAGGAGGGCAGTTTAGCGGTCACGTGCTGGATTTCCACACAATTCTACCCACTTTTTTTCGTTGCACGTGAAACTTTTTTCGGCGCACCGGGGTTTCATACGCAGGCCAACACACGACCGGCTGGCCGCCCTCCGTCAGGCTAGCCGGTACTTCCCGGAAACGGGAAAACCAAAGGGAGGCGGGAAGACCTGGCCCGCCTCTCTTTTTTTCGGGAACTCTGTGCTCTCTCCGTGGCCTCGTGTTAAATCCTTTTCTTTGCTTTCTACCGCGCCACTGTACTCAAAAACGGATAGTGGGTGGCCGCTCCCATAAAAAACAGCATCGGAAACGAAAGCCACAATGACGTTCGCGCGGTAAGAAATCCCCAGCGCATCAACCGCTCGGCTTCCGCCGGCATCGGCGTGCCCTGCTCGGCCGCCGCGCGCGTCCATGCAATCAATCTCTTCTGCACGCGCCAAACCACGCCCCAGGTATTTAGCAGCATCACCAGGCCCAGCCCGCCCCCCACGCTAATCGCGAGATGCCCGTTAGAAACGTTTGCTCCGCCATTCAGTGCCAGCACAAGCCAAGAAGCTGCAATCACGATTGCGCTGATCCCAATCGTCCGCACCCACACCGAATTGCGGATTCCCTTGGCGGGAAGCTGCAAGAGATAAATTCCCTCATACGCCACCACCCACACCAGCACCCACCACCCGAACCAGCGCAGCGCGAGCCCCGGGTTGCCCGAATTGCGCGCGTCGGAAATCAGCAAAGAAAAAAAGTAACGCATGCCCACAATCACCGTGACCACCGCCGACCAGCGGAACCACGCCATCGCGCGCGCCATCAACACCGGATACACCTTCACGCGCACGCCCGGCTCCAGCACTTTCATCGAAGGCGTAAGCACAAGATTAAAAAAGTACAAAAGCCCGATCCAGATGATCCCGAAAATAAAATGCAGCCACCGTAGCGCCATCAATTCATTCGCCGCGGCATTGGCAAGCAAAGTGAAGTGCGGTTTCCACTCCGGGAACGTCGCCAGCAGCCATAAAGACATGCGCGAGCCTCCGCTAGATCTACAGATAATTGACGTTCTACAGATAATTGACGTGGATCTTCAAATCGAGCCGCCCGCCCTCATAGCGAAATGAAGCGGCGCTGAACTTAGGCGGCCCCATATGGCCTTTCGCGTCGTTCGACGCTCCCACTCCTTCGCGCGGCATGCCGATGAAATTGGTGTCTAGCTTGCCATTCGAGTTTTCGTCATGCACCACCGACACCGCGTAGGTCCCGGGCGCGACTCCGGTGAAATCGCAGATCGCTTGGCGGGCCGCAATGTTCGCGGTCAACCGCGCAACCGCCTTATCCGCTTTCTTAGGGAAGGCCTCCGCCGCCGAATACAGCGCGCACAGCATTTGCCCTTTATCGCTCCGCAGGCCGCTAATCTCGACGTGAATCACGTTTTCCGCCGGCGGCGGCGTCTGCCCGAATGTTGCGAAGGCCGCAACCAGCGCCATCACCATACAAACCGATCTCCAGCCTGCGTGCATGCGCATCATCATCCCTCCCGTTCCTTCTTCTGTCCATAACCCACGCCGCATCACCCGGATCTCTCCCTTTAGCTACTACGCCTGTTCTCTAGATTTATTTCTGCGGCGCAAAGTGCTTGCGCACCGCAGATTACAGTGTGGGAGGATTCGGGTCCTTCGGGTCCTGGTTCGCGGGCAGGGGTTCACCGCGGAAGGGCAGTTTGAGTTTCTTGGAAATCTCCGGCCAGAATTCGCGCAGCGCGTCGAAAGCCATGTCTTGGAGGATGCTGGAGGCCACTCGCTGCGCCGCGGGACCGAACCCGCGTTCGTTGTCCGGGTGATAGGTATTGCTCAGCACGACGGTGCTGGTCGTGCCCAGCCACTCGGAAAAATTGAACATGCGCGCGCCATCATCGCGGTGAGCCACGACCGAGTGCTCCACCGCGTGGAGCAAGCGCCTCCCGGCGTTGCCGTGCGCCAGGCGGTAGTAGCGCGGGTCCTCCGAAAATATCCAGGGATACGCAAACTCCTTAAAGAACCTGGAGGAAGCTTGGCCGGTGTATTCGGCGCCGAAGCGCCTCCCGTACCCCTCAGCGCCCTGCCAATAACTGGGGTCGGTGTCCTGCGCTTGGTCAAGCCCCGCGTTGAAAGCGGAGTCGAGAAACGTCACCGGGTCAACGGAATCCTGGAGGAACAGAACGAATTTACCTTTCAAGGTAAGCGTGCACAATTTTGCGCCGGGCTTGTAGCGCGGGGGCTGCACTGCCTTGCGCTCCAAGGGCCGGGCGAAGGTGCCAACCACCTTCTGCAGCGGCCCGTCATAGTCTTCTATCTGCACCATCGGCGGCGGCTCAATGCAAGGCGCCGCCGCATTCTTCCTGGCTTCCTCTAGGAATGGCGCGGCGTCTTGCGCTGGAGGAGTAGCCGGCGCGGGCGCCTGCTGGGCACTAACCGCGCCGCCAGCGAGTCCGGCCAGCGCCGCGAAGAAAGATATTCCTGCCAGTGTACGAAAGCGAGTTCGGTTGCCCACGGTCCGCCTTGAAGCCTATCATTTTTGCCCACGAGACTCACGACACGCAATTTGCTTGCGCATGGCACAAAAAAAGCGGGGCGCTTTCGCGTCCCGCTTTGCGTTGCCCTCGCTTTGTCTTGGCGATGCCTCAGGTCTTAGCGATGGCCACCGCCGCCACCACCTCCACCGTGGGATCCCCCGCCTCCGCCGCCGTGAAAGCCTCCGCCACCGCCACCATGGAAACCTCCACCGCCATGCTCACCGCCTCCGCCGCCACCATGCATGCCAACTTCCATTCCATGAGCGGGGCCGCTGTGTCCGAACCCGTGCCCGAAATCCCCGCCATGGTTGTGCGCGAACTCACCGCCACCGCTGTGCCCGAAATCGCCGCCATGGCCGCGCCCGAAATCGCCACCATGATCGAAGCCGCGACCGTGATCGAAGTGAGCATAGTAATGGTCACCGCCACCCCAGTGGTGGAAGTCATGATCAAAATGTTCATGGTGGTGGCCGTAAAAGCCGAACGGAGCAAATCCCACGAAGAAGGGCGAATAGAAGCCCCACCCGAACGAGCTGTAGTAGACCCCATCTCCGGGAATATAGGCGTAGGTGTCAAAGTACGGATCCCAGTCCCAGCCGGAACCGTACCAATTGCCCATGCCGTACACTTGCGCCTGATCTATGTTCGCTTCGGCAACGTACGAGGACCGCAGGCTGCTCCAGTTGTAGAGATCGTCCACCTGTTGTGTGTCGAATTTCATGGGTTTCAGCGAAGCGTTGGCGCCAAGTGAGACCTGATGCTTGCTCTTGACCTGAATATCCTTGTCCATGTGCCGAACGACCGCCTCGCCTTCGTACACTCGGATTTGATTGTTATCGGAGTCGAACTCGTACAACCCGGTTTTGGTAATAAGCGCCGTGTCGCCGTTCTGTACGATCATCAGATTATTCTGCGCGTGAAGCTCCGCGATTTCGATCATCGCGCGTCCCTTGTCCAGACGAAGTTCCATGTCGGTCAAGCTCGGCGAAATCATGGTTACGGAGCTGTTGTCATCGAGTCTGAAGAAAGCGCCCGGCGTCAGAAGAATCTCTGCTTTGCCGACTTGCGTATCGAGCGATTGACCCGGCTGTACTTCGGCCGAACCTATCGCTTTGGCATCGAGGGACTGTCCCGAGATAGAGACTTGTCCTTCGACATAATTAACGGTTCCTGGGCGTGCTGGGTTTGCGCCAAAAGCCGGCGCAGACAGAGCCGCAGCCAGGACGATACTTGTTCCAATTGCGATCAACCTTGACTGCCGCATAATTTTTGCCTCCAAACGATTTGATGCGGGGCATACAACGCCCGTTATCCAAATCGGAGGAGAGATGGTTTTTTAAGTATTTTTATCATCGTAAATAGTGTCATCCACGCGTCGCTTGTGACCGACTGCTGTATTTTTGGTGTGCGCAGATAAACGCCAGTTAAATCCACGCTGTTTTAGGGCGCGCACGATGACGTAATCGAGAACCTGAGCGATCAGAAGCGTCTTTCAGGAGCGGTCATAATTCAACTAAATGTCGATGTGGGAAGAAAAGTCGAAAAGTGAAGTGGACCTGAATCCAAGCATTGAGTAACTGGTCTACGAATCCTTCCACCGCGAGCATGAGCATTTATGCCTGCGCCGCGCAGCGCGGCGGTTTTGTGGTTCTTCACATTTATGATGTGCGTCGTCGGAGCACAGCCAAAAATCGCTGTGCCACTTAGCTCGCTAGCGGGTTTCTTGGCTGGCGCGGATTTCTTGCCAGCGGCGGGGGCGGCGGTTTGCTTGCAGAACTTTTTTGCGGAGGCGGATCGATTTGGGAGTGATTTCTACGAACTCGTCGTCGGCTATGAACTCGATGGCTTGTTCGAGGCTTAGTTCGCGGTGAGGGATCAGGCGGATGGCTTCGTCGGCGCTGGACGAGCGCATGTTGGTTTGCTTTTTTTCCTTCGTGACGTTGACATCCATGTCTTGCTCGCGGGAGTTTTCGCCGAGGATCATACCTTCGTAGACTTGGATGGCGGGGCCGATGAAGAGCTCGCCGCGCTCCTGGATATTCCACAGCGCAAACGCGGTGGAGACGCCGGCGCGATCGGCCACTAGTGCGCCCGTGGGACGCAGCGCCATTTCGCCGGCATAGTCCATCCAGCCATCGAAAATGGAGTGAATCAGAGCGGTGCCGCGCGTGTCGGTCAGCAACTGGCTGCGCAGACCGATTAAGCCGCGCGAGGGGATTTTGAAATCCAGGCGCACACGGCCGGAATTGTGATTGCTCATCTTGAGCATTTCGCCGCGGCGGCTGCCAATGGTCTCGAGAATGATGCCGATGAAATTTTCCGGGACGTCAATCACCAACCGCTCGAGCGGTTCGAGCTTGCGGCCGTTTTCTGTGCGCACGACGATTTCGGGTTTGCCAACCATTAATTCAAAACCTTCGCGGCGCATGGTTTCGATCAAGATGGCGAGTTGCAGCTCGCCGCGGCCGAGCACGCGGAAGGATTCCGGCGTGTCGGTATCTTCGACGCGAATGGAGACGTTGGTAAGCAGCTCTTTTTGCAGCCGGTCGCGGAGATCGCGCGAAGTGAGATAGCTGCCTTCCTTGCCGGAGAGCGGGCTGCTGTTGACAGTAAAAATCATGGCAAGCGTTGGCTCGTCGATCAGGAGAGGTTCGAGCGGCTGAGGATTGGCGAGATCGGTGATGCTTTCGCCGATCTGGATGCCTTCGACGCCGGCGATGGCCACCAGGTCGCCTGCGAAAACGCTTTCGGCTTCATCGCGCTCGAGTCCGCGGAATGTGTACAGCTTGGTGATGCGCGTGGAATCAAGCTTCCCGTTGAGCTTGCTGATGCCCACGTCGGTGCCGCGCTTGATGGTGCCATTGAAGACGCGGCCGATGGCGATGCGGCCGAGAAAATCGCTGTAGTCGAGATTCATCACCTGGATTTGCAGGACGCCTTCGGGATCGCCCGGAGGCGCGGGGATGGACTTGACGATGGTCTCGAAGAGGGGAAGGAGATCTTTGGAGTCGTCGCCGACTTTGCGATGGGCGACGCCGTCGCGGGCGTTGGTGTAAACGACGGGGAAATCGAGCTGGTCTTCGGTGGCGTCGAGGTCGATGAAAAGGTCGTAGATTTCGTCGAGGACTTCCTTGGGGCGGGCGTCGGCGCGATCGATTTTATTGAGCACGATGACGGGAGGGAGCTTGGCGGCGAGGGCCTTTTGCAATACGTAGCGGGTTTGCGGGAGGGGGCCTTCGCTGGCGTCGACGAGGAGAACGACGCCATCGACCATGCGCAACGCGCGCTCGACTTCGCCGCCGAAATCGCTGTGGCCGGGCGTGTCGACGATATTGATCTTGGTGTCGTGGAAAAAGAGCGCGGTGTTTTTCGCGAGAATGGTGATGCCACGCTCGCGCTCAAGGTCGTTGGAGTCCATGACCCGCTCGACGACGGCTTCATTGGCTCGGAAGATGCCGGATTGCCGGAGCATGGCGTCGACGAGGGTCGTCTTGCCGTGGTCGACGTGGGCGATGATGGCGATGTTGCGAATGTTTTGGCTCATGGTGCGAAGACAAAAATAGCTGCTGAATGTGACCAGCAGCCCGTACGAAAATCCCCTTTTTTAGTTTCGATCGAGCAATTTATAGTGTAACAGACGTACGAAATTGCGGCTACCGCGAGAGATTTGACCTAAGCGCGAACCGTCAATTCGGGGCCTGCGCTTGCGACGCAGGGAGTTCGGTCTCTTTTCGCAAGTCGATAACTTTGGAGCCGATAGGCAATTCGAACAGCTTCGGGTCAGGCTGGCCGAGGATGATATCTGTGAGCTCAAAATTCTGAGTACCGAATCGCGTGTCCTGTCGTTTGCTTATCAGATTCACGCCGAGCTGGGGGGAATACCAAAACTCTCGCTTGGTCAAGACAGGGCGGTCATTACCGATGGCGCCGGCCGGGATGACCATGGTGTCCCGCGCGCCGACCGTCTCCAAACCGCGGATAGTCTGCTTCCCAAGATCTTCCGGTCCTGGCGAGCCGGGTTTGCGCTCCGCGGTGGATACAGGAGGGATCGCGGGCTCAGGCGCGGAAAAGATCTCCACTTGGCAGACCAGTTCCTGGGGCACGCAAATATAGAATGCGTGCGAAATCGGGTCGCTGATCTCAATCTGCGTGACGGGAGAGTCGTGCTTGCCGTCGTCGGGAACGAGCAGGCGGCGTTCCTGGAAGACGCGGCCGGCGGTGTCTCGGGCGATGGCGCGGCGGTTCTTCAGAGTAATGGTGGTGCCATCTGCGAACTGCCGAATCCATTCGGTGTTCACGATTGCAGTGAACGGCGCGTTTGGCAGTGACGGGATGAGGATGCTGATTAGCATCTCACGGGTGCCGCCGTCAGGCGGACGCTGAGGCTCCCGCTGCCCTTGTGGGTGGGCGGAATTCGGTGCCAGAAGGAATACGGCGGGAAGGAGAAAACGCAAAGTCTTCATACGGCACCTTCTACAAATCTTCTACAAACAATGATGCCAGATTTGCCGGATGCGCCGTGAGGGTTTTCGTGCTAGCAGGTCGCCCAAGTTCGCGAAAATTCGGGCGGCCTTATTCGACGATGATGCGGTCGGCCCATTCCACTAGCGAGACGAAAATTGCCGGGTTGCCGAATTTGGCTCCCCATTGATTCAAATCTGTTTCCGTGACCCCACGGGCCCGGGAGCAGGCCCCTCAAGCAAAGACGGGAATGTGCCTGGCAACAACTTTGTCCAGCGTTTCGCTAAGGGGCGGCCAGCCCACCGGCAAAATGGCACTTACCATGGACTTTCGCAGCAGGGAGGTGGCCTCCGCCAGTAAGAAGATCTGTACGTCGTGTCCGGCTTCGGCAAGCACAAGCCCGTGCGCGAAAGGAAAAGCGGCCCTGGTCGGGTCGTCGGGTCCCCACGCGCTCTTCATCATAATTTTCAGTTTTTTTGACGGGGCTTGCCCTTGCGACGCGCTCATTGCGAAAAACGGCAAGCTGGCGAGCCGGGACAGCAGAAGCCGACGCATCATATTTCCTCCGCTAAGAAAACAGTGTGGGCTGAACTTGACGCAATCTATATCACCTCCATTGCGGATAGCCAGGCTAAAGTTGCCGATTTTGCGCATCTAAGAAATGCGCCACATGTTTGCAAAATTGGACCTGGGAACTCGTGTAGTATCCTCGCCGAACGCGCGGCCTCCCAGATGGCAGTCTGAGTGGTCCGATATCGATTCCGCGCGTTGATTTGGGTCCGCGCTCGTATGAGCACAGCCAAGAATGGCTGTGCCACTGTTGATGCAGGAGAGTGGTCGAATGCGTGTCTCGCGCTTAGGTGTGACTGCTGGTGTGCTGATATTGATTGTCATCGCTGCGTTGGTTGTGGTCTCGATTGGCCATGCGCAGGAAGGCGAGGAGAAGGGGAAGGACTGGTCGCTGCTGTTCGATAAGGCGGAAGTGATGATTGGGGCGCGGGATGGGGTGAAGCTGCATACGGAGATCTATGCGCCGAAAGGTCCGAAGGAGGCGCTGCCGATTGTACTGGAGCGCACACCTTACGGCTTGAATGACGATGAGAAGGGATTCAGCCGGAAGCTTGGGCGCTATGTGGAGATGATTCCGGACGACTACATTTTTGTGTTTCAGGATATTCGCGGGCGGTATGGGTCGGAAGGAACGTTTGTGATGCAGCGGCCAGTGCGCGACGCGAAAAACCTGAAAGCGATTGATGAGGGCACGGACACTTACGACACGATCGACTGGCTGGTGAAAAATGTTTCGCGCAACAACGGACGCGTGGGGCTGCTGGGAATTTCCTACGGCGGGTGGTTGACGGTGATGGGGATGTTGGAGCCACATCCGGCGCTGAAGGCAGTTTCAGAGCAGGCTTCGCCGGCCGATATGTTCCTGGGCGACGATTTCCATCACAACGGGGCGTTCCGGCTGAGCTACGGGTTCGAATACTCGACGATGATGGAAACGGACAAGACCAATTTCAAATTTCAGTTCGACCGCTTCGATACGTACGACTGGTACTTGCGGCTGGGGCCTCTTTCGAATGCCAATGCGAAATATATTCATGGGACGCTGCCAACATGGAACGATTTTGTGGCGCACCCGAATTACGATGGGTTCTGGAAAGCGCAGGCGATGCCGTATTTGCTGACGAAGCCGAAGGTGCCGAACTTGAACGTGGCGGGCTGGTGGGACCAGGAAGATTTTTACGGTCCGATGAAAATTTACGAGTTGATGGAGAAAGACGATCCGGATCATTTGAACTATCTGGCGGCGGGGCCGTGGAATCACGGCGGCTGGGCGGGCGGAAAAGGCGATTCGCTGGGAGCGATTCCGTTGGGAAGCGACACGGCGTTGTATTTTCGACAGAAAATCGAGGCGCCGTGGTTTGCGTACTGGCTGAAGAATAAAGGAAAGCCGCCGGTGAAAGAGGCGTTGCTGTTTCAGACCGGCAGCGACAAGTGGGTGCAATTCGAGGCGTGGCCGCCGCGCGAGGCGAAGAAACGCAATTTATATTTGCGCGAGGATGGGAAACTTTCGTTTGAGGCGCCGGGGAGCGGGGGCGGCGAAGCGTTTGATAGTTACGTGAGCGATCCGGCGCATCCGGTGCCTTACCGGCACCGGCCGATTGATATGACGTATCCGGACGATCATCCGGGCGGATGGTACACGTGGCTGGTGGAGGATCAGCGGTTTGTGGATAACCGGCCGGATGTGCTGAGTTGGCAGACGGAGGAACTGAAAGAGGATGTGACGCTAGCCGGCGCGGTGACGGCGAAGCTGTTTGCTTCGACGACGGGTAGCGACAGCGACTGGATTGTGAAATTGATTGACGTTTATCCGCAGAAATTTGAACAGAACTGGCGGCTGTCAGGATACGAGTTGATGATTGCGGATGAAGTGTTTCGCGGCCGGTTCCGGAAATCGTTTGAACGGCCGGAGCCGATCGCGCCCGGGGCGGTTACGCCTTTTTCGATTGATTTGCACACGGCAAACCATGTGTTCCAGAAGGGGCATCGCATCATGGTGCAGGTGCAGAGCACGTGGTTTCCGATCATCGACCGGAACCCGCAGAAGTTTGTGGCGAATATTTTCGAGGCGAAAGAGGCGGATTTTGTGAAGGCTACGCAGAGGATTTATCGTTCGAAACAGTTTCCTTCGAGCGTCGAGATTTCGGTGGTCCAGTAGAAGAAAAGATTCGGAATTAACACAGAGGGCACAGAGGCCGGAGCAGCCTTCGAAGCTCAGGGTAAACAGAGGTCACGGAGACTAGGGAAGATATGCGATTGATTCACAGACGTGGTGGAGCCTTGCTGGTGTTTGCTTGCGCGGCGGCTTTGCTTGCGCCGTCGTTTCATGCGGCGCAGCAGATGCCGGTGGATTATGCGGGTATGTTCGAGAAGCGCGAAGTAATGATTCCAACGCGGGATGGGGTGAAGCTGCATACGGAGATTTATTCGCCGAGGAATGCGGAGGGCGCGCTGCCGATTTTGATGGTGCGGACGCCTTACGGAATTTCATCGCCCGACAAAGGCATTAGCCACATGATTTACCGGTACGCGGACATGGTGCCCGAGGGATACATTTTTGTGTTTCAGGATATTCGCGGGCGGTATGGGTCGGAAGGCAAGTTCGTGATGCTGCGGCCGATTCATGACGCGAACGACGCGAAGGGAATCGACGAGAGCACCGACACCTACGACACGATTGATTGGTTGGTGAAAAATGTGCCGCACAACAACGGGCGGGTCGGTCTGGACGGGACTTCGTACGACGGGTTCTTGGTAACGATGGGAATGATCAGCCCGCATCCCGCGTTGAGGGCGGTTTCCGAGCAGGCCTGCATGGGGGATACGTGGCTCGGCGACGATTTTTTTCACAATGGGGCGTTCCGGCTGAGTTACGCGTTCGAATACGCGCCGCTACTTGAGACTTCGACGGAGAATTACAGTTTTCCGTTCGACCGCTTTGACCTTTACGATTTTTACTTGCGGCTGGGACCGCTTTCGAACGCTAACGCAAAATATTTTCACGGGAAGATTCCGAGCTGGAACGAATTTGCGGCGCACCCGAATTACGATGAATTCTGGAAGCGCCATGCGGTGGCTTACGGCTTGACGGAGCCAACAGTGCCGAATCTGAATGTGGCGGGCTGGTGGGACCAGGAAGATTTTTACGGGCCGGTCGCGACCTACGAGCGGCTGGAGAAAGCGGACAAGAAGAACCTGAATTTCATTGTGGCAGGGCCGTGGAATCACGGCGGCTGGGGGCATGGGCCGGGAAAATCGCTGGGGGAGATTCCCTTTGGCAGCGACACGGCGGTTTATTTTCGGCGAAATATCGAGGCGCCGTGGTTTGCGTTTTGGTTGAAGGACAAAGGGAAGCTGCCGCTGAAGGAGGCGATACTGTTTCAGACGGGCAGCGACACTTGGACGGCGTTCGATGCGTGGCCGCCACGGGAAGCAAAGATGCGCCATCTTTATTTACATGAAAGCGGCAAGCTGTCGTTCGATGCGCCGGAGACGAGCGTGGCCGAGGGGTTTGATTCTTACGAAAGCGATCCGGCGCATCCGGTGCCGTACCGGCAGCGTCCGGTGGATATGACGTATCCGGAGGATCATCCGGGTAGCTGGTACACCTGGCTGGTGCAGGACCAGCGATTTGTAGATGAGCGGCCGGATGTGCTGACGTGGCAGACGGAGGAGCTCGCGGAGGATGTGACATTGGCGGGGCAGGTAACGGCAAAGCTCTTCGCTTCGACGACGGGCAGCGACGGCGATTGGATTGTGAAGCTGATCGACGTTTATCCGCAAAAATATCTCCAGGATTGGAAGTTATCCGGATACGAATTGATGATTGCGGACGAAATATTTCGCGGGCGCTTCCGGAAGTCGTTCGAACGGCCAGATGCGATTACGCCGAACGAGGTGACGCCGTACACAATCGATTTGCACACCGCGGATCACGTCTTCAAGAGAGGGCACCGCATCATGGTGCAGGTGCAGAGCACGTGGTTTCCGCTATACGACAGGAACCCGCAGAAATTTGTGCCGAACATTTTTGAGGCGAAAGAAAGCGACTTCCAGAAGGCCACGCAGAGGATTTACCGCTCGAAGCAATTTCCGTCGAGCGTAGAGATCTCCGTTCTGCCGGAAGCACCGCTACCAACCGGGGCGCAGTGATCCGCTGCGGTCTGGCCTAGTTCACGGCCGCTGCGGAGGCGACTGAAGTGGCAGGGACGCGACGCTTGGCGGGCAACGCACTGAGACGGGCGACGGCAGCCGCCCCCTTCGTCCTTGTCGTCATCTAGCGAAGGAGCGACTTTGGAGAGCAGCGAGCGGTCGCCGCGTTCGGCGATGGCTTCCAGCGCAGCCCCACGCACGACCCAATTCTTGTCTTGGGTGGCGGCGACGAGGGCTTTGGCACTCGCGGGATCGGGATCGTGGGCCAGTTTCTTGGCGGCGGCCGCGCGGACCGGAGAATTGTCCGACTTGACCAGGGTTTTCACCACCCCGTAGCCGATGCCGCCATACGGTATGAAGCCGACGCCCTGCTCGAGCCCAAGTTCCGCGATCTTCTTCTTGTCGTGCAAAATTTTGAGCTGGTCCTTGATCTGCTCTTTGACGACACCTTTGCTGGTACGCACCGTTCCCGTTAATACGCCGTCGTAGACGTCATACGCAAAATCGGCATCTTTGAGCAGCAGCAAGGAGTTTGCCGCGGCCAGCACTACCGCCGGCTCTTTATCATCGAGAGCGGCTTCCAGCGGGCCTTTGGCGTGCACTGCATGCATGGCGCCGAGCGCGGTAGCGGCCGCGGCGCGCACATCTTCCTTTTCGTCGTCCAAAGCTGCAGTTGCTAATTTCTCCGCCTCCGCATTGCCTTTCAGTAAGCCAAGAGCGGTCACAGCCTTCACGCGCTTCTCTGTGTTGTTGGAAGCGAGGCCGTCGTGGAGGATCAGCCAGGCCCTGTCCCGCAGAGGTAGCTGGCGCACTGGTTTTACGTCCGCCTGCGCAGCCTGGTTAGGCGAGTTCGCTTGGTCCGTAGATTGGGTTTTTGCAGGTGACGGCGAGGCGGCCTCTTGAGAACTAGGAAGTGTGGCCCCAGATTGCGCGGCGCATGTGTCAGCGCTCCAGCAGGCGAGCAGAGATAAAGCGCAGACCCGAAAAACGGCGCGAGATGACGTCGCAAGATTCATGAGTTTGTCCTTCGGTGGCCGGGAACTCGCTGGAATGAAAGCTAGTTGACGGTGGAGGGAGGAAGAAAGCGATACGAAGAAGGCTTTAGACGCCGAGCCTTTTGGCAGGAGGCAGGCCGTAGGAGGAATAGCGTGGCAGGAACCAGGAACGGAACTATCAGTGCCGTCTTTGTGGGGGTACGTATTCCTGGGCTCCCTAGAGAGAGGCGCCGCTCCCGAGAACCGCTGTATCGGCATAGGGGGAGCGGTCGCCCGCTCTCCCCTGCCACACCACCCGACATGCGGGTCCGCATCGGGCGGTTCAGAGGGTTACGCATCGCCCGCGAACAAGCGAGGTAGACCAAGCGAATCGAAGTAAGCGATGGGAAGCGCGGAAGACAGGGCCGGACT
>Ga0209647_1002698_pt1 | contig 14201 bp, 10 predicted proteins | sample GraSoi_2013_60cm_FD_185827 | JGI IMG/M metagenome (GOLD analysis project Ga0209647, IMG submission 185827) | Grasslands soil microbial communities from the Angelo Coastal Reserve, California, USA - Sample 9_17_2013_60cm (SPAdes) (version 2) | ecosystem: Environmental > Terrestrial > Soil >...
GTGATCGTTCGATAGTTGGTACCCAGCGGTCAGGAAGGAAAAAGCCGTGAGGATCCCTGGGAGCTTTTGCTTGACTCTCAAGAGCCCTGCCAGGATAGCCCCATCCTCGGTATTGAGGAAGTTGCCACACCAGGCCAGGAAGCGACTGACGCGCACCGCATGCTCCGGCACCGATGTCTCCACGCATCGTGCGATAGCGCTCTTTGATCCACCAGCCGATGGCGCGCTCACAGGCATTGTTGGTGCCATCGAGCGTTTCGCCCTGGGGTCCTTTCCACTTGCGGTAGCGTGTCAAGCGATGCCAGAGGTTCCAGCGATCCAGAAACAAGAGCCGCAGGCGATAGGCCAAACTCTGGTGCGCTCCTTCCTGCGGTGGCGCGGCTTGCAGATAGCGCCGATGCATGGTTTCCAGTTCACTGGCCTGCTCCCGTTGTCGACTCTTGACCAGTTCACCTAAGCGTGTTAAGTCGGCTGTGGCCTGCTGTGGACTCACGCCAATGGCTTGAAGGGATCCATCCGCATCTTTGGCCACCAACGGCTGGTACTTTGCAATCAAGTCCTCGGTATTGCGCAGCACATGGGCTTTACACACCTGGTGCTGCACGCCCACCTCATCAGCGATCGTCTTGAAGCCATCAGCATCATCGCTGACCAGGATCGTGGCACCCACCTTCTTAGCGATGGGCTCGATCCACGCGGTTCCGTGTCTGGGTATCTTCGGCGGTCAGCGCATCAATGGTCAGAGCCAGTCCACTGATCGGATCGACCGTGACGCCCAGTGGTAACCACTCCCCCTTGCATTTGACGCTGGTCAGATCCCCTCCTAAGGCGGGAGTTTTCACGTCGGCAAACACCTGATCCCGGCTCAGGCCGGGCACCCGGCTGGCTGCCTCTTGCACCGCATCATACACCCGACTCTTACACAGAGCGACCCCCAGCCCCTCTAAGGCTAAGGAGACCGCTCCATAACTCAACCCCAGCAGATACAGCATCACCGCCAGTCCTTTCACGCGAGGCGCCCGTCTGCGCCCGGGTGGTTCCCTCTGGATAGACCCGGAACGTTCGTGTGCAGCGCAAACACTGATAGCGATGCACCTGCACCTCATGATAGACCGTATCGCGTAGCGCCTTCGTGACTTCCTGGCGCAAATGAAACCTTCGACCACCACAACCCGCATAGACACATTCCGTGGGGACCGCTATGGCCTCCGGGTTCACTTTGGGTAACACAATCCGTAAACGCATGGGCTTTCCTCCTTTGGCTTCTCTCTCCTTTCTATTTTACCCCAGTTTTACCGCTTTTCGAACAGTCACAAGCATTCGCCCTCCTTGACAAGGGCTGTCCAGTATAGTAGGATACGCTTCAGTAATATCAGTCATTCCATTTGTTTCGGCGGATACTGCGCTTGTTTCATAGTGTTTTGTGGATGAGCGAAGTCAGCTGAAGGCAACTCACAAGCCGGCGTGGCGGAACGGTATACGCGCTTGTCTCAAAAACAAGTCCCCGTGAGGGGTTGAGGGTTCGAATCCCTCCACCGGCATACCCCGTCCACAGTTGTCTGTGGCTGTCGATTCCGTGCTCGACCTCCCCTCTCGGCATCTACCGGTGTCGTTGAAAATCCATGGTTGTCTATCGGTTCTCCTGTCAGGATACACCGCGTAGACATCGTTCGAGTAGGCAAATAGAACCGCCCGCTACAGCTAGCAGACAGGAAAGAAGCCGGCAACTGAGCAACATGTTGTGCTCGTTGCCGGCTTCTCCCCAAAAGTGAGGGTCAACCTTACTCGGTACTATCATGCTAATACGTAGCGCCGTGCTGCTCGCTGACCGGTACCTTTTAATCTGCCCCGCTCTATTAATGTCTCTAAATCCCTGTGAGCCGTTCTATCTGAAACCCCCGTCAATTGCCTGTAGATACTATTCGTGATAAAACCATACTTTTGAACATACTCCACCGCTTTGGTCAGCCGACGCTCCCGTTGATCCGACTGCTCCTGCGACAATATTTCGGGCCGAGCTGCCTCCTCATCTCCCCAAAGGGTCTCTGCATACTGGTGTTGCGGTCGCGGAGACATCAAGGCCGGGGCCTTCTGAAATGTCACCACAAATTCACCCATCTCTCGAAACTGCGGCCCGGGCAGACCCAGGCGTTTTGTCTCGTCGAGCATAAATCTGATGCCGCTTCCGAGGCGCTCCATGTAGCCGGGAATATCCTTGAGCAAATTCGCAAGGGTGGGATTGCGCAGCTTCGATTGCACCTCTCCCCGCTCCATCTGTTCGACCGTGAATCCCCGGCAGCAGTAAGCCAGGGCTATGGATCTCTACCCGGTCCGGGTAACAAAACACGCGGACGCTCTCGCCGCGTTTGCTGTAATCGCGATGCACCACGGCGTTGATGACGGCCTCACGCAGAGCTTCCAGAGAATACTCCGGTATATCAATACGCTTAAAACCTTCAACCCTGCCACCCACCGCAATATACCGGCTCAGGAACAATTCCGCCCCATCGATTAAATCCTGGAGGGTTCCTGTAATAAACCTGCGGTCTGCGTATCTACTGGCACCGGCCGTCTCACGATACAAAACACAGGCCACGTCGCTTTGTATAATATATTCTTGCGGGGCATAGCCGAAGAACAACATCCCCGCATTGGTAGGAACCACTTTGCCATCATTTGTTCTGACTGCACACTCCATGCCGATCAGCACCCGTTCCAGATCCTTGAAGCGGCTGGCCTGGCGATCGCTTGTGGACCGCCGCGCCAGATACGCCTTGACCTTCTCCAGGTCAAGGTCCTCCATTGTCGCGTTGCGGACCGGTTGGTGTTCCCAATCCACCAGGCCCCGGTCATTCGCCATTTCCATCAATTCCGATAAACCCAGCGATACGGTATGGGTACCGCGCCTCATCCAATAAATCCCGTGAGCCTGATAGACTGGCCCGTGGCTCGGCTTTACCGTGGCCACAACGAGTTTTTTCCCTCCACGGTATAAATTTCAGGCTCTGAAGGGTCTAGCGCGAGTTCGGGCTTGATCATTTGCCGAACTGCTCTTAAAACCACGTCCAACGTCTCTCCGATACGCTTATCTGGCACACCTACAATCTCGTGAGAAGCTCCCTTCTTGTAGCATAACTACCAGGTTTCTAACAGGTGATGGCGGATGGATGGCGGATGGATGGCCGATGGATGGCCGATGGTTGCAAGTCCATGAACGGTCGGTGAGAAAGCTTCAGAAGAAACCGGTGCGGTGATTGGACAATCTTGAGGTAAGCTCCATTCTATATTATTCAAACCAATAAGCCGCTTCAGTACCTGCTCACTCAACTCAACGAGAATGCCTCAGCTTTCCCCTCTCGTTCTCTAGAGCAGCCCAATTTTAGCACAAGCGGCAGGTTCCCCCTTGAAGATGTCTGAAGAAATGTCCGAAAGGGTACAGAGCTTGCCGAACTTATCATCATGAACCACGATAGCGTGTAAGCCATTTCCATGACATAGATGGGGGAATCCCCCAGAGAGAATGACGGATGAATAGAAAACAGAGTGTCTGATAACGTGGCGGAAATGTAGGCGAGTTAGTAACATATCCGCCATCTAAAAAATGTGCTGATGGGAGAATGTGGCCTAAAACCTAAACTTGAGCCAGGATACAATGTCAGGCTTTTAGATTAGGAAAAAGCTCATTGTGATTTAAAGCGCCTTTATTGTAGCATATGGATCAGGTTTCTAACAGGTGGTGGCAGAAGGGTGGCGGATGGATGGCGGAAGGGTGGCGGAAGAGCATGGAGGATAGATAGCGAAAAGGAGCGGCTGATTGTCAATAGCGATGAGCTATTTTATACGCCCATTGACAACATATGCACAGAGCACAAACATGACATCTCGGCATATAACGACTGCATACCCCATCGTGAGAGCATCGTGAAATTCCGTGAGGGCTAGGTGAGTTATATCTGCTATGATTATGACAGCCCTCGGGCTGATGGCGATGATACTGTACTCGCAGCCAGGTCGATGGTCAGCCTGAGAGTAACTAGGTTCTCTCTCCTCTGCTCGTGTAAATCTGAGGAGGCTCGGTCTGGCAAAGGGCAGCGGCTCAAGTCGCCTGAGGCACTCGATGCCCATTCAGATACCTGATCTGATCGACGAGGATTGCTCAGTGGCGCAGCAGGCTGCTGGATGAATCCATAGTTTGCCTGATAGACAAGCCCACCTTGCAGGGGCGTCGAAACTGAGCATACGGGTAGCAAGGTGGATGTATAGCCGGAAATGCTCTTCCGCAAGAGAATAGGACGGAGAGGAGGAGGGGATCATTACCTTTCTGAGACGAAAGGAAAGGGCCCCGCTGCCAGTGCTGATGAATAAAAGGACAAAGAACCACGCCAAGCTGCTCCACGTGGCGCTGCTTGACCTTCCAGACACGCTGCTCCTGCTAATCATTGAGCAGTGGTGGGCTTATGCTCACCGGCAGACCAGGAACATCGTTTTGTCAGACCGTGAAAGGCTGGCCCTTGGGTACCGACCTGGTCCCTCGTCGTGGATCGCACCCGATCCTCAGGAGCTGCGCCACCTGCTCAGCAGCTTTACCCCGGAAGAGGTCTATCACATCATCGTTCCCCTGGCAGCGAACGCCTTTTTCGCCGGGTTCAGAGGGGCACAACAGGGTCAACATCCGAAGGTCGATCACCACAGCGGCTACCGCCATTTCATGCAGCAACTGGTCGGCTGGCTCCGCACAGTAGCGCAGCAGGCAGAAGCGGGGCAGGCGGTTTTACCCCCGGCATCCGAGCGAGCCCCAGCCCGGCCAGGAGCGCCCGAAACCGAACAGCAACGGCAGACCCAGCGCGCAGAGAAGGAGCTACGGCGGCTGCAAGCCCGCGAAATGGCCGAGCGGGCCCAGCAGCAGGGATACCTGCTCGGCCCTTTAGATCTGCCGGCCATGGGCCAGGCCAGAGTGTACTTCCGGGACTGGTGCCAGCAACATGGTCGACCCTACCTCTCTGTGGAGTACCGAGGAGGTCTCCTCGCGACGGTGACAGCGGACACCGGCCCGGTGGGAAGTGCTCTCGAGGGCCAGGGGCGGCTGCCGCGCGGCAGCCGCCCCTACCCGAGCTTCGCGCCGACTCCCGAACTGCAAGCGCGGCTTATGCTGCTCGCAGAGGAGTACGTGAGCAGGTCCAACGCGTACCAGCAGGAAGTCCGATCGCGCTGGCAGGGCGATGGGCAGACAGAGCGCGTGGTGAAGCTCAAAAACATCCTGGCAGTCGACGCGGAACGCGCTGCACTGGACCTGCTCTCGCTCTGGCCTCTCGCCCTGGCCGAGTACGAGGCCCTGTGCAAAGCAACCAGGCCTGCTGCTCCCTTCAAGGCGAGTCGGCCGGCAGCGCAGCCAGAGCCGGCCTGGATGACGGCGCTCATGCGCCTGCGTTCCGAAGAAGCCGCGTCCTCGCTGCCCTCGCTTCCAGAGACAGCAGCTTTGCCCGACCAGCTCGCCAGGCTCATCTCCAAAGCGCAGATCGCCGCGTTCCTCGGACTCCCTGCGAACACGCGGGAACCCAAAGCCCGGCTTCTTCTTGACCTGCAGGCTATGCTCTCAGCTGATCAGCTTGCCAGGGCGCAGTTCTTCGAGGTGTTCGTGCAGGAACTGGCCGTCGGCCCCAGCGAACTGGAAACGCTGCTCGCCTGCACGCCAAGCGAGCGGAAGCGCTGGATCAGCGACGGGAAGCTTCCCGTTCTCGGCCACCGGGCTTTTCGCAAGGCCGGGCAGGATTTGTTGTATCCCGTTCACGACAGGAGGTGTATCCTCAGCCTGACCCAGGCGAAGATCGCGCGATGGCGGGGCGAGCACCGAAAGCTGGTGGATTTGCATCGCAAAACGGGGGCGCAGAAGGCTCAGTTCAGCAGAAAAGCCAATCAGCAGGCCCGGCGGGATTTCTTCACTTCCCTGGAAGAGATGGTGTGCGAGTGGGAACGGTGCGGTTCCCCGCAACTCGCCGCCGCGCTCAAGCTGGCGCTCTGGACTCAGTGGGCGTCGCGCTGGGCCAAGGAAAACCAGGTCAAGCAGCTGCACGCTATCAAGTACCAGGCACTCTACCTGGAGCGGCGCGACGTCTGGTACGCGCGCAAGAACGAGGCCATGGCCGTGCTGGCGCGGACGCCCTACGCCCGGCTCTCCTACTACCGGCCCGAGGAGGCCGACAAATGGTCGCTTGGGCTGTGCGATGAGCATTATGAGATGCGCAAGGAGCTGGACTACGAGAACAAGTGGGTGTTTTTCGCCGACTTTGGGGAGGAGATCAGGCAATGCCCACGTTGCCATGCCAGGGTGGCGAAAGACTATTACGCGCTCTACCACCTGGAGGTCGCAGCTGCGGCGTTTCCCGAACTGCGCTTCTCCTTCCACGTTCCCTATCCGATCGGAAAGGCGTTTCTCCCCTCGCCGCATGCGCTCCCCCGCGTAGAGCACGCAGAGCAGGACGGCATCTTCAGGTTCGGCCGCCCGCTGTTGGAGGACGAGAAGGTTCTCTACCGGGAAAAGGTGGTCGAGGCGAATTTTGCGCTGGCTCTAGCCGAAGCGCAGAGAATCTGGGGCCTGGTTGCGACGCCGGAGGAAACGATAAAAGATGCCCCCTCAATGAGGGAGGGAGAGGCTGTAGAGAACGGTCTCGGTAGTATTGTTCACGAACGGGGAATGTCAAGTACCCCCTAGATGAGGTAAAGATGGTGCCTGGAGCGAGCAAAAAGTCGCGGTAGCGTCCGATGAAGCGCTGTCCTCCACGCACGCAGGTCACGCAGGCGCTCTGCAAACGCGAAAGTGTGGTAGATGATGAAGCCATACTGTCTCCCTTACCTCTCTAGCTGTTCAAGTAGTCAGCTAGCAACACAACAAGCTCTGTGTAGCGCTGCTCGCCTTTACAGCGCGCACACCCGACAAACTACGGGTAGGGATGATCACGGAGCCCTTGCCGCACATGATCGATGTGGTAGTCTGCTTCTTTGAAGAGGGCAGCGACATGGTGATCATCGACGGCGTAGTAGGTGATGTTCCCCTCCCGACGTGGTTTGACCAGGCGGCGATCGCGCAAGAAGCGGAGCTGGTGGGAGACGGCCGACTCAGTAACCCCGCTCAGAATGGCCAGGTCACGAACACACAGGGGCTGCTGGATGAGTGCGTACAAGATGCGCGCACGTGTCAGGTCTGCCAGTGCCTGAAACGCTTCCACCAGCAGCACGAGGTGTTCTTCCGGCAAAGTCGCCGCTTGTGCCGCGGCCAACGCTTCCGGGTTGATAGGAGTCAGGGTCGCTTCCTTCATCGTCGCTTTCTCTCCGGTCATAAGTGAATATCTGCTCATATACTAACATGGAAAGGGATGTTCGTCAAAGACGGTCATCGATCTCCGGTGAGAGAGGCATCCCTCATGTCCCTTCACCCTCCCCTCCGTGACACATGTTTCTCCATAGAACGCACCACGATGTACCAGTGGCCCCAGCCCGTGTGTTTTAGGTGTTTGGAAGGTATGAGGAAGGTCCTCTTCAAAAAACCCGACCAGGCTATCAGACCACACAACGTTTAGTACATCTAGAATTGGATGGCAGTTCCCGATAGCTGCCACACCTGCACCGTCTGGTCCTCGCTTGCTCAGGCAATGCGTGTGCCATCAGACGACCACACTACGTGCCACACCTGCACCGTTTCCTGCCCATGATGGTTATTGGGTAGGTCATTGCCAGGAGCTGCTTCCCTCCAGCCGCCCGGCCTGGGCAGGAGCGCAAGGCCAAGAGGGGATCGGCTCGCCCTGCGCTCTGCCGCAGATTTCCCTCATTTCTTAGTGCATGCTGAGACGCCCAATCTTGTTGCCGATATACTCCGTGAACCAGAGGTTGCCATCCGGGCCGACGGTGATGCTGTAAGGCCGACTGGTTTTGGTGGGAGTGTGGAACGCGCCAGTAAAGCTGCCGCTGGGCGTGAGACGCCAGATGCTGTTGCCGTCAAACGCCGTGAACCAGAGGTTGCCATCCGGGCCGCTCGTGATACCGATAGGCCCACAGCCATCAGGGTATCCACAGGTCGATGGAATCTTGAACTCGGTAAAGCTACCAGTAGTGGTGATGCGCCCGATCCGATTCCCATCCAATTCCGTGAACCAGACGTTGCCATCCGGCCCAGCCGTGATGCCCCTGGGCAAGCTAGCCGGAGAGAACTCGGTGATGCTGCCAACGGTGGCCAAGGCAGGAAGACTGCTCAGGCTCAGCAGGTAGATACAGGCAATCAGGGCCGTGCCGAGAACGGCCAGGCGCGGCCGCCAACCAGAACGATTCATGTTTCTTGCTCCTTTGTAGGTGATACTACTCATGGGTGTCATGTGAACATGTCATCCTCGGTAAAACCTGGTTGTGTGTAGGCTGCCTGCTGTGCCAGGAACGCCTCGCCAGGGACCGTTTTCATTCAGCCGCCCGGCCTGGGCGGGGGACGCGAGGCCAGCACGGGATGCGCCCGTGTTGCTCTGCTCTCTCTCCTGGCCTCCTTTCTCGCACAGCAGTGCGCTCTGACCTCATTTTTACAAAGCTCCTGGAGCAGGGTCTGAGGTCTTTCCAGACCGTGCACAGCAGCGAAGGTGCCAACGGGGTAGGGGCTTCTCAACCCAACCTCGTGTGCGGCACCAAACCGGCTCACCAGGCTCGGCTCAAAGAGCGCGGCGGGCCGAACGCACCCGCGCTAGACGCGGGCGCGCTAGGGTGTATACAACTCGGCGCTGGCGAGGTAGTTGTAGTTGCTATCCAGTCCGCCGGCGACCAGCACCTGCCCGTTTGGGAGCAGGGTCGCCGTGTGCTCAATGCGGGGGGTATGCAGGCTACCGGTGGTGGTCCAGGCACCTGTAGACGGATTGTAGCGTTCGGCGCTGGCGATGAAAATGGTCCCGTTCTGCCCACCGGCGACCAACACCTGCCCGTTCGAGAGCAGGGTGGCTGTGTGTTGGTCGCGCGCGGCGTGCAGGCTACCGGTGCTGGTCCAGGTCCCGCTGGCCGGGTTGTACAGTTCGGCGCTGGTGAGGAAGCTGCTGCTGCTCTCCCCGGCGGCGACGAGCACCTGCCCGCTGGCGAGCAGCACTGCCGCGTGACCGGTCCTGGCGGTGTGCATACTTTTGGTCAGCGTCCAGGTGCCCTTAACGGGGTTGTACAGCTCCGCACTGGCGAGAATGTTGATGGTCGAGGTGGTGTTATAGCCGCCGGTGACGAGCACCTGGCCGCTCTGGAGCAGCGTCATGGTGTCGTAGAGACGGGCGGTGTGCAGGCTGCCGGTGGTGGTCCAGGTGCCTGTAGACGGATTGTACAGTTCGGCGCTGGTGAGGAACGGTGGGCTGCTATTTTCGTTATACCCACCGGCGACCAACACCTGCCCGTTCTGCAGGAGGGTCGCGGTGTGCTGGTAGCGGGCAGTATGCATGCTGCCGGTGGTGGTCCAGCTGCCGGTGGCGGGGTTGTACAGTTCCGCGCTGGCGAGCGGGCCGGAGCCACCGGCGACGAGGACCTGGCCGTTGGGGAGCAGGGTGGCGCTGGGATCGTACCGGGCGGTGTGCAGGCTGCCGGTGGTGGTCCAGGCGCCCGTGGCGGGGTTGTACAGTTCGGCGCTGGTGCCCCCACCTCCGACGACGAGCACCTGGCCGCCCGTGAGCAGGGTCGCCGTGGAGTCCGCACGCGCGACATGCAGGCTACCGGTTAACGTCCAGGTGCCAGAACCTGCGGCCAGGGTTGGAACGGCAGGCAGCATGATGAGCGCTCCCAGGGCGAGCACGATGAACACACGTGAGCGTACGCATGTAGACAGCAGCGTTTTGATAGGATTCATGCGAGTGTCCCTTTCTTGTCTGTTTGCTTGCTTTCAGCCAGACACGCTAGAACGACTCGGCTAGCCCACTGGGTGAATTCGCCAGTCCTGGTGCCACGAGACCAGACGAATAGACCAATGGACTCGTCTTCTACAGATTCTCTCACCACCAGAGTCAGGGCTTTCAGCCTCCAGAGGCAGCATCTGGGCCTGGTGGTCCTTCCTTCAGGCACAGCAGCCATGCAACCAGGGGAGGTTCACTCGCCTCAAAATATGCAACACTAGATGCTTCTCGTCATCGGAGCGGAAATGAACCTTCCCACATCAGCCTATACGTGAGCAGGTTACAGGAACTACACCACGATGATTACTGACCGCATATAGGGGTGAATGTTGCAATGATAGGAAAAGGTCCCAGCGGTCTTAAAGGTAAAATGAAAGGTACCACCGACGGCAACCGTCCCACTATCGAACGTCGTTCCATCGTCACTCGTCACCGTATGGGGCGCGGACGACCTGTTCTTCCAGATCACGGTCGTGCCTGCCTGAATCGCCAGCTTCGCGGGAGTAAAGCCAAAGCTCCCATTGCTATTGTTGGTAATCAGCACCACCTGCGTGTAGCCCGGGGCCGGCGTCGGCGTTGGTTGAGCGCTGGTGGGGGTTGGCGTCTGAACAACCGTCGTCGGTGTCAGTGTCGAAGCCGTGCCTGTGCTGCCAGGGGTATCGCTCCCGCAGGCGCTGAGCAGCACCAGCGCGGCTGCTACCAGCAGACAGAGCCAGGCGGGTGCGCTGCATCGTGGCAGGCGCGTGTTCTCTGGCCTCATGTGATTCCTCTTTCTCGCAAGACATGCTGCATTCTCTCCTGTCCCTCGGACAGGAGAGAATGCAGCGCCGTTCGACCCGATCTCATGTCGGGATCTGCTTCGATTAGAAGGTCGCCGGAGGCGGGGTCTGTCCCGTGTAATCGCCAACCACGTAGGCCGTATAGGGTCCATCGAGTTGTCCGGGACCGTTGCCAGGCACGTTGATCGTCCCGTACTGGAACTTCATCTGCGCGTTGATGAGCAGGACACGATCATTGAACTGGTCGGCAATCATGATCCCCCCGTTGGCCAGTTGCACGGCGTTGGTCGGCAGAGGAGCCGAGTTGCTCGCCGAGTCCGTATTGGTGAAGTACTCAATGGCGATCCGCTTGGTGGGGGTCACTTCCAGGATGCGGCTATGCGAAGAATCAGCGATCAGTGTATCGCCATCGGACAGCCGACTGGCAAAGGCGGCTCCGCTGAGCCCCTGGTCGTACGACCACACGATGGTCCCATCGCGGGTAATCTCGATCACGCGGTTGTTGTTCTCATCCCCAATCAGGATGTGACCATCAGGAAGCAGTTCGGCGCTGTTGGGGTTGTTGAGCGCGCCGGGGCCAGACTTCGGGCCATACGACCAGACGACCTGTTTCGTAGTGCGGTCGATTTCGATGACGCGATTGTTGCCCTGGTCGACGACCATGATATTGCGGCTGGGCAATTGGATCGCAAACACCGGGACGCTCAACTCGTTCGGGCCGGAGCCGGTCACACCCGCCTGCCCATATTGCCAGACGATTTTGCCCTGCTGGTTGACGACGATCACCCGGTTGTCGACACAGCCTTTGGGGTCGCTCTGAGAGCCGGCGGGGACGCCCGATCCGGCAAGCAGGGTCAGGCCGCCCGAGAGGCGCTCGGCGTCGTTGAGGCCGATGATCGCGCCGGGTCCAGGATTGCACAGGGTCGGGTTGCCCGAGCCAAAGGTCCAGACGATATGGCCATCGGGGGCCACCTCGATGACCCGGTTATTGAACTGGTCCGAGATAAGTACGTTGCCGGGGGCGTTGAAGCGGTCTTTCGGGGGACCAGCAGGAGTTGGCTGGCTGGTCTGGGCAGCGCCGCCACAACTGCTCACAAACAATGCCATCAAAAGACCCAGCGTGATCAGGAAAGGGCGTCGGACGTTTGTCATACGTGTGTCTTCCTTTCTCGCTAGCACGCGTTCCACTGCTCGCGCCTGTGGCAGCAGCGTGCTACCGCATCCTCATGAAAAATAAAAACGGAGGCGCAAAAGCTTCGTTTGCACTACTGGAATCATACGTCAGAGGGTTACACGGGTCTCTGCGTGAAGAGAAGGGGGAGAGCTTCCTGGCTTGATGGCGGGCCAGCTCGGATGGGAAGACGCGCGTCCACCAGAGGCACCTGACGAGCAGTGTGCAACGCTTCCATTACCTGGAGCGGGAGTGCGTGTGTAACATGCCAACGTATTTTTGGTATAAGCACTCGTGAATGCATTCCGAGTTGCTGTTCGAGTTTTTCAACGGCATGGCGCCCATTGATCAGGTTGGTCGGCCTGATTGTGCCAGGCAATGCATGCCAGGATTGCCTGCTCTACCATATCAGTACAGATACTCTATGTCGCTTGCCGGGGTTGACGTCGCAAGCTCCTCACCACCACATCTCAATCTGGTGCTGCCACGAAGCAGAGAAGCGCTGACGACTGCCTCCAGCTGCGTACGGGAGTCCACCTCTTTCCTCCTACCGCCAAAGGCGCGGCGCACGCATGAGAGCCGAAACGTCGTACCCGGTCGGCCCGTCTCATCTCCGGTGATCGGCCTCGGCAGGGAGTCTATCATGACGACACCGCGCGGAAACCATGCGAAAATCGCTCGTGCCGCCGCAGCACGGAGTACTCCAGAGGCGCAATTTCAACGCATGTATCAGGAGAATCGCGACCTGATCTATCACTACGTTTTGAACTGGGTCGGCAATCACGAAGACGCGGAGGATCTGACCGCGGACATCTTTCTCAGAGCCGTGGGCCGAGTCGATTACGAACGCCCCACAACGACGATCCGTCGGTGGCTGTTTCAGGTGGCCAGGACCGCGCTCGCCGACCACTGGCGGAAGCGCTACCGCCTCATCACCTGCTCGCTCGAGGAGTTGCTGGCATCCGACGAAAGAGAGGCACTGGAAGAGGAAGCCGGCGAGAGCTATACGACACGAGCGCACCGTCTCCAACAGCTCCGTCGTACGCGCCTCTCCATCTCCCCACCTCCGGAGGAATACCTCGATGAGGATGGGGAGGAGCGAACGGAAGACGACAGCGCAACAGCGCGTGTAGAGCGCTTGCTCCAGGCGTTGCCCGCGCCCTATCGAGACGTGTTAACCTGCCGTTTTCTGCTCAATCTCTCGATTCGAGAGACCGCGCGCCACATGGGGTTGACCATGGCCAATGTGAAGGTCATGCAGTCCCGCGCCCTCAAACGTGCCGCTGAGCTAGAGGTAGCCGTCATCGGCTGCTAGGTGCGACGTACCGGTGGGCGTTACCTGTTCTCTAGCGCCTTACACGGGACAGTAGCTCCCTCTACGACTTCCACCTGCGTGCCTCTCCGGGCACGGTGTAACATCGTCGCGTATTACTACAGAGAAGGGCTTTTTATCTTCTCTGAATCTCTCTGTAGAAGAGGCATATGTGTCCATGCATGGATGTATTTTTGTAACGTGGGAAATGTACCAGGTCGGGCACTTCAGAAGTTCGCTGCCCGGCGCCACCAACAAGGAGGACGGGGGAACTCCTGCCAGCGCACCACAGCAGAAGCGCCTCTACCAGGCAGCTGCGCCACGCACGGGTCTTCGTGCAGTGCGCCAGCTGCATCCCGCAGGAGCCTGCTATGTTTGATCGAAAGCCATCCCCCACAGATGGTGCAAGCATCTGGACTGCGCTCCTCCGCCGGAAGGCGGTGTGGACTAGCTTGCTCTTGCTGTGCGTCGGCGTGATAAGCGGCTGCGGCTCTGCGCCTCCGCCCTCGCCCACGCCGCAAGCGACCCACCCTTTTCACGAGACGCTTGAGACCCGCGATGGCACCTTTACCATCACGCTCGATATTACTCCCAATCGCTCCGGCACGAACGTCTTCCTGGCGCGCGTGACGGATAACCGGACGGGCAAACCGGCAGCGCGTGTCATCATCACCCTGTACACCACCATGCAGGACATGGCCATGGGGACCGATTCTATCGTGCTGCACCCTGACGGGAATGGCCAGTTCAGCGCGACGAGCGGCAACCTGAGCATGGCTGGCCACTGGGCGATCGGCATTGCGATCCAGGCATCCGACCAGAGCATGCACCAGGCGGGCGTAAGTTTCGTGACGGCGCCGTAGTGGTCAGCCGCTACATAAGGAGGAACAGGCAACGACCTTTGAGAGAGGATCCGCACATGAAGACAGAGCTACCACCCATAGGACAATACGAACTGCAGCAGCTTTTGGCCCGCACCAGCACCGGCGAGGTGTGGCGGGCCTATGACTCCGAGCGACGACGCACGGTGACCGTCAAGTTTTCCCGCG
>Ga0209647_1002700_pt1 | contig 14199 bp, 14 predicted proteins | sample GraSoi_2013_60cm_FD_185827 | JGI IMG/M metagenome (GOLD analysis project Ga0209647, IMG submission 185827) | Grasslands soil microbial communities from the Angelo Coastal Reserve, California, USA - Sample 9_17_2013_60cm (SPAdes) (version 2) | ecosystem: Environmental > Terrestrial > Soil >...
GCTGGCTCTTGGCGTCCAGCAGCAGGATGCGCATCTGCTCGGTATCCAGGTAGGCCATGTCCAGCATCACCAGGTTGGCCGCGTCCGCGGGGGTGCTGATCTTGTAGCGGGCGTCTACTTGCAGCGTCCCCAGCCTGCGCCCGATCTCCAGGGCCGCCTTCACCTGCGCCGACTTGGCCTCTCCCATGCCATGTTCGGCACATAGCTCGCGGAAGTCGGCGCGCACCAGGCCGGGGAGTCCCCCGTACTTCGTGAGCAGCTTGTTGGCCAGTTCCAGGGCGTTATCGCCACGGGTGCCGGTGCGCAGGATGATCGCCAGCAGCTCGGCCATCGAGAGCGCCTGGGGGCCGAAGTGCTGCAGGCGTTCGCGCGGGCGCTCGTTGGTGGGCAGGTCGCGCACCGTCGCGTGGTAGTCCAGCCGGGTGTGTGTGTAGGAGTCGGTGTCGGATTCGCGGGAGAGCATGTGCTGTCTTCCTCCTTCACGTGATAGGTCTCTCTCCTCTATTCTGAAAGAGACCGGGTAAAAGTGGAAATGCGGCCTGTTTGGTCCTTCACCACATTTGGTGAAAGCTGATCGGTGTATGTAAACATCATTTGACTCGGAGCACAATCCGAGCGGATGACCGAAGTAACAAGCATAGGCTGATAGCGCTTTTTTCGTTCACGATCTCGTACCGAGAAAACGAGGCGTTTACCCTCGTACTGCATGTCCTATAAAACTGAAAACAAGCTTTCTTCAAGGTATGCTCGAAAGAGGCATTCGTGAAATGTGCTGTCAACCTTTCACTGCAACAGACTTTTCACACATAGAGGATGCTTTTCTGTTGCAAATCATGATTGATAGAGCGGTAAAGGAGGAAAGACCTGATGCTACAACAAAGAGGTCGACGCCAGGAACAGCGAGATCCTTTGCGATTCTTGTGGGTGCTTTTGATCATTGTGGCTGCTTTAGCGGCCATCTACTTTTATGTGATTCCTTTTCTGGCTTCCAGTGGTAGTAGCGGTAGCAGCTTTGACCCCCATGAAGAGGCCTTGCAATTGGCCCTGAAGGTCCAGGACTACCGTAAGAACCATCGTACCATCGGAAGAAATCTGGGGATGGGTGAAATTGTTTTGGAGGCCTCGGATGGGACACTCACTCGCTACCCCTCCCCGATCTATGTAGGGGAAAAAGCGTCAGCTTCCTATGACCCTAATGCTAACCATTCTGAGAGAAGAACCCATGACCTATTTCTTCTCCCCACCTTAAAACTTCTGCGAGATAACGGTGCGCTCGATAAAGCCCAAAATATCTCCATTCTGATTTTCTCTCAGGTGTTTGTTTGCCCTACCTGCCTGGCAGATATGCGTGGCTGGTGGAAAGCCTATAAGAGCGAGGTCAGTCCGCAGAATGCGACCAGGATTCAGCAGCCAACTGTCTGGGAATTAACCGGGAGCTATAACCCGGACCGGCCCGGGTGGCCGCAATGGACGGTCGTTGCCAATGAAGAGGATGTGGAACAGGTGAATGTCCTTTTTGACCATTAATGAGGCATGTTGACGCTGGAACCCATGTTCGTTACAATAGAGAAGGAGAAGAAAGTATTGAACAACATCAGCAGGGAGGAACGCGCAATGTACGACAACCACTATCTGACGCAGAAAATCCGCCAGTATTGTGCGGCTCGTGGCTGGTATGGAGTCGATCTGCGAGGGCCAGAGTGGGATACGGAAGTTGCAGAAAATGACCCACGGAGGACCACCTTCACCTTTCCTCCTGCTACAGTCGACCAGTTGCAAGAGACGGAAACGCTTCTTGGTTTTGCCCTCCCCCCTTTCCTTCGAGCACTGTATGCAGAGATAGCGAATGGCGGCTTTGGGCCAACATATGGGCTTCGTGGGGCAGTGGGAGGGTTCGCAGACGCAACGGGCACGATAGTGCAACAGTATCAGGGCCTTTGTGAGGGCCGATCCCTCCTTGACTTCGACTTGGAGGCTGAGATTGCGCAGAAGCATGGTGAAATCGTGGTGCCATTTGACCAGTGGTTGCGCGGGCTTTTCTCCCTCTGTGAATGGGGGTGCGCTATTCAGATTTGCCAGAATAGCGCGACCGGTCGTCTCTATCGCGTTGAGCCTTCGGGAGATGGGTATCACATCACACATGAGGCAGAATCTCTCGAAGAGTGGTTAGAACGATGGATGCATGCCGAATTGTATACCCAAAGCAGGCAGTAAAAAGGTAAGGTGTCCGGTCTTCGCCTTTTCTCTGGATAACTGTCATTATACCCATGGTGTTGCAGATTGGTGAGACTATGGTTTTGCAGAGAGTTGAGCTTGAGGAAAAAGCCAGCTCATTGCCTTTTTGGATTTTCGGGTCGTGAGCGACCTTGATGGGGAAGCATGGTTTCGCAGAAAAACTTCACTTTAAGTAGAAATAGCTCACTGATGCGGTCAGCATTTCGCAGCGAGGACCCAAAGAAGCGACACAGGCACCTAAACCCGGAGCCATTGATTCTGGTTTCCGGTTTATGCCAGCCTGATCCGTCGGTAGACAGCATCAAAGGGGAAATGGACACCCAGTGAGGTCAGTTCCACATCATCGCCTTCGTTGTAATGGTAAGGCCGCCACTGATTTTCGCGCCGGTACACAACGATCTCCTTTTCCTCACTGCCGATGAGCAGGTATTCCTGCAGAGAGGGCAAGGCTTTATAGGCTTTGAGCTTAGCACCCCGATCTCGCTTTTCTGTGTTTGGCGAAAGGACCTCAATGATGACCGTCGGGTGAGTCAGCACTCCCTCTCCCTGCTCGGTACAACCGACCGTCACATCTGGATGCAGGTAGTGATCTTCTGCGAGTTTCAACTTCACATCAGAAGAGTAGACAACACACGGACCGTCCTGTGGCAGTCCTTGGTCAATCAGAGAGGCAAGGCGAGCGGAGAGGGCTGCGTGGGCGGGACTCCCACCTGCCATGTCAATAGGGATGTGTTGCATATAGAACGAAGAGGGTGGGCGCAACATGAGAACGAGGCCATGCCAATACTCATAGAGGCCATCGGTTGTGTCATCAAGGGCGAGATACTGCTCTACGGGCATATAAACCGCTCCATCGGTAAAGGCTGCTTCGTCAGCTACCATGATCGTGCCTCTCTTTCGTTTCGCGCATTTCCCCCAGTGTACCATAAAGTTCATCGTCGTGTCAGTCTTTCAGCCTCGAATATTCCTGTCTTCGAGCACTGGCTTGACGGACCCAGCGGAGCCGTGCTGACTGGCCTGATCAGTGTGAAAAAAGCTCTTCCACTTCTTGCCAGCAGGACTATACTAGAGTGCAGAAGTAGCGATAGGTCAAGCGGACACAGACTCTGACCCCGTGCTGGCTACGTAGGATATCCGTCCCAAATTGGGGAATAAACCACCAAATAGAAAATCTCGTTCCTGCCAGTCTGGTATATTGATGCGAAGAAGTGGCACGGTAGATCCATGATTGAAGCGCTTTTTTGGAACGGATATCCTAAGTAGCCAGCACAGGCACCGCGCCATCTAACAATGGAGCTGGTCGCTCTTCGTACTGAGCAAGCGCTCTCCCTGAATCTGCAGTGGGCGGAGAAGCAGGCAACTCGCCTTCCCGAAGCGCTCTGGTGCTCGTTTCATCCGATCATCAGCGACCCACAGGGCTGGTCATTCTCCAAGCTCGGCACAACGATCACGCCCCTGGAAGTCGTTTCCCGTGGCAATCGCACTTTACATGCAGTCGACCAGGACATTGTCTATGAAGGAGTCGAGGGGAAATTCACCTTGGAGACACTGGATGCTCCGCCGATCGCGCTGCTCCTCTCTGAACTTCCTCCACGCGATGTGGACCGAGAACTGGAATCTGCGAGGCACCTGGTCGAACATCCGGAAGAAAAGTCGACTCTGCCGGAAAAGAACCAGAGCACTCCAGGCACATTCATGCTACGGTAGAAACAGAAAGGCAAACGCCTGGCAGACTTCACACAGAAAGGTAGTATCCTATGGCAACCCTCACATCCGAACAAATCGTGTTTTTTCAGGAGCAAGGATATGCTCTCTCCCGTCAACAACTGTTCGCGCCTGAAAAATTTGCCGAACTCCAGGCCATCTTTGAGGAACAACTGGCGCTAAAAGGCGCGAAACTCTCTGATGAGCTTGACACACCGCATTTCCGCGACGAACGTCTCCTGAGGTTTCTCTTGAGCGACGAAGTCCTGGACCTGGTGGAGCCCCTCATTGGTCCCAACATGGCTTTGTGGTCAAGCCACTTTATTTGTAAAGATCCCTATACTGGGCGCGCCACTCCCTGGCACGAAGACTCAGCGTTCTGGAAAGGCCGCTGCAGCGCTTATGATAAGATCGTGACCGTTTGGCTGGCCATTGATCGAAGTACGCGAGAGAACGGGTGCATGCAGGTCATTCCTGCCACCCATCTGGACGGAGGCTTCTCAGAATACATTGATGCCGATACCGCACAGAATACCTTCGCCGATACTACAGTGGTAACTAAGAGCGGATCTGATAGGAAGAGGAATATCACCGTCAATTGGAACCTGTCTCAGTCTCACCTCGGTGCCCGCTTCACTATGATAGGGTTAACCTAAAATGCGCGAGCGCATCACCAAGTGCTAGGAGAGCCGCGCATGTTGTTGCAGTCCTCGTAAGAGGTGCCATCTGGTCTCGTCAAGCAACTTCTCGATTTCTAAAGTCATTTCGCATTTTTTTCATCATTTTTTTAGCGCTTCCTGAAAGACACTTTCTTTTATCTGTGTATTTTAGCAGAAAAAGATTGTATACTGCGAGCAGAAAGAGTGGACGATCATCACGGTCTCTGTCTGGGTCATCTGAAGGGAAAGACTGCTGGGGATCCTCAAACCGATAGGTGCGTCTTGAACAACCTGTCACTTCCTCCCACTATCTCGTGGTTCAAGCTCTCAGATTCAGCATGATCTCAGAGCGCATGGAGATATGACATGTCATTATACCGATGGTTTTGCAGATTGGTGAGACCATGGTTTTGCAGAAAAACTTCACTTAAAGTGGAAATGGTTACTAACGAGGCTGGAGCTTCTTCAGAATTTCGCGGCACGGACTCGACGATGCATCAGGAATGCAGCCTCAGAGCTTTAGAAAATTTCCCGACTACTTCCACGGTTGAGTACCGCGAGCAGGGCCGCCTCGTCGATCAGGCTGCCTCGCGCAGTTCACCAGGAGGGCTCCCCGTTTGAGCAGGCTCAGTTCTTGCGCGCCAACGAGGGGATGTGTCCCGGCGCGGCCATCAGTGATCGCAGCATGGAGCGTGATGAAATCGGCCTGCATCAAGACCTCTTCTTTGCCGAGCAGCCTCACTCCGGCCCGCTGTGCCTGTTCGGTGGAATGATACGGGTCACAGGCCGCCACGCGCATCGAGAACGCCTGCGCGAGCCTGGCCACTTCCCTGCCGATCTTGCCCAGGATGCCCAGCGTCTTGTTGCACAGCTCGACACCCACAAAGCGGCTCTTCTCCCACCTGCCCGCCTTGAGACTGCCGCTGGCGGCGGGTATGTGCCGCGCCAACGCCAGCAGCAGAGCCATGGTGTGTTCGGCAGCCGCCGGCACATTGCCTCCAGGGGCATGCACCACCAGCACTCCTCGCCTGCCGGCTGCCGCCAGATCGATGTTGTCCACGCCCGATCCGGCGCGACCAATCACCTGCAGGCGGGTCGCTGCCGTGAGCAGGTCGTCGGTGACGCGGGTCTCTCTGCGGATAATCAGAGCGGCATAGCCGCCGATCACCTCTCGGAGCTGAGCGGGGGCTAACCCCAAGCGCTGGTCGACCAGCGCCTCCGGCAGCTCGCGGCGCAGCAGATCAACCCCCACTTCCGCAAGCCGCTACGTAATCTGGATGCGCGGCGCATCCCTGTCCTCCACTTGAAAAACGGCCATGGCGATCTCTCTCCTTTCATTCTGCCGATACGATCAGGGCGAGAAGCCCTTTGAGAAGCGAACTGTGCCCTGCTGGGTGATACTCGACGATCCCCCCGAGTTGGCGGGAGTACTGCGCGTACAACAGCATGGAAACCAGGGCGGCGAGTATGGGCCCAACACAAAAAGAAAGACCTACGCTGATGGGCACCCAGGTGGTGCAGCACTCACCGTCCCGCATTCATCCACGCTGAACTGCTGTAAGGCAGTCATGACGCGCTCGATCTCCTCTTCTTCCAGTTCTGGATAGAGCGGGATGTGCGTAATCAAACCCGCTACTTCTCTTGCCACCTCCAACTCCTCCACCCGGCAAGGCAGCCTCCCGGTCCGATACGGTCGCTGATCCGAAACCAGGGTGTAGGCTTCGGCCACCTCGATGCCTGCTGCTCTCAAGCAGCGCTCAAACTGCTCCCGCACTTCTCGGCAAGGAGACCGCACAGCATAGTTGAAGAACACGTGCGAGCGTCCCGGAGCGGTGACGGGAGCGTGGACGACCGAGTGGGCCAGCGCTGCGCTATAGCGGGCCGCGATTGCGCGACGACGTGCGTTCCAGGTGTCCAGTTCAGCCAGTTCCAGCAGGCATTCCGCCGCCGTGAATTCATCCATGCGCGCTCGCAGTCCCCAGTCGTCGTGCAGGTAGCGCGCGTTCGAGTAGCGACCCAGATCACGCAGGCCGCGCAGACGGTCCGCCACCGCGCGATCTCGCGCCAACAGACGTGCCGAGACGGTCACCATCCCGCCATCACCCAGCCCTCCCATATTCTTGACCCCGTTCAAAGAGAAACAGCCCAGATCCCCTATGCTCCCTGCATAGTGGGCAGGGCCGCTGGAGGAAGAGGAGTAGGTGTAGGTAGCGCCGTGTGCCTGCGCGGCATCCTCGACGACGTACAGACCGTAGGTGTCGGCCAGATCCAGCAGGGGAAGCATGTCTGCCATCTGCCCATATAAATGCACGGGAACCACGGCGGCAGTCTTTTTCGTGACAGCGGCCTGCGCTGCCCTGGGATCGATGGTGAGCGTCTGCGGGTCCACATCGACAAACACCGGAACCAGACCCGCGTCGCTGACGGCGTAGGCGGTCGAAATAAAGGTCAGGGCCGGGACGAGCACCTCGCGCCCGGCTTCTATGCGTAACGCCTCAAAGGCCAGGCGCAGCGCAGAGCTTCCCGAATTCACTGCGATGGCAGCCCCCACATTCCAGCGCTCCTCAATCTGCTCTTCAAGGGTGGCGACACACGCGACTTGCACATATTGCTCCGTTGTGGCGCCCTGCTCGATCACCGCTTCCAGGGCTGCGAGCAGGCGCCTCTTGCGCATTAAAAAGCGCCGGCCATGTCCCTGGGCGGGAATGAGGTTCACTGTTGTCGCATTTAAGGGTGTTGATTTCCCCAACATGTCCTTCTCCTTCTGAAATGAGCACTACTACACTTCCAGAGCCACGGCGAGACGGCTGGTGGTTCTCTGCATCTGAGCGGCGTGCTCTTTGCTCGCGCTCGGCGCGAGCAAAGAGCACGCCAGACTCAGCGCAAACACCAGGCCAACGATGACCAGGACGGTATCGACACTCCGGCTCTCATCGATCAGCCACCCGATAAACGGCGTGAAGAGAGCCATGAGCACGCCTTCAGCCGTCGCGAACAGGCGGTTGACACACGCCTCACGCGCGCTCCCATGTGCGAGGTACAGAGAATCCAGTGGCCTCGCGCTTTGTGCGAGCGAGAGGTGACATTGTGCCGCTACCGCTACACCGAATGGAGGCCTGAGTCGTGGCAGGAGGATGCCCCACACCGCGGCGGCCAGCGTGTATCCCGCCAGGCTCACCGCCAGCCACCAGGGGGCCTGGAGGAACGGCAGGCCAAGGGCGACCAGGCCCCCAGCCATCGCCACCGGCATGAGCAGCGCCAGGGTGCGTACACGAGACCGCACCGAGACCGGCACCAGTCGCCCGGGAAAACCGATGACATTGCGGGCGGCACCCAGCAAGCCCGTAGCCAGTACCAGGATCACGAGCTGCCCTCCAAGCAGCCAGGTCAGCTTGTCTAGAGTATGCGTCGCGCCAAGGCTGGCCGCGAAAGGCGTCGGTACCGCTCCCCAGACGCCTCCCAGGACCACGGCAACGCCACTGGCGATCAGAGTGAGCGGCAGATACCCCTGCGAGTCCTGGGAGCGTTCGCGCAAGAAGGACCACCACCAGCGCCAGGGCAGTGTGCGCCGGTCCAGTTGCAGTTGCCAGCGGTCCGCAGTCCAGTACCTGCCAATCCAGGACGCAGCTACACCCCTCGACCTGGGTAGGGGAGCGCGACCGGAGAGGAGGAAGTCGAGTGCCAACAAGGGGAGGCAGCAGATGAGCGCGATGAGACCGGCAAAGGCGGGAAGCATCCAGGCGACCACCAGTCCGACGGTGAGGCCAACCAGGCTCCGCGCCAGCGCGAGACGCTCCCTTACTGAAGGCCAGGAGCGCTGCTGCGCGAGCCAGGCGGTGCTGCTTGCCCCAAGCAACACAGCAAGAGTTGCCAGCGCGGCCATGCTCACCAGAGCAGGCGATACCAGGTCCGCAGGCAGGTGCCACAACACCAGCGAGGGGCCCATCACCCAGAGTAGGATACAGCCAAGAGCACTGCTCCCCCACGCACGCGGAGCGTCCGGCACGCGCATCCCGAAAAGCGAGCCGAGGATCCAGGCGCTCATCAGGCAGGCGGGCGCGAGCGCGTGAGGGAGCACCAGCCAGGCCTGAGCGAGCAAGCGCATCTGGACGATCGAGATGCCCAGACTCGCGCTCAACCAGCAGGGAGTAAATATTCGCCTCCCAATTACGACATCCAGGGCGTGTTGGATGGAAGAGGTATGTTTCATATCAAGTGGCTCCTTCCTGCTAAGCAGCTCAAATGCTGCATAGGTACTTTTCTTCGTTCTGTGCTGCGAGGTGAGACGACTACACAGCCTCCCTGAGAGGGGGAAGCAGGGTCGAAGGATGTCTGGTGACAGGAGTGAGCGGTGTGTCGATGCCCAACGTCGATGTCGCTCCACGCCGAGGCAAGGAGCGGTCGCGCTGGCGCAGCCAGTCTCGCATCTCTGCGCGTAAGGGCTCCATCTCCTCACGGGGAACCGCGCTGTAGGCGCGGCAGGCGTCCACAAACGCGGTGAACAGGCCCATTACCCAGGACAGGTGCGTACTCCACTCGGGGTGAAACTGCATCGCCACCCACCAGCGGGAGGGGGACACGTCCTCGAAGGCCTCGATCACTCCATCAGGGGCCACAGCGGACACCTCCAGCCCTGGAGCCAGCATCTCGACCGCCTGGTGGTGCATAGAGAGCACGGCATCGAGCACGGGCCGGCCCAGTTCGCCTCTCCCTTTCACCGCCAGCGCCAGTCGGCTGTCCGGTCGCGCCAGTTGCACCGGATGCGTGATCCAGTTCGAGGAGGAGAGCCGTCCTCTGGCGCGATGGCGCAAAAGCGCGGGGCGATCCTTGGGCCACTGGGCAGGCAGATCCTGGTAGATCGTCCCGCCTAGCGCCACGTTCATGAGCTGCATACCCCGGCAAATACCCAGTGTCGGCAGGCAGAGCAGCCAGGACAGGAGCGCCAGGTAGCGCTCCCACACATCGCGCCAGAGATCGGGGGTCTCCGCCTGTGGATGGGGAGGCTTTCCATACAGGCAGGCGGAGACATCGCCTCCTCCGCTCAAGATGAGTCCATCGAGGGTGCGCACCACCGGCCAGAACACGTCAAAGAGCAGCGCGAAGGTGTGCTCATCGCTGAGGATCTGCAAGGGATCGTAGCCCTCCAGCAAGGGGAGGCCACCCGCCTCCAGGATGGCATGCGCGGTGGGCGCATCGCTGCCATAGACCGGCCATCTGCCATCGCGCAAGGTACCACCGACAGCCAGGACGCCGATGCGCGGCCGAGGGCCTCTGGCAGCATCACGCCGCCCCAGTTGTTCACCGATCCACTGCTCGAGTAGCTCGCTGACGGACGTATCCGCGAGCGCCTGCACCCCGGTTCGCATCGGCAAGACCATTTCTCTCTCCTCCTGAACAGCAAAATACTGGCGGCGCCTTCACGCACACAGAAGCCAGGGGTCCCGCTTCTCTTCTCGCAGTGAGCAGCCGTCGTGACAAAACCTGCTTCGCGACAGGATGATTGGGCAACCTTGAACAAATGTACCTGAACATGGCGGGAAAAATCGTCGTTTCTTAGCCGAATTCGAGGGAGACATTGACCGTGTTTTCGCGTGACATCAACCGATTCAGTGGTGACAGATGCTGGCGCTTCTGCTGCGCATGTGACCAGAAAAACTCGGTCAAAGTGCCTGGGGAAATAGGCCACAACATCACACCATGCAAGGGCAATGGAGGGTACAGTTGTTCCAGGCAGCGTATTTCACCGTTTGGCTTGAAGCATCGGTTCGCTGCCAGGCAAAGGAAGCGGAAGCAGCCAGCCTGAAGCGAATACATCGTCATGTTACGGCCTGCACAGAGACGCTTGGTACTGAGGCCATCATTCCGATGCACAGGTTGCCTCCTGCTTCCCACTTGTCTATGGTGAGTCACTATGGAAACAGGACAGGAGATTACAACGGCGAAGCGCAAAAGGCTGCTCAAAACCTTTGGCGCATGCCCGGCAGGCTATACCCACGACGACCTGGAGCGGTTCCTCGACCTGCTCTACGGCATGTTCAGCGATGTCTACACGATGACAGAACTGCGCCAGATTGTAGTGAGCGACCCCTTTGATCGCTCCGAACACCCGCGCCAGCTGAAGCTTGTGGAGCTAACAGACTGGCTGGAGGCGGTCGTCGCCTGAGATGGACACCCGCTCTTGCAAGCCGGACGAGGCTACGCGACTGCCTTCCCACCGACAGTGCAAAGGGCGACGACCCTGCTCTCAACGGCCAAGAGGCGTTGGGAACAGGGTACACTGCTCTTCGTTCACTCCTCGCGCTTCTACCGGCTCTGCCCTCTGGGGCGATAGCCCCGTCGCCGTGTCTTCCTCGGCCCCGGCATGCACGTCGGCAGGTGATCCCCAGGGCTGTACTTGCGCTTCTGGGACTGGATGGTCTCGTCGTTCATATGCATGTAGTTCTTGGAGGCAATGCATGCCATACAGAGAGTTCTGATCTTTCTGTGGGCAAGAAAACCCTACGAAAAAAGATACGAGATAAGGAAAGGATATTCACCATGGAGAAGCAAAATGAACTAACCCAGCAGCCGTTGTTGCTCACCGTTCCTCAAGTCGCAAAAGAGCTTAGCCTGAGCCGTACAATGGTCTATATTCTCATCAATAGAGAGGGTCTACCCGTCGTCCGTTTCGGAAGAGCAGTACGCATCTCAGCACCATCTTTGCAGAAATGGGTAGAGGAGCGCGAACGAGCATCGATGAGCGCCGCTTCTTCCTGGGATAGAGACCTGTAGATTCAAATAAAGGGCATCCATAATGAGTGCCGTAAATTGGATCGCTTTTGCCGCGCAGATCATGGAATTTCCTATAGACATATGCTCCAATTCCGCTGGCTTGCATGAGGTCACTGAAAAGTGAAGACATTACAGGTGATATCCCATAGAGAAGCAATAAGGCCTTTAAGCCTCTTGGCTGAACACCGTCCGTATAGACATTTGATGAGGGCGATACTACACCTGCAAAATTTTGAGTAATTCGTCTCTTATGAAGCAGTACATATGTTCACAAATTGCCTCATTTACTGTACTATAAGAAATGATACCGCTGTGCAAATCTTGTAGTACGAACGTCAACTTCTATCAATAGAAAGAACGGAAGACTCAATAGTGCTAAGCGGAAACGGCGAAGATTTCATTGATCAGCATCGTGTTGGGATCCTATTTTTTAGGATTAGTCCAGGAGAAGGAGCGATGATCTATGGCTAAACGCGGTAATGGTGAGGGTTCAGTTTATAAGCAGAGGAATGGTCTGTGGGCTGCCAGTATCACTATAGAGGGAGGGAAGCGGAAGTACTTCTATGGGAAGATGCGTAAAGAAGTTCAAGAAAAACTGGCGACTGCGGTGCAACAACAGAAACAGGGCATACTGGTTGCTACTCCGCAACAGACAGTTGGCCAATTTTTAACAGACTGGTTGGAGAATACACATAAACAGAGCGTGCGTCCTCGTACCTATGAACGGTATGAGGAGGCTATACGCTTGCATCTCGTACCTGTTCTCGGTAAGCATCAACTCCAGAAGTTATCGGCTCAACACGTACAGGCATTTTATGCGAGGAAGCTGAAAGAAGGTCTCTCTCCGTCAACGGTCATCTACTATCATAGTGTTTTGCATAATGCTTTGAATACTGCCGTGAAATGGGGGCTTGTTGCCCGCAATGTCTGTGATCTGGTAACGCCCCCTCGTAAGGCGCGCTTTGAGATACAGCCTTTCACGGCAGAGCAAGTACAACGTTTCCTTGCTGCAATTCGAGGACATAAGTGGGAAGCTCTCTTTACACTTGCTCTGGCTACCGGAATGAGACAGGGTGAGTTGCTAGGTCTTAAGTGGCAGGATATTAATTTCTCGACCGGAACGCTTCAGGTACACCGCAACCTCACTCGTGTCCCGCCCGGGGCGTCAGGGAAGAGAGAGTTTCGTGAGACAGAACCAAAAACAGAGAAAAGCCGTCGTAGTATAACGATTGCTTCCATTGCTCTTGAGGCGCTCAGGCAGCATCGTGTGCGTCAATTAGAGATCAAGCTACGGGCTGGCCCCCTCTGGGAAGATCACGATTATGTTTTCTGTACGCTGGCTGGCACGCATCTCAGACCTAGCCATGTGGTCGATGAATTCAAAAAGCTTTTGAAAAAGGGGGGTCTGCCGGATATTCGATTTCACGATTTACGCCATAGCGCTGCTACACTCCTGCTCAGCCTCGGCGTCCACGCCAAGGTGGTCCAGGAGATGCTCGGCCATACGCAGATCAGCATGACGATGGATATCTACTCACATGTGTTGCCGAGTATGCAGCAAGATGCGGTAAGCCGGCTAAATGAACTGCTGATAAAGCGCAATGAGGATGATACTGGGGGGATCAATAAAAGCGTATAACATTACCGTTTCTTCTTTGTACTCGGTGATAAGCGAAGATCAGCGCTCATCGGTCTGCCAGGTGCTTCAACAATGGTAAGGAGTCCTTGTAGATCTTCTACTTGAAGCGAGCCGTATGCCACCTGAGAATCTTTGAAGACTGCGTGACGCAAATCGACGGGAATACGTTCATCAAGATGAACAGACACAGCAATACGTAATAACTCCACTGTATGCCTGGTGCCTGCTTTATCGATGATGTAACTACCAGACGGGGGCGTATAGTCGAGTCCGAAGAGATAATCCCCTGGCTCTATGAAGGTATGTAGAATGTATTCAACTATAGAGTCGGCTCGATATGATGAGTCAGCAATCTCGTGTAAACTCCCCATTTGTAGGCCTTCATGTGTAAATAGCTCCATGCCGAGATCGATAAGGGAGGCTTCCAGGCATGGGGAAATGCCCACATTTGTTGCCCTGACTTGAGGTAGCGTAATATATACTTGAGCAATTTTTCCTACTACCTCTGTCCAATCAACAGTTTTAGATTCACCCAATGTTAATGCCTCTACGCCCTCCAATTCCGCTTTTTGCAGAGCCGTTGGAGTGAAACCTGATCCAGAAACAAGGACGAGTTTATTATCAGTCAGATCTCGATGCTTCTCAATCATCCGCTCAACCCATTCAATAGTTGCTGGTCTCCTGGATTTACTGCACTCTATACCTATAACTATGGGATAAAGAGATGTCTCAGCTTCGATTACGATATCGACTTCTCGCTCTTCACCGGTTACGCGGTTACGGAGGAATTTTGATTCCGTAACTTTTACATCCTTTGATAGCTGCAAGTGAATGGCATGGATTAGCTGCTGAAATTGATTAGTTCGCCTGGGCATCTTTCCCCCCGTCAGAAGGCCGATGAAAATTACAATCTCTAGAACAGCACGGATTGCAGATGAGTAGAGCATATCCGTAGCAAAGAATAATATCAAAGCGCGTTGCTGTACAGTTGCTGTACAGAGGGATAAACGCCAAAAACAGAAACGTCCCAAGCCGCTTCTGATCTGGCTTGAGACGGTTCGAAATGCGTGTTCGGTAGCGCATACGGGATTCGAACCCGTGATCTTCGCCTTGAGAGGGCGATGTCCTAGGCCGCTAGACGAATGCGCCCTACTGGTGACCTAATAATAGCGTTTCTTCTATCAACTTGTC